>Ga0114993_10000254_pt1 | contig 61966 bp, 53 predicted proteins | sample ArcticOcean_MG_C_FD_87042 | JGI IMG/M metagenome (GOLD analysis project Ga0114993, IMG submission 87042) | Marine microbial communities from western Arctic Ocean - ArcticOcean_MG_CB2_150 | ecosystem: Environmental > Aquatic > Marine > Oceanic | place: Arctic Ocean: Canada Basin | collected... | reverse complement strand
CGGGCCATGTTCCAGAAAAAGATGGACGGGCTGGATCCGTTCACCCGCGGCTTGATCAAGATATTGGCCGACAACGTTCGCAACGCGCAAAAATAATAAAAGAGCCGGCCACTTTTATGTGGCCCCGGGGAAATATAAAAAGAGCCGGTCGCTTTGTAGCGGCCCCAAGAAAATAAAAAAAGTGCCGGCCGCTTTGTAGCGGCCGGCGAGTAAAACAGGGAGGATTCAATCGGAAGTCCGGAATTCCGGAGAATTTCTCCGGGTCTCGGGAGATCTCGGGGGAGGAGGATCACTTCCGATGATCAGACAATAGCCGAAACGGTTGGCTCGGTATGTGAACCGGTTCACATAAGAAGCGATTCACCCCATTTTTTTATAATTTCGTTTCGATCAAGAAGCGGCAATGGGTCTGAATTGCCCGCCCAGGCGCCGGCCTGATTGCCGCGGAAACTCACTTTCTCGGGCCAAAGTACCGCGCTTTGAAATTAGAGTGGGTTTACCCGTAGCATTCTATTGTAGAGGCGTATTTCACAACAGCCGAATTGATCCCCATCGCGCTGACCGCAATTTTCGGGCGCTTTTTCTGCGGCTGGCCTATGCGATCGATTTGCCCCTGCGCGTCGGCCCGCCTTGAGCGGCAAAATCCGCCAGGCCAATGAATTGGGGCGCTGACACCTGATCCCGCAAAAAACTTGTCAATTTATCCGGCGGTGAAATTTGAGTAGGATGCGCTTGCATTGCAGAGCGCTTCCGGATGGGTAATCAAAATTGGCGGCCAAATTATGAATGTTCGCTCTTGGTTGAAAGAGCATGGCTTGGAAGAGCACGCGGATGCCTTTGCAGAGAACGGGGTTGATGCGGCGCTGCTCCCGGAATTGTCCAATGATGACTTGAAGGATCTGGGCATTCACCGGCTCGCCGACCGCAAACGTTTGCTAAAGGCGATCGAGGCGCTGGCGGGCGCGGCGGAGCAGGTCGAGCCGGTGATTTCCGTTGTGCCACCCAGCGATGGCGAACGCCGCCAACTGACCATATTTTTCGCCGATCTTTGCGGCTATACCGAGCTTACGGACGCGCTCGATGCCGAAGAGCTGCACCAACTGGTCGGGCTTGTTTTCGATTCCATCGACCGGATTGTCGAAGATCATGGCGGCACCGTGCATCGCCATGTGGGCGACGAGGTGATGGCGTTGTTCGGGACCCCTGTTGCCCATACCGACGATCCCATGCGGGCGGTGCGCGCCGCGTTCGAGACCCACCGGGCCATGACGGCGCTCAGTGCCGAACAAGGCCGTTCCCTCGCCGTCCATATCGGTATTGCCAGCGGCAGCGTCATCGTCGCCGGGCAGGGCACCGAGAATCCCGAAGACGTGTCCGATTATGCGGTCACCGGCGCCGCCGCCAATCTTGCCGCCCGCCTGAACAGTTTGGCGGAACCGGGTGAGACAATCATTTCCGATACTGTCCACCGGGCTGTTGAGGCGGAGATCGATTGCAGCCCGCTTGGCGAAACCACGGTCAAGGGGTTTGCAAAGCCGGTGCTGCCATGGCGGACAACCGGGTTACGCGCAGACGGGGCGGCGCGCACACAAACCCCGCTGATTGGGCGGCGCGCCGAAACCGCCCAATTCAACGGTGCGCTCCAATCATGCCGGGACACCGACATGGGCCAGGCGATCCTGGTACGCGGCGAGGCGGGAATGGGGAAAACCCGGCTGGTCAGCGAATTCGAGGCCAAGGCCAAAGATCTGGGGTTTGCCTGCCACAAGGGTCTGATCTTTGATTTCGGCGTCGGCGAGGGCCAGGATGCCATTCGCACATTGGTATACAGCTTGCTCGGTGTTTCCGCGGACAGCGCTATTCCGGCGCGTGAGATTGCGGCGGGCGCGGCGTTGGAAAGCGGACTTTGCAGCGCCGATCAACGGGTGTTCCTGAACGATTTGCTTAATCTGCCACAGCCGGCTGCGCTGCAGGGTATCTACGATGCCATGAACAACGCAACCCGTCATCAAGGCAAACACGCGTTGCTCACCGGATTGATACATGGGCTGAGCCAACGCCAGCCCCGATTATTGGTGATCGAGGATGTTCATTGGGCCGACGCCGAGGCCCTCGCCGATCTGGCTCAAATAACAATAGCGGTGCAGGAATGCCCGGTGTTGCTGGTCATGACGTCGCGTATCGAGGGCGACCCGTTGGATCAAACCTGGCGCAGCGGCGCCGGCGGCGCGCCGCTTTTGACCATCGATATCGGCCCGCTTCGCCAGGAGGAATCCGCACAACTCGCCGGCGCCTTTGCCAGTGCAATTGATGACTATACCCAGAACTGTATCGAGCGGGCCGGCGGCAATCCGCTGTTCCTCGAGCAGCTTCTCAGGAGCGCCGAGGAGAGCCGGGATGGTGAAGTGCCGGCCACCATCCAAAGCCTGGTTCTGACCCGCATCGACCGGCTTGCGGGCGCCGATAAACAGGCGCTGCAAGCGGCTTCGGTCATCGGCCAGCATTTCGCCTTGGATACGCTCAGGGCCATCCTGGACGCGCCCGAATATTCCTGTGCCGAGTTGGTTAAGCATCACCTGGTGCGCCCCGTGAGTGACGACTACCTGTTTGCCCATGCCTTGATTCAAGAAAGCGTGTACGCGTCGCTGCTCAAAGACCGGCGCTGCCGGTTGCATGGGCGCGCCGCCGATTGGTTCGCCGGGCGCGATCCCATATTACACGCCGAACATCTGGACCGGGCCGATGATCCGGGCGCCGCCGCCGCCTACCGGAACGCGGCAAATATGCAGGCCGAAATTTACCATTTTGAGCAGGCCATGCGCTTGATCGAGCGTGGCTTGCAACTGGCGGCGGCGGGCCCGAATAGGTTCGCGTTGGTCGCGATGAAAGGGCAAATGCTGCACGATTTGGGGTCCATCGATCTGTCTATCGAGGCCTATGAAGAGGCGCTTCAAATTGCTGAAGATGATATTGGCCGGTGCCGTGCCTGGCTTGGGTTGGCCGCCGGTTTGCGTATATCCGACCGCTACGATGAGGCCCTGGAAAATCTTGCCAAGGCCGAAACCGCCGCCAGTGACAATGGCTTGGTCCGCGAAAGCGCGGAGATTCACCATATGCGCGGTAACCTGTATTTTCCCATGGGCCGTATCGAAGAGTGCGCTGTGGAGCACGAGACATCACTGAAATATGCCAAGCAAGCCGGCTCGGCCGAGGCCGAGGCCAATGCTCTTGGTGGCATGGCGGATGCAAATTACGTCGCCGGACGCATGGATACCGCCCATCAATATTTTGGACGCTGCGTCGCCGTGGCCAACCGCAATGGGTTCGGCGGGATAGAAGTGGTCAACGGCTCGATGGTCGGCTTCACGCGCATCTATCTCAACCAGCTTGGCGAAGCCCTGGAGAACGGGCTGAAAACAATCGCCGCCGCCAGCAAAGTCGGGCACCAGCGGGCGGAAATGCTCGGTAATGTCCTGGCAGTACAGGTATTATTTGTGATGGCCGATTACGCCAGGGCCCGCCAATACAACGCCGGAGTGATAGAATTCTCCCGGCAACTTGGCGCCCGCCGGTTTGAGGCTCAAGGTCTTTTATATGAGGGAAAATTGGATATGGCGGAGGGCCGGCGGGATGACGCCATCAGGCATTTGAATGCGGCTCTGGCGATCAGCGAAAGTGTCGGCCATGGCTTTGTGGGTCCGTGCATCGCCGGTGCGCTCGCCCAAAGTCGCAGCGAGCGAAGCGGGGTATACAATGCCTTGGAGGAAGGCGAGCGTATGCTGGAAGCCGGCTCTGTCAGCCACAATCACTTCCTGTTCTATCCTGATTCAATAGACATATCTCTCGGCGCCGGAGATTGGGACCGCGCGGAGCGATATTGCTCCGCGCTCGAAGACTTTGCCAAGCCCGAGCCCCTGCCGTGGAGCGATTTTTTTATCGCCCGGGGCCGGGCTTTGGCGGCTTGGGGGCAGAACCGCCGGGATCAGGCGCTAACCGAGGAGATCAGGCGTCTCAGCAATCTGGCGGCGCAAGCCGATATAGCAATGGCCTTGCCGGCTCTGCAAGCGGCTCTGAATTCCCCATGAGCGGATATCAGGGCCTTGCCGGCAGTCCTGCCGGCGGCGGATTAAAATTTATTCCAAATTCCGAATGAGCTTCCAGCCGGCATACATGATGGCGCCGCCAACCAGCAGACCAAAGCCCATCAATAGCCACCACATGGCGCTCTCCCCTTGGAGCCTCGACGCGCCATTTGAACACATAATCGCCGCGCCGGGCGAAATTTCATTTGGCTTTCTGTATAGGCGATGGCCGCGCGGGTGGCGCCGCCTCCCACATCAATTGAAAATACCGGATAATTGGTGATAATCATGGCCCGGCTTAAACGATGAGGGCGGCAAAGGGGACTTAAGCGTCATGGCATTGATTGGCATCGAAAAACTGGTATTCGGGGTCGAAGACCTGGAGCTTTGCAAAAAATTCTGGCGGGATTTCGGCATGGAGGTGCGCGCTGAAACGCCCGATCATGGCCTCTACGCCACCACCTCCAACGCCAAGGTGGAGGTGCGCGCCATGGGCGATCCGGCCTTGCCGGCGGCGGTGGTCGAAGGCTCGACGGCGCGCGAAACCATCTGGGCGGCGACCGATCAGGCATCCGTTGACGCCCTCGCCGAGGACCTGGCCAGGGACCGCGACGTGCGCGTCGATGCGGACGGCACCATCCACACAACGGACCCGGAAGGCTACGGCATCGGTTTTCGGGTTACGGAGCGGATAGAGCTCCCCGATCCCGGCACCAAATACAACGTGCCGGGCCGCGAAGACCGCATCAACCAGGTGGCCACATTCTATGACGGTGCCACGCCCCGGCATCTGGCCCATGTTGTGTTCCTGGTATCCGACAATGAAGGCACGTCGAAATTTTATCAGGACCGCCTCGGCTTCAAGCTGACCGACGCCTATACGGACCGGGGCAAGTTCCTGCGCTGCGACGGCGCCATCGATCATCACAATATATTCCTGATGCATGTTCCGGGGCAGATTGGATTTCATCATTGCGCGTTCGAATTGCGCGATATCCACGAGGTGTTCGGCGGCGGGCTGCGCATGAACGAATTGGGCTGGAAGACCCATCTGGGTCCGGGCCGGCACAATGTGACTTCGGCCTATTACTGGTATTTCCGCAATCCGTCCGGCGGCGCGGCGGAATATGGCTTTGATACCGACCGCTTCGACGACGCCTGGGAGCCGCGCATGATCGAGCCTACCGACGGCGCCTTCGCCGAATGGTCCCTGGAAGACGGCATGGGGCGCTTCGCCGGGCTGCAGCGGAAAGTGAAACCGGCGGACGCCGCCTAAACAATACCGCAAACAGATTTGGAGGTGACGCGTGCCCAGAATTCCCTTTATCAAACGCGATCAGGCGTCCGCAGAGCAACGGCGCATCGCCGGGCCGATCTGGGATATTCGCGGCGGCCACGATAGCGATCATTACGGCGGGCCCTGGGGCATCATGCTGCACAATCCGGAACTGACCAAATATGCGGCCGGGTACGGCACCTATGTGCGCGCCGGGGCGGGTCTGGAGAAGCGTCTGTCGGAGCTGGTAATCGCCATTACGGCGCGCCACTGGAACTGCCAGTTCGAATGGTCGGCGCACCACCATCAGGCCTTGCAGCACGGCGTGCCGCCGGAATTGGTGGAGGCGATCCGCACCCGCGCCGAGCCGGTGATTGAAGCGGCGGACGAAAAGGCCGTCTATGATTACGTGACCCAGCTTTACGCCGACAAAAAGGTCTCGGACGCGGTGCACGCAAGCGCCGTCGAAGCGGTCGGCGAGGCTTGCGTCATCGCCATCGTCGCCATCGCCGGCTTTTATTCTTCGGTGGCGATGATCTGCAATGCGTTCGATCTGCAAGTAACCCGCGCCGATCCGCCGCCGGCCTTGGTCGATTAGCGGCCAGCCGCTGGCGTGGATTAGCGGCGCAGCCGCTGGTGTGGATTGAAATCAATGATGGGCCTAGCCGCGCCCGGCGGCCAGCATATCGCGGATTTGTCTGCTCAAATCGTTGGTCTGGAACGGCTTTTGGATCAACGGAAACTGGGGCCGGCCATCGCCGGCGGGCGCGATCTGGCTTTCGGCATAGCCGGTCATCATCAGCACCTTCATCTCGCGCCATTTCTCGGACAAAGCCTTGGCCAGTTCGGGCCCGGAATTGCCGTGCGGCAGCACCACATCGGTGAGCAGCAGATCGATTTTCTCGTCCTGGCCAAAGCCGATTTGCAGCGCCTTCGAGCCGTCGCCGCCATCGATGATGAAATAGCCCAGCTTCATTAACGCCGCCGTGGTCACGTCGCGGACATCGGGGTCATCTTCGATAACCATGATGCGCTCGCCGTCGCCGACGGCCGGGCGGGCGCGGGCCGGCGTTTTGCCCGCGCCGCTCTCAATCGCCGCGGTCCTCGGCAGATATAACGTCACCTTGGTGCCAACCCCGACGGAGCTGTCGATGGCCACATAACCGCCCGACTGCTTGACGAAACCGTAGACCATCGAAAGACCGAGGCCGGAGCCCTCGCCCACATCCTTGGTCGTAAAAAACGGATCGAACACATTGTTCAATTGATCTTCGGGGATGCCGTGGCCGGTATCGTGGACGCTGATCGCAACATAGTCGCCGAATTTCAGACCGAAGGCGTTTGGATCGGTGCCGGCGTCTACTTCGATATTATGGCCGTAAATGGACAAAGCGCCGCCGTCGGGCATGGCGTCGCGGGCGTTGATGGCCAGGTTGAGGATGGCGTTTTCGAGCTGGTGCGGATCGATCAGCGCCGGCCACAGATCGGCGCCCAGATCGAAGCCGACCAGCACCGTCTCGCCGAGGGCGCGGCGCATCAGATCGAGCATATTGTCGATCAATTCATGCAGATCGGTGGCTTTTGGGCGCAAGGTCTGGCGCCGCGAAAAGGCCAGCAAATGTTTGGTCAGGTGGGCGCCGCGCTGCACAATGGCCTTGGCGAGATCGACCCGGCGGGCGCATTCCTCGGCGGAGAAATTTTCTTCACTGAGCAGTTCCACGCCGATCAGGTCCAGATTGCCCTGCAGCCCGGCCAGGATATTGTTGAAGTCGTGGGCGATGCCGCCGGTCAATTGGCCGACGGCCTCCATTTTCTGGGCCTGGCGAAGCTGGTCGTCCATTCGTTTCTCTTCGGTAATGTCGCGCAATGTGCCGATGGCTTTGGTCCGCGCGCCCTGATCGTTGGTGATGGATTTGATGCTGACGCGGACAATTCTGGAGCCGCCGTCGGGCCGGATGATCCGGTACTCGGTGCTGAATGGCTCACCATCGCTGGTGAAAGCATTGTTGAGGGCGAAAAGCTGGTCCCGGTCATCGGGGTGAACCAAATTCATAACATCCTCGAGGCGCATATCCGAGCCAGGCTCGATCCCGAAAATTTCACAAGTGACGTCGGAGAAAACCGCTTCGCCGGTAACCATATCTCTTTCGAAATAGCCTAGATCGGCGATGTCCTGGGCGCTCGACAGCCGGCTTTCGCTCTGACGGAGCTGCGCCTCCGCCTCTTTCAATTTGGTCAGATCGAGGACCGAGCCGACATACGACGCCTTGCCCGCCGATGAAATCTCGCCGATGCCCAGATGCATTGGGAATATCTCGCCGCCTTTGCGCAAGCCTTCGACCTCGCGGCCGCTGCCGATAATTTTCGCCTGGCCGGTCTGCAAATAATTTTCAAGGTAGCCGTCATGCCCGGACCGGTCCGGTTCCGGCATCAGCATGCGGACATTGCGCCCGGTCATTTCGCCTTCCTCGTATCCGAATATCTTCAAGGCGGCGGAATTGACGGTTTCGATCCGGCCATCGCCATCGATGACGATATTGCCGACCGTGGCGTTTTCCATCACGGTGCGGAACCGCTCTTCCGCGTGACGGCGTTCGGTGACGTCGGTATTGAAGGCGATAACGCTGCCGTCGGGCAGCCGTTCGCGGCGAATTTGTATAATCCTGTCGCCGCGGATAAGTCCATCATACTTGGTGCCGGGACTGCGGTGGTTTTTCAAACGGTCGGCGACAAAGTCTTCCGGCTCATCGAAGGCTTCAGGAATTTGTCCGCTCTTCGCGATGGTCCGAATAAAGTCTTCAAACTTGGTTCCGGGGACCAATTTGTCGGCAAATGCAGCGTTGGAATTCCGAAACTCCGAGTTGCACATAACCAGCCGTTCATCAGGCCCCCAGAGGACAATGCCGTCTGATGCATTGTCGATGGCATCGAAAAATTGCGTTTGAATATCGGCGCTGATTTTTCTGGCCTCGACGGTTTCGGTCTCGTCCAAAACCGTGCCCCGATAGCCCTGGAAGCCGCCATCCTCGGCAAAGACCGGAACGCCGGAAACCCTGAGATAGATGACGGTTCCGTCTTCAAAGACATAGGAATAGCGGAAATCATTGAACGCACGGTGGCCATCCAGATCGCTCCGGTGCCGGACCCAATCGATGTCCGATCCCTGCACCTGGTCAATTTCCCAACGGGTTTTGCCCAGGAAACGCTCGGCCTCGATGCGGTGCGAGCCGGGGGGCGCATCGGAAAGATAGGTAAAGCGGTGATCGACGTCGGTTTCCCAATACCGGTCGGCGGCCGATTTGGTGAAATCCCGGAACCGTTGTTCTGATTGCGCGAGCGCTAATTCAGCCTCTTTGCGCTGCGAAATATTGGTGCGGAAGGTGAATGTGCCGCCATCCAGTGTGCGGTAATTGCGGATCAACTGCCATTTCCCGTCCCTGCCGCGCACTTCGAACGGCCTGGTTGTATCATCGAGCCGGGTCATCATCCGGTCGATGAGGCCTTCCAGCTCGTCAGAATCTTCGTCGCAATAATGGGTTATGGCAATGATCCGTGCGTGCGCTTCATAGGGAAGCCCCGGCTTCAATATATCGGCCGCCAGGGGCAGGCTTTTGCGGTATTTGTCATTGCACATGACGAAATTCTTATCCGCGTCCCAAAGTGCAAACTCGCCGGTTATGCCCTCGAACGCGTCGAACAAAAGGGATCTGGCCTGGTCCGCTTCATCCTGGGCATCGGCGAATTTGGTTTCGTTGCTGGTCGCGCCCCGGTAGCCGCAAAATTCCCCGGCATCATCGAACACTGGCACGCCGGACATGCGAAGATGGCGTTTGCGGCCCCCGGCCAGTTCCCGGATCAAATGAAAGCGGCGAAACGGCTCGTGGCTGTCCATTATGTTTTGCAATGCCGCGCCGTTGCCTTGCGTCACCTTGCCGACAGCTATGTTCCAGAACGGCACGCCGATAAATTCGGACATATCGACGAAGGTTTCGCGGTCCTTGGGTTCGGTCGCGAACGTAATGTTGTGTTCGGCGTCGGTCTCCCACAACCGGTCCGCCTGGGCGGCGGTGAAATCTTTGAAGCGGGCGATGCTGTCTTCCAATTCCCGGGTCCGCATGCGGACCATTTCTTCCAGATCGTTGCGCGCGATGATGACCTGCTCGTTGGCCAGAACATCGTCCGAGATGTCGCGGCTGATGCCTTCGACGCCGGCTTTCCGGCCATCGGGCCCGAAAAAATACCGGTAGTTGGTGGACACCCAGACCTGGCGGCCATCTTTTTTGCGCATCAGGGAGCGGTATCCGCCAAGGGTGCCGGACGCGCCTTCGAGGGCCTCCAGCATGGTCGTCAAATCCCGGGGATCGATTTGAAATTCCGAAAGCCGCCGCCCGACCACCTCCATCACGTTATAGCCGAGCAAGATTTCGACGCCTTCCGAGACGATGATAACCTCGCCATCCAGGCTGGCCCTGATATAGGTGTCGGCAATGTCGTCGAAGAATGTCTCGATATCGTCCAAGGTCAGGACGTCGCCGAGAGGCAGCCGGCCGCTACTGGAATACAGAGACGTGTTGTGCATGATCCAAACCCCACCTGGTGTCGTCACGTGCCTGATCGCGCCATCGATTTTTTATTGGTGCCGGCCCGATATCGAAAGTATAGGGCAGGCACCTCTGGCGTACAATATATCGCGTCGATACAGCCGATGCGCTCAACCGCGGCTGTATTTGGTAATAACCCCACGGCGGTTTCAACATGGCAGGGGATAAATCCCGTGGCAGTAATGAAAGCGCCGAGGAGTATCTACTAAATGGGGAGGTTTGCGGGATTTTGAAGGGTGGCGAGAAAAAAAATGGCCAGCGCGGGCGCCGGATTTTAAGACCTTGCATGCAGCCAGAGTAATGGTGGGCGATACTGGACTTGAACCAGTGACCCCCGCGATGTGAACACGGTGCTCTGCCAAACTGAGCTAATCGCCCTTACCCGGCGCATATAATGTGGCCGCAGCGCGCCTGTCAAGAATGGCTAGACCCGCTCCAACAAATGCAGCCCGCGCCGGCGGTCGATCAAATAGATGATGCCGGCATCATCCTGATAGACATCATTGCCAAGCGGTTTGTCGAAGCCTTCCGGCGCGTCCGGTACGAACGAGGCCACCTCTTTCGGCGCATGCGGATCGGCGATATCGACGACGCGCAGCCCGTTTTCGAACCAGGTCACCGGAATTTCGGTCGAGCGCACCACTTCCACCGGCTGGTGGCAGCCGGTTTGCGTCGGCATCGGCGTGCCGGTGTCGAGGCCGTCGAGCTGGAACGAAGCGAACGGCATCGGGTTTTCCAGGTCCGAAACATTCACCATCCAAAGGTGGGCCGGTCCCGACGGCTTGGTCTTGGCCACGTCTTCGTCGGCGACCAGCATCACGTCCATGCCGCGCAATGGAAACGGGATCGGCAGGCAGGTGTGGGTGGGAACGCCGGTGGTCTTGGTCCAGGACATGCGCGACAGGCAGGTGGGATTGCTCATGTCGGATATATCCAGGATCGCCCAGCCGGCGTGCCAATAGCTGACATACAGCTTGTCGCCCATGCGGATCGGATGGTGGCACATGATGTGCTCGGCCGGAATATCGGGCTCCTCGCCGCCCGCCGTCCATTGGCCGGGCCACCACCAGCGGCCGACCTCTTCAGGGGCCATCGGATCGGAAAGGTCCATGATCACGACGATGCGGTTGGTATAGCCTTCGACCGTGGCCGACAGATAGGCGTAGTGGCCGTCATAGGTGAAGCGGTGGACGCCGTTGCCTGCTGTGATCCACTGATTGATGTGCTTCGGATTGCCGGGATCGGAAACGTCATAGATGTTGAGGCCCGCCTGGAAGCCGGCTTCGGGCTCGCCGGCATAGGCGATGGATTCGTAATTGGTAAGCATGATGCCGTCATGCACGCGCACTTTGTGGGCGTGGACGCCGCTATGGGCGCACATCACGGTTTCCAGAATTTTCGGGTTATTGGCGTCCTTGACGTCGATGATGGTGGTCGCTTCCGGGCCTTCCGTATGGCCCACATAGGCGATGCCGTCGGACACCTCGATCTGGCCGCCGCCCTTGCAGTCCACATAGGCAATCTCACGCAATCCATTTATTTCCGCCATAACCTGTCCCCTTGTTTATGGTCACTGGTAACAAGGGTAGAACACGCCTCCGGGAATTACAAAGCCCGCAAACCTACCCTGCAAAATTCCGTAACATGAATTGACTTGGCGGTCTTGGCGGCCTGTGGCAATGTCCGCTTCAAATTTCCGCATCCCATAACGATTTGCCCGGACTTTCCTCGAGATGGTAAGCAGACCCACCGCCGTCATCATTCTGGCCGCCGGCCTTGGCACGCGCATGCAATCGGACCTGCCCAAGGTGCTGCACAGCGTGGCCGGGCGGCCGATGCTTTTGCATCTGATGGATACGGTTGCGGACCTCACGCCCGAGCGGGTGGTGGTGGTTATCGGCCCGGGCATGGACCAGGTTGCCGTCGCCGTCGCCGATCATCCCCTGAATGCCAGCTGTGTGGTGCAGGAAGAACGGCTCGGCACCGGCCACGCGGCGCGCCAGGCCTTGCCCGAGTTGCAGGGTTTTGCAGGCAATATCCTGATCCTCTATGGGGATTCGCCGCTTATCACCGCCGATGCCATGGGGCGCCTGCTCACCGCCCGCGCCGGAAAATTGGACCCGGGCGTGGTCGTGCTTGGCTTTCAAGCCAACGATCCGGGCGCCTACGGGCGGCTGGTTCTCGGCGATGCCGACAGCCTGGACCATATCGTCGAGGCCGCCGACGCGGGCGACGAAGACTTGCACACCGGGCTCTATAATTCCGGCATCCTGGCCATCGACGGCGCCCGCTTCACCGACTGGGTGGACGCCATCGGCCGGGAAAACGCCAAGGGCGAATATTATCTCACCGACATCGTCGGCATTTCGGTGGCCGAAGGCCGCCAATGCCAAGTGGTGGAAGGCGACGAGGTGGAGCTTCTGGGCGTCAATTCCAGGGCCGAACTGGCCGCCGCCGAGGCGGAGTTGCAAACCCGCCTGCGCGCTGCCGCCATGGCCGGCGGCGCCACCCTGGCCGATCCGGCGACCGTCTATTTTTCGTTCGATACCAAGCTGGGCCGTGACGTGACTATCGGTCCAAATGTGGTCTTCGGGCCCGGCGTCACCGTCGCCGATAATGTGGAAATCCGCGCCTTTTGCCATATCGACGGCGCCGCGATTGAGAGCGGCGCCATTATCGGGCCGTTCGCGCGCCTGCGTCCCGGCGCAGCTATTGGGCCGGACGTGCATATCGGCAATTTCGTCGAGATCAAGAACGCCTCGATGGCGGCCGGCGCCAAGGCCAACCATCTGGCCTATATCGGCGATGCCAGCGTCGGCGCCGGGGCCAATATCGGCGCCGGCGCCATCACCTGTAATTACGACGGTTACCTGAAAACCGTGACCGAGATCGGCGCCGGCGCCTTCATCGGCTCCAACAGCGCCCTGGTGGCGCCGGTGCGCGTCGGCGACGGCGCCGTCACTGGCGCCGGCAGCGTCATTACCCGCGATGTGGAGGCAGACGCCCTGGCCGTGGCAAGGGGCTTGCAGACCGAGATTCCCGGCTGGGCCGCCAAGCAGCGCGCCAAGCAGGCTGGCAAAAAGCCGGACCCGGACTGATGTGCGGCATTATCGGCATAGTCGGCAAGGACGCGGCGGCGGCGCGCCTTTTAGAGGGATTAAAACGGCTCGAATATCGGGGCTATGATTCGGCCGGCATCGCGACGCTCGCCAATGGCGGCATCGTGCGCCGGCGCGCCGAGGGCAAGCTGGTCAATCTGGAAGCGCGCCTCGGCGATGATCCGCTTGCCGGCGTCACCGGCATTGGCCATACAAGATGGGCCACCCACGGCGTGCCCAACGAGATTAACGCCCACCCCCACGCCACAAGGCGCGTCGCCCTGGTCCATAACGGCATCATCGAAAATTTCCGCGATCTGAAGGCCGAGCTGGAAGCCGCCGGCCGCCAATTGGCCTCCGACACCGATACCGAGGTGATCGTCCATTTGATCACCCATCTGCTGGAAGGCGGCCTTGGCCCGGCGGCGGCGACCGAAGCGGCGCTGGCCCGCCTCGACGGTGCCTTTGCGCTCGGCATCATCTTTGCAGGCTTTCATGATCTGATGATCGCCGCCCGGCGCGGCAGCCCGCTGGCCATCGGCTATGGCGAGGGCGAAACCTTCATCGGCTCCGACGCCCATGCGCTGGCGCCCATGACCCAGCGCATCACCTATCTGGAAGACGGCGATCTGGCGGTGATCGAGGGCGCCCGGGTTAGCATCCGGAACAAAGACGGCGACGCGGTCGAGCGCCCGATTGTCGAGACCGGGCTATCGGGCGCGCTCACCGGCAAGGACGGCCACGCCCATTACATGCTGAAAGAAATATTCGAGCAGCCGCAGGTGATCGGCGATACCCTGCATTCGTTTCTGAACCCCGCCGATCAGACCCTGACATTGCCCGATCTCGGCATCGATCCCGCCCAAATAACGAAAATCACCATCGCCGCCTGCGGCACCGCCTTTTATGCCGGATTGGTCGCCAAATACTGGTTCGAGCGCATTACCCGTATCCCCGTCGAGGTGGATATCGCGTCCGAGTTCCGCTACCGGGAAGCGGTTATGCCCGAAGGCGGCCTCGCCATCTTCATCTCGCAATCGGGGGAAACCGCCGACACCTTGGCGGCCCTTCGCCACGCCCGGGCCGAGGGCCAGCACATCTTGTCCATCGTCAATGTGGCCGAAAGCACCATTGCGCGGGAATCGGATGCCGTGTTGCGCACCTATGCGGGCCCGGAAATCGGCGTCGCCTCGACCAAGGCGTTCACCACCCAATTGACCGTGCTCGCCGTCCTCGCCATCCAGTTTGCGCGCGCCCGGGGCGCCATCAACCATGTGATCGAGGCGCGCTTGGCGGCGGCCCTCACCGAAGTGCCGGCGCGCGCCGCCGAGGTTTTGAACCATGACGAGCGTCTGCGCGATCTGGCGGCTGAATTGAAAGATGCGCCCGATGTGTTGTTTCTGGGGCGCGGCACGTCCTATCCCATCGCCCTCGAAGGGGCGTTGAAATTGAAAGAGGTTTCCTACATCCACGCCGAAGGCTATGCGGCCGGCGAAATGAAGCATGGGCCGATCGCGCTGATCGATGACGGCGTGCCGGTAATCGTCATCGCGCCGTCGGACGATCTGTTCGAAAAAACCGCCTCGAACATGGCCGAAGTGATCGCCCGCGGCGGGCGCGTCATATTCCTGTCCGACGCCGAGGGCGCCGCAAAGCTGGGCGACATGGCGGCGGCGGCGATAGCCTTGCCGTCGGTTGATCCGTTCGTGGCGCCGATCCTGCACGCCATCCCGGTGCAATTGCTGGCCTATCACACGGCGGTCTTGAAGGGCACCGACGTGGACCAGCCCAGGAACTTGGCGAAATCGGTGACGGTGGAGTAGGGGCGCACCCTTTGGATCACGATAAGTTTATGCAATTTCATAGGCGGCGCGCCGTATTTGGCCGATTACGGACTATATAATGATGGTTGAGATTGCCACCTTGCCACCAAAGGGAACGAATTGATGAAGATATCCTTGGGCCTAGCCCCGCTCATGATCGCCGGGCTTGTTTCCCTGGCCGCCATTCCGGTTTCGGGGGCCGCCAAGGCCGCCGGCCCGAAGCTTAGCGGCCATATGCAGAACTTCACCCTGGCGCCGGCGGCGCGCAGCCGCGCCGGCCTGCAATGGAAGGACGGCAACGGCAAGGAAACCGGTCTCGATACCTATAAGGGCAAGGTGGTGCTCTTGAACTTCTGGGCCACCTGGTGTGCGCCCTGCATTCGGGAATTGCCGTCCCTCGACCGGTTGCAGGCGGCCCTCGGCGGTGACGATTTTCAGGTAATCGCCCTCAACGTCAACCGGGAGGGCAAACGCAAAGCCCAACGCATGTTGCGCCGTTTGAAGCTCAAGAACCTCACCCTCAACCTGGACCGGGAAGTCGAAGTTGGAAAAACGCTTGGGCTTATGAACATGCCGACCACGTACCTTTTCGACCGGCAAGGCCGCGAGATCGGCAAACTGGCAGGCAGCGCCGAGTGGGACGAAAAAGAATCCATCGCCCTGATCAAATATTTTATCGACAATCCGGGCTACGCCGACACGCTGCCGGTCTTTGCCGAGAAAAAGAAATAGCGCTTAAGGGCTGAGAAGCGCCGCGATTTCATCGGCCAGCGTCTGCATGCGCACCGGCTTCAGAAGCAGTTTCGCCGCCGGGATGGCGGCGGCCTTTCTGGCGGTGTCCGGGTCCGCGTCGCCGGTGAACAGGATCGCCGGGATATCGGTTGCAAACAAAGCCCGCAAGGATTGGATGACGTCGATACCGCTTTGATCGCCGGGCAGGTGGTAATCGCAAATGATCACGTCAGGCAACCCGCCGTCCCCTTGCAAGCCCGCCAAATCCAGCGCCTCTGCCCCTGTATATTGGATTGGTGTCATCCGGTAGCCGCAATAGACCAGATAGTCGCTGAACGCCCTGAGCAGCATGGCGTCGTCCTCGATCGCCAGAACATGTGCCAGGGGTTTTTCAGGATTGTCCTGCATCGCCTATTTTAGAGCGGTTCCGGAAAAATAGGAATCAATTTGATGGGAACCGCTCTAGCCTAAGCCTGAGCCGATGCGCCAGCCCATTCGCATCGATCTTTGGCCGCTTTCCGATCCCGGGCTGGAATGCTATACCAAAATTGCGACAACCCGAATTTGGAGCGCCATCAAGCCATGTCCCCAAGCATCGACAAGTCTGCCATCGAATTGATCACCACCCGGCGTTCCGTGGTGGCCGCCAACATGACCGATCCCGGGCCAACCGGCGACGAATTGAACACCATCATCGCCGCCGGCATGCGCGTGCCCGATCACGGCCGGGTCGGGCCTTGGCGCATCCAGATTATCCGCAAAGACGCGCAAGCCAAGCTGGGCGCGCTCTATGGCAAATTGTTCAAAGAGGACAATCCGGACGCCCCCGATGATCTGGTGGAATTCAACCGGGACCGGCCGTCGCGCTCGCCGATCCTGTTGGCGATCACCTTTCATCCGGACCCGGAACGCTACGTCAAGGTGCCCCATTCGGAACAGATTTTATCCTGCGGCGCGCTGTGCCAAAACATTCTGAACGGCGCCCACGCCACCGGGTTCGTCGCCCAATGGCTGACCGAATGGCCGGCCTATCACGCCGAGGTTAAGGCTGCCCTCGGCCATTCCGCCGAGACCGAGATTGTCGGCTTCATTCATATCGGATCGGCCACCGAAGCGCCCCAGGAACGCAAGCGCGTCGGGCCTGAAAGCATCGTCTCGGAGTGGGCGGGGTAGCTACTCCGCGTCCGGCTGGTTAGTCGGTAGCGCAGCTTCGAAGGCTTCGTGCTCGGCTGCCGCGGCGTCGATCTCCAAGATGCGCGGGAAGCGGTCCAAATCCACCTTGTTGAGCCGCGCGTTGGCTATTTGCGGGATCAGGCAGGCGTCGGCCATGGTCGGCGTATCACCATGGCTGAAACGCCCCGCTTCGCCATCGGCCAGGAACGCTTCATAAGCCTCAAAGCCCAGATGGATCCAATTTTCGATCCATTGTTTCTGGCCGTCCTTGCTGACGCCCATCTCATTGGTCAGATACAGCCGCACCCGGAGATTGTTCACCGGATGGATATCGCAGGCGACGATGTTGGCCAGCCCGCGCACCCTGGCCCGCGGCCCCGCGCCCACCGGCAGCAATGACGGCTCCGGAAAGGCGTCTTCCAGATATTCCATGATCGCCATGGACTGGATCAGGGTGGTGTCGCCATCGATCAGGGCGGGCACCAGCTTTTGCGGATTGAGGGCGGCGTAAGTTTGCGAAAACTGCTCGCCGCCGTCGCGGGTCAAGTGGATCGAGCTTTGCTCATATTCGAGGCCTTTGAGATTAAGGGCGATGCGCGTCCGATACGCCGCGCCGGAACGGAAATAGTCATATAGCTTGAGCATGATGCCTCCTGATGGCGCAGCATTTGTGGCGCCCTTAGGAAGCAAGCTTAGTTCAGGGCGGGATTATTTCAAGTCCGTGGCCAGGCGCATGGATGTGATGCGGTCCGGATCGCGGGGCGGCGAGCCTTTTTTGAGCTTGTCCGTATGGCGAATGCCGTGGATCACCCGGCCCCAGACCGTGTATTTGCCGTCCAGATGCTTGGCCGGGCCGAGGGTGATAAAGAACTGGCTGTCGGCGCTGTTCTTGTCATTGCGGTTGCGCTTCATGCCGACCACGCCGCGCACAAACTTGGTGTCGGAAAACTCGGCGCCCAGTTTCTGCCCCGATCCGCCGGAACCGGTGCCGCCAGGATCGCCGGTCTCGGCGGCGAAATTGGCGACCACGTTGTGGAATGCCGCTCCGTCATAGAACTTGGCGCGCACCAGATCCTTGATGCGTTTGACATGCTCGGGCGCCAGTTTGGGCAGGGTCTCAATAACCAGCCGGCCGGCGGTGGTGTCCAAATAGATCAAGTTGGCCTTGTTTTTGCCCTGGATCGCTTTTTTGAGGGCGGTCTCGTCCGAGGGAAGCGCCGCCACGGTTTCGGTCTCGGGCTTGGACTTGGGTTTTGCCTCGGGTTTTGCCTCGGGTTTTGCCTCGGCTTGCTCTTCCGGCTTCTCCTGCGCCTTCGCCTTCTTGGCGGCCGCCTTGGAGCGCATCGGCTCGTCGTTGGTGGTATCCAACAGGCCGAGCATCTTGGCCACGGTCTGCTTCATGGCAGGGGAGGTTTCGGCAAGCGCAACCGGCGCTGCCGCCGCCGTCAGCCGGTACACTTCGCCGGCGCCCACGGAGGCGTTGCCGAACGGCGTGCTTATGGCGATCTGGCCCTCATGCACGGCGATCTCGGTCGCCTGCCGGCTGGTCAAAAGATCGAACGCGGTGCCGCGAATGCCGAAGGCGCCATGCTCGGTTTTGATATTCAAGTCCACCTTGACTGCGGCGGCTGACGCGAAACGAAGCACGCCCTTCAGCAATTCCAGCGAGCCCGTGACCTGGCTGGCGCCGCTGTCGAAGACCATTTCGTCGAGCACGATGGAGGAAAGCTCACCCACGAACAGGGTGGTATCGTCGACGAACAATATGTCGGCGGCGCTGTCGCGCCCGGTTCGGATGCGCTGGTTGGCGTTCATATCCTCGCCGGCGTGGATCGAGCGGGTCAGGGTTCTGCCGAACACCTTGTTGACGATTTGCTTGGCGTTGCCGATGGCCGCCGCCGACGCATCAGGCGCGCCGGCGCAAATGCCAAGCGCCAGCGCCAAAAATATAGCTGCAAATGTAATTTTTCCGGGCATGGTGAGCACACTACCCCAAAATGGTTTAACGACCGTTACTTGTTGTTCATTATGCCCGCCCCTTTGACCCCGATGTTCATTATGCCCACCCCTTGACCCCGCCCGTCCGGCTGCCAAGATGGCGGCGAAGATTAATACCAAAAAGCCCTCCCCCTTGATGGGGGAGGGTTGGGTGGGGGTGCCGAGGACAGGCGCCGCGCCGTTTGACGCTGGCTAACCGCCGTTTCCAAAAAACTGGTTTTCCGGGCGCGGCAGGCCCATGTTTTCGCGCAAAGTTGTGCCTTCATATTCGCGCCGGAACAGACCGCGACCCTGCAAGACCGGCACCACCTTTTCGACAAAATCATCGAGCCCGCCGGGCAGGTGCGGGAACATCACCGTGAAGCCGTCGGAGGCTTCGGTGGTCAGCCATTCCTCCATCTCGTCGGCGATCAATTCGGGCGTGCCCAGCATGGCAAGCCCGGAATAGCCGCCGAGCCTTTGGGCCAGTTGGCGGACGGTCAGGTTTTCGCGGCGGCCCATTTCCATGACCCGCTCCTGGCCGCTTTTGCTGGCGTTGCTTTCCGGGATATTGGGCAGGGGCGCGTCCGCATCGAAGCCGGACGCATCGTGGCCGAGGGCGATGGAGAGCGACGCGATGGCGCTTTCGTAATGGACCAGACTGTCCAGCCGCGCCCGCTTTTCCTTGGCTTCGTCCAGGCTGTCGCCGACCACCACCATGCAGGCGGGCAGGATTTTCATGTGTTCGGGATTGCGCCCCAGGTCCACCATGCGGCCCTTGACGTCGGCATAGAAGGCCTGGCCAACGGCGATATTGTTCTGTCCGGTGAACACCGCCTCGGCGGTTTCGGCGGCCAGTTGCCTACCGGCTTCCGATGCGCCGGCTTGCACAATCACCGGCCAGCCCTGCACCGGGCGGCCGATATTCAGCGGCCCCCGGGCGTTAAGATATTTCCCCTTGTGGTCGAGCACATGCATCTTGTCCAAATCCGAAAAGATACCGGTCTCCACATCGCGGACGAAGGCGTCGTCGGCCCAGCTGTCCCATAGCCCGGTGACCACGTCGTAAAACTCGCGGGCACGGGCATAACGCTCCCCATGGTCCCAATGATCATCCCGGCCGAAATTCATCGACGCGTTGGGGTTCGACGTGGTGACGATGTTCCAGCCGGCGCGCCCGCCGGAAATATGATCGAGGGACGCAAAGCGCCGCGCCACGTGATAGGGCTCCTCGTAGGTGGTCGAGCCGGTGGCCACCAGGCCTAAATGGTCGGTCACCATGGCCAGCGCCGAAAGCAATGTCATCGGTTCGAACGAGGTGACCGTGGCGCTGCGTTTAAGCGCATCATCGGGCATGTTGAGCACCGCCAGATGATCGGCCATGAAAAAGGCATCGAATTTGGCGCGCTCCAGCTTTTGCGCGAAGCTTTTGATATGGGCGAAGTTGAAATTGGCGTCGGGCGTGCCGCCCGGATAGCGCCAGGCGCCGGTATGGATGCTGACCGGGCGCATGAAAGCGCCCAAATGCAATTGCTTGGATGTGCTCAAACGTCAGTCGCTCCCCAAATTACCGCGCCGCCGGCGCCTCTCAAGCCTCCGATGGAAACAAAAAGCGGTCGATATCGACCAGGCAACAGCCGCAATAGGTGACCCTATCATGAAACGCGAACACCGCTTCCAGGGTGGCGGCGCCGGCGGCGATGGCGTCCGTTATGTCGGTTTCGGTCAAGCCGTTGCACGGGCAGATATCCATCAACGCCACCGGCCGCGCTCCTTAGGCTTCGACTTTGCTCTTCTTATTGGCTTCCCGGTCGGCCCGGTATTCGGCCGTCTCGTAGCCGTGTTCCGAGAGATCAAACAGGTTGGCGTCCGGGTCCATGCCGCGTTTTTCCGCATAAGGGCGGTTCGACGGGCGCATGGCCGCCGCCGGCAATCCCGCCGCCACCAGCTTTTCCGATACGGCGTCGGCATCGTCGATGGCGAAGCCGAAATGATCGAGACCCGCCGAGCCCGAGCCTTCCAAGGTGAGCGGCAGCAAGGCCATGGTCAGGTAGCCGTCGGACACAAAGACGCCGCCGGCGCCATCCTCGGAGCGCAGGATAATGTCCATATCGAACACGTCGGCGTAAAACTGGCCCAGCTTTTCCGGGTTGGCGGTCTTGATGGCGAGATGGCGGATGGTTGGTCTGCTCATGATATTGCTCCCTGGTCTGACTTGGATGGCCAAAAGATACCCGCTAGGTCATTGCGCCGCAATGATCACGCGCCCGCCGCCCAATTGGCCAGCTTGGTCAAGAAAGCGGCGCAGGCGTCCAGTTGCGCGATCTCGATATATTCGTTGGCCTGATGCGCTTGACTGATCGAGCCGGGCCCGCAGATCACCGCGTCGATGCCGGCTTCTTGGAATAGCCCCGCCTCGGCGGCGAAAGATATGACGCCGGCCTCGTTCTGGCCGGTGAGGCGGCGCACCAATTCTTCGGCCGCGTTGCCGCCGCCGGAGCGCAAGGGCGGCACGTTGGCGAGGCGAATGGTTTCGATGGCCGCCTCGGGCGCATGGGCGCGCATGGCGGGCAACAAACTCTCGGCGCAATGGGTTTCGGTGCGCGCCAGCGCTTCGTCGGCCTCATCGCCGGTGACCGAGCGGCACTCCCAGCCCAAGGTGCAGTTCTCAGGGATGATGTTGATGGCGTTGCCGCCAACCATGGTGCCCACCGACAGGGTTGCGTGCGGCGGCGTGAAGCGGGCATCGCCGCCCCTTGCCTTGAAATCGGCGGCCAGGGATTGGAGAAACCCGACCAGCTCGGCGGCCGCCGCAATGGCGCTGACCCCGGCGTCCGGGTTCGACGAATGCGCCGGCTTGCCGGTGATATGGGTTTCGAACGCCGAGATGCCCTTATGGGCGTTGGCCAGTTTCATGTTGGTCGGCTCGCCGATGATCGCCGCGCTGGCCTCCAGAAAATCCCGTTGATATCGCTTGATCAGGCCGGGCGCGCCCAGGCAGCCGACCTCGTCGTCGTAGGACAAAACCAGATGCAGGGGGCGGCGCAATCGGGCCGCCAAAAATTCCGGCACCAGCGCCAAGGCGACGGCGATGAAACCTTTCATATCGGCGGTGCCGCGGCCATAGAGGCGCCCGCCCTCAGCCCGCATGGCAAATGGATCGCTCTGCCAATCCTGGCCCTCCACTGGCACCACGTCGGTGTGGCCCGACAGGATCACGCCGCCCGGCTCATTGGGGCCGATGGTGGCGATCAGATCGGCCTTGGCGCCATCGGGCGAGGTTTGCGTCTTGGCAATGATGCCGTGGCCGGCCAGATAATCGGCGACATGATCGATAAGCAGCTTGTTGGAGCGCGAAGAGACCGTATTGAAAGCCACCAGGCGCTCCAGCATTTCGGCGGGCCGGATCACTTCGGCGCCTGCCATCACGCCCTCCAGAATGTGCGGGTGAACAGCACCATGACCGTGAAAAATTCGAGCCGGCCGAGCAGCATGCCCGCCGACAATATCCATTTGGCGGCGACCGGGAGCGATGTGTAGCTGCCTTCCGGTCCGACCACCGGGCCGAGGCCCGGCCCGACATTGGCAATCGCCGCGGCCGCCGCCGACACGGAGGTCAGAAAATCGAGCCCTAACATAGCCAACAATATGGCCAGCGCCGCGAAGGTGGCGCCGAAGATAAAGAAAAAACTCATGACCGAATTGGTCACTTCGTCGGGGATCGGGTTGCGGTTGTAATAGGGGATGAACACGCCGTGCGGCTGGGCCAGGCTTTGAAACTGGGTGCGCGCCGCCGCGTAGATCACCTGGAAGCGAAATATCTTGATGCCGCAGGTGGTCGAACCGGCGCAGCCGCCGACGAACATGATGAAAAAGAATATGGGCAGCACGAACGAGCCCCAATTGTCGAACCCGGCGGTGACGTAGCCGGTGCCGGTCATGATCGATACCACGTTGAAGGACGCCAGCCGAAGCGCTTGCACCGGATCGATGTTCTGGCCCAGCCAAAGCCAGCCGCCGACCAGGGCAATGACGATGATCAGAATGGTCAGGAACCACTGAACCTGGGAATCCCGGAACAGGCGGCCAGGGTTGCCCTGGATGGCCAGCAGATAGAGCAGGAAAGGGAGGCTGCCGATGATCATGCCCAGCGTGATGATGGCGTCGATGGCGGCGCTGTTGAAATGGGCGATGGAGGCATCGTGGGTGGAAAAGCCGCCGGTGGCGATGGTGGTCATGGCGTGGGCGATGGCATCGAAGCCGCTCATCCCGGCCAGCCACATGGCGCCGGCCCAAATGGCTGTCAGGCCGAGATAGATTATGCCGATGACGGCGGCCACCTGGGCGGCGCGGGGAAAGGCCTTTTCCGACTGATCCGAGGATTCCATGCGAAACAGCTGCATGCCGCCGACGCGCAGCATGGGCAAGACCGCCAGCGCCATAACGATAATGCCGATGCCGCCCAGCCATTGCAGCAATGCCCGCCACAACAAGAGCCCCGGCGGCACCGTGTCCAGGTTCTGGATGACCGTGGCGCCGGTGGTGGTGATGCCGGACATGGCCTCGAAAAAGGCGTCGGTGAAGCTGAGGTCAAGCTGCGAAAAGGCAAACGGCAGCGCCGCGAACACGGTCAGGACAAGCCAGCTCAGGGTGGTGAGGATGAAGGCCTGGTGCGGGTTCAAGGTGGCGCCGCCGGCGCGGCTGGTGAGGGCCAGGGAAACGCCGATGAACAAGGTCACCCCGGCGGCCACCGCGAACACCTGCCAATCGGGATTGCCGGCGGCCGCATCGACGGCGGCGGGCACCGCCATGACGATGGCGAGCGTCGTCAGCAAAGTTCCGAGGATCAGAAAAATGGGTCGGAAATCGAACACCGATCACCTCCGCCGCCCGGGCTTGGCCGCTAATTACCGAAGCCGGCCCCTGGCGGCATTGCCGCTATGTCCCGGGGCCGGTTTAACTTCCGGTTTGGCCGATCATGGCCAGAAATTCCCGCCGCGTCGAGGCATCATCACGGAAGGCGCCGATCATGCGGCTGGTCACCATATTGACACCGGGCTTGTCGATGCCGCGGGTGGTCATGCATTCGTGCGCCGCCTCGACGACCACGGCGACGCCCTTCGGCTGCAACACCTCGTTGAGGGTGTTGGCGATCTGCGCGGTCAATTTTTCCTGGATTTGCAGGCGCCTTGCATAGGTTTCGACCAGACGGGCCAGCTTCGAAATGCCGACCACCTTGGTGCTGGGAAGATAGGCCACATGGACCTTGCCGATGATTGGTGCGATATGGTGCTCGCAATGGGACGCAAACGGGATGTCCTTCAAGACCACAATCTCGTCATAGCCTTCGGTTTCGTCGAAGGTGCGGCCGAGCAATTCGGCGGGGTCTTCGTTATAGCCTTGAAAATATTCATCATAGGCGCGGACCACCCGGTCAGGGGTCCCCAAAAGACCGGGCCGTTCGGGATTATCGCCGGCCCAGCGCAGCAATACGCGCACCGCTTCTTCGGCTTCCTGGCGGCTCGGTTTGACCGGACCATTTTGCGCCTGATCATCATCGACGAGGCTTAATTCTTTTTCCTTGGCCACTTCTAAATCCTTTCCAACAGCTAAGCTCCGGCCAAACGACCGGACGCTGTTATCTGGCGTTTACGGGAAGTGGGCTAGCATACCGATTTTTATCGATTGTGCCAGCCCGAAGGGGCTCGGGCGCTGGCGTTCAGTTTACGATGCTTAAATCGTGGGGCGAATCCAAAGAAAAGTCCGGTATCAATACGGAAAACCGGTCACCGCCCTCGGTCACCATTTGATAGGTGCCAGTCATGAAGCCCGACGGCGTCGATAGCGGCGCGCCGGAGGTATATTCGAACATTTCGCCGGGCTCCAATATGGGCTGCTCGCCGATAACCCCTTCGCCGCGCACTTCTTCGATGCGCCCCTTGGAATCGGTGATGTGCCAATGGCGGCGCAGCAATTGGACGGTTTCGCCGCCCATATTCTCGATGCGCACATGGTAGGCCCAGACGTAATGAAAATCTTCCGGCTCCGACTGGTCATCCAGATAGAACGGGTCGACCGAAACGCGGATGGATCGGGTTATTTTGCTATAGGCATCGTCTTCTTCTTCGCTCATCTGTTGTGTCTAGCACTTTTGATCGGCCGCGAACACACTTTTCGCCGGGCCGCCAAAGGGTGCGCAACCGGAAGCGGGACACTATCATAAGTAGTTGATTTTTACAGATTATCGGACTTTGCGAAGCGGATTTCGACGCGCCGGTTGCGCGGCTCGCGGGCGCCGTCCGTGGTGGCGATTTGGGGCCGCGCTTCGCCGAAGGCAAACGGCGATATCAACTGGATCGGAATGCCGCGTTCGATCAGCGCGCGGCGCACGGCTTCCGAGCGGCGCCGCGACAAGGCCCGGTTATAGGGGGCCGGGCCGGCCCGGTCGGCATGGCCGTCAAGGACGATGGTCACCGGCGCGCCGGACCGGTAGGCGGCGGCGATCTTGTCCAGCGCCGGGCCGGTATTTTGTCCCAGATCGGCATTGTCGAATTCGAAATAGAGGGTTGTGGCCGCCCGGAGCGCCGTATCGAGGCGCGCCATGGCGCCCTGGAACTTGCCGCGGCAGGCGGCGATGTGATCGGTTTGAATGACCTCTTCCAGCTGTTCCATCCAGCAATCGAAACCCGACTGGGCGTCCGCCGCCGCCGCCGGCCAATGGACGCCGGCGCCGCCTTTAAGGGCCGTGGTCAGGCGCCCGCGCGCCGCCGCCAATATGGGCCTCGCCGCCGCCGGCAGACGGCGCTGATCGAGCCGGTCGGGGGGCACAGGTTTGCCGGCGCCGGCGGCCAGGGATTTGCCGCCATAGCGGGCGGCGTCGGCCCAATCCAACATCTGATCGGCCTCATAAAGGGCCAGCTCTTTATAGGCGCGGGCGAGGGCGGCGCCGAATTTGTTGCCAGCCGCCTCTGTCTGGCGCAGGCCTTCGTAATCGAAATTGACGCCGCAGGCGCTTAAAAATACCAGCTCGCCGGCCATCAGCGCGCCCAGCGCAAATTTGTTGCTCCCGAATATCATCATCCCGCTCCTTGCCCATTGTCTAATTCAAGTGGGCCGGACTGTGCCGGGTGATGATGGCCGAAAGTGGGCGGGTTTGGGGTATTGTTCAGGCGGCGGCAGATGCGGACTTCCAATGGAAGATGCACTCGGCAAGGGCAATGCCGGTGCTCGCGGCTTCGGTTGCGGGCAGAACATCAAGGCTCGGCCAGAGGCCGCTGGCAAGGCAATCGGCATAGCCTTCGGCCAGCCCGGCGCGCCGCATTTTGGCGGCGGCGGCGCCGTGATCGTAGGACAAGGCCCTGTGTTCCAGGCGCAAACCGGTCGCCTCGGGGACAACCAAGCTGTACCAGACCCGGGCGGTACCGTCGTTGGCGGGCATGCCGATGGCGCCGGCATTGTGCCAAATTGCATTGGGCAGGGCGCGCGTGAAGGGGATGCCGGCATGACCGGCGATGATGATGTCTGCGCCCACGAATTCCATCTCTTCGGCGAATTCGGCGGCGGCGGAGGAGGCAAACAGGAAGCGGTTAATCCGCTGCGCGCCGCCATGCACCACCGCCAGTTTGGCGCCGGCCATGGTCAGCGTAATGCGGCGCGGTATCGCGCGCATCCAGGCGCGGCAATCGCCGTCTAATTGGGCGCTCGCATAGCGGTACCATTGATCGGCCAGCAGATCGCAACTCGTGCCGTCTTCGAAACCGCAGCCGCAATTCTCGGCGCCGTAGCCAAGCGCTTCTTCGCAATTGCCCATCAGAACGGTGACGCTTGCCGCCCGCAAGGCATTTGCGGCGGCTAAGGGCTCGGCGCAATAGGCGGCCACATCGCCGGTGCAGATCATGCGCGCCGGCGGGATCTCTAGCTGCGCCGCCTCGGCCAAAATGGCTTCGGTGGCTTCCAGGTTTCCGTAAGGGCCGCCGAAGACCAGTATGGTCCCGGCAATCTCGCCCAGTTCCAGCTCCGCCGGCGCGCCCATCAGGGGGCGCTGCAGGAGCCGCCGCCGAGCACACAGAAGCGGGCGCAATGGGGATGGTTGAGGGATACCGCTTTATTGGAGGACGCCAGATCCGGTCCCATATCAAAGGCGCTGTCATAGGGCAGAAGCGTGCACGGCATCACCTTCGGCACGCCGCCTTTTTCTTTGACCACCATGCGCGAGGTGGCGCACATCATGGCGTCCGGCGACACGCCGAGGATATCCCAGCAGGCGGTGGTGATTTCCGGCACGTCCAGGGTGGCATCCATTTCCGGGAACAGGACCAGCCGCAAGCTATCATCGGCATCGATGGGGATGGCATGGGCCCGGAACAATTCGGCGTAGGCGGCGCGGGTGTGGCTTGCATCTTCATCCCAGCGGCTGCGCCCGGCGGCGGCAATATGGAAGCCGTTTGCCGCCAGCCATGTCAGCCCCTCGATCATCGGCGCCCAGCTTCCAGGCCCGCGCAATTCTTCGTGGCGCCGGCTGGTATGGTGATCCACCGAAACCCGAAATTTAAGCCGCTCGCCATGCAGCGCGTTCAGATGCAAAAGCGCATCCATTTTATGATGCATCGGCTTCATGGCATTGGTCAGCACCAAAACATCGAAGCCGCGCGCCAGGCAGAGGGCCAGCATTTCGATGAATTCGGGGTTCATAAACGGCTCGCCGCCGGTAAATCCGATCTCGCGGACGCCGAGATTTTGGCCGTCGATCTCGTCCAGATAGACGGCCACCTCGGCTTCGGTCAAATAGGCCAGCCGGTCGTTGAACGGGCTCGATTCGATGTAGCAGTTTACGCAGGCAAGATTGCAAAGGGTGCCGGTATTGAACCACACCGTGTTTAGGCTCAGAAGGGCGACGGCGGCCCGTTCGGCGCCATCGGCGGTGACCCCGGAATCTTGAAATTTATCCTGGCCCAGGGCGGGCTGGCTGCGGATATCGTCGGGCAATAGGCGCGCTCCTTTTTCCGCCGCCACGCTTAGCGCCTTTGCCCGATCAAGCCAAGTCAAATGGCCGTGTTTCGGAGGGCGTCAGATAGTCTGGGAAATAGGCGGCTCGATCCAGAACGAAGCGCCGACGCCGGCTTCGCTTTCGATGCCGATGGTCTGGTCACTGTGGACGAGAATGACAATGTCATCGGCGCCGGGCTGCCCATTTCCGTTAGCACTTGTCAGCGGATGGGCCTATAGTCGGGCGGCTTCAAAAGCCCATAAAGCAAACACCGTAATCAGAGGGAGGATCGATTAATGTTGGAACGAACACGCCGTTTATTTTGCAGACAATCCAAAGTCCTTTTGCCGGCCGCCGCCGCGGCGTTGCCGGTCATGGCATTGCTGGCCGCCGCGCCGCCGCCTGCGGGCGCCCAATCGGCGAAATTCGAATTCGCCGTCCTTGGCGATACGGATTATTCCTTTGTCATGGAAAAGGAACTTCCAAAGATGCTGGCCCAGATGAACAAGGCCGCTTTGTCTTTTGTTGTTCATATTGGCGATTTTGAGGCTGATCCCCGCCCCTACAACCGGTCGCCGACCAAGATTTCCATGCCTTGCGTGGAGAAAAATTTCAAAAGGGTGCGCGCCGTATTCCAAACATCGAAGCATCCCTTCGTGCTGACGCCGGGCGACAACGACTGGACCGATTGCGGCAAACTGAAGGCGCAAAAAGTCAATCCTCTGGACGCGCTGGCGCTGATCCGCAGCATGTTTTATCCGAAGGGCAAATCCCTGGGGCAAAATCCGATGCAGGTGGTCAGTCAATCGGATGATCACGGGTTTGGTAAATTTGTCGAGAACCTGACTTGGTCAAAAGGCAACGTCACATTCGCCACCGTGCATCTGGTCGGCAGCAACAACAATATGGGCAAGAAGTCCAAACCCAGCGCTGAATTTACCGAGCGAACCACGGCAAACACGGCATGGGTCAAGAAGGCCTTCGCCAAGGCCCGAACCGATAACGCCCTGGGGTTGGTCCTGATCACCCAGGCCAATCCGGCTTTCGAGGGCGCTTGGAAGGGGCGCACCCTTGGGCGCTATTTCCGGCCCATCGCCGCGCTCGGCATCAAGGCGCCCAAAAAGCCAAAGCCGAAACGTTACGGCTATGACGAATTTCATCAGGTGCTGTTGGCGGAATTGGCGACATTTAAAAAGCCGACATTATTGATGCATGGCGATAACCATTATGTGCGCATCGACAAGCCTTTGTATGATCCAAAACGGAAAGGCTTCGTTGCCAACTTCACCCGCGTCGAAACCTTCGGCTCGCCGACCACCGGCTGGATTCACGTCATGGTCGATCCCAAGGACCCGGATTTGTTCACCTTCAAACCAAGGCGATACCGGGCGGAGTGAGGCGGCGAAATAACCCGAAAGGCTGGCGCCTGAAATTAAAATGGCGCGCCCGGGAGGACTCGAACCCCCAACCTCCTGATCCGTAGTCAGACGCTCTATCCAATTGAGCTACGGGCGCTTATGGGTAAATGATACGCGTGACGCCAGGGGCATATCGCCCGAAGCGCCGCATGAGATATCGCTTTGTAAGGGCGTTGGCAATGCTAATGATCCCCGGCGAGCTCGGCGGGGTGCGAAATAATATCATCTTGGCCGCCGGCCAAGGGATCAATTATAATGCGATTTCTCCGGCCAATCGTCTTGTGGCTTAACCATTGATTAGGTATTACTTGAAAATAATGCAGGGGACATGCTAATTCATTGTAATAAGTCATTGAATTTTCATCGCTTCTCGTAGGGACTCGGGGTAAGAGAGCAAATGGATTGTAAGAGACATGGGCCGATACTGATCGGCGCGGCGCTGTTCCTGTCCGCGTGCTCGTTTTCGTCGGATTCGCTCCTGCCGTCATTGACCGGCGAGGATCCCTCTGGCGGCTCCAACAGAGGCGCCCAGCAGACAAGCCCAAAAGCGGCGCCCGCCGGCCAGCAGATGGCCAGCAACGGCACGCCGGTTTCGGCATCATCCGGGCGGCGCCAATTGGCGCAAAGCAGCCCGCCCCGATTGGGCACCACCGATTTCAAGGCGCCCGGCGTTACCGCCGGCAAGAACACCGGCACCTTCGTCGGCCAGAAAGTGACCGAGCTGCGCGCCGAGTTGAACCGCATGCAGGGGAACGTGTCGAAAAGTAACGACGATCTGCAGAAGGTGCGCTCCAAGACTGTTGGCGATTCCCAGCGCTATCATAATTCCGTCGGCTCTATCAATGCGCGGCTGCAAGTGGGCACCACGCCCGGCAATCCGATTTTGGTGGAACAGTTCAATCAGGCGCTGACCCTGCTCGACCAAATCGGCGAGGACATTTCCAGTATGAACAAGGTCACCTCCCAGGTGACCGGCGATTCGGCCCTGGCCAATTTCCTGGCCGAGAAAACCCGCGCCGCCTTCCGGCTGTCGGGCGCCGTCGATGAAGACCACCGCCAATTGGCGATCCTCGAAGACGAGGTAAACCGGACCGTCGTTTTGATCGATCGCCTGCTGAAGGAATTGAGCGAAGATATCCAGCGCCAGACCAATTACGTGGCGACCGAGCGTTCCAACCTGAACACCCTTTCAAGCTCCATCAAGACCGGTGAAATTCTTGGCGCCAGCCTGACCAACCGGGCTTTGAACGCGGCCACCGGCGGCGCCCAGCGCCAGCGGCGCTCGCGCTCCACCCTTGGCCGGCGGCCCTTGGTGGTGATCCGCTTCGACCGCCCGGATGTCGCTTATGAGCAAGCCCTCTACAGCGCCGTGTCGCGCGCCCTCGAGCGGCGGCCAAATGCTACCTTCGAATTGGTGGCGGTGGCGCCGACCAGCGGCGGCGCGGCGCGCATTGCGCTCAACACCAACAAGGCGCGGCGCAGCGCCGAATCGGTTCTGGGCTCGCTGCAGCGCATGGGCATGCCGGCGGAACGGGTTGGACTTTCGGCGCGCACCAGCCAGACCGCGCAGACCAACGAAGTTCACCTCTATCTGAACTAAGTTTAGGCTTCTCATCGAAACCCGTTTTTTTCAGGGCGCCCTGATTGGCGATGAATTTTTGCTGCCTGGATACATGGTATGAGTGATAGCGATATTCAATCCAGCGCCGGCAACCCGGATGGGACCCTGTCGCCAAGCGGCTACGTTTTGGTGTTGCTGGTGATTATCGGCTGGGGCACCGCCTGGCCGTTTCTGAAAATCGCTCTCAACGAAATCCCGCCCTGGACCTTTCGCGGGCTGATCTCTCCGACGGCGGCGATTTTCACCTTTGCCATTGCCTTCTTTCTCAAGCAAAGCGTCGCCATCCCGCGCCATCAAATCGGGGCGCTGATATTTGCCGCCGCCCTCAACATTACGCTTTGGCATGTACTTAGCGCTCTGGGCATCCGTCTGATGGGATCGGGGCAAGCGTCGATCATCGCCTATACCATGCCGCTCTGGGCGTCTTTGTTGAGCATGATCTTCATCGGCGAGCAGCCGACATTGCGGCGCTTGCTGGGATTATTGTCGGGGCTGATCGGCCTTGGCGTGCTGGTATCGGGCAAGCTGGGTGTTTTTGCGGCGGCGCCGCTGGGCACCATATTCATGCTGTTGGCGGCGCTGGCGTGGGGCGCAGGAACGGTGGTGCAGAAACGGGTGGCCTGGGAAATGCCGCCGGCAACCCTGGCCGGCTGGCAGCTATTGATCGGCGGCATTCCGGTTACCATTGTCGCCCTGATCATCGAGGTGCCGTATTTGCAGCCGGTCTCCGCCGCCGCCGTCTGGTCGACAATATTCGTGCTGATCTATCCGATCATATTCTGCTGGTTCGCCTGGTTCGCCATCATCCGCCAGGTGCCGGTGACGGTATCGACGGTGTCGATCATGCTGGTTCCGATCCTGGGCGTGATCCTCGGCAACCAGATTTTGGACGAGCCCATTGGCTGGCGCGAAGTGGTGTCTTTGGCGCTGGTATGCGGCGCCTTGGGGCTGGTGCTGATACCGGCAAAAAAAAATCCTAGAACCTAGACCGCCATATTATCGATAAGCCGCACGTTGCCCAGCCAGGCGGCGGCGAGAATACGCTGGCCGCCGTCATGCAACGGTGCCGGCTGCAAAGATGCGGCATCGCGGACGGCCACATAATCCACCTTGGCAAACCCGGCTTCGAGGATGGCTTGGGCGGCTTCATGGGCGGCTGCGGCGATGTCTGCGCCGCCGGCGATCGCCTTCGCGGCCTCACCAATGGCAAGGCTAAGTGCCGGCGCGATGGCGCCTTGTTCATCCGTTAGATAGGCGTTGCGCGACGACAGCGCCAGACCGGAGGCTTCGCGGATAATCGGACAGCCCATGATCTCCACCGGAATATCCAGATCGGTGGTCAGGCGCCGCACCAGACAGAGCTGCTGGTAATCCTTCTCGCCGAAATAGGCGCGGTCGGGCAGCGCTTGCAGCAACAACTTGGTGACCACGGTGGCGACGCCGGTAAAAAAGCCGGGCCGAAATTCGCCCTCCAGCCAATCGCCGAGGCCGGGAACCGAAACCGAGGTTGCCATTTCAGCGGGATACATTTCATCGCCTGCCGGCGCATATAACAGATCAGCGCCAAGCGCGCCCAAGGCGACGGCATCGGCGTCTTCGTCTCTCGGATAGGTTCCGAAATCTTCGCCCTCGGCGAATTGTTTGGGATTGACGAACAGGGTGACGCAGGTGCGGTCGTTCTGTTCTGCGGAGGCCCGCACCAAGGAGAAATGGCCATCGTGCAGCGCCCCCATGGTGGGCACCAGACCGACGCTCAGGCCACCGATGCGCCAGCCGGCGATGACCGATCGTAAGTCCGCCACCAGGCGGGCCACCGGCAGGGGATCGCTCATATTATTTTTTGCCTTAACGATGTGTCGGCACCTTATTTATTGCCTTAACGATGTGTCGGCAACGGTCACTTCTTTTTGCCGTAGCAATGTTCCGGGCCCGGGAAGGCGCGGGACTTGACCTCGGCCGAATATTCGGCGGCGGCGCGGCCGATCTCGGCGCCCACATCGGCATATTTTTTGACGAACTTGGGCGTAAAATCGGTAAACAGGCCAATGACATCCTCGGTCACCAGTACTTGGCCGTCGCAGGCGGGCGAGGCGCCGATGCCGATGGTCACGGCGGATATGTCATTGGTGATCTCGGCGGCGACGTCTTCGACGGTGCCCTCGATGACGATGGAAAAAGCGCCGGCATCGGAAATGGCGCGGGCGTCGGCCTTGACCTTGGCGGCTTCGGCGGCGGTCTTGCCCTGCACCTTGAAGCCGCCGGCGGCATTGACCGATTGCGGCATCAGCCCCACATGGCCCTGCACCGGAATGCCCCGCTCGACCAGAAAGCGGACGGTGGCGGCCATTTCCTCGCCGCCCTCGAGCTTGATCGCGGCGCAGCCGGTTTCGGCCAGCACCCGGGCGCAATTGCGGTAAGCCTGTTCCGGGCTCTCTTCATAGGTGGCGAACGGCATATCGACGATGATAAGCGCGCGCCGGCTGCCGCGCACCACGGCGGCGCCGTGGTTGATGGCCATATCCAACGTGACGCCTAGGGTTGATGGCATGCCGTACAAAACCATGCCCATGGAATCGCCGATCAGCAATATATCCACGTGGGCGTCGAGAATCTTGGCCATGGGCGCGGTATAGGCGGTCAGGCAGACCACCGGCTCGCCGCCCTTGCGGGATGCGATCTCAGGCACGCTGATACGGCTGGTCTGATTGGTCTCGGTGCTCAAGCTCGGCGTTCCATGAAATTTTCCGGTTACAGACCGGCGGTTAAGGCGCTCAGGGCGCTGCCATAGCATAGCGCGGGCGTTCCGGCCAGTCGATCACCCGAATGGTTAACGCAATACCGGTGTGCAAAATCCGCATCGCCCCAAATTTGCCTGAATTTCGGTTTAATTCGATTGCTGGGATCACGGTGAGCGGTCATTATCAATGCGGGAGATGGGGGTAACAGAGTTTATTATGACCGGGCGCACGCAAAATTTCGCCGGCATGGGTGTCTATAGAAGCCGGACATTTCTGGCCGTCGCATTCGCCGGCGCTCTGGCCGCCTGCCAGCATTCGGGCTCGCAAGTATCCGCGGAAGCCGGGCCACCGCCGGTACAACCTCAATCCCAAGAGGCACCCCAGCCCCGCGCCCAGCCTGAAGGCGCAAGCCCCGGGGCAACCGTTGCGGCCAAATCCAAGGCGCCCCGGCCGCGCACCGCCGTCCAGGCCTCCAAGCACATGATCGCGGCGGCCAACCCGCATGCGGCCCGGGCCGGGCTATCGGTGCTGCGCGCCGGCGGCAGCGCCGTCGATGCGGCGATCGCCGCGCAACTGGTCTTGAATGTGGTGGAGCCGCAATCGTCGGGCATCGGCGGCGGCGGCTTTTTGATGCATTTCAGCGCCGCTTCGGGCGCCCTCGATGCCTTCGACGGCCGCGAAACCGCGCCGGCGGCGGCGACGGCGGACATGTTTATGAAGGCCGACGGCACAAGGCGCGCCTTTCACGGCGTGGTGCCGGGCGGCCTATCGGTGGGCGTGCCGGGATTGTTGCGCATGTTGCAACTGGCCCACGCCAAGCACGGCAAGCTGGCCTGGGCCAAACTGTTCGAGCCGGCCATCAAGCTGGCATCGGAAGGCTTCGAAATCTCGCCCCGGCTGCACGCGCTGATCACGCGCGACCGGCATCTCAAAAAATTTGCCGCCACGCGCGAGTATTTTTTCGGATCCGACGGCGATGCGAAACCGGTGGGCGCGCGTCTGGTCAATGCAACCCTCGCCGACAGTTTCCGGCTAATCGCCTTGATCGGCGCCGATGCCTTCTATTCCGGCGGCATCGCCCAGGATATCGTCAAGGCCGTCACCGGCGCAGCTCTGAACCCCGGCGGCATGACGGTGCAGGATATGGAAAACTACAAGGCGGTGGCGCGGCCGCCGGTTTGTTCGTTCTACCGGAAATGGTTTGTCTGCGGCATGGGGCCGCCCACATCGGGCGGCATCACGGTGCAACAGATTCTTGGGATATTGCAGACGCGAGACCTGGCCGCGATGAAGGCGAATTCCTTCGAAGCGGTGCATTTGATTGCCGAGGCAAGCCGCCTTGCCTTCGCCGACCGGGACCGCTACATCGCCGATCCCGATTTCCAGGAGGTGCCGGTCAATCGTTTGATCGATCCCGGCTATCTCGCCGGCCGCGCCAAGCTTATCCGCGCCGATCAAAGTATGGGCAAGGCGGAACCGGGGCAGGTTTCCAGCGGCGCCGCCCGTCTGGGATCCCCAGTGGAGGGGCTTAAAGGGTTTTCGACCAGTCATCTCAGCATCGTCGATGGCGATGGCAACGCGGTGGCGCTCACATCCAGCATCGAAAATGCGTTCGGCTCGCGCCTGATGGTGCGCGGCTTTCTTTTGAACAACCAACTGACCGATTTCGCCTTCGTTCCGGTTGCCGCCAATCGCGCCGTCGCCAACCGGGCCGGCCCCGGCAAACGGCCGCGTTCCTCCATGAGCCCGACCTTGGTGGTCGACGGTGCCGGCAAGCTGGTGTTGAGCCTCGGCTCGCCCGGCGGCTCCAACATCATTGGCTATGTGGCCAAGACCATCATCGCCGCCTTGGATTGGGATATGGATATCCAGGCGGCGGTTGATCTGCCCCACTTCATCAACCGCAATGGCGCCACCACCGATCTGGAAAAGGGCACCGCCATCGTTGCGCTGAAATCATCGCTGGAGGCCGCCGGGCACCGGTTACGGACACGCCCCATGACCAGCGGGCTGCATGCCGTGCGGGTACGCGCTGGGGCGCTCCGGGGCGCCGCCGATCCGCGCCGGGAAGGCGTCGCGCTTGGGGATTGAGGGTTGGGCGGTTTGGTCCCGTTATATCCAGAAGCGGGCGCCTTCGCGCACTTTTTCCGGCAATTCCAGGCAGAACACGGTGCCGTCCTCGCCGGTCTCCATAAGCGCGATATCGCCGCCGTGGGCGCGCATCACATCGCGGACGATAACCAGCCCCAAGCCGGTGCCGCCGGCCCGGGCCGAGCCCATGAACGGCGTGAACAGATTGTCGCGGGCTTTTTCGGGCAGGCCCGGCCCATCGTCCGTCACTTCGATGCAAATGCGGTCATTGATGAATTTGCAGTCCACCGACACAGTGGCGGCGCCGGCCTGATAGGCGTTGCGCCCGACATTGATCAGCGCCCGGAAAAGCTGATCCCGGTCGGCTTCGATCGTCATTTGGCGGTCGATCCGATTGCTCCAGGTGATGCCGTTGACGGCCACGTCGGAATGGCGCACCGCCTGGCCGACCTCGTCGATAAGATCGCGTAAAGAAAAGCAGCTTGGCGATAATTCCGGCGCCTCCTCGGACGCATAATTCAGGGTTTGCGAGCAAAGATCGACGGCCCGGTCCATGGCGTTCAACAATTTGGGCAGAACCTTTTTCACGTCCGAATCGCTGCTCGCCGCCAGCCGGTCCGATGCCAGCACCGCCGTACTAAGGGAATTTCTGAGATCGTGGTTGATCTTGGCAACGGCGGAGCCGAGCGCCGCCAGCCGCCGCCTCTGGCGCAAGGCAAGGCGCACTTCTTTTTGCATGATACCCAGCTCGCGCTGGGCAATGCCGATCTCGTCCGAGCGTTCGGTGGCCTCGATATCGGCGGCATCATCGGTCGGGTTGGCGCGGAAGGCGGTCATGCTTTCGGTAATCCGGTGCATCGGGCGGACCATCAGACGGTGCAGACTGATAAAGACCAGGCTGGCCGCGATCACCGATATGAGGATGGAAAGGCCGAGGATGCGCGCCGAGAAATCCCACATGGCTTCGCGCAACGGGCGCTCATCAAGCATCACCTCCACCGACACGTTGGCGGCGTCGGGGGCCGTTCCGATGATGCGAATAACCCGGTTGCCTTTCATGGCCAATGTGCGGGCGGCGTCGTTCATAATCTCGATAAAGGAAGGCTCGCGGATATCGAAGCTTTCGGTGACCGGCGGCACCTCGGCCAGCCCGGAGACGAAAATACTGCGGTTGGGTAGGCGGAGAACGATATTGTAGGATTTCGACTGGCTCAGCAGTTTCCGGTGCAAGGCGTCGGTAATGGCGCGCGCCGGCAGCATCTCGAACGACAGGGTCGCGAGGCGCGCCGCCGCGATGCGTTCTTCCAGGTAGGAGACGCGAAATTGCGCCACCGACGGCACATAGATCAAAACTTCGCCGATCATCACAAAGATAATGGTCAGCAATAGAAGACGCGCCGACAGGCTGCTGCGAAGCGACCGCAACGATAGAGTTGGAATGTTCATTCCAATACTCTACACCAGCAGGCCGGGAAGGGGAACCTTCATCCAAGCCCGCCAGCGGCGCGGGGCTTTATCCAACCCGGCCCCGCCAGCGGCGCGGACCTTCATCCAAAGCGCGAAAGAAAGCGCACCAGGGCGCGGGTTTTCGATCCGAACAGGGAGGGCGTGAAATATTCGCCCGCCGCCCGTTTATTGGCCTCGCCCAAGGTCGGGTAGGGGGCGATATAATTGGCGAGCTTGCCGATTTTCAGTTTGGCGCTGATCGCCAGCCCCCAGCTTTGGATCAATTCGCCGGCGTGGGCGCCGACAATGCCGGCGCCGAGGATTTTGCCGCCGCGCCCGATTACCAGCTTGATCAGCCCCTCGGTTGCGCCCTCGGCGATGGCGCGGTCGTTGTCGGCAAACGGCCAGCGAATGACGCGGATCTGGCCAACCGGATATTTGGCCTCGGCCTCGGTCAGGCCCACCTGGGCCAGTTCAGGGCTGGTATAGGTCACCCGCACATAGGCGCTCCGGTCCAGCTTGGCGGGAATGCGAAACAGGGCATTGCGAATGAATATACCGGCGTGATAGGCGGCCACGTGGGTGAATTGCTGATCACCGGTAACGTCGCCGACCGCATAGACGCGCCGGTTGGAGGTGCGCAAGCTGGCGTTGACCTGGATGCCCTTGGGCCCCGTTTTGATGCCAGCCGCGTCCAGATTGAGCCCGTCCAGATTGGGCCGGCGCCCGGCGGCCACCAAAAGATGGCTGCCCTCGATATTTTGGTGGGTCCCGCCTTTTTCGAATTCCACGTTGAGCCCTGCGTCGGCGCGGCCAACGCGCAGAACTTTTGCGCCTTCGAAAATCTCAACGCCGTCCTTGGCGAGGCCGGCTTTCACCACCGCCACCAGTTCCGGATCATCACCGCTAAGGGCAGCCATCATCTCGATGACACTTACTCGGGCGCCCAGCAATCGGTAGGCTTGGGCGATTTCAATGCCGATCGGGCCGCCGCCGATGACGATCAGATGGGCCGGCACCTGGGTCAATTGGAACAGGTTTTCGTTGGTGAGGTACGCAATGTCGGCCAATCCATCGATGGGCGGCGCCATCGGGCTGGAGCCGGTGGCGACAACAAACCGGCGGGCGCGGATGCGCACATCGCCCGCCGCCACTTCGTTCGGCCCGGTAAAGGCGGCCTCGGCCTGGATGACGCGGACGCCGTATTCTTCGAATTGTTCGACCGAATCGTGGGGGGCGATCTGGGCGATGGCGCCCATGATATGGGCTTGCACGCCGGGCCCGGAAATCTCCGGTGCGGCCGCGGCGATGCCGAATTTGCCGGCGCCGCGAATATCAGCGGCCCGGTGCGCCGCCGCCAGCAATGCCTTCGACGGCACGCAGCCGGTGTTCAAACAATCGCCGCCCATGGCCCCGCGCTCGATCAGGACGGTATCGGCGCCAAGCTGGGCGGCGACGGCGGCTACCGTAAGCCCGCCCGATCCGGCGCCGATGACGCAAATATCGGTTTTGATGATTTCGCTCATTGTGGTTCGGTTATTTGCTGTGGTTCGGGTATTTGCAACGTCCTTAAGGGCCGGAAGTTGTGGCGACATTGATCGGCGAAAGCCAGAAATTAATCGGCCAAGGGCGCTCACCATTCAGTGACCGCATTATATCTATCACGGCGCCGGTGCGCCGGTCACGAAATGCTGACTGCCGGGATGCGCCCTGTATCGTTGACTTACCGGGGCGCTCGCCGTATACAGCGGGCCTTGCCGGAACGGCGCTATTATCTATTTCGGAGTAATTCAGTGAAACGCACTTTTCAGCCGAGCAATCTGGTCCGCAAGCGCCGGCATGGTTTTCGCTCGCGCATGGCCACAACCGGCGGCCGGCGCGTTCTAGCCAAACGCCGCGCCAAGGGCCGCAAACGCCTGTCGGCTTAACTTCCAGGGGTCAATCTTTAAGGAGCGCGATAGTGAACCCGCGTCTCGTTCATCTAAAGAAACGCGGGGAATTTCTTCGGGTCGCTTCGGCCCGGCGGAAGTTCGTCACGCCCAGCCTTATCCTTCAGGCGCGCCCGCACGATGCAAGCGGCGCCGAAGATGTGGCGCCCGTGCGGGTTGGCTTTACGGTCTCGCGCCGAGTTGGCAACGCCGTCGTCCGCAATCGGGTGCGCCGCCGTTTGCGCGCCGCGGCCGAAGAGATCATGCCGGAGTTCTCGGGCGCGAACAGTGATTTCGTGATCATCGGCAGGCGCTTGGCGCGCGGCCAGGAATACACCAGCCTGACCGGTCATTTGAAATCGGCGCTGGCGAAATACGAGATGCAGAACAATAAACAGAGACCGATTGCCGAATAAATGAATCCACTATCTCTCATTCTCCGGGCGTCGATTCGCTCCTATCAATTGTTCCTGTCGCCGGTACTGCCGGGGGTATGCCGGCATTCGCCAACCTGTTCCGAATACGCCATGGACGCGGCTCGTTTGCACGGGCCGCATCGGGGCGCGTGGCTGGCCTTGAAACGGATCGGCCGCTGCCAGCCCTGGGGCACGTCCGGCTATGATCCGGTGCCGGAGCCCAAATGTGACCACCATCGTGGCGCCGTGACCGGTAATTCCGGCGCCCGGCGAAGCGGAGCCTAAGCCCTTGGATACCCGCAACATGATCCTCGCCGTGGTGCTGTCGGTCTCCATCATGATCGGCTTTCAGGTATTTTTTGCACCGGAGCCGGCACCCGTTGATCCAAACCAGCCGGCCTCGACCGCCATTACGCCAACATCGCCATCGGGCGGCCCGGCGCAGCCAGCGGCGCCTGCCACCGGTTCCGGGCCCGGCGTTCCGGCAGCGCCCGGCATCAATCAGCCGGCGCCCTTGCCCGGCCAGGTCACCAACGCGGTGGGCAGTGCGGCGGCGGTGGCAGAATCCCGCGATAAAGTATTGCGCATGGTCAAGCGGGTGCGGATCGAATCGCCCAGATTGTCGGGCTCCATTTCGCTGACCGGCGCCCGCGTCGATGATCTGACCCTCATAGATTACCGCGAAACCATCGAGCCCGACTCCGAGTTCATAAAATTGCTCAATCCCATCGGCACCGGCAGCGCCTATTACGCCACATTCGGCTGGGTGGCGGCGAACGGCGCCAAGAACGTGGCTCCGCCCCGGGACGCGGTGTGGACCGCCAACCGCGCGACCTTGACGCCGGACGTGCCGGTCACCCTTAGTTGGACCAGCCCCGGCGGCATCACCTTCCGCCAGATGTTTGAGCTCGATGAAAACTACATGTTCACCGTGACGCAAAGCGTCGCCAACGCCTCGTCGGCGCCGGTAACCGTGTTTCCGTTCGGCCAGGTTCTGCGCGAGGGCACGCCCGATACCACCGATTTCTATATTCTCCACGAAGGGCTGATGGGCGTATTCGACGGCGTCCTCAAAGAAATCGACTACGACGATATTCAGGATTCCCGCGTCGTGAAGGAGAAATCCACGGGCGGCTGGATCGGCATCACCGATAAATACTGGCTGACCGCGCTGATACCCGATCAGGGCGCCACGACCAATGGCGAATTTCGCGACGACGTGGTCAACAAGTCGGACAATTATCAGGTCAATTTCCTGTCCGAGGCGCTCACCGTATCCGCCGGCGGCGCCGCCGATAGCAAAAGCCGCCTGTTCGCCGGCGCCAAGGAAGCCCGGCTGATGAACGCCTACCGGGATGATTTGAATATCGCCCGCTTCGATCTGGCCATCGATTGGGGCTGGTTCGAGTTCCTGACCAAACCAATCTTTTTCGCGCTCACCTATTTCAACGATATCCTGGGCAATTTCGGTTTTTCGATCCTTTTGCTGACCGTCTTGATCAAACTGGCCTTCTTCCCGCTGGCCAACAAATCCTACAAGGCGATGAGCAAGATGAAGATGCTGCAGCCGGAAATGCTGAAGCTGCGCGAACGGTTTGCCGACGACAAGCAGCGCCTCAATCAGGAGATGATGGGACTATACAAGAAGGAAAAGGCCAATCCGGCTTCGGGGTGTCTGCCTATCTTACCGCAAATTCCGGTGTTCTTTGCACTCTATAAGGTGGTGTTTATTTCCATCGAAATGCGCCACGCGCCGTTTATCGGCTGGATCAAGGATTTGTCGGCGAAGGATCCGGCGACCCTGTTTACCGGTTTCGGTCTGTTCACCTGGGACATGCCGGAATATCTGGACATCGTCGATATCGGCGTCTGGCCGATCATCATGGGCGTCACCATGTACGCCCAGCAAAAGCTTAACCCGCCGCCGCCCGATCCGACCCAGGCGAAGATTTTCATGTTCCTGCCGTTCATCTTCACCATCATGCTGGCGCGCTTCCCGGCGGGTCTGGTGATCTATTGGGCCTGGAACAACTTGCTGTCGGTGGCCCAGCAATATTTTATTATGCGCCGCGCTGGCGTGCCTATCGGCGGTGGCAGGACCAAGCCCAAGGCGCCGAAGACCAAAACGGCGGCCAAAAGCGGCGCCCCCGGCGAATAGCACGGGCGGCGCCCGGGATGGGGCGTGAATGATGGCCGAGGCTATCGACATCCATAGCGAAGAAATGATCGAGGCGGGGCGCGTTTTGTTCGCCGGCGCCTGCGATTTTGTCCTGGGCGCGGCGCGCGAAGACCAACTGCCGCCCACCGATCTGGCCGAGATTGCCTTCGCCGGGCGCTCCAATGTGGGCAAATCGAGCCTCATCAACGCGCTCACCGGGCGCAAGGCCTTGGCGCGCACCTCGAACACGCCGGGGCGCACCCGCGAGGTCAATTTCTTCGATCTAGGCGGCAAGCTGATGATCGCCGATCTGCCCGGCTATGGGTATGCGCGCGCCGCCAAAACCTCGATCGCCAACTGGACCGAATTGATCGAGCGCTATCTCAAGGGGCGGCGGCCGTTGCGCCGGGTGTGTCTTTTAATCGATGCGCGCCATGGCTTGAAGGACAGCGACCGGACGGCCATGAAGCTGATGGATGCGGCGGCGGTGGTCTATCAGATCGTGCTGACCAAATCGGACAAGATGAAGGACGCGCCGCGCGCCCGGCTGATCGCCGGAATTCAGACCGAGCTGGCGGGGCACACCGCCGCGCATCCCGATATTTGCGCCACCAGCGCCGTCAAGGGCACCGGCATCGCCCAATTGCGCGCCGAACTGGCAGCGCTGGCGCTCGAAGAAAAGTTCGGTTAAAGTCCGCCGCCATGAACGAAGATACAACAAATATCGCATCGGGGCCCTGGACCCAGGCCAAGATTTTGTCCGAGGCGCTGCCCTATATGCGGCGTCATGCGGGCAAGACAATTGTCGTCAAATATGGCGGGCACGCCATGGGCGATGATCAGCTTGCGAAGAAATTCGCCAACGATATCGTGCTTTTGAAGCATGTGGGCATCCACCCGATCGTGGTGCATGGCGGCGGCCCGCAGATCGGCGATATGCTCGAGCGCTTGAAAATCCAATCGTCTTTCATTGATGGGCTGCGGGTTACCGATGCGGCCACCGTGGAGGTCGTGGAAATGGTGCTGGCCGGCACCATAAACAAGGAAATCGCATCGGCGATCAATCAGGCGGGCGGCTTTGCGGTTGGCTTGTCGGGCAAGGACGGACGCTTGATCGAAGCGGTCAAGCTGCGCCGTACCAAGCGCGATCCGGAATCGAACATCGAGAAGATTCTCGATCTCGGCTTTGTCGGCGAGCCCAAGCAGATCAATACCCACGTCCTCGACATGTTTCAAAAGACCGACGTTATTCCGGTGGTGGCGCCGATCGGCACCGGGCCCCGGGGCGAGACCTTCAATATCAACGCCGACACCGCCGCCGGCGCCATCGCCGAAGCCATGGGCGCGGAACGGCTATTGCTATTGACCGACATTGCCGGGGTTCTGGACGGCGACGGCGCGCTGGCGCAAACATTGTCGAGCGCCGAAGCCAAGAAGCTGATCGCCGGCGGCGTTATCGAGGGCGGCATGATCCCCAAGGTGGAAACCTGCCTGAACGCCATTGATGGCGGCGTCGGTGGCGCCGTAATTATTGATGGCCGCGTGCCCCATGCCATATTGCTGGAATTGTTTACCGAGCACGGCGCCGGCACGCTGATTGAGCCTGGCTGAACCACGGCTTAACGCTCTAACGCTCCGCCGCTTCGCCTAAAAACTGCCCGCCCTTGCCCTGGCGCTTAACCTCGTACATGGCCGCATTGGCGCGGGCGACGATATCTTCGATGGCCTCGCCGCTGCCGGGATCGCAAATGGCGATACCGATGGAATTGCCGAACGGGCAGGCGGCATCGCCGGAGTAGTCCGCGAATTTTGCGGCGTCTAACCATCAAATAGGATTGCGCGGGCCATTTAACCAGACTACTGAATGGAAATATAGCGGCGCGGAAACGGCAGGGCATCGATGACCGAAACGGCCTTAAAAGATATTCCCTATTGGGTGTTCGATCTGGACAATACCTTGTATCCGGTGACCACCAATTTGTTTGGCCAGATCGACAATCGCATGTGCGGCTTCATCGCCGATTATCTGAATGTGGATCACCAAGAAGCCTACCGGGTGCAGAAGAGTTTTTTCCGCGAATACGGCACCACCTTGCGCGGCCTGATGGAGTGCCATGACATGGATCCGGGGCCCTATCTGGATTATGTGCACGCGGTGGATCTGGATGTGGTAGAGGCCGATAGCCGCATGGACCAGGCCTTGCACCAGTTGCCGGGACGCAAATTCGTCTTCACCAACGCGCCGCTGAATTATGCCAAGCGGGTCTTGGACAAAATCGGCATCGCCGGCCATTTTGACGACATCTTCGCTATCGAGGCCGCCGATTACATTCCGAAGCCGGAGCCGGTGGTTTATCAGCGCATGCAGGCCCGTTTCGGCATCGATCCCGAACGCGCCGTCATGGTCGAAGATATCGTCCGCAATCTGGGCCCGGCGCGGGCCATGGGCATGACCACGGTCTGGGTGAAGACCGGCCGGGCTTGGGCGCACAACGACGCCGAGATCCATGAGCCCGATCACCACACCGACAATTTATCGGAATGGCTGGCCGGGGTGGCGGGCATTTAGGCGCCCGCCAAGGCGCCCAAGCCCCGTTGACTTAAGGCCAAGCGGGGGCCATGTTCGCGCCCCTGGATCGGCAGCAATTATAGGCAGGAAAACGTGGACCAAGACCAGTTACAGAACATCATCGACGCCGCCTGGGAGGCCCGCGATGACGTCAATGCCGCCACGGTTGGCGATGTGCGGGATGCGGTCGATGCCGCCCTCGGGCTTTTGGATTCCGGCCAGGCCAGGGTCGCCGAAAAAACCAGCGGCGCATCGAACTGGAAGGTCAATCAATGGCTTAAAAAAGCGGTCTTGCTGTCGTTCCGCCTCAACGACATGTGGTGCATGGACGGCAGCCCCGACAAGGGCAATTGGTGGGACAAGGTGCCATCCAAGTTTTCCGGCTGGGGCGAGGCCGAATTCCGCGACGCCGGTTTTCGCGCCGTTCCCAATTGCGTGGTGCGCCGCTCCGCCTATATCGCGCCCGGCGTGGTGCTGATGCCATCCTTCGTTAATCTCGGCGCTTATGTGGATGCTGGCACCATGGTTGATACCTGGGCGACCATTGGCTCGTGCGCGCAAATCGGCAAGAACTGTCATATCTCGGGCGGCACCGGCATCGGCGGCGTGTTGGAGCCGTTGCAGGCCGATCCGGTGGTGATCGAAGACAACTGCTTCGTCGGCGCCCGCTCGGAAGTTGCCGAAGGGGTCATTGTCGAGCAAGGCTCGGTGCTCTCCATGGGCGTCTTCATCGGCGCCTCCACCAAGATCGTTGACCGCGCAAGCGGTGAAATCCACCAGGGCCGGGTGCCCGCTTATTCGGTGGTCGTGCCGGGCACTTTGGCGGGCAAGGATCTGCCGGACGGCTCGCCCGGACCGAGCCTCTATTGCGCGGTGATTGTAAAAACCGTCGATGAAGGCACCCGCGCCAAAACCTCGATCAACGATCTTTTGCGGGAATGAGCCCGAACCTGGACGCCATCGAACTTGGCCGCGCGCTCATCCAATGCGAGAGCGTGACCCCTGCCGATGGCGGCGCCCTGGGCGTGCTTAAAAGCGCGCTGGAAGGGATCGGCTTCACCTGCCAGCTCAAGACATTTTCGGAGGGCAGCACCGCCGACATCACCAATCTTTATGCCCGCATCGGCTCAGGCGCGCCGCATTTCTGTTTTGCCGGCCATACGGACACGGTGCCGGTGGGCGATCCCGATAGTTGGAGCGCCGATCCCTTCGGCGCCGAGATCAAGGACGGCATGCTCTATGGCCGGGGCGCCGCCGACATGAAAGCCGCGATTGCCTGTTTCGCCGCTGCCGCTGGTGCATATTTGGCCGGCCAAGGCGGCGCTTTCGATGGCTCTATCTCGTTTTTGATCACCGGCGATGAAGAAGGCCCGGCGGTCAACGGCACCAAAAAGCTATTGGAATGGACGGCGGGGGAAGGCATTACATTCGATGCCTGCCTGGTTGGCGAGCCGACCAATCCCGAAGCCCTCGGCGATATGATCAAGATCGGTCGGCGCGGCAGCCTTAACGGCAAGCTCACCGTCAACGGCACCGCCGGGCACACCGCCTATCCGCATCTGGCCGATAATCCGGTGCACCGGCTGGTGGAAATGCTGGGCGAATTGACCGATGAGCCCCTCGACGGCGGCACCGATCATTTCCAGCCATCGTCATTGCAAATCTCCACCTTCGATGTGGGCAACCCGGCCACCAACGTCATTCCGGGCAAGGCCGTAGCCGGCTTTAACGTGCGCTTCAACGATCTGCACGACGCGGCGGGCATCGAGGCCTGGGTCCGCGAACGGCTGGACAAGTTGGGCGGCGATTATGATCTCGCCATTCACGTTTCCGGCGAGGCGTTTTTGACGCCGCCCGGCCGCTTTTCCGAAATTATCGCCGGCGCGGTCGAGCGGGTGACTGGGCGCAAGCCGGAATTGAGCACGTCCGGCGGCACATCGGACGCGCGCTTTATCAAGGATTATTGCGCGGTCGCCGAGTTCGGTCTGGTCGGCCAGACCATGCACAAGGCGGACGAGCGGGTGGCCATCGACGATTTGGTTTCTTTGACCGGCATTTATGGCGCCATACTCGAAGATTATTTCGGCGCGGGCGGATAACCCATGCCGTTCTCCCAGGACACAACCTCGGCGCTTTACGGCGCTTACCGGCTGGCCCGGGCCGATGCCGGCGGCATGGCCTATTTCGACACCTCCGTTGACGGCTTCTGGCGCTCGTTCATTGCCGCCGCATTGGTGGCGCCCTTGTTCGCATTATTCCTGGCGATCCGCTTCAATAATGGCGATTTCGAAATATCGTCCTTTCGCTTCGCCGCCGTGGAAACCATTGCCTATGTGATCGCCTGGCTGATCTTTCCGCTGATCATGTTCCATGTCTGCCAGGCGCTCGAGCGCGAGCAGGAATTCATCGGCTATATCGTCGCCTATAACTGGGCATCGGTCTGGCAGAATCTGGTCTATCTGCCCTTTGTGATCTTGAGCGAGCTCGGGTTTTTGTCGGCCGGTGCCGGGCGCGCGATGGGCATGGCAGTTCTGGTTATGGTCATGCTCTACACCTGGTTCATTACCAAAACCGCGCTTCGGATTACCGGCGTGCTGGCCACCGGCCTGGTGATCCTCGATTTCGTGGTCAGCATTATCTTGAACGCCCTGACCGAAAGCATGGTGCGCTGATGCAAAGGATGCACACATGAAGTTCTATGATATGGCGCTTGCCCCAAGCCCGCGCCGGGTGCGTATGTTCATCGCCGAAAAGGGCATCGAAATTCCGGTGGTTCAGGTGGATTTGCGGGGCGGCGAGCATTTGGGGCCTGAATTTGCCAAGCTAAATCCCTGGTGCACGGTGCCGGTGCTGGAACTGGACGACGGCACCTGCATTTCCGAAGCCATCGCCTGCTGCCGCTATTTGGAGGCGGCCTATCCAGAGCCGCCGCTGATGGGCGCCACGCCGGCCGAGCAGGGCGTCATCGCCATGTGGGAGCACCGGGCCGAATGGGACGGCTTCATCGCCGGCTCCGAAGTGCTGCGCAATACCGCCGAGCGCATGCAGGGCCGGGCGCTGACCGGCGCCATGGAGTTCGATCAAATCCCGGAACTGGCCGAGCGTGGCCGCAGGCGTATTCAACGCCTGTACGAGATGCTGGATGCGCGCTTCGCCGATGTGGAATATCTGGCCGGTGATGGGTTTACAATTGCCGATATCACGGCCCTGATCGCCATCGATTTCGTCCGCCGCCAGAAGCTGGAGATACCCGAAGACCGGCCCCACGTGCAACGCTGGCATGATATGGTGAGCGCCAGACCCTCAGCCCAGCTTTAGCCGGCGCCGAAATAGCCCAGCATGCGGCCCCATTGGAAATGCAGCGGCAACAAGATTATCGAAGCCAATACAAAATAAATGACCAGCGTCTTGGTCAGCCAGCCGATGCGCAGGTTGCCCAGCGCCAGAGCCAGGATCAGCGGCGGGCCCTGATAGGGAAACAACATGAGCGCCCAGGTGGGAACCCCGGTCATGACCACGCTCATCAACGACCAGCCGGACGCATCGGCCATGGATTGGGCCATGGGCACCAGAATGGCGGCCTGCGCCGGCATGGTTGTGAAGATGCCGACGATCACGGCGATCCCGGTCATGGCGAAATAATTGTTGAAATCCTGGCTTGGCTCGAGCGGCATCACCGCCAGCATGTTTTCGGCGATCAGCGCGCCGACGCCGGAATGGGTGGCGACCGCGCCGAGCCCGATAATCGAAGCCACATAGAGGATAGGGCCGTAGTTGATGTCTTCGCTGAGCGCCCTGGCCGGTAATATTCCGATGCGCGGCGCGGTGCAGATCAATGCCGCGCCCAAGGCCACCCAGGCCGGTGAGATGCCGTGCATGGTATCGGTGACCCAAAGGATCAGCGCCGCCGCCAAAACCAGCACCAGACGCCCGTCCTCGCGCCCCCATGGCCTTGTCTCGGCGCCGTCGCCGCTGGGCCGGAGGGGTTCGCGAAACAGCGCCCATATTACCGCTGGATAAATGATCAGCGCGCCGCCGGACAGAACCGGGAAATTCAAGCCGAGAAATTCGCCGTAGGCCAATTGGATGGAGTAGACGCTTTCCATGGCGCCGAACAGGCTCATATTGGGCACGTTGGCGGGCAGGATGGCGAAGGCCGGTATCATGGTTCCCATTGTGCCGGCGAGGATCAGGCCGGTTTCGCCCTTGGAGCCTTCGGTAAAGCCGAGCCGTCTGGCCAGGGCAATAAGGATCGGTATCAGCAAGGCAACGCGCCCCGACGCCGACGGAATAATAAAGCCGAGGCTGGCCGATATCCAGAATATGCCATAGATGATGGCCAGAAGATTGTTCGGAAAGCGGTTCAGGAACGGCGCCGCGATGCGCATGTCGAGCCCGGTGCGCTTGACGCTGAGCCCGATAACGATGCCGCCGAACACCAGCCATACGGCGCCCGATGCAAAACCGGAAAACACAATATTGGCCGGCGCAACCGCCAGCACCATCGAGGAAAACAGAAATATCAAGGCGCCGTAATGGGACGGCACCACGTTGGTGGCCCAAAGCCCGACCGCCAGGGTCATGACCGCTCCGGCGCGCATGGTGTCGGCGCTGATACCGTCGGGCGGCGGCACCATAAGGAGCAGCGCTGCAATAAGCGCGGCCACCAAAAACAGACCGCCTGATAGTTTGAACAATTGCAAAACCCTTTGCTGGAAAACGGCTGATGTGAGCGGAGCCCGGTTTATGCTCTGACCCACGTCAGCCCTTAGATAAAGTCTCTAATCCTCAGTTCAGGCGCGCCTGTTTTCGGATCTTTACGCCGGGGCGCACGAACAGAAAATCGCCGCCCTCGTGGCGGGCGCGGCGCACGTCGGAATATTGCGGCGTCTGGTCAGCATCGACGATCACCCGGCCGCGCACCTGGGCGAACAGCGCGGTGCCGTCGAGGATGCCCCGGTTGCTTTTGAGGGCCGAAATCATGGCGGCGGCGAAGGGCGAATGGCCGGTGCCGTTGTCGTCGGCAACCGGCTCCAACCCGCCCGACGTGATCACCACCCGCGCCCGCTTGTTCGACATATTGGCGAAATGGCCGGGCGCATCCAAATTGACTTTAAGGCCGCGCACCAGGCGCCCGGAAAAGCAGCTATCGGCGGCGACCAGCACATGCTTGGCCTTGATGGCACGCAAGGTGCTGGTGATCATGGCGTTCGATATCCAGTTGGAGCGGCGGTCATCGCGGGCATCGGCGGGCAGCCAATAGCCTTCATCGGCGGCCTTGTCGAGCCAGCCATGACCGGCGTAATAGATCAGCAGATTGTCGTTCTCGCGCAGCCTTAGGCGCAGATCATCGAGGGTGTCGACGATCTCGTCGCGGGTTGGATTGATCAGCAGGCGGGTACGAAACCCGTAATTTCTGCGCAGCACCCGGTCCAGTTCCCTGGCGTCGCTGGCCGCCGTGGCAAGATCATTCAAGTTGCGATAATCGTTGATGCCGATCAGCAAGGCGTAGTAGCGGCCGAAATCAACCGGCTGGCTGGCGTCGTGCTTGCGGGCCGGCTTATTCAACGGCGGTATCGCGGCATGAAAATTGGGGATCCCCGAAGGCTCGGCGGCGGCAACCGGCGGCTTGGGTTTCGCCGGCCGGGCGCTCGCCAACTCGGTGTTGAAGGCGCTCCAAAAACGGCGGAGGCCATAGGTGACCGCCGTCGGCGGCGCCTGGGTCCGTTGCGCCATGCCGCCGGCGCCGCCCGTCCGTCCGTTGCGCAAGCGCAGGCCCAGCGAAACCTCGACGCCGTTTTCTTTTTCCGAGACAAAGACATTGACCAGCACGTCCTTGCCGACCGGATCGAGGGACGCGAACCAGGCGATGAGGCCCATTTCCTCGGCTGCCAGGGCGCGCATTTCACTGGTATCGGCGGCGCGCACCATCTCCCACTCGGCGGCGCTCAAGGGTACCGGCGCCGGCGCCGATGCGAACAGGAAGCCGGTGGCGAAATCCTGTTGCTCGACGATCATGCCGAGCCGGCGGAAGGTTTTTTGCACCGCCGTGAAGACGCGGAATTTGCCGGCTTCGATCACGCGCTTGCCATCGATCTCCAGGATTTTGTCGTTGCGTTCCTTCCAGGTCAGATCGACTTTGGTGATCGCCGCCCGGTAGTTTTCCGAAGACACGCAGCCAGCCAGAAAAATCGCCAGCAGGGATAATCCAATTAATCGCTTTGCACTTTTATTTATCAACATGATCACATTCTCCGTTTCGCGGAAACCTTAAGCGTTGAGCACGCGCAGACAGGCCGCCGTCAGATGGTCGGCCAGTCCCGATATTTTCTGCTTGATACGGCTGCCGATAATCCGCGTATCGACGATCTGCAAGACAATGCCGAGCACCATCGAGGTGGCGATATCGGCGTCCTGCTTAGGAATCTCGCCCTTCGCCATGGCATTTCGGATCACCCGGCGGAAGACGAAATAGGGGTTCGGCATGCGCGGCGTCATCTTGGCCATATGGTCGTGGCGGGTCAGGAACAGATAGTTGATGACCGTCGGATCCTGGTCATAGATTTCGCAAAACCGGCGGATGATGGCCAACAGCTTGGTGCGCGTCGATTGTTCCGGCGCCTGCAATTCCTGCAATTCGGTACCGAGAGCGGTGACATGATCCATGAACAGGCGCTCGGCCAGCTCGTCCTTGCTTTTGTAATGGCGGTACAGGGTGCCCTCGGCAATATCCGCCGCCCGGGCGATATCCTTGATCGTCGTTTCCCTGATGCCTTGCGCGGCAAACAGCCGAAGCGCCGTCTCATTGATCAGTTCTCTGGTTTTCGTTCCGTCGCGCATTGTCTCTTTTCCGTTATGTAAGTGAGCATTCACTCACATTAGAAGTTTATTGTCAAGGGCGTGTGTTTTCGTGGGTTTAGATGGGCGGAGGTTCGATGCCTAATACTGGCTTTGCATCACGGCTAGCCGACATTTTGCGGCCCGCTCCGGTAAGCGGAATTCACGATGGCTTCCAGGATCTGGACATTGTGCAGCTTTTCGGAACGGCTGAACCGGTATTCGGTTTTTCCGGCGATGGCGGCGGCCCAGGCGTCCAGGTTCAGCGCTACCGTATCGATGCTCCGATAGGTGCGGCTGTGAATTTCCTCGTCCATGCCGCGCCAGGTGAGGGTCGCGGGATCGGGAATATCCACGTTGGAGACCTCCCGGGATTCCGCCCAGCCGCGATCACCGAAGACACTGATACGCTGATAAAACGGTGTCGCGGCGATATTGCACATGGTGCCGGTGATGCCGCTGGCAAAAAGGAACTGCACCGAAATAATATCCTCGCCGGGGAAATCGGCGGATCGGTCGCTCATGCGGGCCGACAATTCGGCCACCGGCCCGGCGATGGTTTGCATAAAATCGGTGATGTGAACGCCGAGGGCGGTGAGCGTGCCCGCCGGCGCCTGGGCTTTGTCCTGGCGCCAGCCATCGGCGGGGGCGGCGGCAAACAGATTGTGCGACCAGTTCACTTCCAGATGCTGGATGCAGCCGAGCTCGCCGGCGCTGGCCATCCGGTGCAATTCTTCCAGCGCCGGCTCATAGCGCCGCTCGTGACCGATACCGAGGGTGATGCCGGCAGCGTCGCAAGCCGCCAGCATACGCTCCGCCGCGGCCGCCGTGAGGGCCAGGGGCTTTTCGCAGAATATCTGCTTGCCGGCCTTGGCCGCCTGCATCACCTGTTCTTCGTGCAGACCATGGGGAGTGGCCAATATCACCGCGTCGATCCCGGTATCGGCGAGCACGGCATCAAAGCTTGCGCTTAAGACAATATTCTTTTCGGCGGCAAAGGTTGCGGCGCTTGCCACATCCACATCGAACCCATGGGTAACCGCAATCTCGCCGCTGCCTTCGAGGCTGGTCACGATTTGGCGGCCCCACCAGCCGAGCCCTACGACCGCCGTCTTTAACATGTTCCCGTCCCCTTGAGCCTGGCCTTGCGCAAGTAAAGTTTACTTGCCCATGATCCGGAATTAACCGACCATGGCAAGTATGAGCTGGTTATCGGCGTTGATATTCCTCGGCATTCCCGCGGTCGGCATTCTGGTCGCGGCGGCATTCGGCGTTGCCACGCTGGCGCGCTGGAACCGGGGCCTTGCGCCCGAGCCTCATTACATCGCATCGCGCATGCAGATCGAGCCCAAGGACGAAGCCGAAGCCGAATGGCTGGCCGAGCTGAACGTCCTGCAACTGCCCTACCGCCATACCATCTGCTAGCCGCATCGCGGCGCCGGAACAATTGGTTCGCATCGCGGCTCATGGATTGAACTTCACCGAAACCGCGCCGAGCCCATCGATTTCGGTGGCCGCCGCGTCGCCCGGTTGCAGCCATTGGCATTGCACCAGCGAGCCAAGCAAAACGATTTCGCCTTCCGCCAACGCGCGCCCGCGCGCCGCCAAATGCTGGGCCAGCCAGATCAGTGCGTTTAAGGGATGGCCGAGCACGTCGGCGCCGATGCCGGTGCCAACTTCGGTGCCGTTGACGGCCGTAGCTCCGGTTAAGGACCTGAGATCAAGGTCGCGCCAATCGGTGTTGCGGGGCCCAAGCACCAATGCCGACTGGCAGAAATCATCGGCGATCAGCGTGGCTGCGCCGATGCCCATGATGTCCTGATAGCGGTCATCGACCACTTCGATGGCCGGGTAGAGGGCGGCGATGGCTTCGGCGGCGCGCCCCTGATCGATGGTCATGTCTCGGGCGTCGAGGGGTGCGCCCATTTCCACCGCGATCTCACATTCGACGCCGCCCCGGTTGAGGCTGGCGCAATCGATTTCCGCCGGACTGGTATAGAGGCGTGCTTCGAACAGGCCGCCGGCGCAGGGATGATCGATACCCATATAGTTTTGCATCACCGGCGTCGTGCAGCCGATCTTGTAGCCGATGCGCGCACCGAAACCGTGCGCCCGAAACCAATCATGGACGGCGTCCTGAATGTCGTAGGCGGCGTCTGCATCGTTGGGGGCCAAGGCGACCGCCAAGCCGGCAAAGGCCTTGGGGCGGACGCGCAGCCCGCCGATGATATTCGCCGCCTCTAGGATCGCTGCCTGTTGCATAGCCTAACGCTCGATCCCCGCAATTTTTTCCAGAACCCGGCAGACCGCTGCGGTGTCCGAGTTTTCGAGCCCGCCTTCGAGGGCGTCTTTGTAAAGGCCGATGGTCGATTTAAACAGCGGCGCCGGGCAATCGAGGCTGTCGATATAGGCGTTGATAATGCCCATATCCTTATCCTGAATTTTCATGGTGGCGGTAACCTTGCTGTCATAATCGTCGGCCACCATCATCGGGCCGCGCAGCTCCAACACCCTGGAATTGCCGGCGCCGTCGGTCAGCACGTGCAACAGCATTTCGAGATCGAGGCCGGATTTTAGCCCCAATACCATGGCTTCGGCGGCCGAGGCATTATGGATGGCGACCAAAAGATTGGCGATATATTTCACCTTCGAGCCGTCGCCGAAGGGGCCCACATAATGCTGGGTCCGAGAGAAGCCTTGCAGCACCGGCAAGACTTTCTGGTAGCTGTCCTGATCGCCGCTGGCGAGGATGACGAGATCGCCGTCGGCGGCCTGCGCGCCGGTGCCTGAGACCGGGCAATCGAGCAAGGTGATGGATTTTGCCGCCAAGGCATCGAAGCCGGCCTGCTTGTCATCGATGCCAAGGGTGCAGGTATCGATCACGATTAGCGCAACGTTCCCGCATTCAATGATACCGCCGGGCCCGCTCATGACGTCATGAAAGGCGGCCGGCGAGGGCAGCGAGGTCACCACCACGTCCGCCGCTGCGGCGACGGCAGCCGGCGAGGCCGCGAATTGGATGCCGATTCCTGCCAGATCATCGATGCGCGCCTGATCGATGTCATAGCCGATCACGTGCGCGCCGCTCTTGGCCAGATTGGCCGCGAAGGCGGAGCCCATGATCCCCAATCCAATGACGCCAGCCGTTTCAACCATATGTCCGCTCCCCCAATGTGCTATCCTTGCGCGGCGCCAAACAAAAACTTTCATTTTTGGCCACTATATCGTTCAATCGGGTACCCGGATTATGGGTTGAACACAAGAGAGGCATTTTTTTCATGGATGAAGCACCGGCAAGCAAATCAGGCGGTCGCCGTCTGGCCGAACAGGAGACGCTGGCGGTCCTGGATTTGGAAGGGTTTCTGGCCGGCGAAGACGGCGCCGCCGAAGCCTTGGCGCTGGAATTGCGCGCGGCCTGCGAATATCACGGCTTCTTCTACCTGAAAAATCATGGCATCAAGCAATCCATGATCGACGCCATCTTCGCCGAGACCGAGCGTTTTCATCGGCAATCCCAGGAAGCCAAAAACACGGTCGCCATCAACCAGAACCAGCGCGGCTATATTCGCCCCGGCGCCACCCTGGTCAGCCATTCCACCTATAATGAAAACACCAAGTTCGACAGCAACGAAACCATGGTGCTGGCCACCGAATACGGCCCCGATGACCCCGGCGTCAAAGCCGGCAAACGGTTTTTCAGCGGTAACCAATGGCCGGGCGATTTGCCGGGGTTCCGCGAAACCGTAGCGGACTATATGCAAACCATGACCGCCTTCGGCAAAAGCCTGTTGCCGATCTGGGAGCTGGCGCTGGATTTGCCGAAAGATTTTTTGGGCCCCTATTTCGAAAACAATTACACCTATCTGCGCCTCGCCCATTACCCGCCGGTGACCGATCTGGGCGACAACGAGTTTGGCCTTGGCCCGCACGCCGATACCGGCTTTATGACCTTGTTGCCGCAGGCCGATGTGGACGGGCTTGAAATTATGAAACCGGATGGCACCTGGTTCCGCCCGCCGCGCATGGCAGGCGAAATTCTGGTCAATACGGGCCAGTTCCTGGAACGCTGGTCGAACGAGCGTTTCCGCGCCAGCCCGCACCGGGTAATCCCGCCCTTGGACCGGGAGCGGTATTCTGTGGCCTGCTTCATCAACACCGCGTTCGAGCCTGTTTGCGAATGCCTGCCGGGCTGCTCGAGCGCCGATAATCCATCGAAATACGAGCCTGAATCCTATTGGGATTTCTACAACTGGTACATGACCAAATCCTATCCCCATTACGAAGAATTCGGCGATAGCGCGTCTTAAGCCGCATTTCATACCATTGCGTGTTATTCTAAATATAATTCCCGTGCGACATGGTTTTGCACCCCCCTTACGGTTATGACTGTTTATGACGGTTTATGACGCTTTGTTACGCTTTTTGTCGTGAAATCATGCGGCTTCGTCTTTGCGGGCGGCTTCTTCATCGAGCAAATCGAGAAACGCCATGTGGCCGGCGGAGGGATCGTAGGCGCCAGGTGCGCCGCCGGGTCCGCCGATTGGATAGCCCCTCGGGCGGATGGTGGCGCCGCCGTGGATCAGCCCAAGGATGCGCGCCTGTAATTCCACCACCTGCAGCACGGCGTCGATATCCTTTTCGTCCAAGGCGGTCTCGAAGGCCGGTTCCAGCTTGGCGATCAATTCGTGGCGCTCAATGCTCAGGGCTTCGGCGGTCTCGGCGTTCAGCTCGGCGATGCGCGCCGCCACATCATCCCGGCGCAACAATTCGGATGCCCGCTGGGCGGCGCCTGACGAAGCGTACCCGGCGGAGCGCGCCGCCCCAGCGCCGCCAGCCCCCGCCGCATAAGCGCGCGCAAAGGCTTCGTGGCGGGGTCGGAGCGTGCTCTCAATTTCAATAACTGGTGTCGGTGTGTCCATAATAAATACCTTCCATCGTGTTTGATGCGTGTTTCAGATTATTTGCAAAAGAATTAGCGGCAGCCGCCGGCCCAAACGCCGACCGAGGGCGGGGGCTGGCATGGTCGGCCCGCCCGTGCCGCCGGGCACCATTTCTCAACGTCTTGGTACTGGTGTCGGAATGTTCATCGCAATCTCCCATGTTCGATGTTTGTGATATGTTCCTTAACCATATAGTCTAAAATTTCACCGGCGCAAGTGGCGGAAGGGCGTGCCCCCCATTGGGGCGCCCGACTGGCCGACCCGGCCATCCCCAGCCGGGCTAGCGCCTGGTCTCACCCCTCGTTTTCCCGCGCTTTTCTTTTCCGCCCGCAAAGCCGAAAATACGGCCATGTTCGAAAACCTGACCGAGTTGATCCTCGCCAGCGCCCTGTTCGTTGGCGGCCATGTGCTGATGTCGGCGGCGCCCTTGCGCGGGGCCTTGCGCGCCAAATTGGGCGCCGGCCCGTTTCAGGGATTGTATTCAGTGATTGTGGTGGCCGCGCTTGTCTGGATGAGCTTCGCCTACATTGCCGCGCCGGATGCGAAATTGTGGACGGCGCCGACCGCCATCCGCCATCTGCCGCTTAGTCTCATGGTATTGCTGTTTATTGCCGCGGCGGCGTCGTTCACACCGGCCAGCCCGGCCTCCATCTGGGCGCCGGGCGCGCGCCTCGAGGACGGGCCGCGCGGGGCGTTCCGTATTACCCGCCATCCCTTGATGTGGGCCACCGGGATTTGGGCGCAGTTGCATCTGGCGGCCACCGGGAGCGCAAGGGGATTGGTGTTCTTTGGCGCGCTGGCCGTTCTGGCCTTGCTCGGGCCTTTGTTGATCGAGCGGCGCAAGGCGCGGGAATTGGGCGATGCGTGGGCCACATATGCGCGCGCCTCGTCCTATATTCCGTTCGCCGCCGCCCTTTCCGGGCGAACCCGCATCCATTGGCGCGAAATCGGCTGGCTGCCGGTGATTATCGGAACGGTTTTGTACGGATTGGCATTGATCGCCCATGAGCCGCTGATCGGCACCCCGCCGGTAAGCTTCGTGGCGGGGCTGTTTGGGTGAGCGGCCTATCCACCCTGTTGGCGGATATCGTCAACAAAAGCACGCTCAGGGCGCTCAAGCACCGCAATTTTCTCATCGTCGAGCTGGCCGGATGGTTTTCGTCCGGCGGCGTCTGGTTCTACCGGATCGGCATCCAGGTGCTGACCTGGGAGCTGACCCATTCGGGGCTTTGGCTGGGCATCATCGCCATCGCCGAGGCTGGCCCCGGCATTCTATTATCGCCCATCGCCGGCGCCTACGCGGACCGCTACGACCGGCTTCAAATGGCGCGCATTGTTCAGTTCGCAATCATGGCGGTCACTGCGGCCCTGGCATTCGCCACCTTCGCCGGCTGGGTGGATATCTATGTCTTGTTCGTTCTGGCGGCGGCGCACGGCGCGGCGGCCGGTTTTTGGACGCCGGTGCGCCTGGCCATCGTGCCCAATCTGGTGCCCAAGGAAGACCTGACCTCGGCCATTGCCCTGCACGCCACCATGTTCAACCTGGCGCGCTTCCTGTTTCCCGCCCTGGCGGCGCCGGTGCTGGCCATCTGGGGCGCCGGCATGGCCTTTGCCTTCAACGCGGCGGGCTATCTGATCTATCTGGTGGCGCTATTTTTTGTGGTGCTGGTCAACCCGGACGAGCGCGCCGAGCGCGGCGGCGGCATGCTCGCCAACCTCAAAGAAGGCGTTGTCTATGCCACCAGCCATGTGCCGATCAAACAACTGTTTCTGATGCTGATCTTTATCGCCGTCTTTTTGCGCGCCTATATGGAATTGCTGCCGGGGGTGTCGGAAACCATATTCTCGCGGGGGGCCGACGGGGTCGCCATATTGGTGTCGGCGGCCGGCTTCGGCGCCATGGTCGGCTCGCTCCTGGTCGGCAATATCACCCGCCGTCAAACTTTGCTGCGCACCTATTTCTGGTCCTTGGCAATCGCCGTTTTGTCGCTGATCCTGTTCGCATCGACCAATATATTCTGGGTCGGCGTAGGGGCGGCGGCGATCCTGTCGGGCGCCCAAATGGGCACCTCGATCACCGCCCAGGTGGTCGTGCAAAGCTCGGTCCAGGGCAATCTTCGCGGCCGCGTCATGAGCCTTTGGGGGGTGACCAACCGCTCCGGCCCGGCGCTGGGGGCCCTGCTGCTCGGCTGGATCGCGGTGCATACGGGCTTTCAGATTCCCATATTGGCGGCCGCCGCGCTGACCGCCGGCGTCGGCATTTACGTGTTCGCCCAGCGCCGCGCCATGGGGGCCGCGTTGGAGCAACAGGCACGCCTGCGATAATCGGGATGGAAATCCGCACTTCCCGGTGATATGAGACCGCTCTATGACCAAACTCACCCACATTCGCAACTTCGCCATCATTGCCCATATCGACCACGGCAAGTCGACTTTGGCCGACCGCATGATCGAGTTTTGCGGCGGCCTTTCGGACCGGGAAATGAAGGACCAGGTGCTCGATTCCATGGATATCGAGCGCGAGCGCGGCATCACCATCAAGGCGCAGACCGTGGCCCTCAAATACAACGCCAAGAGCGGCGAGACGTATGAGCTGAACCTGATGGATACGCCCGGCCATGTGGATTTCTCCTACGAGGTTTCGCGCTCCCTCGCCGCCGTTGAGGGCGCGCTATTGGTGGTCGATGCAACCCAAGGGGTCGAAGCGCAAACCCTGGCCAACGCGTATCTTGCCATCGAGGCCGATCTGGAGATCGTGCCGGTGCTCAACAAGATCGATCTGCAGGCCGCCGAGCCGGACCGCATTCGCGCGCAGATCGAAGAGGTGGTCGGCATCGATGCCACCGAGGCCATCGAAATTTCCGCCAAGACCGGCAAAGGCGTTGATGACGTGCTGGAAGCGCTGGTGGCGCGCCTGCCGGCGCCGGAGGGTGACGCCGATGCGCCCCTCAAAGCCATGCTGGTGGACAGCTGGTACGATCCTTATCTGGGCGTCATGATTTTGGTCCGCGTCAAGGACGGCAAGTTGTCCAAGGGCATGAAGGTCGATTTCATGGCCGCCGGCGCCAAACACCAGATCGATCAGGTCGGCATCTTTACGCCCAAGGCCGTCCAGGTCGATGCACTGGGCCCCGGCCAGGTCGGCTATATCACCGCCTCGATCAAGACCGTCGCCGAAACCCAAGTTGGCGATACCATCACCGAAACCAAGCGCCCGGCCAAAAGCCCGCTGGCCGGCTTCAAGCCATCGGTGCCGGTGGTCTTTTGCAGCCTGTTCCCGGTGGACAATGCCGATTTCGAAGATTTGCGCGACAGCCTCGCCAAGCTGCGCCTCAACGATGCCAGCTTCCAGTACGAGCCCGAAACCTCGGCGGCGCTGGGCTTCGGTTTCCGCTGCGGCTTTTTGGGGCTGCTGCATTTGGAGATCGTGCAGGAACGGCTGGAGCGGGAGTTTGATCTGGATCTGATCACCACCGCGCCCAGCGTCATTTACCGGCTGCATTTGAACGACGGTGCGGTCGACGAGCTGCACAATCCCGCCGACATGCCCGATCCCACCTATATCGATTTCATCGAAGAGCCGTGGATACGGGCCACCATCATGGTGCCCGACGAGTATCTGGGCGGCATATTGGCGCTTTGCACCGAACGCCGGGGCGAGCAGGTCGAGCTCACCTATGCGGGCTCACGCGCCATGGTCATTTACCGCCTGCCGCTCAACGAGGTGGTGTTCGATTTCTACGACCGGCTGAAATCCACGTCGCGCGGTTATGCCAGTTTCGACTATCAAATGGATGGTTACCGGGAAGCCGATTTGGCCAAGGTCTCGATCCTGGTCAATGCCGAGGCGGTGGACGCGCTTGCCTTCATCGCCCATCGGGGTCAGGCGGAAAGCCGGGGCCGCGCCATTTGCGAGCGCCTGAAAGACCTGATCCCCAGGCAATTGTTCAAGATCGCCATCCAGGCCGCTATCGGCGGCAAAGTGGTCGCCCGCGCAACCTTGAACGCGCTTCGCAAAGACGTCACCTCCAAATGCTATGGCGGCGACGTCTCGCGCAAGCGCAAGCTCTTGGAAAAGCAGAAAAAGGGCAAGAAACGCATGCGCCAGTTCGGCCAGGTGGAAATTCCCCAATCGGCCTTCCTGGCGGCGCTGCGCATGGACGACAATTAGGCGTAACCGCGCCCGTTAGTCTTTGCCGCCGCCACCGTCACGGTCGCTGCCGGGCCGGGGCAGATTTCGGACCACCGACATCACATCAATTTTTTTCGGGCTTTGCACCGCGAGATCATCGGCGCGGGCGGCATCGGTCAAATATCCAGGCTGGCTGTCATCAATTTGGCCGGTTGGATCATAGTCGTCGAGATCGCGGTATTTGGACGGCAGGCCGATATCGTCGTAGTCGGCTTCTTCGGCGGCGGCGACGATATCTTCGTAGGTAGTATGCGGATAGTCATCGGGGATTTCGGAATCGCCGGGCGTGCGGTCGCGGAAATACCAGACCAGAAATACGCCGGGCCCGCCGAGCAATATCCAGCCCGGCAATTGCAGCAGCGTCAACATGAACGGGTCCCACACCAGCGGGCTCATGTTCTCAGTAACCGCCTCTTTCATATCGGCCAAGGTGTCCGGCGCCAAAACCGCCAACACCTTGGAAGCCGCGACGATGCCGTATTCGCTCAGCATACCGTGCACCACGGCTTCGGCCGCGGTGAATACGAAGGCCATAACCAGAATGCACCAGCCGGTGATCCGCCATAAAATCATGAAGGCGAGCCTATCAGATTTCGCATGGATTTCCTAAACGATCCGTTTGGCCCCTGAAACGTTTGCGGCGCTGAATTGCTTCGGATAGGTTCCGGCCCTTGGGTCAGGCGCAAATTTGCATCCCGGCGGATCGATTTTCGCCGGGTATAATTTTCGTCTGCCATGCTGCGGAGGGGTGGCCGAGTGGCTGAAGGCGCACGCTTGGAAAGCGTGTATACGTTAACGCGTATCGTGGGTTCGAATCCCACCCTCTCCGCCATTTTTTCTTCCTAACTCTTTGATAATAATATATTTATTCTAGAATATAGATGCTTGGTCCCACTTTTAGTACCACACTTCATTCAGACTATCGGCTATTTAGCCATACCCGCCACCCTGCACAGTATCACCGACAAACACCGCCTCCTGGCGATCTGCAATGAATGCGCCCATACCGTCTAATTAATCGTCTCTGAATTGAAGGAGCGCCACGGCCCGAACTATCCCATCCCTGCGATCCGTCAGCGCCTCAAGTGTAAGCGATGCGGCTCATCGTCCTGTGCCGTCCATCTGGCTCTGTACGACTAAGCCGTTCTATTTTCCACCTACGTACTAATCTCAATGGTCAGGTCACATCGGCGGCGGCATTCTAACGTGGAGTTTGATGAAGTATGGGCAATGCCCGAAGGTCCTCGTGTTCCTTCCTGTTTACTTTATCAACCAACCTAGGGGACCGGTTCGCCGGTCCCTTTTTTTGTCGGATCGACTGCCTCAATACCCCAACATAATCACGATCAGGTCGAGTAACTCTTTGATTGCTTCGCCCATGCCGCCAGCGTATCGCGGGAACGTGACCGCTGTACTGTTGATCGGGTGGTGCTGGCCTGGATAATAGGATTGTGTAACGTTCCTCCTATAGCGCTACATACTTTGATAATCTACTGGCCCCGCTGGCACCCCTGTGTCGGCGGGGTTCTTTTTGGGTTGCGGTCCATCAAACCATCAATATATTGGCCGGGTCGTATAGCAATTAGGCTATGCGGCATTGGCACTTTCTTACCCCGCCACGTTCTAGTCGAATGGTGGCGGGGTGAGTACCGCAACTCCCTCCACTGCCCATTGAACTTCCCCCTGCCGGAATATATTTTAAGGCCATTGGTTACTTTAGTTTTTGTAAGTCGAATGCAAATGAACAAGAATTGGTGAATTACTATTCTTCAATTCGAATTAAAGATGAATAGGAAAAAGAAGATGCCCGCAGATGCTGAAACATTAGACAAGGTTTCACAATTGATTGCTGATGCACGTGTTG
>Ga0114993_10000253_pt1 | contig 61990 bp, 61 predicted proteins | sample ArcticOcean_MG_C_FD_87042 | JGI IMG/M metagenome (GOLD analysis project Ga0114993, IMG submission 87042) | Marine microbial communities from western Arctic Ocean - ArcticOcean_MG_CB2_150 | ecosystem: Environmental > Aquatic > Marine > Oceanic | place: Arctic Ocean: Canada Basin | collected... | reverse complement strand
GATGTTCCTGGGTGAGCAACTGGAGTCAGAGTTCGGGACAGGGCTTCTCGTCTAGCCAGACCGTTCGTCAAAATGACGATGGGATGGGCGTTGCTTATATCTCTTTTGTACGCAACGCCGGAGAGAACGCGTAGACCAGAATGCCCACGGTTACGCCACCAACTGCACCCACCAGGAACGCCTCGTGGATGCCCCAGAATTTTTCGATGAGGCCACCCAGAATCCCTCCGGGCTGGAAGATGAGCATGATCATGAAGAACACGCTCATCACGCGCCCCCTCATTTCAGATTTCGCCACGGTTTGAAGCATGGTAGGCACCAGAACGAACCAGACACCAAAGGTTGTCCCTGAGATGAGCATGACCACCAGCGTGACCGGGAAGCTTGATGTGAAGCCGAGAACGCTGGTCGCAACGTGCATCACAATGACCGCGAAAATCAACACCGTGCCCTTGTACTTCACATCCCCAACCAAAATGAGAGCTGTTGATCCGACCAGTGCCCCAAGCCCCTGCATGGCCAGGATGACGCCAAAGCCAACCTCCCCAACTTCCAGTACGTCACGGGCGTACTGCGGGTAGAGTGCCATGTACATCCCGGCGAAGATACCGCCGAATGCAAAGAATAGAAGTGCGCGAATCAGCGGATGGGCTACGGAGTACTTCACGCCCTCGATGATCTGCCGGGTGACGCTCTTGCCATCTGACGGATTGGGCGTACTCCGGGTCTTCATGAACAGAGTGATCACAAACCCGGATGAGTAGATGGCAGCCAGCGCAAAAAATGCAACGTCAATCCCGATGGCAAGCAGCACCCCACCGATTGCCGGGCCGACTATCGTGGCGAGGTTGGAAAGGATTGAGTTAAGGGACATAGCGGCGAGCAAGCTATCTTTGCCCACCACGTCCATCACATACGCCTGACCCGCGGGGTTCTGGAAGGCGAACATTGATCCTGTAATCAGACCAATTGGAATTAGGTGCCACGCCTCGATCGATCCTGTTGTTACCAGGAAAGCCGTGACAAAGGCCATAACTCCAATAACAAATCGAGTACGAAGCTGAATCTTCCACCGCTCTGAGCGGTCGGCAAAGGCCCCACCAATAAGTGATAGGGCGATGATGGAGAACCCGGGCATTGCGTTGACCACGCCAACCCAGAGTGTGGAGTCCGTCAATTCCAACGTTAACCATGCCTGGCTCATGTTCCGGATCTGGAACCCGGAGAACATTGCGATATTGGCGATGATGACAAACCGGAAATCGACAATGCTCAGGATGGAAAGGCGTTGCCTGAGTGATGACTTGTCAGTCGTAACTCTTGTGATCTCTTGCCCGCCCGAGGATTCCTGATCGGGCTCAGCGATTTGCTCTGCCATGGTGTGAAGTTCCGTCTACGAAATGCGGGCCGCATGAAAGCGGCCCGCTGAACATACATGGAATGTCTGTTACTTCAGGCCCTCGATCACAGGGATGAGCTTGCGGACGCTTGGGAGGCTACCGGGTGGGTAGATCTTCGACTCAGCGATTACGCCTTGTTTGTCGATGATGAACGTTGCCCGGCGTGATGTGTCGCGCTGTGACAGGATGCCGTACAACTCAGATACTTTGCCCTTAGGGTCGGCGTCAGAGAGGATGTGGAACTTGACCCCGCCCATGCTCTCTGACCAATCGGCCTGCTTCTGGACATCATCAATGCTGACCTCAAGCACAACGGCACCAGCAGCTTCGAACTCTTCATTTGCCTCGCTCAAGGCGGACACTTGTTTCGTTCAGCCGCCGGTAAAGCTGGCCGGGTGGAATGCAAGCAGGACATTTGTCTTGCCGCGGTAATCGCTCAAGGTGACGTTTTCACCGGTGTGAGATGGAAGCGTGAAATCAGGGGCTTCAGTTGCCGCAGGAAGTTTGACCATGGGATATTCCTCCATCCGATGCTATAGATTTTGAACTAGGGGAAGTCTATACCTGCGATCAGGTGAGCCACCATACCTCAGCCGCAGTTCCACCAAGCAATCGATCACGCTCAGATTCGGTGAGCCATGAGAGGCCTTCTCCCACGAATCGGAGCTCCTCCGCCATTGACGGCCAGCCGTGATCGACTCGCAGCTTCCCCGGGTAACCCGTGCCCCACATGCAGCGCTCAATGCCGAATTCCTTTACCAGCCGTTTGATAACGGCCTGAACGGCATGGTGCGGAAACTCATCGTGCGACTGCCGGGCAGTGTCTGAGATCTTCACATGCACGTTGGGGTACTGAGCCATCGAGAAAATTGGGTCGTGTGATGGGAAGTCTGGTCCATCGGATACGTCGGGGTAAGACATGTGATCGAGAATTATCGGGATAGATGGGTACTCGCGTGCGATCTGATCCGCTTGTGCGGCCTGAGCAACCGGCATGTGTATCTGGACCACCGCGTTTAGCTCCGCCAGTACGTCCCACATCGCACGGTTTTCCGGGCGTGTGATGCTTGGCTCGTCATAGTAGTTGGGATGGAACCGGAAGCCTCGCATTCCGCGCTCGCTCATCCAGTACCGGGCACTCGCTGCGTTGTCAGGATCGAACGGGTCCAACAGGCCCACGCCAACGAACCGATCGCTGTGTTTCCGGGCCTCATCCGCCACGTATCCGTTGTCCCACGTAGCGGAACTATCCTGCACTACCACCGTCCGGTCGATGCCGTACTCATCCATCTCCTCCAACAGCATCTCCGCGGTCGCCGCTTCCGCAGGCCGATGCGTGAAGCTAGGCGCGGTAGGCCCAACCGGCGCATACGGCGGCAACTGCTGAATATGGACGTGGGCATCGACGATCATAAGGGATATCCGGTCTGGATATGGCAAGCGGGGCGACTAGTGTCTCGGATTCTAATCCGCTTTACACGGTGAGATGATAGCGATTTCAACAGCGGGTCAGCCGACCGAACATGTGCCTCACGTCCTTCCATATACAGCGCCCTCTACCGCTGCACGCGCCCTGATGTGTCGCCGCCAGCAACTGCGAGAACTTCTTTTTCTGTGACGAGGTTGAAGTCGCCGTGGAAGGTGTGGGCCATGGCGGATGATGCGACTGCGAAGTCGATGAGTGCTCGGCTTTCGAGGCCTTTGATATTGCCGTAGATGAGACCGGCTGAGAAGGCGTCTCCGCCACCGACGCGGTCGATGATCCGCACCGGGTACTTATCGCCAATCAGGATCTCTGAGCCGTCCCAGTAGATAGCCGACCAGTCGTTATCGTCGGCGGACTGGCTTTCACGGAGGGTGATGCCTACCTGCGAGAAGCCGAACTGGCTGACGAGTTCTTCCACAACCGGCTTGTAGGCTTCCGGATCAAGCTCGCCGGAGATCACGTCAACGCCCTCAGCCTTCACGCCAAGGCACTTGTCTGCGTCCTCTTCGTTGCCGATAGCTACGTCAACGTACTCCATCAGCGGCTTCATCACGGCCTGGGCCTTTTCACCGCTCCACAGGTTCTTGCGGTAGTTGAAATCGCAACTGACGGTCAGGCCCTTTGCCTTCGCCTGTCGAGTTGCCTCGCCCACGGTTTCTGCTGCGATTTTGGAGATCGCAGGGGTGATGCCGGTCCAGTGGAACCAGTCTTTGCCGTCAAATACGTCATCCCAGTTCACATCGCCCGGGCCGAGTTCTGCGATGGAGCTGCCTGCGCGGTCGTAGACGACTTTGGAGGCGCGCATGGAGGCACCGGATTCCAGGTAGTAGATGCCCAGGCGGTTGCCCTGTCGGAGGATGTCGCTGGTGTCTACGCCGAACTGGCGGATGTAGTTGACGCAGGCCTGCCCCATGTCGTTGTCTGGGAGAGCAGTCATGAACGATACGTCCACGCCGAAGTGCGCGAGAGAGATTGCAACGTTGCATTCGCCACCGCCGTAGGTGACCTCAAACTCACGAGCCTGTGTGAAGCGCTCTCGTCGGTTCGTGGCAAGCCGCAGCATCACCTCGCCAAAAGTAACTACTTTCTTAGACACTTCTTCCTCCGTGATCCGATTCGTTCTGGGGCAGTGGGGCGGGTAGGTTTCAAACCTGCCTCTACAGTTCGTTTAGTTAAATTAGCGGTCACCCGGTCGGTTATTTTCCGGCTTTGATCTCTTTAATAAGGGCGACAACGTCTTTTGACCGCTGCTCAAGTGTGGTCCAGTCTTTGGACGCAACGATATCGGAAGATACCAGCCCGGATCCCATTCCAACAGCGGTAACGCCGGCATTGAACCAGCCTTCAAGTGATTCACGGGAAGTGCTCACCCCGCCAGTTGGCATGATTGAGGACCAGGGCATCGGTCCCAACAGATCTTTCACGAACGCAGGGCCACCGGCTCCGCTACCCGGGAAGACCTTGATGAGTTCACACCCAAGTTCTTCAGCGTAGGAGACCTCGCTGGCGGTACCGCAGCCGGGCGTGTAGCCAATCTTGCGGCGGTTGCAAGTTTTGGCGACCTCAGTGTTGGTTACTGGCCCCACGATGAAGTTTGCGCCACTGTTGATATACATGGCGGCTGTGGCAGGTTCCAGCACGGAGCCGGCGCCGAGAATGGCGTCCGGAACGTCCACGCGAGCCCATTTTTCGAGCTCTGTGAACACCTCCCATGCGTGATCTCCCCGGTTCGTGAACTCAAGGACTTTTATTCCGCCGGAAGAGCATGCTTTGACAATGGACTTCACGTTGTCCAAATCAGCGTTGTAGAAGACTGGCACTACGCCAATTTCGTGGATGGCGTTATAAACCTGAAGTCTTGTATATCTGGCCACGGTATCTCCTACTCAGTCCACCCGGCGTCTGGGGTGGTAATTCAATTGGGCATTGGATATTGCACCAGCACGCCCGGGCCGATAAACCCGGAACCGAGAAGTAGTTTAGTCCGTGAGAGGCGGGGTCGCCACGATCGGCGGCGTAGAGGGGACTAATTGAGTAACGGGCGAACGGGGAGAGGCCTATTTCGCCGCTTTGCGCACCCGGGCTCGCCGCAGCGGTGATGTCTTAGCCTGCGCTGCGACCTGCTTGCCGGTGGCTAACCAAAACAGAAATGGTGATCGGGACGCCAGCCAGACGTGAACTCTGGGATAGAGCCAGTGGACACCCAGTAGGGCAGATTCGCCAATCAAGTAACCGACAACGACGTCAGCCGGCCAATGTTCACCATCAATGATTCGACCCACACCCATGGTCGCCACAATCAGTGAGAAGAGAGTGGTGAGGGGAATCCGCAGTCTCCCGTCAGCGCAGTTGTCTATCCCCCATCCGCGACAGGTCTTGGTCGATCCGCCAGGTCCGTCAGCTTGGTGGCCGCTGTGAGGAGCCCTGCGAAGCCTAGAAACATCGCCTGATACCTGCTAATCATGGCCCACGTGATGGGGAACGCCGAAATAAACACGAATGGCGCGACATCGTCATCAGAGATCAGGTCAAGGGCATCAGCAAGAGCGTCACCAACAGGCCTGAGTTTGCAGCCAACCACGCTGAAACGCCTTGCTCCACGGGCTGCAGGTCATTGCCTGTAAAGGTAAGAACGCCCGTCAAAAGAAGCGCGACCGCAATAATCAGAATTGTGGGGAGCCCTAGATAATCACCACGTTTCAGCAAGGATCGATCTTGTATAGAAGTAAATCTCATTTCCGGATTGGATGCGCCAAACTTTAGATCAGAGACTTATCAAAATTCTTGTAAGGCCAGAGACTCAATCACTCCACAGTGACGTCATGAGTGACTACATCCACTGAAATGTAGAGAAAACCCAATTGCACCGTTTGAATCCAGACAGCAAAGTAGTAATTGCCCCTGACACCGCCCCCGGGAATGCCCCCCTTCCCCCAATTGAACCGGGATCGGTGCCATAGATAACCGAAGAGGAGTCCACTGCCTTGAGCGCTGGACTCCTCTTCGATTGACGAGCCATCAGGCAAGCCGAATTTCGGGTTATGAACTGGTAATCAGGCGCGGGTTGAGCCTACATGTCACCGTCGTCAGATGCCGTTGAGGCACGGATAGCAGGGGTTCATCAACAAATTGTTCTACCTGCTTGCGTGTGGTCCTGGCCGATCGCTGCGCCCAACTTTCGACCTTACTCAGTTGCTAACCACAGCGGTTTCACCGTGCTAATTGGCGTTCTGCATCGTGATTGTGGTTGATCCAAGATTCGCCAAGGCGTTCAACTCCTTGAGCTGGGTCAGCAACGGCGGTTTTGTAATGGATATTTCACCATTATTTGAGGCCATAACTTCGTTGACACTCTCTATTTAGGGTGATACCTTCCTTCGTCAGCGCACGGGATGGGACGTACCGTGCGTCACTGGATACTAATCCAGACAAACCGTCCTGCGCGAGAAAAGGTCAGCGTCTCGGTGGCGTTGATCGGTATTAGAAAAAGACAAAGGCTTACAAATCAGGGACCGTTCTCGATATGCGAACCCGCGGTGGGCAAGCATTGAACGATCTCACCGAGCCTTTGGCATTTGGAGGGCAGAGTATGACTTATCGCATGCGTGGGTTTCGCATGGCTAAGGTAACCCTGTTGTTGGGAAGTCTCGTTCTTGCAGTCGCAATCGCTTGTGGCTCAGACGATGCTCCAGCACCAGTAGCTACCTCAGCTGCGGCACCTACAGCAGCACCAGCGCCAACAGCGGCCCCCGCTGACAAGGCGTCTAATCCCGCGACGGCTACAGCCTCAACTGCGCCTGTTACTGGCTCAACTGGGGCTCCTAGCGCGGACGGACCATCAGGCGACGTTGTTTATGCAATCAATCGCGTGAACGCCATTTATGGAGTTGCGTACACCGGTCCTTACCGAGGTTCTGCACACAACCAGTCCGGTGGTATCCAGGAATTCATGTTCGTGATGGGCGACGACGGTAACGCAATGTCACCGCAGCTCGCTACGGGTTGGCAGGTTGACGCCGCCGGCACGAAGGTGACCATCACGACTAGAGACGATGTCCAGTGGCACGCGCCACAGGGCCAGGAAGCGCTAGACGCTACGTTTGGTTTGATGACTGCCGAGGACCTCGTTGCATGGCTTAACTCCGGTAACTCCACCACGAACCCTGAGTCCACTTACCCGGACGCTGGTGACTTCGCGGCGGTTTTCCTTGAGGCAAAGTCAATTGACGACACGACTCTTGAGATTGGCCTTGTAAGCCCACTGTTCTACGGTCTTCCGTTGTCACAGTTTGGTCTTCTTGGCGCAGCCTCTGGTCCTTACTTCCGACGTGGAGTGGACATAATGGGTCTTGACTGGGCACAGTCCAACGCAGTTGGTACCGGCCCATTCCGCCAGGGACTTTGTATCCCAGGCGACCGTTGCACATCTGAGGCTATAGACAGCCACTGGCGCCAGGTCTCCAGCATTGCTTCGATTACGGTGATTCAGGTTCCTGAGACAGCAACTCGAATTGCTATGCTGAAGAACGGCCAGATTGACATGTCTATGATGGACTTCAAGCTGGTTCCTGGACTGATTGACGAGGGCTTCCAGTTCCTCGACACGCAGCCTGGTAACTTTGTTGGTTCATCAATCCTCTACCCCGGTAACCTCTGGGAAAAGGACCACGCCCGAACAGGCGAGGCATTGAACCCATGGGATGGTCCGTCTTACGACATAGACCTTCCTTGGATTGGCGACCCGTGGCAGGAGTCACATCCAGCCAACGTTCGCTACACAGACACCGACAACCCACCTGGTATGACTGACATGGAACAGGCTCGCCTGGTCCGACTCGCTCTGGGCACGGCAATTGACCGAACTCAGATCCGAGACGTCCTTCTTGGTGGACTTGGTATCAAGTTGTTCTCCGAGTACATGGGTCCTGAGTACCCAGGCTGGGATGCAACCCGGATGAGTGGTGCATGGACCTTTGAAGGCGAACGCATCAGTGACACCGGAACCCAGAAGTCAGTCGCATACGACCTGGCAGACGGCGACCTCGTGGTGGCCGGCGCGCTTCTAACCACAGCGGGTTACCCGCTCGTTGGTAGCATTCGACCAGGTATTGGTGATCAGCTGACACTGCAGAAGTACGTTGCTGAAGCAGGCGAAGTTGGTCTGGAAGTTGGCGACACCGTCAACTCAACGTGGTCACAGTTGGGCATTAACGTGAGCCAGCTCGTTGAGGACTACGGTGGAGTTATCTCTCCACGAATGCGACGACGTGAGCAGTTCCTCCCCGTTCTCAAGAACGGTGACGTGAACGCAAGTTTGTTCCCACTTGACTGGCCTTACCCGCCAGTTGACAGCTCAATCAGCCGACCAGGCTGGGGCGTTGGATTCGAGAGTCCTTACCTCGCAACCCAGCACTTTGCCATCCGTGGCTCACAGGACAAAGCGTTCCGTGAAGAAGGTCACATGGAGACAGCTGACTACATGGTCTACTGGCAGCTTTACAACGGAGTCTTCCAGATTCCGCGTGGAGTAGTTGCTACGGATCGAATCACGGGCATCAACGTAGGACAGACGCACTACGGCGACGCAACCGGATACGGTAACCCTGAAACCATCACAATCAAGTAACTCGTTACTTGAGGCTGATGGCTAAGAAGTCGTGAATGAGGGGGCCCTGGGACCAGTTCCCAGGACCCCCTCAACCTCAAAAAGAGAGCGTGAAACCGCTCGTGTCCGATGAATAGATTATTTTCCCGGGTCTCATTTGTGAGGCCAGCAGATATCGATTTGGTTGGGCACGGGGCGTGGGCCGCCGTAACTGGCCCCGGGGAAGATACCAGGAGGCAATCTGCATGGCAGAGTTCTTGATCAGACGGCTATTCGCCTCTCTGGTCTCAGTTTTCGGAGCCACGTTGGTGGTATTTATCCTGATCCAGATGCACAACGACCCGCGTGAGCTATTCGTGCCAGACACGGGCTACGGAATCTCACAGGCACAGTGGGAGAACCTTGGCGAGAAGCTAGGCTTCAACGACCCACTCCCAATCCAGTATCTTCGTTGGATTGGGAGAGCGCTGATTGGTGACTTCGGCATCTCCCTGGCTCAGCAACGACCTGTGACCACTATTATCAAAAGCAAGATTGGGGCAACAATCCAGTTAGCAGTGGGAGGTTGGATATTCGCTGTTATGTTGGGCATACCAACGGGGGTTATCGCCGCCGTTTATAGAGGGTCCTTCTGGGACTATCTCGCCCGCGGTGTTGCCATCATCGGTATCGGATCACCCGCATTTGTTACGGGTCTTCTGATGGTGATCATATTCTCTGTCAAATTACAGTGGTTACCGGCCGGCACTAGAGGTCTGGAATTTGACGTAAGAGACTATATACTTCCCTGTATCGCACTAGGCTGGCCAGCTGCCGCCGGACTGATGAGATTGACGCGTTCGTCAATGCTTGAAGTCCTGGACTCGGAGTTCGTCAAGCTTGCAAGAGCCAAAGGTGTGCCCTGGAGAAAAGTAATCTTCAAGCACGCTCTGCGAAATGCCCTTATTGCGCCGTTGACGTCAATGCTGCTTCTGTTCTCCGGTTGGTTGAACGGCGCATTGGTGATTGAGACGGTGTTCTCATGGCCAGGAATTGGGTACGAGGCCCTGTTCACTGCCGTCAACGACAATGACTTCCCGTTGCTGTTGGGCACAGTGTTCATCTTCATCTTGATCTTCCTGACTTTCGCTTTCATTGCAGACGTCCTGTACACAATTGTTGACCCACGAGTCCGCATGAGCGGATTCAAGGGCACGGCATAGGAACGGCATAGTAAATGGCAACAGCAACAACTGATATTCCGGTTCCCGGAACGAGAAGACGTACCGGCGGAGTACTGGGTGCGTTCGCGTTCGCTTGGTGGTTCCTGCGCCGTTACCCCGTGATTCCATCGGTCATCCTGATTATGCTTGTAATCGCCGCGGCCATTGGACCAACGGTGGCACCGTTTCCAAGAGATTCCGGCTGGTTGGGTGACAGACACCTTTCGCCGTTCTCATCAACTTCGGAGGAAGAGAAGCTGGCGGCAGCGGCGAAGGGTCAAGAGCATCTGACGGGATTCCATCTGTTGGGTACTGACCACATTGGTCGCGATACGTTTACCCGTGTACTTCATGGCGCTCGTATCTCGATGATGATAGCGGCCGTATCACTTGGAATCGGTTTCACAGTCGGCACTACGCTTGGTGTGATTTCCGGTTACTTTGGCGGCTGGACTGACGAGATAATTACTCGATTTGTCGATATATGGTTTGCTTTACCGTTCCTACTGGTAGCACTAATCATGACCCTCATTTTCGGAAGGGGGTTGCCAGTCCTCATGGTCGTTTTGGCCTTAATATCGTGGACGGCATTCGTCAGAATATTGAGATCACAGGCGCTGATCCTTCGTGAGATGGATTACGTAGCTGCAGCCCGAATTGCCGGTGCTGGCCCGATCAGGATCATGTGGCGACACGTCTTCCCTGGTCTGTTGAACACAGCGATCGTGGTGGCAACGTTGAACGTTGGTGGTCTGATTCTCGCGGAGGCCACTCTGAGCTTCGTTGGTGCTGGTATTCAGCCGCCAACACCAGCCTGGGGTGTGATGGTTGCCGATGGACGAGACTACCTCTCTAACGCGTGGTGGCAGATTGTGATGCCGGGTTCGGCGATCTTCCTTGTGGTGATCTCCCTGAACTTCCTTGGAGACTGGCTCCGAGACCGTCTTGACCCACGACTACGTCAGGTTGACTAGAGACGCGCTCTAAATAGACTCAGCAAAGGGACCCGCATTTGCGGGTCCCTTTTTTTGGTTGCGACCCTTGATCATTCGGAACGTTGGCAGGCATGGATGCGGTCAACGTTCGTTCGGCGCCGCACTGGACCGAGCATGGGTGGTCCAGTCGAGAAGTCAGTCGTTGAATCATGGTGGTGTTATCCGGCTGTGACGCGTTTAGGACTGCGATTGCCGACCCGAACTAGGGAACTGTAGATCGGCGCAGAGAGCGTAGATTCACTTCAGTGCCCTTCATGTCGGTGAAATGGGATGAGGCTGTTGTGAGTTGATACAGGAGCGTCAGTAGGTATGTCCGTACTTCTGAGTCAACTGAGCCCAGGCAGTAGCCAGATAGGAAGCTTGATGCCCGGAACAGATGTGGCACTGATGAATGTGCTCAACACGTCCGTTTGGCGGGATCAGACGCAGACATTCGAAGTGTCGGATCTCCGGCACACGAATCGGACTATCCAGTAAAACCTTATCGCCGCCGTTTCACCATTAGCTCATGTGGGCTTATGAACGTGCCTAAAATCAAAACGGGCGACTCAGTTGAGTCGCCCGTCATTGGAATACCTTGGGGAGGGTTACTCCTCAATCACGAATATCGTTCCATCACTGGTATCGCCAGACACTCTGGACCCGTAGGGGTAGCGTCCCGGGGTAGTAAAAGTGTGTTCATAAGAAGGGTTTTCTTTATCGAACATACCTCTGGTTATGGCTTTTGAGTCCCAGCTTTCTGCCAGGTCTGTATCAGACTTTGTTGAGTGCATGGACCTGTCAGTCCACTCCCATCGGACTGTTGACCCGGGTGTAATTTTCACGATTGGGGGATTCATGGATCCCCCACTTTCGATGTTTACCAAGATTACTCCGCTCTCAACCGCTCCCTCTTCTGGAGCAACTAGTGGTTGCTCTTGCGTGCCGAATGCGGCAATCTCAGTGGCTACTGCCGCTGATACCAGTTGACCATTTCGCAGTGTTACCTGCTCGCCACCCTGGCCACCGCCGGCCTCTTGTGTAGCTTCCCTTATCGCAGCCGAGGTCTGCTGGACCTTCTGTGCCAGGCTACCTTCGCCCACGACCACAAGTCCCTCCGTGTCAGGGTCTCGTCCAGCAGCGATGAGAGCCTCCCGAGTTTGCATGCGGTTAGCATCTTTTTGCTCGGCGGTAGTTGTCTGGACGACCGACTCTACCGTTTGCAAACACCCAACAGCAACGATCGAAATAACCAAAGTACTGACCAGTATGGTCGGTGCAGCTAGCCTTAGACGCATCCCACACTCCTCTTTCGCGGTGACAGGAACAGCCCATAGATGGGTATTTATTTGAATCTGGTAGCGGATTCTAACATGGGATTCAGGCTCCGAAGGGACATCCGTTTCTGAGAGGTCGACCATCGAAAGCCATGGGGCTCTATCCGCCGCCTACAGCCCGCACCACTTCAACCGTGTCACCGTCGCCAATGACCGTGGCTTCGTACTCTTCGATCTGCAGGACTTCGGAGTTCACCGCTACAGCAACTCGGCGTCCCTCAAACCCAATATGGGTTAAGTAGTCGGTCACTGACATTGGCTGATCTAGCTCAACAGGCTTGCCATTAACAACGATAGATATCACTAATTTGTTCCATTGCTTGTTGTGCCTGGCGCCAACTCAGTCAACCCGATGGCATCTGACAGCTTTTCCGCTGCTGCCCGGTGATCCACCGCATCCAGTATGGCGCCTATTACCGCAACGCCATCCGCTCCCGCATCAAGGACTTGCATCGCATTGGCCGCAGTTATACCGCCTATGCCAATGACCGGTATCGCAACGTGCTCGCGTATCTCTGCGATCAACTGAGTTCCGGCCGCAGAAAGTCCTGGGTGTGATCGTGATTGAAATATTGTTCCTACAACAAGGAAATCAGCGCCATCGTGCTCAGCTTCCTCTGCCCCAAACAGATCGTGGACTGATCGCCCGATCAGAAAATCATCGCCTGCAACCTTGCGAGCAGCAGAGATTGGTATTGACTGCTCACCCAGTTGCACGCCATCGGCGCCAGAGGCGATCGCAACGTCGACGCGATCGTTGACGATGAACACAGCGCCGTTTCGAGTTACTTTGCGTACCTCTCGAGCCAGAGCGAGGAGATCACGGCTCGGAAGACCCTTCTCCCTGAGCTGCAACATGTTCACGCCACCGGACACCGCCTTGCTGGCCGCATCGACGACGCGCGCCTCTGGAGGATGGCGTCCTGCTTCGAATATCGAGCGGTCTGTAACCAGGCAGAGAAGCTTCTCCGGAAGGGGACTACCCACAGGGATTCCTGCTTAACCCGCGGATGCCGGGGCTATGCCAGCACCGGGGCTTGAAGTGGTGGCATAGTTTTTCTCGGGAATCCGTCCTGCAAGAAAGGCTTTGCGTCCACCATCCACGCCCAGCCTGAACGCCTCTCCCATGAGTCCGGCATCTTGTGCTTGAGCGATTGCGGTGTTCACCAGCACTGCGTCTGCACCCAGTTCCATCACCATAGATGCGTCAGATGGGACGCCAAGGCCCGCATCCACCACAACGGGCACCTCGGCACGTTCAATGATTATCTCGATCTCTTCGCGGGTTTTCACGCCCTGCCCGGAACCGATAGGTGACCCCAACGGCATGACCGTTGCGCATCCGGCTTCTTGCAGTCTCTCCGCCAGAATGACATCTGCAGTGATGTAGGGAAGCACGGTGAAGCCGTCATCGACCAGTATCTTGCTCGCTTCCAGCGTTCCGATCGGGTCGGGCAGCAAGTACTTGGCGTCCGGAATGACCTCAACCTTCACCCAATTTGAGCCTGTGACCTGTCTTGCGAGCCGTGCGACCATCACCGCTTGCTCAGCAGTGGCGCTGCCCGCTGTGTTCGGCAAGATGGTGTATTTGTCCCAGTCGATGTCATCCAGGAGGGTCTTTTCGTTGGGATCTTCAAGATTCAGCCGGCCAATTGCCACGGTGATGATCTCGCATTGAGATCCCTCCAGCGCGGCAAGCAAATCTTCCGTGTTCCGGTGTTTTCCCGTCCCAGTCATAAGACGGGACGTGAAGTTCTTGCCACCAATTGTCAGCATATCGCTCATGAATTACTCGCTCTTAAATCTTCAACAATCATTTTTCAGCCAAAGACAAGACTGTTCCGGGTTGGCTGTGAGCGGGAGGACGCATCCCTCCGCTGGCATTACCCAGATCAGGTTTACGGGTCGGCGCTTTCGCCCTCTCAGCCTTCAGTGAGGCTCCCCGGCAGTTTGCCTTAGACGGCATTTCATCACAACCGAAGCGTATCCTCCAGCAGACACGCAGTCAATCGTAGACATCAGTTGAATCGCTCCTTGGATTTTTGGATGGTATATTCTGCCGCCGAGCGATCAGCGAACAAACACCGGAGCTTAACGCACAATGACAAACCGAGTCGTCTACTACGGACCGCCAGATAATCCTCGAACCATCATGGCAGCCGATCTGGCGCCCCACGACATTGATTTTGGCATTGTGGATCCAGATCTTCCGTGGGAAGAGCGCAAGGCATTGCTTGCAGAGACTCAAACCCTGATCCTGGGTGGACTGTCGCTCAGTACCGAGGAGATTGCAGCGCTGCCCAACCTGAAGCTGCTTCAGTTGATGAGCGCTGGTTACGACCAGGTGGACGTCCCAGCTGTAAAAGAGTTGGGGGTATTCGTCTCTAACTCCTCGCCGCAGGTCGCTCCTGCTGTATCGCAGCACGCCATAGCGCTGATGCTCATGGTCCTCAATCGCATCGTCCCGGGTGTGGACGGCGCACGCGACGGCTCGTGGGCAGATACCGCTCGCTCGAAGCCTCTTTTTGAGCTTATGGGCCGAACGGTAGGCATCGTTGGCCTCGGGAACATTGGAAGCCTCGTTGCTCGACGCTTGATCGGCTTTGACTGTGAGCTCATCTATTCAGACCCCCGCAAGATTCCTGAGGTGGTTGAACGAAAACTGAATATTCGCAAGGTGCCGTTTGAAGAGTTGTTGGAGATCTCGGATGTCGTAACGGCTCATGTGCCGCTTTATTCCGGCACACAAGGCATGTTCAATGCTGCTGCGTTCAAAGCGATGAAGGACACGGCCATCTTCATCAACACGTGCCGAGGGCCGGTCCACGACGAGGTTGACCTGATCGCAGCGCTTGAGTCCGGCGAAATTGCCGCGGCAGGCGTCGATGTGGTCGAGGTGGAGCCAACTAGCGTGAACAATCCGCTGCTCAATATGGACAATTGCGTAGTGACGCCGCATATGGCTGGAAGCACCGAGGAGCGGGTTGAACGAGCACTTCTATCATCGTACGACAACGCTCGCCGAGTGGGGCGTGGTGACACGCCTACGCAGCAGGTTGATCCGCTGGTTTAGTAGCCGGGGCTAGTCAGCCTTACGAGGAGAATCGTCGATTTCGCTATCGCTATCGGGCGGATCAGAGCTTCGACCGATAGCGCGGAAGGTGGCGGTGATACCTGCGCCAACTGATTTGAGTTCGCGGCGTACTGTGTTGCGGAAACGGCTGCCATACTCGCCAACTCTGCGGTACTTCCGCTGACGGCGGCGCACCAGAGTGCGTGAATAGACTCCCTGCACGTTCAGCAACTCTTGCATCAGAGCGCGTCTGAGAAGCCGTGCCGCCTCATCCGGAGAGGTGTGGGCGCCGCCCTCTGGCTCTGGAACGATGGCGTCGATAATTCCCATCTCATGGCAGTCAATCGAAGTCAGACGCAGCGCTCTTGCCATCTCATCGGCACGCTGGGAGTCACGGAATTCGCTCGCTGCGCCCTCTTCGGGCGGAATTGGGGAGTAGATGGCGTTCTGCATCATGAGAACGCGGTCAGATACGCTGAATGCTAGGGCCGCTTCGCTACCGCCTTCACCAATTAGGACTGAGATTGACCCAGTCGGTACTTTGGCCATCTCAGCGATCATCAGAGCTATTGCACCACCAAGGCCGCGTTGCTCCGCACTGAGATCTTGTTGAGCACCGGGAGTATCGATCAGGGAGATGATCGGTAATTTGAACCGACCGGCAAGCTTGACTGCCCGTCTCGCTTTCCGGAATCCCTCAGGCCCTACGCCAGTCGGTCTACCGGGTTCGCCATCGCGGTTGTTCTGTTGGGCGATTACTATGCAAGAAGTACCCGCCAGACGACCCATCCCAATGATGATGTTTTCGTCATCACCGGTCAGGCGGTCGCCGTGTAGTTCCACGAACTGCACGAACATGCGCTCGATATAGTCGACGGCTCTTGGCCGGTCCGGTCGCCGAGAGAGTTGAACCATCTCCCACGGCTCCAGCCGCGGCAATCGAACGGGAGCGTGCCGGGCATTTTTTGAGCCACTGAGATGGAAATCGGGATTCATAAGGTCAAGGATCATGGAGAGGCTGTCTTTCGCCTCACGCCGATCAACCACGACATCAACCAGCCCGAACTTCTGGAAGTTCTCGGCCGTGTAATGTTCTGCGGCTATCCTGCGTTCTTCGGAATCCTGCAACGCCCGGAAGGGAGCAAACCCAATGTGGGCTCCCGGCTCAGCAAATATGACATCCGCCAGCGATCCAAAGCTTGCGTAAACCTGCCCGGTAGCAGGATTTCCAAGAATCGCGATCAGCGGCATGCCTTTATCGTGCAGCGTATTGACCGCAATCGTCGTTTTTGCCATCTGCATCAAGGAGAGCACGCCTTCTTGAATGCGCGCACCACCTGACGTGATCATTGCAACGGCAGGGATCTTTTTTCGGGCAGCCAACTCAAGCGCGAGGGCAACCTTTTCTCCAACCACTAGGCCCATGCTGCCGCCAAGGAAGCCAAAGTCCAGCACAATCAGCACCGCCTCCGTGCCACCAATAGTGCAAGTTCCAGTTACGGCAGCCTCCGCCAGTCCCGTTCGTTGCTGGTCAGCCAGAAGCCGAACTCGGTAGGAGACGCGAGGGGAGAACGACAACGGATCAATGGATTGGATCCAGCGGTTAGTCTCTTGAAAACTGCCAGCATCAGCAAGTGATTCAACCCGCTGACGCGCAGAGAGGTTGTAGTGGAAATTACAGTGGGGGCAAACCAGATATCGCTGATATATCTCATTGTCGCGGAGCTTCCCGCCGCACATCAAACATGAGGCGCGAGCATCATCCAGGACCAACTCGCGGTCCTGATGTGTGTGAGTGGTATTTCCGCCTTCTGGGACTTCGTCCGGGAAGAGCGGTGTGATATCTGCCACGGGCTCGCTTGCTATCGTCCATGCTGAAGAATTGCGACGACCGATACTGAGGATGTTACCGGACGTGCTGTTACGTTGGGATTACGACGGGAATCCCGCTGGCGATTTCTTAGCCGATAACAACCCGGGGCTTGCCCGGTTCACCGGGGCCGACAACGCCAGCATCTTCCAGTTCGTCCATCAACCTTGCCGCTCGTGGATAACCAATTCTCAGCCTGCGCTGCAGGAGCGATGTTGAAAGCTTCGTCTGCGTGTGGGCGAGTTCCAGTGCACGGTCGAAGAGCTCATCATTACCGCCGCCAGACGACCGACTATCATCGTCGAAGCTGCTGGTGACCTCTTCTGGAATAGCAAGCGGCGGTAGCGGCGGTCCGCCAGATTTCTGCCAGTGACTGACCACTTCCTCAACTTCATTGTCAGCGAGGAACGCTCCCTGCACCCGCAACGGCTTGGCGCGGTCAATCGGGAGGAAGAGCATGTCTCCCTTGCCAAGCAGTTTCTCGGCACCCGGCGAGTCGATGATCGTTCGTGAGTCGATCTGGGACGTGAGGCTGAAGCTAATACGACTTGGGAAGTTGGCTTTGATCAGGCCCGTGACGACATCCACAGATGGGCGTTGTGTTGCAACCACGAGGTGGATGCCAGTTGCTCGGCCCAGTTGCGCTAGACGAACCAGAAGACGCTCGACTTCGTTGGCAGATGTGAGCATCAGGTCTGCCAACTCATCTACGGCTACAACGATGTACGGGAGGTTGGTCTCAGATTTTTCGTTGTAAGTAGCAATGTTCTTAGCACCCGCCTTTTCAAGCAGTTGGAAGCGCTCCATCATCTCTGTTACGAGGCCTTTGAGCGCGTTGACCGCGACGTCTGCTTCGACAACTGGCGGGATCATCAAATGGGGTACGCCAGCGTACGGTGTTAGTTCAACCCGCTTCGGGTCAATTAGAACCAGTCGGACTTCTGCCGGAGTTCTATAGAGCAGGAGTCCTGTGATGATGCTGTTCATGCAAACGCTTTTACCGGAGCCGGTTGCTCCAGCGACCAGCGTATGTGGCATCTTTGTGAGATCGGCGAACACGGCATCTCCACCGCTGCCGATGCCCAGAGCCACGGGAAGTGCGGCACTGGCTTCAAACTCCACGAATGCCTCGGTCTCCATCACAGAACGGAGCGCAACCATCGTGGGATTAGCGTTTGGCACTTCTATGCCGACCAGGGACGCGCCCGGTATTGGAGCTTCGAACCGCAGACTGGGAGATGCCAGGGCTAGTGCAAGGTCTTTTTCTCGATTGAGAATAGTGTCGACCCGTACACGCTTGGTGGCGCGGGCCTGCTCTGATCCCGTGGCCTTACCCGCGTTGTAGCCGGGCGCAATGCCGTACATCGTGACTGTGGGGCCAGTACGAACCTGGTCAACGCTGACGTCCACACCGTGATCGGTGAGCGTTTCAACGATGAGGTCGCTGGTTTCCTGGATTTCAGATTTTGTTATACCGCCAGATTTGCCAACGCCTAGAATCTTGATGTCCGGTAGCTTCCATTCAAAGCGCGGCATGGTAGTGATGGCTTCTTCTTCGACTTCAGATTCTGAGTCGGCGGCCGCAGGAGTTCCGTCTCCTTCTTCCAATGTCCCGGAAGCCCGTCGCGCTGCATCAACCAGCGCGGACACAGCAGACGCCTCGGCGCCAGTCCACAGTTCGTCTCGGGTTGTCTGTGGCAGTGAGTCTGGAACTATGGATGAGGGCGTTGGTTCGGCCGGGATTCCGTCTTCCGCAGTTGCACCTTCCGGGGCAACCATACCGGTGACTTCAGGTTCGGAGTGACTCACCACGTAGGACGGGTTTTTTTGCAGCGATGATTCGGTATCAACGGCACCTGACGCGATCGCCTGTGCCTTTGCTTCAGCTGCTGCGGCTTGTGCCACTTTGCGTGCCTCATATCGCCGCTTGATCAGTGCTATTAGGCTCAACTCTCCCTGTCTGATCCGCTTGCCGGTGAGCTTGCTTACCAGCAGCATCATGCGACCCAGGAGGATGTAAATGATTCGAGATCTGCCCGGCCACAGGACGTTCAGGCTAATGACAACAAGCACAGCAATTCTGGCGACAGCGCCTGCGGTCTGAGCGAAAGTAGCCTCGCCAACTTTCCACTCTGCGGGCAATCGAACAATCGCTTCACCGGCCAGCCCAGCGTAGGTGCTGTCTTCAAGAAGAGTGTCGTCGGCACCGTCCAGAATCCCCAGCACGCCGATGGCGGCTACGGCTATAAGCCCGATGGCCACTGTCGGCTGCCAGAACTTCTGGATCAAAGTTGGTCGGGAGAGACCAATTGCGAGAACTCCGCCCAGCCAGAGCGAGGCGGGAACAAGCCCCCAGCCAAAAGTCTCAATGGCCAGATCGCGGGCAAAGAGGGCGACGAGAATCCCGGTGGCGATGGCAATGACGCCAAATCTGCCTTCAGGACTGGCGAGCACAGGAGTGACGAGTCTAGCGAGAACCTTCAAGAGTCTCAGAGGTATTGTCACCACAGTGTCACCTGTCTTTCTTACACGTCTATAGCAATTGGGACCACGAGCGGGCGTCGACGAGTTCTGCGGTGCAGAAACTTCTCGACTGTGCCCTTGATTGTGGCCTCAATTTCATTCCACTCTATTTTTCCTGTGCGAGAATGGTCAAGGTAATTTTGAATCTCATCTAGAGTGTCTTCGAACAGGCCGGTGGCATCTTCTTCTGCTACGAAGCCAACTGAAGTTATTCGTGGAGCACCCATAATTCGACCGGTGGAGGCGTTGCGCGGAATGATGACGTTGACAATGCCGTCTCGTGATAGCAACCGACGCTCATCGATCACGCCGACGCGCTCATCCCAGAGGCCAAGGCCATCAACGAACACGTGTCCGGCGTCGATCTTCTCTGAGACCCACCCTGACTCATTATCCAGTTCAAGAACATCGCCGTCGGTCAGGACAAACGCATCGTCCTCGTCCACTCCCTGCGCAATTGCAAGGTCGACGTGCGACGTGAGCATTCTGTATTCACCGTGAATCGGAACGAAGTAGCGTGGTTTGGTGATGTTGATCATGGTGCGAAGCTCCTCGCGCTGGGCATGGCCGTGCACGTGAACTTTCTGGTTCTTGTGGTTGAACAGACGGGCGCCCAGTTTTGCAAGATCATCCTGAGTGGCGGAGACAGCGGTCTCATTGCCCGGGATTGGCGTAGCGGAGATGATCACCGTATCGGTGGGCTTGAGACGAACCTCTCTGTGATCTACTCGAGCGATACGGGCCAGTGCGGCTCTTGATTCACCCTGGCTTCCTGTCGTGAGGAAGAGGACTTGGCTATCGGGGATTGAATTCGCCGTTGATGGTGAGATGAGCAAATTGTCTGGCATATCAAGATGGCCGAGTTCTCTGCTGATGCGGATGTAGTTCTGCATGCTCCGTCCCAGAACGGCGATCTTGCGATCATTTTGCACTGCGGCGTCAACAGCGATCTGAATACGGGCAACCTGCGATGCGAAACAGGAGAGGAATACCCGTCCTGTTGCGCCACTTATCATCTGGTTGATTGGATCAATGATTACGCGATCTGAGTCGGAGTGGCCCTCGTCTTCTGCGTAGGTTGAGTCAGACATCAGCAGGAAGACGCCATCGCCAACGATCTTTGAGAGGCCGGCGTAGTCAAATGGCTCGCCAACTACCGGATCGGTGTCGATCTTGAAGTCGCCGGTGTGGATCACTTTTCCAAATGGTGTATCTATCGCGATTCCTGTGGCGTCTGGAATGCTGTGGCAAACGTCGAACCAGGTAGCGGTGAGCTTACCGATGTTTACTGGTTTGTGAGGTGTGATCTCATTGATATCTGGCTTGTAGCCAAGCTTGTGCTCTTTCAGGCGCTCTCGGATTAGAGCTGCCGCCATGCGTGGGGCATAGATCGGAATCTTTAGTGCCTTGAGCACATAAGGAATTGCACCAATGTGGTCTTCATGACCGTGGGTTATCAGTAGCGCTCGAACGCGTGAAGCGTTTGCAACCAGGTAGCTGATGTTGGGGATTACTACGTCTACGCCCATCATCTCAACGGCCGGGAAGAGCACGCCGGAATCGATGATTATGATGTCCTCAGACGTTTCCAGGACCATCATGTTTTTACCAATCTCGCCCAGGCCACCCAGTGGGATTATGCGTAGGGGAGATTTGGTTTTATTTGAACTATTCGCCATGTATTTTTCTAGAGCCTATCTTCAGGAGTTGTGGTGTAACAAGAAATATTTGTATTGGCGAAAAGTCTCTGTGGTCTTTCGCCGGGATTTAGTTTTCGCCTCGCGTGGAGGCGGGTTAGTTTTCTGATTTCCGCTCGGACTCGAGCGCTGCGATCATCGCCTGCGGCAGCTTCAAGATATCTTTCTTCAACGCATCCTTGAGCTTGGTCGAACGCAATCCGGCGGCGGGGTGGTAGAGAGGGAATATTACGATGCCATCCCTCCAACTCAATATTTGGCCGTGCGAACTTGATATGCGGGCGTCCGGGAAGAACCTCATTAGTGAGTGACGGCCAAGTGTGGCGATCACCCTTGGCTTCAGAAGCTGGATTTGCGCCTCAAGATACGGCCAGCAGGCACGAACCTCATCAGGTGAGGGATCACGGTTTTCAGGCGGTCGGCACTTCACTACGTTTGTGATGTACACGTCCTCACGCCTGAGCGGTGCCAGCGCCAATAGCTCATCTAGCAACGCTCCAGAACGCCCAACGAACGGCTTGCCTTGCTGATCTTCGTTGGCGCCGGGGCCCTCACCAATGAACAGTATTCCGGGGAACTCAGAGCCAGCCCCGGGGACCGCATTAGTACGCGTTTCCGATAGGGCACAACGCGTGCAAGTGAGAACGTCCTGTGTAAGGGACGAAATGGATGACCATTGTGGGTCAGTTCCGGGCACATCTGACTGCATAACGACGCCAGCCTCAAGCGCCCAATTCCGTTTGTCACAAGAGTGAAAGAATTGATGCCGCCCGTACCGGACAGCATCTCATCAAATCCTAGTCGGATATTCCCTTGGTTCCCAGGAATGCGAGGACGTCATTTACCGTGTTCAAAGCTTCGGCTTCTTCGTCGGAAATCTCGACGGTTGTGTCGCCTTCACTGAACTCTTCTTCAAGAGCCATGATCAATTCAACAACATCAAGTGAGTCGGCATTCAGGTCGTTCGTAAATGATGATTCCGCCTTGATGTCATCTGCCTCTATGCTGAGTTTGTCTGCGGCGATATCTCGGACCCGCTCAAACACACTCGCCATTCAAAACCTCCGAAGTCTTAATCCGTATTGGGGATGATTTAAGTTTTCTGTTTATTTCACTAGGTTGGCTGAAAGCCAGAACCTATGCTAGCACTGCGCCCAGAACGCCGTTCACGAATGTTTTGGAACCTTCTGAGCCAAATAGCGTGGCGAGTTCAATTGCCTCGCTAACTATCACTTTCTGCGGCGTCTCATTGTTCCCATGCTCCAGTTCTGCCAGAGCAAGACGCAATACATTTCGGTCTATTGGTGATAGCTGATCAATAGGCCACATAGGGGCAAGCTCTTTGAGCCGTTCATCCAGCGTGATTCGGTTGGTCTCTACGGTCTCAGCCAGCCAGACGGCAAATTCCCCGGGGGCATCGCCAATTCCAGCTTCATCGGCAAGCCTTTTGGCGATGGGGTAGCCGGCGTGACCGGTGAGGTCAGCCTCGTAGAGAGCCTGCACGGCTACCGCCCGGGCTAGACGCCGACAGCCAATCTCATCTGGCGGTATCTCGCCAGAGACATCACCATAGTCATCACGCCACACAGAGGAACCTTGTCAATTCAGTAATAGTTGGAATTCGAGAACTGGAGCTAGGCTGCGTATGAACGCACGGATTCCATGTCGCCCACTGAGATAATTTCTCGGGACTTATCAATGCGTTTGATCATCCCGGCGAGGACCTTGCCCGGTCCTACTTCCACGAATGTCTCAACGCCGTTTTCAATCATGAATTCAATTGAGCGCTGCCATCGTACGCAGGAGGTGAGTTGAGTCATCAACTCCGCCTTCACTTCTGCGCCAGTGGTAAGGGCGGTTGCGCCGCAGTTACCCACGATAGGAATGATTGGATCGTTGAAAGTGACTGCCTCAATTACTTCGTTGAGGCCGGACTGTGCGGGTTCCATGAGTCCGGAGTGGAAGGCCCCGCCAACCTGGAGTGGGATGCACTTCTTGGCGCCACGGGCTGCTGCAAGGTCAATAGCCTGGGCAAGGGAGCGGTGGTCGCCGCTAATGATGATCTGCTGTGCAGTGTTGATGTTGGAGAGCTCTGCGCCAGTCTCTCTACAGACATCTTCTACTGCGAATTCGTCGATGCCGATGAGGGCAACCATGCCGCCGGGCTTCTCATCGCAGGCTTCCTGCATGAGCTGGCCACGCTGGACCACCAGCTTGATGGTGTCGGTTACGGAAAGTACGCCTGAGACCGCGAGAGTTGAGTACTCACCAAGGCTATGACCGGCTGTCATTGACGGCATTGGTGCGGAGCCAAGAGCCTCTGATATTGCTGCGTGAGACGCCAGAGATACGGCAGATACCGCAGGCTGTGCGTTGCTGGTCTCGGTCAGATCCTCAATTGGTCCCTCAAACATGAGGGTCGTGAGGCTCCGACCAAGGGCGTCGTCTACTTCGTTAAAAACTTCTCGGGCGGCTGGGGAATTATCGTAGAGATCTTTTCCCATTCCGACGGCCTGTGCGGCCTGACCCGGAAAAATAAAAGCCTGAGAATTGATTGTTGTACTTATGTCAATTGCCATCGCTGGAATTGCTCTCCCGTATTGACCTAAGAGTCGGTCTCAACTGGTGCTGTGATGTCCTGTGAGCCAGCGTCTGACTCAATGACCTCACGGCCTTTGTAAGTGCCACATACATGACAGGCACGATGCGGAAGCTTAACAGAACTGCACGTAGAACAAATAGAGGTTCCCGGTGCAGAAATGAAGTGATGTGCAGCGCGTCCGCCCTTGCGAGCTCTGGAGTGTTTTTTCTTTGGAAGTGGTGCCATGGTTAGTCAGTTTATCTCTAGCGATTTGAGACTTGCTGCCCATTCAGGCAACCCATCTATCTCATTACAATCGCAATCTTCAAGGTTCAAGTCAATAGAGCATTCGGAGCAGAGACCTTTGCATTCAGGCTTGCAGAGGGGTGCCATTGGGATAGCGCTTACAAATGCCTGTCGGAAAGATTCCCTGAAGTCAATCGTATTGTCTTCGTTGACACTATAGTCGAAATCTGGTGGCGATTCATCATCTGCCTCAATCATCCCGGAAAACCTGTTGACCGGTCGAAACTCCTCTTCGAACTCTACTTCGAGTTCAAATTCAGCTTCTTTCAGACAGCGACTGCACTCTTCAATTGTTGAGGCTGTGACCTCCGCCTGGACCAGTATGCCCCGGCCCGTTTTTAATAGATCCACGTATCCCGAAACGTCGGTGAAGTGATCCTCCGCAGTCGAAATGGTTTGGTCTTCGACTGTGAACTCACGACTGGACCCGACTTGATCTTTCAGGAGGCCGGATGCGTTGTAATGCACTATTAACCACCTTCCAATCAGGTACACGGGATGCGCACAAGAAGGAATTCTCGCGCTACGGCTTAGATTGTGTCAATAATCACAAACGCGATAAACGACGAGCGGCCGCGCGACTTAGCCTTCAAACTCCAACACCTCTGTCACTTCGGCCTCGCGTGCGTGCGCGGGCGTTTCATCTGCAGGTCCGAGAGTCAGCGTCGAGGCATCCGGCGCGAGTGCTACAGTTTCAACAGTGGCAAGTGGCCAATCAAAACACAGGAGTTGCGGACCTATCAGCGGGAAGATCACAGATGTTCCGGGCGTCACAGTGGGGCACTACACGGATATTGAGCACGCTACTGGCTGCACCGTTGTACTGAGTGAGCATGCGGCGACTGGCGGAATCGATGTGCGCGGAGCATCGCCAGGTTCGCGTGAGACAGAGCTTCTGCAGCCTCTGGCCAGCGCAGAGCAGGTGAACGGCTACATGCTGACAGGCGGCAGCGTCTGGGGATTGGCGACGGCAGATGGTGCAACACGATTCATGACTGAGCACGATATTGGCGTCCAATTTGCCGGGAAGACCGTGCCTCTGATTCCAGCAACCGTTATCTTCGATCTAATGCTTAAAAGCGATGTGACTCCTGATGCAGACGCTGGGTACAAAGCTTGTGAAGCGGCGGGTATCGAGTTCGGACAGGGCTCAGTGGGAGCCGGAACTGGCGCTGCGCTTGGCACGCTGAAAGGCCCTCGTCGCCGTATCAAAGGCGGCATTGGTACGGCATCTGTGCGGCTGGATGACGATGTTGTTGTTGGTGCGCTGATCGTGGTGAACGCCGTCGGCGGAATTGTTGATCCCGATACCGGCGAGATCATCGCCGGGCCTCGAGACAAACGTGTTGGCGGAGGATTCGTCGATTCGAACGATCTTCTGATCAACGACCCACCAGAGAACCGTCAATCCGGGTTCGACCGCAATCCGCATACCGTGATTGGGGTAGTCGCAACCAACGCCGCCATGGACAAGAAAGCAGCCAGCCGACTTGCGGGTGCGGGGCAGGATGGGATTGCTCTGGCGGTGCGACCGTCGCATACCGAGTCAGATGGCGATACGATTTTTACTCTGGCGACGGGCGATCACGGGCCGGTCCATCCAGACCGGCTCAGAGCCGCGGCTACGCTCGCCGTCACGCAGGCCATTCTTTCAGCCGTTGAACACGCGACAGGCCTCGGCGGCATCCCTTCAGCAAGTGAGTATCTTGGCGGTGAGTAGTCCTACGTTTGATCGCACCACGTCTGTCGGATTTATCGGCGCGGGTAAGTTGGGTTCCAGCCTGGCTAAGACGATGGCGGAACATGGCTACGCTGTGGGTCTTGTCTCACGCCGCGATCCGGATGCCGCAAGTGAGGCGGCCGCTGGCATTACGGGTGCCGAAGCAACCACGGATGCTCAACAAGTTGCGAATGAGTGCGCCATCGTATTTGTCACCACGGGTGATGCGGCGATTTCTGATATTGGGAGCAGCATCGATTGGACCGGCTTAGATGCGGTCATTCACTGTTCCGGAGCAACCGCAGTGAGCGTGCTCAATCCTGCATCTGAAGCGGGTGCTGCGATTGGTGGCTGGCATCCAATGCAGACCTTACCATCGCATCATATGACGGATCACTTTGGTGGCGTCACAATTGCAATTGAGTCGGATTCATCGCCACTTTTTACCTGGCTCCAGACGTTGGCCGAAGATCTGGGCGCTCGTTCGTTCCAACTGAAAGCGTCAGATCGTGCGGCATATCACGCTTCGGCGGTGATGGCATGCGGTCTTGTGGCTGGGCTTACGGGATTGGCAGCAGACATGTGGACCACGTTTGGAATGACGCGGGAAGATGGCCTCAACGCCCTTGCACCGCTGGTCACACAGACCGGTGGGCAGATTGAGCGACTCGGCGTGCCGGGTGCCATCACGGGACCGTATGTTCGAGGGGATGTCGATACCGTTCGTGCCCACCTTGCCGCAACCGCTGCTGCAGGGAGCGATATTGGCGCGGCGTATGCGGCGCTCGCACTGGCTCATCTGCCCATCGCTCACGAACAGGGCAACATATCTTCTGAGGATTACGCGACAATAGAGGCGCTTCTTCGGGTTGCAATGCGGTCGTAGGAGAAGCAGAGGTTCAATTGGCGTCGACCCTGAGTGGCGGCGACCGGAAGGATAGAACCATGTCTAGAAATACCGTTCGCGATATTCAGCGGATGAAGAAGTCGGGAACGCCGATCACGATGATCACGGCTTACGACTACACCGCGGCCCGGCTGATTGATGAAGTTGGCGTGCCGATGATCCTGGTGGGTGACTCAATAGGCCAGACAACGCTTGGCTATGAGAACACCATCCCCGTCACAGTTGATGACATCGTGAGTGCCACTGCCGCTGTGATGCGAGGGAATCGCAACTCATTTGTGGTGGCCGATATGCCATTCATGAGCTACCAGGCCAGCACTGAAGACGCACTGCGAACCGCAGGCCGCCTTATTAAAGAGGGCGGCGCTCAGGCAGTGAAGCTTGAGGGCGGAGTCGCCGTGGCAGAATCCGTTCGCGCAATTACATCTGCAGGTATCGCGGGCATGGGCCATCTTGGCCTCACTCCGCAATCAGTAAATCAGCTCGGTGGATACCGGGTTCAGGGTCGGGATGCGGATGGGGCACAGCAGATCATTCAGGACGCGCTCGCCCTTCAGGAGGCGGGTGCATTCTCAATAGTTCTTGAGTTGGTGCCTACCGAGCTTGCGGCTGAGATCACCGAAATGCTGGAGATTCCCACGATTGGTATTGGCGCTGGTGTTGAGTGCGATGGCCAGGTGCAGGTTTTCCACGACATCATGGGACTATCGCTAGATTTCACCCCTCGTCATGCCAAGAAGTACGCGCAGGTTGGCGATGTCATAATCGACGCGCTAGGACGGTACGTGGACGAAGTCGAGAAGCGGGAGTTCCCAACTGACTATGAGTCCGTGCAATCTGCCCGCCCTCAAACAAAAAGCAACGTGACCGAACTTGACGTCGCCAGCGGCAACTAGCGCTGTTGGAAATTGTTGAGACAGTTCGGGAGATGGTTGAGGCCCGGAAGGGCTTAGATTCGCCGGTCGCCCTAATGGCTACTCTGGGCGGAATGCACCGTGGGCACGAAGCGCTGCTTGATGAGGCGCGTGCTGCTGGCCGAGCGCTGGTCGCATCGCTATTCCTGAATCCAACTCAGTTTGCCGCGGATGAGGATCTGGATCGGTATCCGGTCGACACAGAACGCGACCTGGCCATATTCCGCGAAAAAGGCGTGGACGTCCTCTTCATGCCATCAGTCGCAGAGATGTATCCACCCGGTGATGACACTGAGATGGATCCGGGCCCTGTTGGAGATGTCCTTGAGGGCGCACATCGCCCAGGGCACTTCCGGGGTGTGGCGACCGTCGTCGCCAAGATATGTAGCTCCATCCGGCCAGATATCGCTGTGTGGGGAGCCAAGGACGCGCAGCAGAACGTGGTCATTCGCAATGTGACACAGGTGATCGGGCTGCAAGTTGACCATCGCATCATCTCCACAGTGCGCGACGACGATGGTCTGGCGCTGAGTAGTCGTAACCGGTACCTGACTGCTGCCGAACGAGCTGCAACTCCCGCTCTTTTCCGAGGACTTCGAGAGGCGCAAAGGCTCTGGGATGCCGGTGAACGCAATCCTGAAGCGCTCAAGGCCGCTGTTGAGGCTGAAATAGCTCTGGAAGAGTTGATTAGCCTTGATTACGTAAGCGTGGCTGATCCGCAATCGTTCGAGGAGCTTGAAATTGCGCGATCTGGCGCGGTCGTCTCGCTTGCTGCAAATCTGAGCAGTGCCAGACTCATAGACAACATTGTCCTGAAGTAGGTTCCCGGCTGAAGTAGACTCCCGGGATGAAAATTCTTATTACTAACGATGACGGCATCGCAGCACCCGGTTTGTGGCATCTTGTAGACGCAGTGAAACACCTTGGCGAGGTCACAGTCGTTGCGCCAGATCGAGACTGCTCAGGCGTAGGCCCGTCCTTGACTATGCACGCACCAATGCGGATCGATGAGCATGCGTCACCCATCGCTGGCGTCGCGGCATACGCGGTCAACGGGACGCCGGGTGATACGGCCATCCTGGGAATCCACGAAGTGATGGACCAACGACCAGATATCGTCTTGAGCGGACACAACGCCGGAAACAATGTTGCCCGCGACGTAATACTCTCCGGGACGATTGGCGCGGCACTTCACGGCTTCAGGAACGGTGTTCCGTCTATCGCATTATCCATTCATAACGTTGATGAAGGCGGCGATCCGGCGATTCAAGAACGCACGGCCCAGATAGTGCAGGAAGTAGTTGGTTCACAGGTCATATCTCTGCTGAACGTCAATTTTCCGGTGCTTGACCCGGCTGCTTGTGACCTGCACGATCACTCATCTGAATCTGTTGGATTCGCTGGCGCGAAGAGCGCCGTTCTGGCCCCGCCACGGATGGTGGACAAGATTGTGCGTGACGGTAGGACTAACCGCACGTTTTTTTGGAACAACCGCAACGCGCTGGCGCTTGATGCTGACAACATGTCATCTGAATCAGACCTGACACTTTTGCGCGATCACATGCTTACCGTTACTGAGCTGACGGACAGTCTTGGTGAGATTGAACCATCTCCACAGACCCGGTCTTTGATCTCAAATCTGGATGCAAAAATTCGATCTGCCTGAAAACCCCCTGTTGGGTATGCGCATTGGCGCTCATATCCCTCTGGAACAAACCCGCACGACCCTTCGGCGTCTCCTCATCAACCCCGGCACGCAGGTTGGGTAAGTTTGGATTACGTTCTATTCGAGGAAGGCCACAGGCAAACGTTGCCTCCCCCTGAATTCGAGCGTGAATCTGCGTAGCGGGGTCACCCCAATCTGCGTGGAGATCAGTCACAGATGTTGATTGACCGAAGGGAATTATTGCAGAACGGGGGCATTAGCCATGACTACCGAGAGTAGCTCAGCCGAGCAGCAGTTGGTCGTGTTCGACCTAAGCGGAGAGGCCTACGGCATCTCCATTGAATCCGTACGAGAGATCATTCGACTTCAGGAAATCACAGAGGTTCCAAGAACCCCTGCATTTGTTGAAGGTGTGATCAACCTCCGCGGCAAGGTGATACCGGTTGTGGATCTCCGCAGCCGATTTGGCCTTGAGGAGAAAGATCGTGATCAGGATAACCGAATTGTCAACGTAGACATTGGTGGTCACGAAATTGGGATGGTTGTTGACGCAGTCACGGAAGTCCTCCGGATTTCCAGCAACCTGGTAGAGCCACCTTCAAACGTCATTACGACTGCTGACTCAGGCTACCTGCGTGGGATCGCGAAGCTTGATCATCCTTCTCGACCTTGACCAGGTTCTGAGCACAAGCGAGCAGTCTGAAATTGGCGAAGCAGCGATGGCCGCCTAGCCAACTGCCTAGCCATCTGGCGAATTGCAGAGTTTCATTTGAATGGAGTTAGCGGGCCACCGTGCCCGCTAACTCCATTCAAATGCTGACATTTTCTAACCACAATCCGGCGCACGCCTTGAGGGGCAACCAGGATGAATCTGGATCCTGATATCACAAGAGAAGACCTACAGGTCTTTCTGGAGGAAGCGGATGAGCAACTCCAACTGTTGGACGAGAATATCGTTGCAATAGAGGGACAGGAGAACTCATCCGAAGAGATTCAGGAGATCTTTCGGGCTGCACATACTCTGAAGGGTTCCTCAGCCATGCTGGGGTACCAGGAGATGACCGATCTTGGTCATGCTATGGAGACCCTTCTGGACAAAGTGCGGAAAGGCAGCCTGGCGCCAACCACAACCGTTGTGGATGCGCTTCTGGCAAGGCCTTGATCTATTGAGGGAGTTGAAAGACGCCCTGATAGATGAGCCAGATGAGCCTATCGACGTTTCAGAAGTTGTAGAACTCCTCAATCTGGCCGGAGATGAATCCGGGGTTGAGGAAGATAATGCTGAGATAGAGACGGTGGATCTGGATGACTCAAAGGCGAATGAACTGCGCGACTACCTTGTTGAGAACAGCGAGCGACGCTCCGTAAAGATTAGCGTCACGCTGGATGAAACATGTCCGTGGGCATCAGTACGTTGGTTCCAGGCGATCTCATCTATTGAGACCGTGGGGCAAGTATTTTCCACTGCGCCTTCAGCCAATGCAATCGAAGAGGGCACCGCTGGCCACCAGTTGGAAGCAATCTTTGGGACTGGCTCAGATGACGACACTATTCAGTCGCTTGTAACGGCGATTGAGGACGTGAATACGTGCAGTGTTGAAGCATTCGAAGTGCCAGAGGAATCTGAGAGCGCGGTTGCGGATCCAGAGTCCCTTAAAGCGACGGGCACTGGCAAGGCCACCAAGTCAAAGCAGACTGAGCGCACGGCAACAATCCGTAGTTTGAGAATCGGTGGAGCGAAGGTTCAGCCTTTCACTCAAGGCGTAGACAAATAGTTGGTAGCGATGCTGAGTGCCCTCTGGCGGACACGGCCCTCCGTAGCCGGTGCGACTAAAGTCATTGTTTGGTTGCACCGCGCCTCCAACTATCACTTCCGTCTTCTCAATTCCTTCGATCAGGCCGGTTTCTGAAGGATCGATATCAAAAATAATCCCGTGCTTGAACGTGCCTCCCGGCGCGTCAGGATCGTCCAGCACGGCCGCATACGCCCCAGAGGTGTATCGAGCTGGAATCCTTCCGCCCGGGGCGAATGCTACTGTGGTAAGTTCGAATTCTCCGGAATCGCCAATTTCTCCAATGGAAACGACGGGGCGAGAGTCGCTGCCACCACAGGCAATTGCTAGTGAGAGCAGTAGAAGGATTGGAACGAGATATCTCAACAGGGGGCCTCTCTGAGGTGGTTGGTCGCGCCAGATCAAGAAAAAGAACAGTCTAGCTTTGCAGTCTGGTTTGGTGGGTCGGATCAGGGTGAACACAAGGGGCGATTGAGTCAATACTCAACAAGATGGAGCTTCCTGGTCGAATCCAGAGCCAGAACAAGAGGCTGGACCAAGCTTATCCGCCGCTCCTCAATTGACACGCAGTATGGTCGTTCATAGAATCACAGAGTTGGTTGTACCTCAAAGTCTCCATCTTCCACGTCCCGAACGCTCTTGTTACATTTCATTGCAGCGTGTGTGTTTAATCAAACATGTAGCGGGTTTCAAAGATGGACGGTCACAGAAAAGGCGGTTGGCAAGTCTAAAGCCTCACCTTATATCCGACCGACCACGGTCGATAAGCGGCGTAACTCCCGCTCCAACCACTGACCCATATTTTCCCCTGACTAATTGTGCGCGCCCATTGATGGGCGATGGCGACCAGCCGGGAGGCAATTCTTGACCAAATTTATATTTGTCACCGGTGGCGTTGTGAGTTCCCTGGGCAAGGGGATTGTTGTTGCATCACTCGGGCGGATGCTTAAAAACCGTGGCCTGACGATTGGGGTCACAAAGTTGGACCCATATTTGAACGTGGACCCGGGAACGATGTCGCCCTATCAGCATGGTGAAGTATTCGTGACCGCTGATGGTGCGGAGACAGATCTGGATCTAGGGCACTATGAGCGGTTTATCGATATTGAAACCTCAAAGTACTCAAACGTCACCGCCGGTCAGGTTTATACAGAGGTAATCGATAAAGAGCGGGCGGGGCACTTCCTTGGCGGAACTATTCAAACTGTTCCCCACGTTACCAATCTGATCAAAGCGCACCTCATGGACTTGGCGGAGACGTCTCAGGCAGACGTCATCGTCGCTGAAGTGGGCGGCACGGTTGGGGATATTGAAGGCCAGCCGTTTCTGGAAGCCATCCGACAGATGCGGAATGACGTGGGACGTGGAAATGCTTTCTACGTCCATCTGACGCTGCTTCCTTATATAGGGGCCACCAAGGAGCTGAAGACAAAACCTACCCAGCACAGCGTTCACGCACTACGGGCAATGGGTATCCAGCCCGATGCAATCGTGTGTCGGAGCGACTATGAAGTGACTACAGAAGTGCGCGAGAAAATCTCGCTTTACTGTGACGTACCATCTGAAGCAGTAGTGGGACTGGAGACGCTGGACACCGTATACGCCGTGCCGCTGGTCCTTGAAGAACAGAAACTTGGCGACTACATAGTCGAATTCCTGGGCATCGAATGTAAGCCCGCGAATCTGACCGCCTGGTCCGAGATGACAGACGTGATTCGATCACCAAAACCTTCAGTCAAGATCGCGCTCGTCGGCAAGTACGTGGATCTTCCAGACTCATATATCTCAGTACTCGAAGCGCTACGGCACGCCGGGATATTTCATGATCGAGACATCGAGATCAAATGGGTGGCGTCAGAGCAAATCGAAACGGAAGGCCCTGAGGAACTCCTTGCAGACGTTTCTGGCATCGTTGTGCCGGGAGGATTTGGCCCGCGGGGCGTTGAAGGCATGATTCTCGCCGCCAATTACGCTCGAACTCGTCAGGTGCCGTATCTTGGTTTGTGTCTGGGCATGCAAGTGATGGTTATTGAGTACGCTCGCTCTGTGCTGGGACTCTCCGGAGCGCACTCGTCAGAGTTTGATCCAGATTCGACCGACCCGGTGATCGCCTATCTGCCGGGTCAAGAGGATCTGGTGGACACTGGTGGCACGATGCGATTGGGCGTCTACCCATGCCAACTTCGGCAAGAGACGGTGGCGGCCCGAGCCTACGGAGCGGAAGTGGTGGATGAGCGACACCGTCACAGGTATGAGTTCAACAACGACTACCGTCCTCGCTTAGAGGAGGCCGGGCTGATTGCCAGTGGCGCCGCCCCTGATGGCTCACTGGTTGAGATCTCAGAAGTTCTGGATCACCCTTTTATGGTTGGCTCTCAATTCCACCCAGAGTTCCTTTCTCGACCAGATCGGCCTCACCCGTTATTCCGGGAGTTCATTAATGTTGCCAGAGAGACAATACGAGAGGGTGGACAGCCCCCGTTGCAACTTGGAGATGAGACTTTGGCACATCCAGAAGAGGTGCAAGGGCCATTAACAGAAGTGGTGCCAGAAGTGGTTAACCTCGCATCAGAGAATGGGCGAGGTTAGATCGGCCAGCATCGTGTGGTATAATTCATACGGGTCTGATCAGGAAACAACCATCATGGTTGCTCCGGTCAATCAGAAGATTCCACGTCGGAGCTTCTACCCCCTTCTTCACTTCCGCAGTTGGTTCTCTTTTGGCCCTCAGGCTATCTTTGGCAGAACAGCGCGAAATCCCAGGGAGGCTGGCAACAGCCCGGAGCACATAAGCGGCTTCAATTACCGCACCGGTGCAGCAGACACTCGCTGCACCAAATCGGTCGCAAACAATGTCTTGGTCAAAGTAGAGACCCACAGCCATTCCCTAAAAACCCCAAACTCGACTTCAATATAAAAGTAGCCACTCCAGTCCTGTTTTGCCTGATGACCAGGCAGGGAAAGGGATGTGCGCGCAGATACAGCATCTGGAGGATTCCCAGCTGGCAACCACACAACAGCCTCGAAACAGAAGCCGCTCAAGCGGAAATCGTAGGCGACGTAGTTCAAACAATCGCAGAGGCGGAAGCGGCGGAAGCCAAGGCGGCGATGTCGCAAACGGCGCACCAATCTTGCCGGAGCTCACCGAAGAGGAGATGAAGTCTCAACTTGGTGATCTTGGAGCCAGGACAACTGATGAACTCAGGAAGATGGCACTGAAGAAGAATCTCAAGAACGGGATTCCAGCGCGTCGTACTGAGTTGATACTAGAGTTACTTACCCTTGCCGCTGAGGAGAATGAACTTCTTCTTGGTGCCGGCATCCTTGACGTTATGAATGATGGATACGGATTCCTGCGCCAGCCAAGTGGCACGCGAGGGGCCGGAGCGCAGGAGATCTACGTTGCGCAGTCACAGGTCCGGAGATTCAATCTTCGAACAGGTGACCTGGTAGCTGGTCAGGTCCAGGCTCCAAAGGAAAATGAGCGCTACTACGGCCTCCTTCGAATCGAAGTAGTAAACGGCCAGAGTCCGGAAGAAGCGCGCCAGCGGCCGCGATTTGAAGACATGACTCCGCTTTTTCCTGAAGAGCGGTACAAACTCACCACAACGCCTATGTTGTACTCGACTAGGCTCATCGATATGGTCGCTCCAGTTGGCAAAGGCCAGCGAGCACTGATTGTTTCCCCACCCAAAGCCGGGAAGACAATTCTGTTGCAGCAGATAGCCGACGGCATCGCAGCCAACCAGCCTCACGTACATCTACTTGTTGCACTCATTGGTGAGCGGCCTGAAGAAGTCACGGACATGCGGCGCTCCATTGATGGCGAAGTGTTCAGCTCTACATTTGACGAACCAGTAGAGGATCACTGCCGAGCCGCCGAAGTTGCACTGGACAGAGCCAAGAGGCTTGTGGAGTCTGGTTTGGACGTGGTCATCCTTGTGGATAGTTTGACCCGGCTTGCCAGGGCCTACAACATTGCAGTCCCAAGCTCAGGAAAGACGCTTTCTGGTGGTATGGACCCCAACGCGTTGTATCCGCCTAAGAGATTCTTTGGCGCTGCCCGGAATGTTGAAACGGATGGCAGTCTCACGATCATCGCAACCTGCCTGATCGACACCGGTAGCCGACTGGATGATCTCATTTACGAGGAGTTCAAGGGCACCGGAAACATGGAGCTCCACCTTAATAGGGCGCTGGCTGAACGCAGGATCTACCCTGCAATCGATATTCAGCGCAGTGGTACTCGACGTGAAGAACTTCTTCTAAGTGAGATAGAGCTGCGACAAGTCTGGTTGCTTCGACGAATGGTATCGATCATCTCTAACGACTCTGGAAAGCCTGAAGAAGGCACGGAGCGGGTGATTGAGAGATTGTCTAAGACCCAGACCAATGAAGAGTTCTTGGCCTCATTAATGAAGCCAGAAGCGGCTGCTACCACAGCGTAGCAATCGTAAAACCAAATTTTGTAGGCGCGAAGTGGTAATACATGGGTAATAAAATCCATTGACACTGTTTCGCGGTGACAACTACGATTGTTGCAACTGAAGGCGTGAACCGGGCATCCGGGGAACGATACAGATCACGGAGCCGGGTAAAACCGGTTTGGTCGCATTCTGAAAAGGAGTGCAAACGTGGGTAAAAGTTCGCTTGACAGCAGTCGGGTGGAATGCAAAAATTCTCACGTTTGCGAATCCAAACGGAAGCGTGATGCACTTTGTGTCGTTTCTTTGGTTTGGTTCTAACCAAGGTAAATTTGTATCGGTAGTTTCCTAACTCCGGTACACATATATAGAGACTCTGGTCGGACCACTGCTATAGGCAAAGGGGCGTTCCCGGCGCCAGTGGGACCGAATACAGGAGCCCAGTAATAGGGGGACTGACGCTGTGAAACTATCAGCGAAATTGGTAACCGCTCTAGCAGCCTTAGCGCTGGTAGTAGTGGCAGTGGCCGGTTTGATCGGTACGGGCAATGATGTTCGAGCCGATGTTAACGCCACGATCAGCCTTGATAAATCGTGGTACACCGCGACTGGCGCGGTAAAGGTCACGGTTCAGGATGCTGACCGCGATACGTCAACGGCTGCAACCACAAACTTTACGTTCACCGCCGCGGGCGGTGTGACGCAATTCTTCGATTTGGATGACAATCTTGCCGATTCGAATGGCGATGGTGTAATCGACTCGTCAGACTTTGCCATTTACGATGTTGGGGTTTCGACATCCACCCGAGATATTGATTTTGCGGTGGTGCAGAACAACTCGCCAACTGGCGGTGTGTTTATTGCGTTGATCGGCACCCTCACAGGTGGTACCGACGATCTCCTGACAATCGCGTACGATATCGACACGATACAGCAGATCACCACCGGCGTGACAATTAGTAGCACTCAGGATTCCACTGGAATCATCTTGACCCTGACGGAGACGAGCGCTGGTAGTGGTGGTGAGTTCGCTGTAACAGTGACTCTCGCCGCAACTACAAGTACGTCAACGCTCAAGCTTGCTAACCTTGACCAGGACACGATCACGGCGTCATTTAAAGACGATAGTCCCGTGTCAGGTACTTCGGTCACCGTGACCGATTCGGCGACGGTTGAGACAACCGGGCCGACGGTTGACGTAACTGGTCCCGCCGACACGTTGAAGACGCAGAAGCGGAAGCCTACATTCACCGTACAAATTACGGACAACGAATCTGGTGTTGACCAGGACACGATCTCCTTCAATATTGTGTCTAACGTTGGCGGGGCGACTGGTAGCGGCGTTGGTAATTTTGCCGCAGATGACATCACCGCTTCAGGTGGGATTATCACCGCGGAATTCACACCAGCAGCGAACCTGCTAGATTCGACTGACTCACCTCAGCAAACAATAGTTAGCTGGAATGTGACGGTTTCTGACATTGCGGGCAACGCAGGTCAAACAGACTCTGACGCCGACACAATAGGCGATCAGGACAACACGCTGAATCTTGACCGTGTTGCGCCGAATATCGTGTCTGCAACAGTAGGTACGGTCTGGGACGCTGTTACAAAGACTTTTGATGACACCGCCGACGACCCAACATCAGTGGTTGTCGTCTTTGACGAGGACCTTGATGCATCGACGGTTTCGGAATCTGACTTCCTCGTGGCCGGTATTACGCCGGTATCAGCGCAGGTATTCAGCGACGCCAAGAACACGGTGCAACTCACATTAGCCGGTGCTCTTGATCCAGATGCAACTCCATCCGTTACGGTAGTTTCTGCTCTGGGTGACTCAGCTGGGAACACGTCCTCAGTGGACGCTGCTACAGCAGTAGACAGTCTTGCGCCGACCTTCACGGCGACGCTGAGCGTGTCTCTGACGAAAAATACCGTTGACTTAACGATCACGTCTGACGAGCCTATTCAGGGCAACGTGCCTGTGATCCAGATCCACACGCCAACAGGCGTTGGCACTTCAACGGTTGCTCGTTCAATTACGGGCATCAAGGTGACTGGCACCAATACGTGGGAAGTCGAAGTTGATGAGACCGATGACCTCCTCGCTGATGGTGACCAGGCAATTGAAATCACCGGTTCCGACGCAGCTGGCAACGCCGGCTCACTCGGTGGCAGTGATGCTTCTGCTACCGCTGCAGTGACATTCGAAGTCGACACCGCTCTGGCGTCGCCAACGTTCACGCCTGCAGGCGGAGCAACGATTACGAATTCAAGTCCGTTTGTTCAGGTTCAGTACGCTGAGGCAGTAACCCTTACAGCCGCAACGTTTGCAACTGGCAGCGGAACTGCGGTAGACATTTTGGCCGCATTGAACGCAAGCACGGCGGATAACAAGTTGTTCGTCCTCTCACCGGGGAGTTTCCCGGGTGACGCAGCTGCACTTACCCTTGCCGCTCACACCATCACAGTTTCCGCAACAGATGCTGCGGATAATGACAGTGATGATGACTCGGCGAAGTTCACGATTGACGAGCGCGATGACTTCAGTCTTGCTCTGATCGCTGGCTGGAACCTCGTGTCCCTGCCAGGTGTACCTGCTGACGGTTCCATCAATGCTGTTATTACTGACAGCGACGTAACGACAGTTATTACCTACGATGCAGCTTCTGGCAGCTTCCAGACTTCGGTCCGTGATGCTGTTAGCGGTCAGTTGACTGGTAGCCTGAAGACACTCGATGGGACTCAGGGAATCTGGGTAAACACAAGCTCGTTCGACCCGATCAAGGTTGCAATCCCTTCAATTCCTGCAGCCACTCTGCCTCCAACGATTTCGGTCGCTGTAGGTTGGAACCTGATTGGTGTAATTGATGTCAGTGGAGCCATCGTAGATGGTGCCGCAGTTGCATCAGCTGACGTTTACTTGAACGGCGTAGAGGTCTCGAAGATCTACGGCTACGACGCTCTGACCGGTGCCTTTACTTCGGTGATCGCAACGGATTCGGTATTTGTTGGTGATGGCCTCTGGGTCTTCGCCTCCAAAGCTGGAACAATCACTCCGTAACACGGTTTGATTGATCCTGCCAAAAGGCAATAACGGACACCCCCTCCCCAAACGCGGGGAGGGGGTGTTCTCTTGTAAGGGGATTTCTTTCTGATGAAACTTGTACGTCTAATAGCTGTGACGGCCGCAATCGTGGTCATCGCGCTGTTCTCGTTTGATCAGAGTGAGACAACCGCCCAGGCTCCACCGTCTATGAGTCTTGTTATTTATCAGGGCGATGTAACCATCGCAGGAGAACGGGCCCCAGATGGCCTGACCATTCAAGCCCGAGTGTCGGACGTGTTTGAGTCAGAAATTGTTACGATCGGTGAGGACCTCAGCAACGGGCGCTACGCCGGTTTGACCGTTGGTCCATCAACGGAAGCGGTTGGCCTCGAGATTGAGTTCATTCTGGAAGGTCAGATAGTCGCAGACCAGAAACCTATATTCGTTGTGGACCGAAGCTACCCGAAGTCTCTTGTGCTTGACCTGAACTTCCCTTCACTGCCCGTACCTACCCCTACCCCAACACCCAGGTCGGCTGCGGCCGCGTTCTATCAGGGCGTCGTTCTGGCTGGCGCTGGAGTGGCACCAGACGGTGTGCCCGTTTATTTGAAGATCGGAAACTACACTTCACCACTTGGGATCGTCATAAACGGTCAGTACACACTGGTCGCAAATCCGGGCTTCGAGTCGTTTGAGGGACAGCCCGTAGAGTTCTTTGTTGGGACGCAGAAGGCGAGCCAGCTTATTCCTTTTGTCCCCGGCGAGACGCGTGCAGGTTTTAACCTGACCGTTGCACTTGCTCCTACACCCACAGCAGTGCCGGTTCCAACGCCAACCGAGACGCCGTTGCCGACGGCAACACCGGTGCCTACTGCGACACCGTTGCCTACTGCGACACCGTTGCCTACTGCGACACCGGTGCCTACTGCGACACCGGTGCCTACTGCGACACCGGTGCCTACTGCGACACCGCTGCCAACGCCGACCCCGGCACCAACGCGTACGCCTACGCCAACTCCAACTCCAACTGCCACTCCGTCGCCGACTCCGACGCCAACGCCAATTCCAGTAACGCCGACCCCGCTGCCTACGGTGGCTCCGACTGCGACGCCTGAACCAGTATCAGGCGGTAGCTGTAGTGGTCCAAGCGGAACAACGTCTGCGGGTCACCTCGGCCTGCTGGCCCTACCGTTCGCACTCTTCATCTGGAGACGACGTCCGCGGGCATAGCCAGTTGGATTGATAGATTCCGCTAGATAAAAATAGATAAAAATAGCCCGGCCGCAATGGCCGGGCTATTTTGTTAATTGCGTGTGGTGACCGGGATCAGTCAATCACTGAATTGCTATGCAGCAACCCTGGACTTCGTGAGTCCCAGATCTCTGGCAGCCTGACGTACTTGCGTGAGCTCATCGTCGTTCAGGGTGTTGAGCGGTGGGAGCGGCTTGCCGCAGTCGATGCCCAGTCGTTCACTGAAGACCGTCTTCACGTTGTGGGCTGCTGAGGAGAAGAGCCTGCAGAACTTCACGATCTCGAACGTCTCTTCCTGCCGGGCGATTGCGGTTTCCATGTCGCCCTCTTCCCATGCCTTGAACAAGTCAACGTAGACCCAGGGCGCAATGCCCGGAGGAGCATCAACCACACCAGCGCCACCATAGGTCAGCGCAGGTAGCAGAAGGTTTCCGTTGCCTACAAACGCTCTCAGTCCCATTCGGACGTAATCTCGCAAGTCTGAGAAGTTGGCAGCTGAGTGCTTGAGGCCAGTCAATTGAGGCACGCCGGCCTGAATCTTCTCCATCAGGGGCGGCACGATCTCAATCTGCGTCATCTGAGGGAGGTTGTATGAGAAGAACGGAAGGTCCGCCGCATCTGCAACCCGCTGATAGTGCTCGATGAGGGACCGGTCCGTTGGCATGTATGTGATTGGCGGTACGCAGCAAATGGCGTCGCAACCAGAGTCTCGAGCGGCTTTGGCCGCCTTTACCGAACTGGCGGTCGTTGGCGAGCCAACGTGCATGATCGATAGGGCACGTCCCTGACACACTTCTCCGGTGATTCTGGCAACGGTGGTGCGTTGCTGATCATTCATGATCGCACCCTCGCCAGTACCTCCGGCGTTCCAGAAACCGTTTACGCCGTGTGCAATGTTGTCTTCCAGAATTGCCCGATAGGCTTCCTCGTTTACCGTTCCATCATCGTGGAATGGTGTTGGAACTGCAGGGAAGATGCCCTTCCACTTGCCCAGGTCCCCATTTTGTGATGCCAATGAGTTCTCCATCTCTAGAAATAGCCTTGATCTAATGACGCGGCACGATACAACTTGATCAAGATTGGCACAAGTCGCAGTCCTGATGCAGCAGACGCGCGACGGGCACCTCAATTGAGGTGCCCATCTTTTGGGTAGAGCCAATTACGGCCCCATGTAGAGAATTAAGGCGTGTGGCCGGTCGGCCCGGGGAGACCGACCGGCCACGGGACGGGTTGGAGGAAACCTGTCTATGCGTCGGGCTCCGGAGCTTCCGGGATTTCAAATTGGAGCGATCCATCTACGCGGGAATCTCTAGCTGGAATCTGCCGCCCTCACCAGGGCTGAATCGCCCGCCAAATTCGCCGCCGAATCGTCCATCTCCACCATTGCCGTGACCACCTCGACCGTGACCTCTGCCGTGTCGTCCGCGGCGACCGTTCTCCCGCTCTGGCTTGAGCTCGTCGACAACATCCGGCCTGGCGTAGCGCCACGCGGCGATCTCGTCGGCCTGCTCCTGCGTGATGGTCCCATCAGCGACAAGGGCTGTAAGTCTGGACTCTTCACCCATGGGGCCGCCACGGTGTCCGCCATCTGCAGGGCCAATCTCATCGAGTACAGCAGGCTTGGCGTCCTGCCAGGCGATCACTTCATCAGCCTGCTCCTGTGTAATGGTTCCGTCGGCCACCAGCGCAGCCAGCTGTTCTGCCATCGCTTCATCGGAGAGTTCCGTTCGGGCCTGCCTGAAGGCGTCTGCCAGGTCCTCAGCGTCGATACCCAGGATTTCGGAAGCTCGCTCACGTAGGTCCGAACCGCCGCCGCCGCCACGATGGTCGTTGGTTGCGGAGAGTACGCCGCCTGAGAGTGCTGCCAGGGCAACAACTCCGATTGCTGTGCTTATTAGATGTTTTCGCTTGATCACTTGTTGTTCTCCGTGCCGTACTCGGCTATCTGGGTGGTCCCGGTGGGCGGGCTGCTTTTGTTTCGCTGGCACCATGATTCGCCCGCAATGTTGAGAACTCCTTGTGAAAATCTTCAGACAATCTGTTGATCCAGACTGCTAACCTCCGCAACGAGATATGGAACCGTGAATAAATGGAGAACGCCGCATGAGCCGTCCAAACGTGGTGCTGATAGTTGCCGACGATATGGGATACGGTGACTTTGGCCGGTTCAACAACGGCTATGTTGAGACACCAGCGCTGGACCAGCTCATTGACGATGGCACCTGCCTCAGCCAACACTACGCGGGATCGGCGGTCTGTTCGCCCTCTCGAGCAGCGCTTCTAACGGGCAGATATCCCATTCGCACGGGAGCCATCACGCCTCAGGAAGTGCTCGGCATGGACCGCATTGCACTTGGCGAAATGACCATCGCTGATCACTTCAAGAGCGCCGGATACTCCACCGGAATGGTGGGTAAATGGCACAACGGCGCCCTTGATCCACGATTTCACCCCAACGCACGCGGATTCGATGAATTCGCTGGCTTTCGAGGCGGCTGGGCCGACTACTACAAGTGGCGGCTCGACCGAAACGGCCAGTTCGAGATGTCGGACGGCCGCTATCTAACTGACGTGCTCACGCAGGAGGCGATTGGCTTCATCCAGCGTCACCAGTCTGAGCCGTTCTTCCTCATGGTGCCGTACAACGCTCCGCACTCGCCTCTGCAGGCTCCTGAAGACATAACTGAGAAGTATGTGTCCAAAGGCCTCTCACGTGGCGTAGCACTCACGTATGCCATGATTGAGGTGATGGACCAGGGCGTAGCAGCAATCAGGCAGGAACTAGCTGCCCGCGGACTGGCAGACGACACGATACTCATGTTCACCTGCGATAACGGCCCCGCGTTCATGCTGCGTGACGATCAAGTGCCAGAAGGCGTGTCTATCGATACCACACGATGGAACTGCGATTTCAATGGTGCAAAGGGGAGTGTGTACGAGGGCGGCATACGCGTGCCCATGGTCATGCACTGGCCAGCCGGCATGCCAGGTGGTGGTCGCGAACTCGCCGATACGATGCATTTCAGCGACTGGCTGCCCACGCTAACGTCGCTCAGCGATGTTCCGGTTGATGGAGGCAAGCCTCTCGATGGTGTCGATGTGACGCAGATCCTGCGGGGTGACGCCCAGTCCAGCTACCCGGACAGGTTCTGGCAGTGGAACAACTACGCTCCCATTGGAACGTCAAACGCCGCAATGCGGAGTGGCGACTGGAAGCTCGTGCGCCCCGTGAACTCCGGGATCCACTTTGCGACACCAGAAGACGAAGAACTGGCCGATAGGTACGTCGCGAAAGACATCGAGTACAAGTACCAACCAGAAAACATCCCGGAGATGTTCCGCTGGCCGGAGCCTGAGCGAGTGATCCCAGAGCCACGACCAGTAGAGCTCTACGACCTCAGCACGGATCCCAACGAGACGAACAATCTGGCGTCAGATCAGCCTCAACGAACTACGAAGATGCTGAGCCAGCTGGGATCGTGGTTTGAAGAAGTGGAGACGGAGCGACAGGCGATACCGGCCGTTTAGCCGCCAGCGCCCGTGCAATGACCTCCTCATCGTGGCGTCGCATCTCCCAGAAGGCCAGGAACACGTCCCAAACCTGCGGGACTGACGTGCATTCGAAAATCTCACGCCTTCGGATGCGCGCTCGCCAGCCGGTTGTGATGTACCAGGCCAGGTTCTTCTTGATCTGGATGAGTGCACGGCGTTCCCAGAGGTGTTCTTCCATCAGGCGCACGTGATCTTCAATAACACTTCGCCTGAATTCGTCCTGAGCATCCCGATCCATGTGTTCATACTCTTCAGAGAATATCCACGGGTTGCCCATCGCACCCCGCCCCACCATCACTGAATTGCAGCCCGTCTGCTCGACCATCAAGCGCGCTTCAGCCCGGTTCGTTACGTCGCCGTTGCCTGTCACAGGGATATCGACGGCCTCTACAACGCCTCGAATGATCTCCCATGGTGCCTTGCCGCTGAATTTCTGGGATCGAGTCCTGGGATGCACTGTGATGCCGTCAATACCAATGGATTCAGCCAGTTCCGCAACTTCTACTGCATTCAGGTGCTCATAGTCCCAGCCGCCGCGAATCTTGATCGTTAGCGGAATGGATATCGCCTCACGCACGGCCTCAAGGATTGCCCGGGATTTATCCAGGTCCTGCATCAGCGCCGCGCCTTTGCCCTTGGCCACAATCTTTCGGGCGGGGCAGCCCATGTTGATGTCGACAACATCGGTACCCATGTCTTGCAGCATCCTGGCGGCCTCAGCCATCGATTCCGGTTCATTGCCAAGCAGTTGCATGGCGATGGGGTGCTCTTCTTCCAGGAATTTCGCCGTGTCTATAGCGCGACGACTGGAATAGACGAGCGACGTTGCGTCTATCTCCTCGCTGGTCGTCATTCCGCTACCGCATCGGCGCACAATTAGTCGAAACGGCAGGTTCGAAATGTCCGCCATTGGCGCCATTCGCACCAGGGCGCCAGTATCTACATCTTTCAGTTGCATCAATCTAGTTTACGTGCGGATACGCTGTCGGCAAAACTACTATTGATATCATTCATTGACAGTCACACCACTGAACTGACGGTGTATTTGGAGAAAAAGGTACCCTTCGAGGGCCTCGGGAAACCTTTTTTTCAAACACACCTCGATTCATCGGCAATCTCATTTTCACCAGGGCAAGCAGCAACCCATGTTCGAATCTCTAAGCGACAAACTCGGCGGCGTCTTGAATGGTCTCTCCAAGAAGGGGCGGCTGATGGAGAAGGACATCGATGAGGCGCTGCGCGCAGTACGACTCGCCCTGCTTGAGGCAGACGTCGATTTCAAAGTTGTTCGGCAGTTCGTAAAGAATGTAAAAGAGAGAGCGATCGGAGACGACATATTCGGCTCGCTAACGCCAGGGCAATCGGTCGTCAGGATCGTGCAGTCGGAACTTACATCCATTCTCGGTGGCCAGACCGAGGAGTTGGCTCGTTCGGAGAGGCCTCCAACTATCATCATGATGGTTGGACTCAACGGAGCCGGTAAGACGACCTCTGCGGCGAAGCTGGCGCTCCAGATTCGCAAAGAAACCAAGCAAGATGTCATGCTAGCGGCATGTGACCTTCAGCGACCTGCGGCGATCGAGCAGCTCAATCAACTGGGCAAGCAGATCAATATTCCGGTTCACAGCGAAGACCCCGCCGGGAACAGTCCGTTGAAAGTCGCTCAAAACGCCATCAAGGTGGCGCAGGCAGCAAACTCCTACTGGCTCATCATTGACACCGCCGGTCGTGTAGCAATCGATGATGAGCTGATGGGGGAGCTGGAAGAACTTCGGGACAAGATCAATCCCGCAGAGACGCTGCTTGTTCTTGATGCGCTCACCGGACAGGATGCTGTGCAATCAGGTGGGGAGTTCCACTCACGCATTGGCGTATCCGGAATGATCCTCACTAAGATGGATGGCGATTCCCGTGGTGGTGCAGCACTGTCCATGCGTTCGGCGACTGGCGTTCCCATCAAGTACATCGGCACGGGTGAAAAGGTGGACGCATTTGAGACGTACCATCCCGACCGATTGGCAGGCCGAATCCTTGGTATGGGTGACGTGGCGTCACTCATCGAAAAGGCTGAGGGTGAACTCGACCTCGATGCCGCCAAAGAGCTTGAGAGAAAGCTCCGCAAATCTGAGTTCGATATGAACGATCTGCTGGATCAATTCAAGGCCATCAAGAAGATGGGCTCCATTACGGACATCATGGGCATGGTTCCGGGCCTTGGTCGTATGAAGAACAAGCTCAACCCGGCGGACATGGACGAATCAAAAGTCGCCCGTATCGAGGCCATCATTCTTTCCATGACCGCCGAGGAGCGCCGCAATCCCAAACTGATCAACGGCTCTCGTCGCAAGCGCATCGCTGATGGCAGCGGAACCAGCGCAACTGAAGTGAATCAGCTCATGAACCAGTTCACTCAGGTGCAGAAGATGATGAAGAAATTCGCCAGGGGCGGCTCCAAGCGCGGTTTGATGGGGATGCTGAGCAAGTAGCCAGCCAGCTTCGAACGATTATCGTACCGTTAGTCATAGAAATAGCGTGAATAAGCGCCTGCTTCGTAAATGTTTCTGGTATACCCGACGTAAGTCGCTGGCTTCTTGACACCTATTTCGCCAAGTACGTAACCTTGGCGCAGAAAGAAATACCCGTCTCCGCAATTCGCGGGGACAAAAAACATCGACAATCAGTCGACGGCCAAAGGATTCCATTATGGAAGCGATCCCGGTTGCCGTCATCGTGGCCTTGGTTGTCTCGATTCTGGCTGGGGCAGGTGGCTTTTACCTGCGAAATGCACTGGCACGCCAGAAGACGAGAGCAACCTTTGAAACGGCGCAACAGCAGATACGACGCGCCGAAGAGCGTTCCAAGGAGATCTTCCTAGAGGCAAAAGAAGAGTCGCTCAAAACGAAGACTGCCGCGGAAGCGGAGTTAAGGTCTCGACGGCAAGACATAGAAAAACACCAGCGGAGAATTGATAAAAGGGAAGAGAACCTCGATAAGCGTAGTTCAAGTCTGGATAGCCAGACTTCCAAACTGCAAAACAAGGAAACCGAACTAGGCCGACAACAGGCTGACCTATCACTGGTGAAGGAGAAGGAGATTGAGCGCCTTGAGCAGATCTCCGGTCTCGCTGTTCCAGAAGCCCGTGACCAACTTTTGAAGCGTGTAGAAGAAGACATCCAGTTCGATACGGCCCGAATGCTGCGGGACGCTGAACAGGATGCTCACGAACGTGCAGATGAGACGGCTCGAGAAATCATTGGTGGGGCAATTCAACGACTCGCGTCTGATGTGATTTCAGAGCAGTCGGTTTCGTCTGTACCCCTGCCCAGCGACGATATGAAGGGCAGATTGATCGGTCGTGAAGGCCGAAACATTCGCGCTATTGAAGCTGCAACTGGTGCTGATCTCATCATTGATGACACACCGGAAGCGGTGACGATCTCTTGTTTTGATCCCATTCGCAAGGAAGTGGCACGCCGCTCTCTTGAGCGCATGATTCAGGATGGGCGGATACACCCGGCTCGTATTGAGGAGATTGTTGGACGCACCCGAAGCGAGGTGAATGACATCGCGCGCCGGGCTGGTGAAGACGCTCTGCTTGAGGCCAACATACGTGGCCTACACCCTGAACTAACAAAGCTGGTGGGACGCCTGAAGTTCAGGTTCTCCTACGGTGAGAACGTGCTTCAGCACAGCATCGAAGTGTCGCTCCTTGCCGCCCTCATGGGCGCTGAGTTGGGCGCACGCGTCAATGTCTGTCGCACAGCCGGATTCCTCCACGACATCGGCAAAGCGCTCTCGCATGAGGTTGAAGGACCTCACGCAGAGATCGGTGCCGATACAGTGGGCCGATATGGAGTGTCCGAGCGCATTCAGAAGGCGATTCGTGAACATCACGACCGTCAGATGACCACGCTGGAGTCGTTCATCGTGGCCGCCGCAGACGCGCTGAGCGCAGCACGTCCGGGCGCCCGACGAGATACGGCTGAGCACTACATCCAACGTTTGGAAGCGCTGGAGGATACCGCACGTGGGTTCGAAGGTGTGGAGCGATGTTTCGCTATCAAGGCCGGTCGTGAAATTCGCGTAATGGTTAGCCCTGACGTGGTCGACGACGCGAAAGCGGCGATACTGGCACGGGACGTTGTGAAGCGTATTGAAGAGACGCTTAGCTACCCCGGCCAGATCAAAGTTGTCGTGATTCGTGAGTCGCGATCAATCGAAATCGCGAAGTAGACGAGGCGGAGACCGGATGATTCTTGCGATGAGTCCGGTCGCGCGCCTGTTCAACTGATGCCGCATTGTCGGCGTCGTACTGACTAACAACCAACAGACCTACCCGACTGGATGATGTGATTTGAGCCCTGTTACTGACGCTGGATGGAATGATGAGTGGGGCGATGGAGCCCTGCCGCCCAAGGTTGACCTCCATCTGCACACAACCGCTTCAGACGGCAAGCTTTCTCCAACAGCGCTTGTCGATCAGATTGGGGCCACCGGTTTGCGAACTATCGCAATCTGCGACCACGACACTATCGACGGCCTTGAAGAGGCGTATGAAGCGGTAGCCAGGTACCCGGAGCTTGATCTGATTGCTGGAGTTGAGCTGAGCACCTCGGCCGGTGAATCTGAAGTCCACATGGTGGGTCTGTTCATCGACCACAAAGATCCGCACCTGCTAGAGACCCTCAGAGAGTTTCGAGGCCGGCGTGAGACCGCAATACGCCGGTCGGTCGCCAAGCTGAACGAACTTGGCATAATGATCAAGTTTGAACGGGTTCGTGAGATCGCGGGTGGGGCGATTGGTCGACCGCACATCGCAGATGCAATGATGGAAGCCGGGTACATCAAAACGCGTGATGAAGCGTTCGATAAGTATCTTGGAGATGACGGCCTTGCCCGGGCCAAGCGTTCGCCAACCTCAACCAAAGAGGGCATAGAGCTAATTCACTCATGCGGCGGCGTAGCAGTGGTAGCCCATCCGCAAACTGTGCCCGAGTTTTTCGACATAGCAGAGCAGCTGTCGGAGGAAGGCCTCGATGCCCTTGAGGTGTTTGCCGAGAAGTATGATGCCTCAGATCGCCAGAAGTATCTGGACGTGGCCCGTAAGTACAACCTTGTTCCAGTAGGGGGCAGCGACTACCACGCGAAAGGCACACCTGATGAGATCCTACCGGGAGGGCCTGACCGCCCCGGTCCCGCATCAAGCGTCATCGCGGAACTCCAGCGTCGCAGCCCTGGCCATTCCTGATCCACTCGGGGTCCACAACGAAACTGTCAGTCGGTAACAATTCATGATGTGGGATACGACATCAGCAGCAGTGATAATCGGCGCCTACTTCATAGGAGCCGTGCCATCGGCGTACATAGCCGCCCGCTTCAGCAACGGCATCGACATTCGGGCACACGGCAGCGGCAACCTTGGCGTCTCCAACATCTATCATCAGGGCGGGTTCTGGTTAGCCGCACCCGTAGTGCTCTACGACGTGATCATCAAAGGCGCGGTTCCAATCATCATCGCGTCGGACAAGATTCTGGACCTCGGACTAGACATTGAAGTGACGGCAGCCTTTGCCGCGCTCATGGGCCACCACTGGTCCGTATTCGTGAAGTTCCGCGGTGGCCGGGGTATGGCCGCGGTGATGGGCGCAATGATTACGCTCAGCTGGCCTCTGCCATTTCTGTATGCGCTACCGGCACTAATCGGACTCCTGCGAAAGGGCGATAGTGCCATCTGGTGGATGCTCGCCGCATTGATCCTACCCATCTGGACGCTGGTTCTGGGGCTGGAGATAGAGATCACCTGGTTCACGATTGCGTTTGTGATCGCAGTGATAGTGAAGCGGCTTCTTTCCAACCGCAAAATGGGTGGTGAAGCTGATTTGCCGGATATCCCGTTCAAGTCGCTGGTTCGGAATAGACTTCTCTACGATAGGGATATCAGCAATCGTCAGGAATGGATTGATCGTATTCCCAAATAGTTGCCCAATAACCATTTGACTCTGATGAAAGGCACATAGCTTGGTCGACCTGCGCGACCCCACATATTGTAAGAGGCATCCTCAGACTGAGTCGTATCTCGGTTGTTCGAGGTGTGGCGACCTGATCTGCTCCCAGTGCTTGGTGCAGACGCCCGTAGGAGCGCGTTGCCCCGAACACGGTGAGTCGCTGCGCAATCCAATGACGCAGACCTCCAACTCTGAGATGACACGCGCCATCATGGTGGGTGTTGGAACTTCACTGGGCCTCCATCTTCTCTACGCCGTGATGTATCTCACCCTTGGAGCGCTGGGTACGATACTCGCGATATTTGCCCCAATGGCAATTGGGTATTTTGTGGGCGAGGCTGTTTACCGCTCGTCGGGATATACAAGGAATAAAAACCTCGCGTGGGTTGCAGCAGGATCAGTTTTAGGCGGATTCGTAATGATGGCCCTCTTGTTCCCTGGTGTCGCAATAGGAATTTTTGGAGTCCTGATTGGTGGCTACGTGGCGTATACGCGAGTCCGCCCGTAGCATCTTCGAGATCACAAGACACAAAAAAAGGCCGGAGCAATGCTCCGGCCTTTTCATTTCGATTCTGAACTAACTACTAAGCGGCTGCTCGGCCAACTCTGTCAGCTACTCGAGAGACTCCACGTCCGGCTGCGGGGATGAAGATCCCTTCCATCAGACCGGCGATGAACGCGACTGCGAACACTGCAAGCTGACCTGCTAGCACACCAGGGCCTGAGCCAGGGAATGCCAGGAACGCAACGTTAGTTGTGGTTTCCTGGTCGGACACCAACGGTAGTGACGCCATTCCCGAACCGAAGATCGAGAATGCTGCCAATCCCACAATTCCACCGATAACCGGTCGCGCAAGTCCCAGAAGGAACAAGGCGCCTGGATCGGTCTGGTGGTACTGGAAGGTGACCACTCGGAGAAGAACTCGGAATGAGCTTCCTGCAATGCCAAAGATGATGGCAGCTGCCGGGATCGCAATCGCGGTGCCGAGGAACAGCGTGTCTGCTGCTACAGCGGTGACCGTGATAGCTGCGATGATTCCGTACAGGAGAGCCATACCACTCAACGGGGCGAGCACTCTTCGCACCAGTGTGCGTGAGCGGATCATCTCGTCAGCGTTGTTCTCGAGCGTCTCGATGATTCGCTGGCCGTCTCGATCAACATCGATGTTGCCATTTGATGCTCGATCGATCCAGGCCTGCAAGTTAGCAAGAACCTGCTCGTCGTCTTTCAACTTCGCGTTGTTCACGCGAGTGATCAACTGCTCTACCTGAGCGATGAACGGTGCCGCTGCCGCGGCCGGTGATCGTCCACTGGACTGAGGCGATGCCTCGCTAAATTCAACAACTTGTCCGCCAGCTTCTGCCATAGCGAACCCCCTCTTTCTGAACTTTGTGGTTCATGAATCCCTTAATTGGATTAGTCGCAAACTAGCACGCCGCTATTCAAGGGGTCAAGAAAGATAGATAATGAGGTTCACGGATTTTTGATCCGTTACACGGTTCGGGCTGGCGAGATGGCGCCTCTAAATGACCTGGGACCGCTCTTCATCCCCACTTTTTTCTCAGGCTATTTGCGCGTGGAGCACCTGCGAATTCCTCATGTCAGATATTCAGGCTAAACCCATTATTCAAGCCGTAGGTCTGCGGAAAGACTACGGTGTGTTCCACGCGGTCAAAGGCATCGACTTCGAGGTCATGCCCGGTGAGATCTTCGGCATGCTGGGCCCAAATGGCGCGGGCAAGACAACCACCATGCGAATGCTCTCCAGCGTCTCGCCAATCACCGCCGGCCAGATATTCATAGACGGCCTGAACGTTGAGGATGAGCCACGCAAAGTGCGTGATCGCATTGGTGTTGTGGCGCAGCATGACGGACTTGACCAGGATCTGAACGTTCATCAGAACCTGGTTACGTACGCCCGATACTTCTCCATCACGGGGAAAGCTGCGCAGGAGAGAGCTCGCGAAATGCTGGAGTTCTTTGGCCTGGATCATCGTTCTGGATCCAGCATTCACACGCTCTCCGGAGGCATGAAGCGAAGGCTCACACTGGCACGAGCCTTCATGACGCGCCCCAAAGTAGTGATCTTAGATGAGCCATCGACGGGCCTCGACCCACAGAGCCGCAATCGCGTCTGGGAACAACTCTTCCGGATCCGAGACGCCGGCGCAACGATCTTGATGTCTACGCACTACATGGAAGAAGCGGCACAGCTCTGCGACCGACTTGTCATCATGGACAACGGTAATATCCTCTCAAGAGGCACGCCAGATGATCTGGTTCTGGAGCACGCAGGCTCTCTCACAGCTGTAATTCGCCCCAACAACGGTAGTGGTACCGCCGTGCGCACTGCGCTTGAGGAATCAGGCAAAGTGGTGCGAGACAGAGGCACCTCGATGGTGGTCCATGGTCCTGAGGAGCTACGTAGTGAGCTGGCTCAAATACCGGATGCCACGGTGAGGTTCCGAGTTTCCACCCTGGAAGACGTGTTCCTGAATCTGACCGGCCGCGAATTGAGGGAAGAGTAGATGACCACGCTTCTAACTAGAGCAGGATTGGATTTCCGACCCTCCAACGTTTACGGCGTGTGGCTTCGACACTGGCTGGCCTTCAAAGGCGGCTGGCTGGTCGACTCTACATCAATCGTCGCTGAGCCACTTTTTGTGCTGTTGGCAGTTGGGTTCGGCATCGGGAAGTTCGTGGAAGGGATCGAAGGCGACCTGAGTTATCAGGAGTTCGTCGCGCCCGGAATCATCGCTGCCAATGCAATGTGGCCCGCGCTCTTCAACTGCTCCTGGGGCGCATACCAGCGTATGGAAAATCAAAAGATTTACGAGACGATGATCTCCGCACCGGTCAATCTGAGCGAATTGGCCGCAGGAGAGATCGTGTGGGGCGCCACAAGGGCGGGAATGACAACCGCCGCGGTGCTACTTATTGCCACGCTACTCGGCCTGATCAGCTCACCGCTGGCTCTTTTGATATTGCCGCTGGGCTTCCTTGTCGGGCTGGTATTTGGTGGAATGGGCCTCGTCTACGCCTCAATCGCGCCAACGCAGCATTCAATGATGCTCATATTCACACTAATTGGCACGCCAATATTCTTCTTCAGCGGCGCGTTCTTTCCAATCGACTCGCTCCACAGCGGAGTTCAGCCCATCGCTTGGGCGATGCCGCTGACCGGTGCCGTACATGTGGCGCGAGGACTGTCGACAGGCGAGCTCGCTATGAGCCACCTATATGGACTGCTGTATATGATCGCCCTGGCCAGCGTCTTCTACCCGGCGGCATTCCTGCTGCTACGCCGCAAGCTGATTACCTAGCCGTTTGGCTGACCGGATTGGGCAACCGCCCTGATTGCATCGTCAACCCACTCCCGTTCTGGCACACCCGTGTAGCCGTTGGGAGTGAGATAGACCCTGCATCGGGGGGTAACGTCGCCTGTGTCTTCGTAACCTGGCTCCACATCTGTGCCGTTGATCCGGATCGTCGGAGATCCAGGAAATCGGACCCGTTCACCTGTCTCCAGGTCGGGAACCTCAATGGTCTCGATAGTGGCTTCAATATCCTGCTCCGCCAGTATTTCTTCAACAAGTGCTCGCGCCGCGTGGTGGTTTGGGCAGCCCTCGAACCACAACAGCTCAATATTCATAGGTATTCCTCTTCCAAACTAGATGCCAACCTTAATTGACAAGCTCGCAAGACATTATTCGGCCGGCGTTTTCTTGCACGATGGTCTGCGCCGTTCGTAGCAGATCGCGAATACGTTGGTCCGTCACGTCATAAAACACATACTTGCCATCCCGGCGCGATGAGACGAATCCGCAAGTCCGAAGGCAGGCCAAGTGAGCCGATACGCGCGGTTGAGTTACGTCGAGGCGCTCCACAAGTTCGCTGACGCTCTTCTCACCCTCAGTTAGCAAGATTGAAACGATCTGCAGCCGACTTGCGTCGGAGAGACCGGTGAAAAACGCGGCCGCAACGTCCGCTGAATCCGCGAGCGCCGTTCGCTGTTGCACAAAAGTCTCTGCTGCCACTATGCTTGCCTCTACATATTCGGATGTTCGGATGTGATTATCGGTGCAAGCAGTATATTCCCGCCAAGCTCGATTGGGGACAGAAATCTCTCGAGGAAAATGTCGTTCTAGCCAGGAAGAATGTTGGGCCGCGTGGGAATTGAGGAGCTAGATTGAGACGTTGCATCTAGTGGCCGCATGCTGTGTTCCCTTTGCAGGAGGGGCCGTAGGCCTTTTATGGTGGGACAACAGGGAGGAAAGCACGGATAAGACCGTGGGCAGTGAGTCAGACGCAGTCGATAATCGGTGTTTTGTTGAACACCTAAGCGTGAAGTTACATCGAGGATCGGGGAAGTTTCAGTGACGGTGGGTCACCACGAATCAGCGGTTAATGCCCGTCTCACCCGTAGAAATAGAAATATTGGTGGCTCTCAAGCGCACCTACGCCTCGCAGAAAGAATCACTACGCATGCCGACACCAATTGATAGACATGAAATCCAGGCACTGATCGAAACTGGCATCGCTCAAGTTGTAGAAGTGCTGCCTGATTCTGAATACGCAGAGGCTCACCTGCCGGAGGCAATCAACATTCCACTCAAGGAGTTGGATGCTGGATCGACAAGCGCTCTCAACAAGGACGCTCCGTAGTCGTCTACTGAATGGACGGGCTCTGAGATATGAGCCCACGAGCCGCTTGGCGGCTTGAAACTCTTGGATTCAACCGGGTCTACGACTATGTTGCGGGAAAGACCGACTGGGCTGCGGCTGGTTTTCCTCTTGAAGGCAAGACGGCATCGATACTCAAGGCCGGAGATCCTCTACGCGGTGATGATGTGACCTGCAAGCTGGATGAAACGCTCAAGGTAGTGCAAGAACGAGTGGTCGCTGCCGGCGCCAATGTGTGCATCGTCCTAACCAGTGATGGGATCGTGCTTGGTCGCATACGCGGACGCGCTCTACGAGGCGACCCCGAAACTACCGCCGAGATGGCGATGAGTCCCGGCCCGAGCACGATACGCCCGGATACCGATTTGGCCGAGGCCGTAGAGTACTACGGCGGTTCAGGGCTAATGATCGTCCTCGTAACCGATCAGGATGGCAAGCTGATGGGCACGCTCTTCATCGACTATGCGCGGGATCTGTTGGGAAGCGATAGCTAGAGAATGAACTGAGGAGACTGGATCTCAGAAATGGCAACTCAGGCGCGCCGCGCCTCGTCACGTGCCTTCTGCGCCCGTCTGATCCGCCACGTCACAAACGATAGACCGATTGCTACGGCGACGAATGCGAGGACGAAAGCCAATCCTGCTGCTGTGGTGCCAGTGCGGGATGATCCGATCACGTCGAGGCTGAATCGGGCCGTTTCCTGGCCCTCTGGTCCGTCGACGCGTATCTCGAGAAGCCAGTTTCCGGGCTGGCTGAAAGATCGGTTGGGCGGTCTTGGAGCGTTGCCAACGTAGCTGGAAGGCACCGGGGGATAGCTAAGCGCTGGGCTAAGCCACTCGGGCTTTCCGTCGGGGTCAATGGCAACGATCTCCACGGCGACGTCATCCAGGAGGCGTTGCTCCCCTACTGATGACACAGTCACGGTGAAGGCAAACTTGGCTATGTTGGGAGGGTCAGGCAGGCCGTAGAGCGAAATGTCATAAGGACCTTCTCGTAGCGTCCCAAAATGGTGGCCGGTCTCCAGCGTCTCCTGCGCCGTGGCGACGGAGTACGATAGCGTCGTCGCCGCAACGGCTATGACGACAGCGGCAATCCAAAGTTTTCCAAAATCCAATATTGTTTTCACACTCTCATTGTATTGAGTAACAGGCCACTTCGGAGGCTCATTGAATGGCAAATCGATCCAATCGAATAGTTCTTCGTGGCGGCCGAATTCTGGATGCGAAGACGGGCTTCGATGGTGTGGCAGACGTGGTCGTTTCAGACGGTATTGTTGAGGACATCGTTAAGGGATACGGTGCTAGCTCAGGCGACGATGTGATCGATGCGGCTGGCAAGTGGGTGATCCCTGGTCATATCGACGCTCACGCCCACTTTGCCGGAACCTCAGATTTCGGATTCGACTCTGTGATTGGCTTGAAGCAACTCGCACGAGCTGGTGTAACCACGGCAATCGACCTCGGTGGCTCAATGGCTACGCTTTACGACGCGGTGAAGCGCGGCGGAACCGGGATCAACATGGCGTCGCTCATGCTCATCACTCCCGGGGTGACGGTCAGCTCCACGGAACCTGATTGCTCAGAGTTGGAACAGGTGCTCACGGATGGCCTCGCCTCCGGCTCAATAGGCGCCAAGATGTGGGGTGGGTACGATCCGCTGACTCCTGAAGGCACAGCGCGGGTAATCGAGACCTGCAACAACCTGGGCGCACACGTGGCGTTTCACGTTGGCACCACAGAAACCGGCAGCCGTCTGGATGGATTACGAGAAGTTCCCGAGATGCTTGGTGCCAATGGTCGACTCCACATCGCACACGTTAACGCCTACTGTCGCGGCTCCATTCTGGACGCGCATGAGGAAGTGGTTGAGGCGCTACAGATCATCGAGTCGCTGCGGACACGTGTCGTCTCGGAGGTCCACATGGCCGTACCGAACTTCACGAAAGGCGAGTGTGCGCCCGATGGAAGTCTCGTGAACGACGTCCCACGCAACTGTCTCCGCCTGCGCAACTACGAGCCGGATATCGATGGTATGCGAGCGGCGATTCTTGATGGATATGGCTCTGTGGTGATGATGGGCGATGACCAGCTTGATCTGGTGAGTGGCACCAGAGGTCTGGCGGAGTTCGACCGGCTCGAGTCCAAAACGCCGATGAGCTTTCCGGTGAACCTTCCGTCAACGGCGTTTGCGTTGACCTCGGCAAAGGACTCTGACGGCAATTTCATCGTTGATGCAGTCGCATCTGACGGCGGGATCTTGCCCCGAAACGTCAACATCGAGCAGACCATCGCAATGTGCAAATTCGGCGCGTTGGAACCGCTTGAGGCCGTTGAAAAGCTCAGTTACAACCCTGCCCGGATGTTCGGCCTCGAAAACAAAGGCAGTCTTGAGGCCGGTGCAGACGCAGACATCACCGTCATCGACCCGCAATCTGGCAGTGCAACGGACACCATAGTGGGCGGAAAGATCGTAATTCGCGAAGGCAGCCTGGTTGGTTCGGGTGGCATAATTCTCACAACCGACCGCGGCAAGACCACAGCCGATAACTCCGGAATCGCCTATGAAATCATCGAGCCAATGAAAGGGCTGATGTATTCGCGGGAATAGGTTCCCGGTTAGAATCTTCCAGTTAGCAGATATATAGACACAAATAGCAGCAGGGTTATCGGTTCTTCAAATGGCAGAGATCAGAACAAACAACGCGAAGAAGAAGCTCAGAGCTGGCGGGACGGTAATCGCTCTGGGCAGCGCTGACTCACCGGAGATCGTCGATATGCTGGGGCCGTCTCCAGTCGATGCGTTTTGGTTTGAGGGTGAGCATGGTCCGGTTGATTACGCCGATATTGGCGATCTGACGCGGGCCTGCGACCTGTGGGGCAAGACCTCAATCGTCCGGGTGGGCTGGAACGAAGAGAACATCATTTACCGCACGCTGGACCGTGGGGCGCAGTCGATTGTTGTGCCGCACATGAAATCTCGTGCCATTGCAGACGAAGTCGTCGCGGCCGCCAAGTTTGCTCCCATCGGCCGACGTGGCATGTGGGTGAGCAGGCAGGGCTACGGCGTAGACGATTACCTGAAGCGAGCCAACGATGAGACGATGATCGTATGCCTCATTGAGGACTACGATGCTTTGCCGGAGTTGGACAGCATTCTTGAAGTGGACCAGATAGACGTGCTTCTGGTTGCACAGTCAGACTTCTCGCAGTCCATGGGCCACATTGGCAACTCCGGTCATCCGGAAGCTGTGGCGGCCATTGACGAAACGATCAAACGAATTGTGGCGTCTGGAAAAGTGGCCGGGACTAATGTCAGTGCAGAATCAGCCGGCAAGTACGTGGATATGGGTGTTCGCTTTTTCTACACAAATCTGTCGGATTGGCTCGCGAACAGTGCGGACAGATTTGCGGCCGCGTTAGACAGCGGAAAATAGTCCAACAAACATCACAATAGTTCGACATCAGTTTTCATTCACCATCAGGCGGTTCTAGGGCAGATATGAACTTGAAATTCCGAAGGCTCACGCCGTTATTCGCAACGGCTCTTGTGCTCATCATTATCGCGTGCCGCGGCGGTGCAGGGGTTGGCGGACAGGTTGATATTCCAGTCTTCACGCCAACCGTTTCACCGCAGATCTGCCTGAATGACGACTATCCGGCTGATGCCGTGGAATTCGGTAACGACAGTTCATTCGATTACATAACCACAGCGAGCGGACTCCGGTACTTCGATCACGAAGTCGGAGTTGGCCATGCGCCAGCGGATGGCAGTGGGGTATCGATCAACTACACAGGCTTCTTGACTGATGGCTGCGTGTTTGACACCAGCCAGGTTCGGGGTCAGCCAACGTTATTTGGATTAAACCAACTGGTTGACGGTATGGAAGAGGGAGTCTCAGGAATGCTCGTCGGCGGAAAGCGTCGCATCAGCATCCCATCAAATCTCGGGTATCAGGATGCTGGCATCCCGGGACGAATCCCACCTAGTTCAACAATTATATTTGAGGTAGAGCTACTGGAAGTCGTTGAACCAGCCGGAGCTGAGACATCCTCTACTAGCACCGCTGACGACATTCAAGCTGCCGGCGGCTGCATAACTGATGAGTACCCCTCAGATGCTCCGGCGTTCGGTGATGACGGTTCGTTTGAGTACGCAACTTCAGACACCGGACTCATGACTTTCGATCACGAGGTTGGAACAGGCGTTAAGCCAGATCAACTGGGTGGAGTGCTGGTCAACTACACCGGATTCCTAACCAACGGCTGCATCTTCGACAGTAGCTACACCCGAGGTGTGCCAGCTAAGTTCGAGTTGGGTGGGTTGATCACCGGCATGCAGGAAGGCATTGGTGGAATGGCGGTTGGCGGAAAGCGCCGCATCAGCATTCCAGGCGACCTCGCCTACGGTGTCGGCGGCATTCCGGGCCGAATCCCATCAGACGCAACGATCATCTTCGAAGTTGAACTCATTGAGGCGCTGGCACCCGGGCAGAGGTAATTATGAGTGAACCGTGGACGGTTTCTGAGCAGACGCAGCGGGTTCACGAATCCGCAATCGTGATCGATACGCATATCGACACGATCACGCACCTGCTCTGGCACGATCACGAGTTCAACGAACGTCTGACGGATGCCCGAGTGGACATTCCACTCCTTCGGGAAGGCGGGATTGACGCTGCGTTCTTTGCCATCTGGGTGGATGACAAGTACGAGGCTCTCCGGTACACGCTGCGCGGCATAGACGTCATGTTCCGTACGATCGACAAGTATCCGGACGACCTGGTGATAGCGCTGACCACTGCTGATGTCGAGCAGGCGAAGCGCGAAGACAAAGTAGCGGTGCTGCTCTCCATTGAAGGTGGGCGGGCACTATCCGACGATCTGGGGGTGCTGCGACAGCTGTACAAACTGGGGATCAGATCCACCACACTTTGCTGGGGCGACGCCACTAGCTGGATTGACTCCTGCAATGATGAGCCCCACGGCGGTCTGACCGACTTCGGTCGTGACATCGTCGCTGAGATGAATCAAGTAGGCATGATTCCGGATATCTCACACGTCTCAGACAAGGCCTTCTACGATGTGCTCGAAGCATCAAGCCGCCCGATCTTCGCTTCGCACTCCTCGTGCCGAGCACTGACTCCTGCTCGACGGAACATGACTGATGCGATGATCACCGCACTGGCGCAAAAGAACGGTGTGATCAATATCAATTTTGGCGCCGGGTTCGTGACTCGAGAACCGGCCGACGCTCATCTCGCCAACCTGCGGGACTGGGACGACCAGGACTACGACGGCTGGGGGCGAATCGGCATCGCCAGCGGCGAAGTAGGCCCGCCGATAGACCATTTTGAGCACGCTATGGAGCTGGTTGGAGCCGAGCACGTTGGCATTGGTACTGACTTTGACGGTGTGAAATCACTGCCTGTGGGTATGGATCACATCGGCATGATGCCAATTGTCACTGATCTACTGCTCAAGTGTGGCCGGTCTGAGGCTGAAGTGAACGAAGTGCTTGGGGCGAGCAATATTCGACTGTTCCGGGAGGCGATGGACTGACCATGGCAAATTTTGACGTCGTGATCCAGGGCGGGCATGTGCTCGACCCCACCAACGGGACCGATCAGATTGCAGACGTTGGGATTCGGTCAGGCAAGATCGATCAGGTGGGCGAGGGGCTCGACGCGACTGGTGCATCCGTCCACGACGCATCCGGTCGCTATGTCATGCCGGGCCACATTGATATTCACACGCACGTATCGGCAGTGTCCGAGCGAGGACTCGACCGGGCGGTCGGATTCAAGATGCTCGCGGAGTCGGGCACAACAACAGCGCTTGACCTCAACGGCGAGCCAAACAGCTTTGCTGACGGCATGAAACGCCGCGGCGCAGGCATGAATATGGCCACCGTACTGTCGCTGGTACCTCACGAATCCATCCCAGAAGACGATCCACGACCAAGCGTCGTGCGAGAGGCGCTCGACAAGGCGCTGACCGATGGCGCTGTCGGTTTGAAGATGATCGGTGGATACCACCCGTTCACGCCAGAATCCACTGGAAACATCATCGAAGTAGCCAACTCGCGAACAGCATGGATCGCCTATCACGTCGGGTCCAAAGACTCCGGCAGCCAGATTGAGGGTCTACGAGAAGTTCCCGGAATTCTTGGCAATGGCCGACTCCACATTGCCCACGTCAACTCATACACCCGGGGCGTCATCAACAAGGCGGAAGACGAAGTACGTGAGGCGTTCGACATTCTCTATGGAATGAAGGGCCAGATTGTCACAGAGGCGTACCTCGCCCAGATCAACGGCACCAACGGCTTCTGCGACGAAGAAGGAAACGTTGTTGCGGACGTGCCCCGCAACTGTCTTCAATTGCGAGGCTACCCGCTCACCGAAGCCGGGATGCGGCAGGCACTGTTGGAAGGGTACGGATTCGCACAGGCCGAGTCTGAAGGCCGAGTGATCCTCGTCACAGGCGAAGAAGCTGTCCGAATTTGGGAGGCTGCAAGCACCAACGCAGCGCTGAGCTTCCCGGTGAACCCTGCATCCAGCGCATTTACCCTGACGACAGAGAAAGACGAGAACGGCGAGTTCTACATCGACACAGTAAGCACCGACGGCGGCTCCATGCCCCGCAACGTCGCCATAGAGCGAACGTTTGCGCTCGTGTCATTTGGTGCGCTGTCACCGCTTGAGGCGGCACACAAACTCTCATGGATGCCGTCCCGGACGATTGGGCTGCTCAACAAGGGGCACTTCACCCCCGGTGCTGATGGCGATGTCACTATCGTTGAGCCGCTGAGTGGTAACGCGACCATGTCGCTGGTGGACGGCGAAGTGATCATGAAAGACGGAAATTCAATCGCAGACGGCGGCACATGGCTTGTCACCGCTGAGGGTGAAGCCACCGCAAGTAGCAGCGGCCTCAAGCACGAGGTGATCGATCTCACCCAGTCCAGGTTGTACGCAGGCTGGAGCTAGTGCCGGAGCCACGGTTCGACGCGATCTTCTTCGATCTGGACGAGACGCTGATCGACGACGACTTCAACTATCGCACGTCCGTACGGGCAACTTCAGAGGCGATAGCCCGAGCGTCAGGCCGCGTGAGTGCAGCGCGCGTTGAGCAAACGTATTTGGCCTACTCCGACTCTTACTGGGGTGCGATGACCGGCGTTCCCACGGATCCATCGGGCAGCACTAGCCTGGATGACATCCGCCACCACGTGTGGACTGAGGCGCTCAAAGAAGCCGGTGATCCTGATCCAGGGATTGTTGGAGTGGCACTTCTTGCCTATGAGATCGCCAGACGAGAAGAACCGGTCTTGTACCCCGAAACGAATGCGACGCTCTCCCGCCTTAAACCACACTTCAAGCTTGGGATGATCACAAATGGCGAGTTGAGCCAGCAGCAGCCGAAGCTGGATGCGACTGATCTGCAGCGCTGGTTTGAGAGCATCACTACGCCGGATTGCGGATACATGAAACCTCAAATTGAGATCTTTGATGTGGCGCTCAAGAGTCTTGATACCACGGCGGAGAGAGTGGCATTTGTTGGCGACTCACTCAAGTGGGACGTGGCGGGTGCCAACAACGCTGGCATCCACTCAGTCTGGATAAATCGCACCGGCACCCAGAGGTCGAATGATGACCCGGTTCCTGACTCTGAAATCGATTCACTCGACGGCCTGGTCGAGATCGTATTCGGCTGATTCAAGCTCACGCGATAACCTGTGACCCGCTCGTCTCTCTCATCCCCCTCTCATTCAATGGGGGAACCGGTCGAGTAATCCAAGGATCCTCCAATGCCAATTCCACTGAACGACCCGATTGTTGTAGCTCCAACACCGACTCCGTTCACTGACAGCGACAACATTGATCACGACGCGCTGGCCCAGAACGTGCGCAAGTGGCTCAGCACGCCCCTGTCTGGCTTCGTACTCACCACTGCTAATGGCGAAGAGACG
>Ga0114993_10000250_pt1 | contig 62410 bp, 61 predicted proteins | sample ArcticOcean_MG_C_FD_87042 | JGI IMG/M metagenome (GOLD analysis project Ga0114993, IMG submission 87042) | Marine microbial communities from western Arctic Ocean - ArcticOcean_MG_CB2_150 | ecosystem: Environmental > Aquatic > Marine > Oceanic | place: Arctic Ocean: Canada Basin | collected... | reverse complement strand
ATTCATTTAGTTTGTGCAATCCCCAATGGCTTGATTCTTGAATATTACAGAGATACTGTAAATCCTATGCACGGTAAAATTTGGGAAAATGAATTAATTTTAAATGATGGTTATGTTTACGCTCCTGATTTACCAGGTTTTGGATTAAATCCTAAATGGAAAGACCTTGAACCATATAGAGTTTAAAATAAAGAAATTATATAATATTTATAGAGTATATAGAGTATATAGAGTATATAGAGTATATAGAGTATATAGAGGAATTATATGAAAGATGTTTTTGAAGCAGCAATAGAAGAAATCAGAAATAATAGAAAATTTGTTATTTCTACTGTTACCAGAACGATAGGCTCTACCCCACAAAAAACTGGGGCTAAACTTTTGGTAAGAGAAGACGGATCAGGTGTAGGTACACTAGGAGGAGGGTGTGTAGAAGGAGATATATGGTTTGCTTCTAGTGAAAAAATAAAAAGAAAAGAAGATGCTGAAGTTAGACCTTATGAATTAAATGAAGATTTAGCTGCAAAAGATGGATTAGTTTGTGGAGGAACAATGCATTTTTTAATTGACCCAATTGAAAATAAATCCGAATTTGAATTTTACTTGGATGAAATCAAAAAAGCATACAATGGTGATAAACCCGTTGCTTTAATACAAATGCTAGATTCAGATTCAAAATTAGAAATAGGGAAAAAAATTTTAGTAAGAGAAGATGGTACTAAAACTACAAATTTAGTAGATGATAAATTTGATGAAAAAGTAATAAAAGAAGCAAGACAACTAATGGCTCTAGGTAAAAACAAAACACTTCAAATGGAAGGTAAAACCATCTATATTGAAGCTTTTACTACTCCTCCTAAACTACTTATTGCAGGAGGTGGACATGTTTCTAATGCAATATCAAAGCTAGCAAAACCTTTAGGGTTTGAGCTAAATATTTTTGATGATAGAAAAGAGTTTGCAAACAAAGAAAGATTTCCTGAAGCTGATGAAGTTAAGGTTGCATCTTATAGTGAAGGGTTTAAAAAGTTTAATGTCAATGCAAATACTTTTATAATTATTGCTACTAGAGGTCACAGACAAGATGATGCAGCTACAAAAGCAGCATTAGACACTAATGCATCATATGTAGGCCTTTTAGGTTCAAAAAGGAAAACTATTTTAATTATAGAAAAATTACTTTTTGAAGGAATAGATGAGGATTCTTTCAGTAAATTAAGAGCTCCTGTAGGTCTAAATATTGGAGCAAGAACACCAGAAGAAATAGCAATATCTATAATATCAGAAATATTATCTTTCAGACTTGGTGGAGACCAAAAATCAATGATGTTAGATAAAAAATATATTGATAATATTAGATCTAAAATATTAAAGACTTCCAATATAACTAATTAAATTTATGAGTTCTACTATAGATGCTTTAATTCTTGCTGCAGGAAAATCTACAAGAATGGGCTCAACAAAATCATTACTCAATTGGAGAGGTGAAGAATTAATTAATTACCAAATTAATTCTTTAATAAAATCTGGTTGTAAAAAAATAAACTTAGTCTTAGGACATAATTCTGAAAATATAATTAAAAATATTAAAAATTCAGAAATAAATATTATTTACAATAAAAATTTTGAAAAAGGTAAATCTTCGTCAATATTATCTGGTTTGAAGTCTATAAATACAGAAAATGACAATCTTTTAATAATTGGTGTCGATCAACCTCGGCCACTTTGGTTTCTAAAATCTATTATAGAATTTCATATTAATTCAAATAATATAATTTCTGCACCATTATTTAAAAACAAAAGAGGTCATCCTATAATATTTAACAATATTTTTTATAAAAAAATTTTAAAAATCAATCAATATAAAAATGGACTAAAGGATATTTTTAGAGAAAATAACCGTTTAGTAAAAACTATTAATATAAACTCAGAATGGACCCATTTGGACTTAAATGATAAAAAAACATATGAATTAAGTTTGGATCTAAGTTTAGAAAAAAATGAATAAAAGAAATAAATATATAGATGAAATAATTCAAGACACCTTAGATTTCATTGTTGAAAATATAAATTGGAAAATTTCAGAACATGATTTATTACAGTTTGTTTTAGGTAAATTAGAGGAACAAAAAATCATTTTTACTGAAAAAACTACTGTGTCATTTGATGAAAATAATTTAATTAAAAACTATAAACCAAATCCTGAAAATTCTAAAATTATAAGAAAAAAAGGTATTTTAAATATATGTATTTCATATATAGAAAATAATTCTAAGAATATCCTTTTAAGTAAAGAAATTAAATTAGAAGAATTATATTATAAATAAAATAATAGGAGATAAAAATGCAAAACTCACTTCTTAAAAATAAAATATCTATCGTAACAGGTGGTAATGGGGGAATTGGCTTAGGAATAGCAGAAGGCTTAGCGTTACAAGGAAGTACTGTAATAATAGCTGCTAGAAATAATATAAAAAATATTTCTGCATTAAAAAAACTAAAAGATATTAATGCTAAATGTGAAAGTTTTGAACTTGATGTAAATAATTCAGATAGAATAAATTCATTAATTGAATTTGTAATAAATAAATTCGGTAAAATAGATGTTTTGGTCAATAATGCAGGTATTACAAGAAGAAGTGATGAACCTCATTTACTTTCTAAAGATGATTGGAAAGATGTTTTGGATACAAATTTAAACTCGATACATGATATTACTTCAAGTGTGTTCCCTCATATGAAAAAAAACCAATCTGGAAAAATAATTAATATAGGATCAATGATGTCTATTTTTGGAAGTGGTTACGCATCTGCATATGCAGCTAGCAAAGGTGGTGTAGTTCAATATACTAAAAGTTGTGCAGTTGCATGGGCAAAATATAACGTTCAAGTAAATTCTATTTTACCTGGCTGGATAGTTACTGAGATGACCGATGGATTTAAATCTAAATTTCCTGAAAGGTATGCAATGATTATAGAAAGAACACCAGCAGAAAGATGGGGAATACCAAAAGATTTAGCTGGTACTGCTGTTTTCTTGTCTAGTGAATTATCTGACTTTGTTACTGGAACATCTATAGCAGTTGATGGAGGATATAGCGTTTGGTGATTCTATTCTATACATTTAATTGATCTATTTTATTTTAGACTAAATTGGAATAGTGTAGATTATATTTACTAACTATAAAAATGATTTAAAGGCCCATTGCCATCACCTATTTTATACGCTTTATTAATAGCATTAGTAACATAAGATTTTGCACCTTTAACAGCATCTACAAGACTTTTATCATTTGCCAAAAAAGCAGTAATTGCAGAAGAAAATGTACACCCAGTGCCATGCGTTGATGTTGTATCAATTCTTTTTTCAGAAAAAAATTCGAAGGTTTTTCCATCATAAAGAATATCTTCTGCAAATTCAGATTCAAAAAAATGACCTCCCTTGATAAGAACAGATTTTGGCCCATAACTTTTTAATATTTCACATGCTTTAAATAATTTTCTTTTGTTAGTAATTTTTAAACCTGTAAGAGTTTCAGCTTCTAATAAATTTGGAGTGATCACTGACGCTAATGGAAATAATTTTGTTTTTATAGATTCAATAGCATTTTTTGAAACCAGAATATCTCCTGATGTAGCTACAATTACTGGATCAACAACTAAAATTAATTTATCAATATTTTGTAGTTCATTTGATACTGCAGAAACAGAATTTTCTTCAGGCAACATTCCAGTTTTAACTGCCTTAAAATTCATGTCGTTTTTTATAGCCATTATTTGGCTTTCAATCATGCTTTTAGGAATAATATGAATATCATCAACACTTTTAGTATTTTGAGCTGTTATTGAAGTAATTACAGAAACCCCATAACACTTTAAAGATGCAAATGTCTTAAGGTCCGCTTGTATTCCAGCTCCTCCTCCGGAATCTGATCCAGCAATTGTCATGCATATAGGTAATATTTTTCCATCTGGTTTCATGATTTTACTTTAATATGATTTAGGTTATAAAATTATTATAATAATTATTCTAGCAGAGGTGAAAATGTCTTGGAAATTCAAAAACATAATTCCTAATTTAAGTACCATTACAGAAGGTCCATGTTGGAATGGAAATCTTCTATTGTTTTCTAACATAGCAAACAATAGAATTTTATCTTACAATCCTTTAAATAATATAGTTCTAGAGTATGCTACTGACACTGGAGGAGCAAATGGTCTAAATTATAACTCAGATGGAGAACTATTTGCATGTGAAGGAGATAATAGAAGAATATCTCTTTATGGCAGCAATGGTAGCAAAGAAACTATCGTTGAAAGTTTAGATGGAGAAAAAATAAATAGTCCAAATGATCTTGCAATTAATAAAAAAGGTTCAATTTATTTTTCAGATAGAGTTGGGGATATAAATCCTGATCTAGGAATAAGTTTTTCAGCTATCATATCAGCTGATAAACAATCTGATGGAAGTTATAAAAGTACAAGAAGAACGTTTGATACTTCTATGCCAAATGGATTATTGTTTAATGAAAATGAAGATATTCTTTATGTTGCTCAATCTGATTATAGAGCAGATCAAGAAAGAGAGCTAAGATCTTACGATGTAAACAAAGACGGGTCTCTAAGCAATATGAAAGTCCTCCATAATTTTGGGGCACATAGAGGAATTGATGGAATGACTTTAGCCGCAGATAAATCAGGAGAAACATACATAGTTGCAGCAAACGGTTGGGAAGTGTCAGGACCTGGAGGTAATATTACTGTGTTTGATAAAAAAGGTAAAATAGTAGAAATTCATAAAACTCCATGTCAAAGGCCAACAAACTGTACTTTTGTTGGGAATAAAATTTATGTAACAAGTATAGAGGGACATCTTTTAGTATCTGAAACAGACTTAAATGGAGTCCTTCTGTGGCCTTAAATTTAAACTAGTTATTTGAAAACTCGGTAAAAAGCAGGTCTTCAATTTTTAATTCATCTTTTAAGAAATTATTATTCTTCATCCAATTGTAGGTTTCTTCCCACTTTTTAGTATCTTGAAATCCAAAAGGAATAGATTTAGATTCCCACATAGGTATTAAAAGTTCTATACCTTTTCTTTCAACATCTTCTTCTACAATTTCTTTCCCAGCAATATTAATTACGCTAGATATTGATTTTTCAGGATTTTTTATTGCAAATTTATAACCTTTAGTAATGGATTCAACAACTTTTTCTACTTCGATTTTATTTTCATTTAAAAAAGTTACGTTAGTAATCAAAATTAATTCATAGTAATCTGGAACTCCCCATTCTTCTAATCTGATTATATTTATTTCGTAACCTTGTTGTTCCATAACTATAGATTCATGCGTCCAATAAGCCCCAATAATAGCATCGACTGATCCAGAAATTAAAGCTTTTACAAGTTCAAATCCTACATCTATTGTTTCAACGTCACTTATATCTAAGCCTTGATTATTCAAAACAGTTTTTAGCATAGCTTTATTAGAAGGAATTCCAGGAAAACCAATAGTTTTACCCTTAAGGTCCTTTGGGGTAGAAATATTATTTTCTTTTAAAGTCATAATTGAATTTAATGGATGTTGAGCGATACTTAATACAGAAATTACATCAAGGCCAGCTGATTGAGCTTGTAAAACATCAGGTTGATAAGAAAGTCCAAAGTCATCTCTTCCACTAGCCACTGCAGAAATTATTGCTGTAGGGTCTGAGGGTGTATAAATTTCAAAATCTATTTTTTCATCCTGAAAAAAACCTTCATCAATAGCAGAATAAATTCCTGCATGATTAGAATTAGGATACCAGTCCAAGGCTAATGATATCGATTCGTTATTTTGGCAACCCAAAAAAGCAAATAAAACAAATAAGCTAAAAATTATTTTTTTCATAATTAAACTCCTTTTATAAATTTTTTTTCAGCTATTTTTACCAATAGAAATAGCAATGATGCAAATAAAGATAATAATAATATAGATGCAAAGACTCTTTCTGTATGAAAAAGAGGTCCAGAAACTTTCATAATCCAACCTAAACCAGCTTTAGAACCAATCCATTCTGCTACTACAGCCCCTATAACAGAACTAACTGAAGCTACTTTCAATCCAGAAAAAAAACTTGGTAATGCTAGTTTAATTTTCAGTATTGAATAGATTTGATAATTATTTGCACCCATAGTTTTTAACATATTTTCCATGTCAATATTACTACGTCGTAATCCATCAAAAACTCCTATGCAAACAGGGAAAAATGATATTAGAAAAACTACAATAATTTTTGATAAAAAACCAGCTCCAAACCAAACAATAAGTATAGGAGCTAGAGCAAATATAGGAATGACTTGTGAAGCAATTATGTAAGGTAGAAAAGATCTTTCTAATATTTTAGATAAAGTCATAGAAAATCCTAGAATTGATCCTAGAAATATTGCAAAAAACAATCCAACAAAAATTTCAAATGCAGTTACAAGAGTATGACGAAAAAGAAAATGCTTAGAATCAAATAGTTCAACTAAAATAGCAAAAGGAGATGGTAAAAGCCATGATTCAAAAACTTGTAACACAGAGAGAATTTGCCATATAAATATCAAACTAATAAAAGATAATAAAGGTAAAAAACTTTTAGAAATTTTATTAAAAAAAATATTAATCAATGGATTTTACCTTTCTCAAATTTTCAAGTAAAAGTTTTTTCAAATTAAAAAATTCATTATTTATTGTTATTTTTGTATTTCTAGGGTGTTCTAAAGTAATAGGTAATTCATAACTAAAATTATTTTTACCTGAACTCATAATTATCACATGATCAGATAAAAAAATTGCTTCTTCTATATCGTGAGTTACTAAAATAATAGACTTGTTTATATGTTCTTTTATTTTTTCTATCCAAGAATATAATTCTAGACGAGTAATTGCATCTAATGATGCAAAAGGTTCATCAAGTAAAATGAATTCAGAATTTTGCAGAATAGTTCTTAATAAAGATACTCTTTGTTTTAATCCTCCTGATAACTCATTAGGAAAAAATTGTAGATATTCTTCAATTCCTAAAATTTTTGACTTTTCAAGCATATCTTTAAAATTATTTTTTGTGTCATTTTTTTTTATTTTAAAAGGTAGCATTACATTTTCTTGAACAGTTAGCCAAGGAAGCAACAGATCTTTTTGTTGCATATAAGCAATTTTCCCTAGTCTTTTTGAACTACCATTAAGTTTTATTTTCCCAAGAGATGGGTCTAAAACACCTGAAATCATCTGTAATAAAGTGCTTTTACCACATCCACTATGACCTAAAATTGCAATTGTTTTACCAAAAGGAAAATTAAAAGATAATTCATCAATTATAGGAGATTCTCCAGAGAAGTTATAAGATATTTTTTCTAAAACTACATTTTTGATTATTATTCCCTCCGCTAGAATTATCTAGTTCAGGTTTTATGGGTCGGTTTTTTATAACCCTCTCAGCTATTATTAGCTCCCCAAATAAAAATTTACTATTATAAATATACAATAATTTATATTTTTGTGAAACTTTATAAATAATTAGTAAAATAGTAATTAAGTTATAAAAGAAAAAATTAAAGGAAAATCATAATTAAAAAAACTTGTTTAAATATATTTTTTATAATATTTTTTTTGTCATGTTCAAATGAAAGTAATTTTAATGAAGTATTAAGTGTTCAAGAAATAATCAATTTATCAAATGATGAAATTATTGATTCAAAATCTTTTACATTTAGCCTAAAGCATAAAGAAGGATCTACAGAGCTTCCTGGAGGTTATAATATTTCACAAGCTAAAGGAAATATTGAAAAGCCTAATAAAATATTAATAGATGCAGATATAATTTCAAATAATTTCCTTATAAAAGTTTCATATCTCTCTTTAAACCAAAGGTATTGGATAACAAACCCAATATCATTTGATTGGATGGAAACTCCAAGTGAAGATAATCCATTTTTAAATATCAATCCAATTAATATATTAAGTGATATTTATTTAGAAATAAAAAACACTGAAATTATTGAGTTTAAAAATGATGAATACAGATTAAAAGCTCAAATAAATTCTAATAATTTAACATCTCTAGTCGGAGATATAATAATTATAAATAGTGATGTTGATATAGAGTTGTTAATAAATTCAAATGGGTTTGTGAAAAAAATATCTATTTTTGGAAGAGTTCAACCTAATGATACAAAAAACACTATTAGAGAAATTAAATTTGATAACTGGAATGAAAAATTAAAATGGATAGAACCATAAGCTTAAAAAATAAATTATTCTTCCTATCATTATTTTGTATAACTGTTTTCATTGCCGCTGATGATCAAACCGTAATTGTAACTTTATTACCAAGTATGGTTCTAGATTTAAGAATATCTATTGGTGAATTAAATAAAGTTTCTTGGACAATTACTTCTTACTTACTTGGATTTACGCTAATTATGCCAATAGCAGGAAAAATATGTGATAAATATGGATATAAATCTACTCTAATTATTTCTTTAATTGTTTTCTCATTTGGATCTTTAATGATAGGAATAACTAACTCTATTCCTAATAGCCCGTTTTTCCCATCAAAATTATTATGGATGATTTTTTTTAGATTTATACAAGCTATGGGTGGTGGAGCTATAATTCCAATTTGTATGGTAGGAGTTTCTTTGATTTTTGAAAAAAAATATTGGATTTACGGATTTGGCTTTATCGGAGCCTCTGCTGAACTTGGCGGAGTGATTGGACCTTTGTGGGGAAGCTTAATTGTAGAATACTGGAATTGGGAAAGTGCATTTCTAATCAACATACCTATATCTTTTGGAATAATATTATTAATTTATCTTTTACCTAATAGTAAACCTGGAAAATCAAAAATAAAAATTTTTGATGCAATATTATTTTCTTTCGTTATTATTTTTACCACATATCTAATATCTGAATATTCAAAATTAAGCCCTGTAAGTTTTGTAATAATAATCGCTATTATACTTTTACTGTGTATTTACATATATAGAGCAGTTAAAGGTTATCAAGATTTTATTCCATATGAATTATTTAAATATAAAACTTTTATAATTTCTTTTACAACACATTTTTTTGTAGGCGCAAGTTTAATTATTATAATGGTAACAATACCATTATCAGCTTCAACTATTCATGAAATGGGAAATTTAGATATAGGGTTATCTTTATTGAATTTAACATTATTTATTGGAGTAGGATCAATTTTAGGAATTTTTTTTACAAGATTAAGTAATTTTTTTACTATAAATTTAGCTGGAATAATAACTTCAATTGGAATTTTTTTGTATTCAATTAATATTTCAAAATCTCCAAATGAATTAGCTTATATTTTTTTTATAATTGGAATAGGTTATGGTTTATATATTGTACCTATACATAATTTAGGACTAGATAAAATACCAGAAAAAATTAGAGGAATATCTTCTTCTATGATATCTTTTTCTAGAATGACAGGTATGATTTTTGGATTGTCAATAATGACAACTTTTGGCACTTCAAGATTTTCAGATTTAGTATCAGGTATGAAAATATTTACATCAAACTCAGAAGACCAAAAAGCTCTTGTAAACAATATAAATCTTGCAGGAATAGAAGTTTTTCAAGAATTAATTTATGGAGCATTAATATTCTCAATTATGGCTTTTGTTTTAGGGATTATTTTACAACTTAATTATTTATTAAAAAAAAATAAAAGAATTAAATAATTTTCAAATAGCAACTACTGAAGCAACAGCATAATTTCTTGAATGGCTTATAGAAAGTGCTATTTCTTTAATCCCCAATTGGTTGGACTTTTTTTTTGCATTCCCATGAAGTATCACTTGAGGTGCTTTACCTCTAGCTCTATATACTTCTATTGACTTCCAAGGCACTCCCCTAATGCCAGTGCCAAGTAATTTCATAACTGCTTCTTTAGTCGCAAACCTAGCAGCAATTTGAGGAAATCTACCTCTACAGTAAGAAATTTCTTGATTAGTAAAAATTTTACTCATAAATCTATCTGGATATTTTTGACAAATATCTTTAATTCTATAAATTTCTATAATATCTATTCCAGTTAAGAGCATAATTATGTAATCAAATATATATTTAGTATAAAGTTAATTTTTTTTAAAGAAAGGAAAAAATCATTTCAAAACTAATTGATGGTAAGAAGATAAGTAGTTCGATACAGGAATCTCTTAAAAATCAAATAACTGAAATTAAATCTAAGTATTTAAAAGTACCTAGATTAGTTGTTATATTAGTTGGAAAAAATCCAGCTTCAATTTCTTATGTTAAAGCTAAAGAAAAAGCTTGTGAGAAAGCAGGAATTATATGTCACGTAGAAAGATTAACCGAAGAAACACCTGAAAAAAATCTAATAAAATATATTGAAGCCCTAAATGTAGACTCTGAAACTGATGGTATGATAGTTCAATTACCGCTTCCAAAAAATTTGAATGAAGAAAAAATAATTCAATCCATATTACCTCAAAAAGATGTAGATGGACTTACAAATGAAAATTTAGGACTGCTTGCTTCTGGGCAACCTAGATTTGTTCCTGCAACTCCGTTAGGTGTTCAAATATTATTAGACGAAATAGGAATTAAAACTGAAGGATCCAACATAGTAATTATAGGAAGAAGTAAATTAGTAGGTATACCATTAGCTTTATTATTATCATCTAAATCAGATCTTGGAAATGCTACTGTTACTATTTGTCATAGTAAATCAAAAGATATTAAATCATTAACCTTACAAGCAGATATAGTTGTAGTTGCTACAGGATTCCCTAATACTCTTACAAAAGAAATGGTGAAAAAAAATTCAGTTGTTATAGATGTTGGAGTCAACAGAATAGAAGATAATTCTAAGAAAAATGGTTATCGACTAATAGGTGATAGTAATTTTGAAGAAATTTTTGATATAGTTTCAAAAATAACTCCAGTCCCAGGAGGAGTAGGACCAATGACTATCTCAATGCTCTTAAGCAACGTAACTAAAGCCTTTTTAATGAATAATTATAATAAAAAAATGTAAATGATAATTTTAAAGCTAGATGTAAAATCAAACTTCAAATAAAATCTCTCTATGGCTACACTAAAACAAGAAAAAAATAATAAAAATATTAAGCTTTCTAAAGTTGATGATGAGAAAAAAGAAATGCTTGAACTATATAAGCAAATGTTTCTAATTCGACAATTTGAATTAGCATGTGGAGAAAATTATTCAAAAGGAAATATACGTGGTTTTCTTCACTTATATATAGGGCAAGAAGCTACAGGAGTTGGATCAATTTCATGCTTAAATGATGAAGATTACATAGTAACTCACTATAGAGATCATGGTCATGCTTTAGCCAGAGGATTAGATGTAAATAGATCTATGGCAGAACTATTTGGTAAATCATCAGGTCTTTCAAAAGGTAAAGGTGGATCTATGCATCTATTTGATTCAGGGAAAAAGTTTATGGGAGGGCATGCAATTGTAGGGGGTCAATTTCCACTTGCTACTGGATTGGCACTTGCTTGTCAGTACAAAAAAACAGGTGGTCTAGTAGTTTGTTTTTTTGGAGATGGATCAACAAATCAAGGGACATATCACGAAGCTCTAAATTTAGCTTCAGTTTGGAAACTTCCCATACTTTTTATTTTAGAAAATAACAAATATGGGATGGGATCTTCAATAGATAGAGTCAGAGCTGGAGGAGAAGATTTTTATACTGGTGCAAATACCTATGACATTCCAGCTGCTCAAGTCGATGGAATGGATGTTTTAGCCGTCAAAGAAGCCACAAAAATTGCAGTAGATAAGGTTCGTCAAAATGGCGAACCTTTTTATTTAGAATGTAAAACGTTTAGATTTGTAGGTCATTCTTTAGCTGATGGTCAAAAATACAGAAATACTGATGAAATAAAAGAATGGGAAAAAAAAGATCCATTGATTAAATTTCCAGAATGGATATTATCAGCAGGAATTGCAAATAAAATAGACTTAGAAAAAATTCAAGAAGAAGTTAATCACAAAGTTGAAGAAGCTGTAAATTTTGCCGAAACAAGTTTAGAACCAAAAATTTCAGAATTATATGATGATATTTATAAATTAGATTAAAGGATTATTTATGCCAGAAATAGTTATGAGAGAAGCTATAAAGATGGGGTTGAATGAAGCCCTTGAAAATGATCCTAATGTTTTAATACTTGGAGAAGATATTGGAGCATACGGGGGAGCTTATGCTGTTACAGATGGCTTTCTTGAAAAGTTTGGAGCAGAAAGAATTAAAGATACTCCGATTTCAGAAGCAACTTTCATAGGAACAGGAATAGGAGCAGCTAGTGCAGGTTTAAGGCCTATTATAGAGCTTATGTCAATAAGTTTTTCTCTAGTAGGATTTGACCAAATTGTCAATATGGCGGCAAATTTAAGGTATATGTCTGGAGGTCAAATAGATGTTCCTATGGTAATTAGAGCACCTACAGGAGCTGGGGTTCAATTAGCTGCTACTCACTCTCAAAGTTTTGAAACATGGTTAGCTGAAGTTCCTGGTTTATATTGTGTTTGTCCCTCCAATCCAAAAGATGCTTTAGGGCTATTAAGAACCTCAATCAAAACAAATAATCCAGTAATATTTGCTGAACCAGCTTTATTATATGGAATAAAAGGTGAAGTTCCTGAAGAATATTATGAAATACCATTAGGCTCTGCTTCAGTTTCTAAAGAAGGTGAAGATATAACTCTTCTATCCTATGGTGCTGGTATGGGTGTTATTAATGAGGCTTCAAAAATTTTGTCCGAGAGAAATATTTCTGCAGAATTAATAGATCTAAGATCTCTTAATCCTATTGATTACAAAACTATTGGTAAATCTATAAAAAAAACCAATCATCTTCTAGCACTTGATACTTCAAGAAAAAACGGTGGAATAATGGGTGAAGTTGTATCAAATATTCAAGAGGATTTCAATGATTGGCTTGATGGGCCTATAATAAGAGTAGGAGCAAAAGATGTTCCTTGGCCTTACAATAAAAATTTAGAAAGAGCAGTTTATCCATCTGCTGAAAATATTGTAACCACAATATTAAAAAAATTAATTAAAGTTTAGGAGAAAAATTTGGTTAAGGAAATAACAATGCCTTCCATGGGTGCAGATATGACTGAAGGCACTATAGTTAAATGGTTAAAAAATGAAGGCGATAAAATTTCTAAAGGTGATAAACTTGCTGAAATAGAAACAGATAAAACTGTTGTTGAAATGGAAGCTTATAATGAAGGGTTTTTAAGAAAAATATCTGCTTCAGAAGGTTCAAGTGTAAAAGTAGGAAAAGTTATTGGCTATATAGGTAATATGGATGATGATATTCCTGAAATTTCTATTGATGATCAGTCTAATGAAAAAATAATAGAAGAATCACCTAAAGAGACAACTACTGTTTCAAATGAAAAAGAAAATTCTAAAAAATCTAGCCAAGTAGATATATCAGTGAACTCCGAATCTATAAGAATTAAAGCATCACCTATGGCCAAAAGGTTAGCCAAAGAAAAAAATATTAAACTTTCTAGCGTTATTGGAACTGGCCCAGAAGGAAGAATTTCCAAAGACGATGTAAATAACTATATTCCTGGTCCAACATTAGTTTCGTCATCTGATATTGTCACAGGTAAAAATGTATATTTAGATGACTCTGATATTCCTCTTAACTCTATGAGGCAAGCAATCGCTAGAGTTACGTTAAGATCAAAAACTGACATTCCTCATTTTCAAGTAACTGTTGAAGTTGATATGACAGAATCAATGAAAATGAGAGAAGATATTAATGAAGATTTAGAAAAAAAAGGACTTAAGGTTTCAGTAAATGATTTGATTTTAAAATCTACTGTAAATTCACTTATAAAGTATCCAAAATGGAATTCTTGTTTTGATGGAGATAAACTAATTGCACATTCAGGAGTTAACCTAGGTATTGCAATAGCTCTTGAACAAGGATTAATAGTACCTGCAGTTTTAGATGCTCAGAATTTAGACTTGATATCTTTGGCTGTAAAATCAAAAGATCTAGGAAATAGAGCTAAAGGAAATGGAGATCCTCTATCTAACGAAGAGCTTACTTCAGGAACTTTTTCTACTTCTAATTTAGGAATGTTTGGAACTCACTCATTTACAGCGATAATAGTACCACCTCAAAGTGGAATAATTGCTTTAGGAGTAGTGAAAAAAGAACCAAAAATAATTAATAATGAAATTCAAATAAGGCAGATAATGTATGCAACTATGTCTGCTGATCATAGAGTTGGAGATGGAGCAGAAGCAGCAATTTTCATGAATGAATTTAAACAATTATTAGAAAAACCTTCAAGATTATTATTATGACATCTAAAGTAAAGCTTGTTAGCTTCTCTCAGGCATCTAATGAATTTGAAAACCTGGGTTTAAAAGATGTTCAAGAGCTTATAGCATTTTGTGCAAGAGTATCAAATCCATCAAACCAATTAAACTCTGAAACTAGTGAAAAATTAATTAAATATTTAATTAAAAATCATCATTGGTCTCCTCTAGAAATGGTGAATGTATGCCTAGAAATTGAGACAACTAGAGATATAGCAAGACAAATATTAAGGCATAGAAGTTTTAGTTTTCAAGAATTTAGCCAAAGATATGCAAATCCTACAGAAGATTTAGATTTTGTAATAAGAGAGACACGTCTTCAAGACACAAAAAATAGACAAAATTCTATTGAAAATATTGACTTAAAACTAGAAAAAGAATGGAAAGCTAGACAAACAAAGGTTATTAAAGAAGCTATAAATAACTATAAATGGGCTATAGAAAACGGAATAGCAAAAGAACAAGCAAGAGTTGTTTTGCCAGAAGGAAATACTGTCAGTAGGTTATATATGAATGGGACTCTTAGAAGTTGGATACACTATATTCAATTAAGAGCTTCACATGGTACTCAAAAAGAACATATAGAAATAGCAAAAGCATGTGCACTAGTCATTACAAAAATCTTCCCTATGGCAGATAGTTTATAATTAAAAGTAAATTTTTAATTATAAACTTTATGAATAATTTAATAACAGTTGACATAGGTAATACTAATATTGATATTGGTTATTATTTGAATGAACATTTGATAAGTACTGCAAAGATTTCTACACAAGATAATAAATCTGAATTTGAAATAGGTAGTTCTATTAAATCACTTTTAAATATACAAAATGAAAGTTTAAAAAATTTAGATATTATAATAAGCTCTGTTGTTCCAAATAAGACACATGTTGTCGCTAAAGCATCAAAAATAATTACAGGTAAAGAACCTGTAATTTTAAATCATAATTTTGAATTTCCAATTTCAAATAAATATCATCCCCCAGAAGATGTTGGAATTGATAGAATTGTTGATAGTATAGCCGCAGTTAAACTTTATGGAGCACCTTCTATAATTCTAGATATTGGGACATGCTTAGTATTTAATGCTATCACTGAAAAAAAGGAATATATAGGAGGGTCAATCCTTCCTGGTTTATACATGGCCGCAGAAAGTTTAGCATCGTCAACCGCATTGTTAAAGCCGGTAGATCTAAAAATTCCTGAAAATATTATAGGAAGAAACTCATCTGAATCTATTCAATCAGGAATTATTTTTGGTTATATTGAAATTATTAAAGGTTTTTTTAAAATGTACAAGGAAATCATTTCAAAAAATAAAGAAATTAAATTAATAATAACTGGAGGAGGAGCTGATCTTATTACTCCTAATTTAGATATTGAATTTATTTATAATGAAAATTTATCATTTATAGGGTTAAAATACATATATGAGTTACTCAAAAATAATAAAAAATAAGAATATAGTACTTTGTGTTACTGGCTCTATAGCAGCATACAAATCAATTTACCTTGCATCTTTATTGGTTAAGGGAAAAGCTAATGTTCAAGTTATTATGACCAAATCAGCATTGGAGTTTGTTGGTCCATCTTCTTTTTCTGGTATCACTCACAATTCTGTAGTAACTGGGTATTATGATGGTAAGTTTGATTTAGGGATAGACCATATTGACATAGCTAAAACAGCTGATTTGGTAGTTGTGGCTCCTGCAACAGCAAATTCTATAGCAAAAATTGCACTAGGAATATCTAGTGAGCCAATTGTTGGCACTATATTAGCAACTAAAGCTCCTATTTTAATTGCACCTGCAATGGATGGAGAAATGTATAACTCAATTCAAGTGCAAAATAATATAAAAATATTAGAGAATTTATCTATTAAAATTTCTGGACCAGAAAAAGGAAGGCTAGCTTCAGGAATTGAAGAATTTGGAAGAATGACAGAACCTGAAAAACTTCTTGTAGAAATAGAAGAAGTTTTTTCAAAAAAAAAAGATTTTAATAACTTAAAAGCTATAGTTACGGCTGGTGGAACAATTGAAGAAATAGATCCTGTAAGATTTATATCAAACAAATCATCAGGAAAGATGGGAATAGCGATTGCAGAAGCCTTGAGGGATAGAGGAGCAAAGGTAACTCTTATACACGGTAATTTAGCTAATAATTCTATAACTGGTGTAGACAAAGTTCATATAAAAAGTGCTATTGAAATGAAAGATGAAATACAAAAAAGAGTAGATTCTTTTGATTTAATTATTATGTCAGCAGCAGTTGCAGACTATAAAATAAAAAATAAATTTAATAATAAAATTAAAAAAGAAGATATTACTCACTTAGAATTAGAAAAAAATCCGGATATATTAAAATCAATAGATGGAAGTAAAATTATAAAAATTGGATTTGCAGCAGAAACAGAAAACCTCCTAGAGAATGCAAAGAAAAAATTAGCTACAAAAGATTGTAAACTAATTGTAGCTAATGACATAACACTAGCTGGGAGTGGTTTTGGATCTGATTATAATAAAGTTACTTTATTAGATAACAAAGGTTGTGAAGATTTACCTCTTATGAAAAAATCAGAACTAGCTCATAAAATATTAGATAAAACTAAGAACTTTATAAAATAGGAGAAATTACGTGAAACTCTACTGGAGAACAAGAAAAGTTGGAATGGATTTAGTAGTCGAAAATGATGAAAAAGATATTTTTATTGTTGGAGGGGTTAGAGAGACTAAAAAAGGTGGTATTGAAGCATTAGCTAAAACAACAGGCTACGACCCATCAAGAGCTATAAAAGGTTTAGAATCATTAGAGCAAGGAAAGACTTTCGTTGAGAATTTTCAGCCTTGGTTAGAATTTTTTCCTGGAGAAGATTTAAATATAGAAATAGAATAGGAATAAAATGGACATCAAAGAAATAATTAATGGCCTAAAAGAATATGATTCTGCTACTGTGCAAAATGCAATGATTAAAATTAGAGGTTTTGTAAATGAAAACATAGATTATACAGGACCTGAACTAAAATCATATTACATTGAATCAAAACCTGTAGTTGGTATTGCTGTCACCTGCAAAGTAACTCCATTACAAGAACCAAAGTCAAAAATAGATTGGGATGAATATTATAATAATATAGATGCTTCTGATCTACCTGTAATAGGAGTTATAGTTGATATAGAGAAGAAAAAAGGCAGAGGAGCAGTTATGGGTGATGGAATGGCTCTTAAACATAAGACTTTAGGTGCTGTAGGGGTAATAAATGGAGGATCTATTAGAGATGTCCCGGGTATTGCAGAAGTTGGAATGCCTGTTTGGGCTACAGGAAGAGTTCCTGGACATGGACCTTTTAATTTAATTGAAACTCAAACAGAAGTTGAAGTAGCTGATTTGATAATTAATGCCGGTGATTTACTTATTGGTGATACTGATGGGGTTACTAGTATACCTTTAGATATTGCAGAAGAAACTCTTTTAAAATGTAAAGAAGTTAGAGATTTTGAAACTAAAATATTTGACGAAATGAAAAAAAAAATTATAAATATAAAGGAAGATTAGGACTTAGATCTTTATAATTATTTATCACTTTTAATTATTATTTCAGTAGTAAATTCCTCATCATTAGATTCTTCTTTTATGAAATCAAAGCAACCCGAAGCATTACTAAAATCATCAATAAAAAACTCTAAAGCTTCTAAATTATTTTTTTTAGTAGATATTTTTATCTTTTGAACAGGTTTACCTAACCCAATTCCTTCTAATGTCTTGGCCTGTCTTATTGAACGAATACTTTTCATAGCTATTTCAAGTAAATTAGAAGATCTAGGTTTACTATAATTTAAAAAATCTTCTTCATTTGGCCAAGAAGATTCATGAATAGATAAATAATTAGTTTCTTCTGAAAAACACCAAGACCATATTTCATCAGTAATTGTAGGTAATACAGGAGAAAGCAATCTAAGTACTACTGATAAGCCTAATCTAAGAGAAGTAACTGCAGAATTTTTCTCATAGCCAGTAGAATTAAATACTCTTTTTTTAACTAATTCTAAATAATTATCAGTATAAGTATTCCAGAAAAATTCTTCTGTAATTTGTAAGCCTTGTGAAAATTGAAATTTGTCATAATAATTTGTTACATTTTTAACTAATTCTTTTAATTCTTCAATAAATGAAGCATCAAGATCTTTTAAATCATATGTCTCTTCTGATTCATGCGATAAAACAAATTTTGCAGCATTATAAAGTTTGTTAACAAGTTTATTTCCTACTACAAATACATTTTCATCATACGTAGTATCAGTACCTAACCTTGCTGATGCAGCCCAATACCTAACTGAGTCTGATCCATATTTTTCAATTGTTTCTATTGGCGTAATAACATTACCTTTAGATTTACTCATTTTTTTTCTATCAGGATCTAAAATCCAACCAGATATTACAACATTTTTCCAAGGTATAGAATTATTATGCAATAAAGATTTTACAATTGTATAAAAAGCCCAAGTTCTTATAATTTCATGACTTTGTGGTCTAACATCCATAGGAAAAACTGATTCCATTTCATCTATACCTTCTAAGCCCCAATTAGCTACAATTTGCGGAGTAAGAGAAGAAGTAAACCAAGTATCAAATACATCTGTTTCACCTATAAATCCATTAGGTTTACCTCTTTCATATTCATTAAATCCTTCAGGACAATCAATTTCAGGATCAATTGGTAGATTATTTTTATTTGGTAAAATAACAGAGTCAAATATAATTTCAGATTTCTCATTAAGCCTATACCAAATAGGTATAGGAACTCCAAAAAATCTCTGTCTACTAATACACCAATCTATAGAAAGATTTTCGGTCCAATTTTCAAACCTTTTAGACATATAACTAGGATGCCAATTTATATTATTCCCAATTTTTAATAATTCTTCTTTTTTATCTATTATTTTTACAAACCACTGCCTTGAAGATATATATTCTATTGGCGAATCTCCTTTTTCATAAAAACGTACTGGATGTTGAATATTTTTAGGTTCAGCCATTAAAGCTGGGTTATTATCATTCGAATTTTGAATTGTTTTCAGCATTTCTAGGATAGATTTTTTTGCTTCTTTTAGTGATTTATTTCTAATTTTATTAATATTATTATTAGCAATTTCAGGTTTTTTACTTATCCAATTTTCTTTTGAATTTTCACCATTAAATTTAATATCTAAAATTCTTCCGTCTGATCCAAACAATTGTCTAAGTGGTAATGAATTTTCTCTCCACCATAAAACATCAGTTTGATCCCCAAAAGTACAAACCATTAATATACCTGTTCCTTTTTCCATATCCACTAATTCACTAGGAAAAATAGGAACAGGTGCAAAAAAAACTGGAGAAATTGCCGTTTTCCCAAATAAATGCTTATATCTTTTATCATCTGGATGAGCAGTTATACCTACACAAGAAGCTAATAGTTCAGGCCTTGTAGTAGAAATAATAATTCCAGATTCAGAATTTTCAACTCCAAATTTTATATCATGATAGGCACCAGGCATTTCTCTATCTTCAATTTCTGCTTGAGCTACAGCAGTTTGAAAGTCTATATCCCACATTGTAGGAGATTCAAATTGATAAATATGATTTTTTTTATATAAATCTAAAAATGAAAGTTGTGCTATATTTCTTGATTTGTTATCGATAGTTGCATATTCATCTTGCCAATCTATAGAAAAACCCATTCTTCTAAACAAATCTTTAAATACAAGTTCATCTTTTTCAGTAACGATATGACACATTTCTATAAAATTTTGTCTATTAATCACTAAAGGTGATAATTCATCTATTCCTTGAAGTTTTTTTTCTTTAGAGACATTTAAATTTTTTATATAAGGAACATTATTATCAATTCTAACTCCAAAAATATTTTGAACTCTTCTTTCTGTTGGTAGTCCATTATCATCCCAACCCATAGGATATACAACATTGAAATTTTGCATACGCTTATATCTAGCGATTATGTCTTGATGAGTATATGAAAAAATATGACCAACATGTAAAGAACCCGATACAGTGGGTGGAGGTGAATCTATAATAAAAGATTTTTCTCTAGGTAAATTTTTTTTTCTAGTGTAAATTTTTTTTTCTTCCCAAATATTTCTCCAAAAAAGCTCTTTATCAGTAAAATCAAACCTTTTCGGCAAACTTTTAGGATCAATTATTTTAAATTTTTTATTAATTTCTTTTCCTCCATTTTTATAAATCATAAGTTATATTTTCTAATTATCAAAAAACAAAATCAACTTTTTTTTCAGTTGAAGACATAGTAGATTTTGATAAAAAATTTTTTTTTGTTTCTGATTCTAATAATTTATAGAGAAACTTTGTTCCTTTTTTTGTATCTGAAGCAAGCTTCGAAGGTTCTGATATTTTTATTCTTTTTTTAAAACACCAATATGTAAAATTTTCATCATCACTTTCATCAAAATTATTTATTATAATTTTATTATTCTTAATAAATTCATTAAACATATCATCATAAGAGGATCCATAAATTTTTATAAAAGTATCATCCGTTTGAAATTTGAAAAAATTCCCATAAGATATTTGTTTTTTAAAAAATTCTTGTTCAACAAAAGTTATTAGACATCTCTCAATTATTATTCCATATAAAAATGATAAATGAGAAGTATATTTTTCAAACCCTATTAAATTCTTAAATTTATTTTCTGAAAAAGTAGCAAATAAATGAGGTTCTGAAAGCCAATCCAAAGCCAGATCATATAAATCTGTATTTAGATTTAAATGATCAATTATATAAATTGCCAATCTTTTCCAGTTAAAAGCTTCTTTATTGATTATAAAATTATAGTTTTTTTTATTATCAATTTTCCAATTTTTAATAATACTTAAAATATGAATTTTAAAATTAGATGAATTTATATTAGAAAATTCTTCTATAGTTTTTTTTTCTTCATTAGTAATTAATTGCATGAGAAGATCAGATTCTTTTCTTTTCGTTTTTTTTATTTAATCTATCAAGTCTTCTTCTTTCTTTTCTAGAAAGAGTAGAATTTTGATTTAAGTTTGCATTAGTTGATGCAGAGGACATATTTTGTCTAGTCTGTTCAAAATTAAAATTCTTTTTTTCTTCTGTATATTTTTTAGAATTACTTCTATTTTGGATAGAACTAATTCTAATAGCATCACTTACTATTTGAGACTTAACGTCTTGAATTAAAACAGCAAACATTTCAAATCCCATTTTTTTATATTGAATCAAAGGATTTCTTTGGCCTACTGCTTCCAATCCAATAGACTGTCTCATATTATCCATAACTGTTAGGTGTTCAACCCATTTAGAGTCAACTGCGTGAATAAAAATTTGGCTATCAAGTTTATTTGAGATTTCTTTAGAAAGATTATTTTTTCTTTGATCATAAATTTTCTTTGCATCTTTAATCAATAATTCTTTATCAAATGTTTCAATATTTCCTAAAGAATTTAAGTATTCTTCAGGAAAAAAATTTCTTAAAAAAGAAATTTTATTTATATTATTATCATCATTATCATGAATTTGATCAGGTTCAACAAAAAAATTATTTATTTCTTCTTCTAAATAATTAAAAATATCTTCTTCTAAATCTAAACTAAATAAACCTTTATTTCTTATTTTATAAATAACATCTCTTTGTGTATTCATTACATCATCATAATCAACCAAAGTTTTTCTTATTTCAAAATGGTATGCTTCAACTTTAGTTTGAGCAGATTCAATTGATCTAGAAATCATTTTGTTTTCAACTGCCTCATTTTCATCCCATTTGAACATACTCATAGCTGATTTAATACGATCACCACCAAACCTCTTAACTAAGCTATCATCAGTTGATATAAAAAATTGAGTAGTACCAGGGTCACCTTGCCGTCCAGATCTTCCCCTTAATTGATTATCTATTCGTCTTGATTCATGTCTTTCAGTACCAATTACATGTAAACCTCCAGATGAAATTACTTTATTATGATTTGATTCCCAATCTTTATCACTAGAGTAATTTTCAGGGTTTCCTCCTAAAATGATATCTGTTCCCCTACCTGCCATGTTTGTAGATACTGTAATCGAATAAGGAGCTCCAGCTTCAGAAATTATTGATGCTTCAGATTCATGCTGTTTAGCATTTAAAATATTACATTTTAAACCTTGAGATTTTAATAGTTCGGATAAATATTCAGATTTTTCAATTGTAGTAGTACCAACTAATACAGGTGTCCCTTTTTCATTTAAAGTTTTTATTTTTTTTGAAACAGCATTCCATTTTGAATTTTCAGTCATATATATTTGATCAGGTAAATCATCTCTTAAAGATGATTTATTAGTAGGAATTTCAAGAACTTCTAAATTATAAATCTTCTTAAATTCCTCTGCTTCTGTTGCTGCAGTTCCTGTCATACCAGATAGTTTTTTGTAAAGTCTAAAATAATTTTGTAAAGTTATAGTTGCATAAGTAGAAGACTCTCTGTTTATAGAAACTGATTCTTTAGCTTCTATTGCTTGGTGTAATCCATCAGAATATCTTCTCCCCTCCATTAGCCTTCCTGTAAATTCATCAACTATAATAATCTCAGCGTCTCTAACTACATATTGTTCATCTTTTATATAAAAATTACTTGCTTTAATAGAATTTTCAAGAAGATGAGAAAAAATTTGATTGTTTTCAGAATATAAATTTTCAATATTAAGTTCTTTTTCAACTTTATTGATTCCAATTTCTGTTAGAGCAACAGATTGTCTTTTGGAATCTATTTGAAAATCTTCTTCTATTTTTAATCTTGATGCAATTTTTGAAAACTTTTTGTAATCTTGAGTTTTATCTTGAGAAGGTCCTGAGATAATTAAAGGGGTTCTTGCTTCATCTATAAGAATATTATCTACTTCATCAACAATAGCAAAGCTAAGAAGATCTTGAACTTTTTCTGATTTATCTTGAGACATGTTATCTCTTAAATAGTCAAAACCAAATTCATTGTTAGTCCCATAAACTATATTAGAATTATAAGCTTCATCTCTATCAACCTTGATAAGTTCAAGTAGTTCAGATTCTTCATTTTTTTCTAAAATCATAGAACCGCTATTTTGAATACAACCTACAGTTAATCCTAAAAATTTATAAAGCTTACCCATCCATTCAGCATCTCTTTTTGCTAAATAATCATTTACAGTAACTACATGAACGTCATTTCCAGATAAAGTATTTAAATAAGCTGCTAAAGTTGCTATAAGAGTTTTACCTTCACCTGTTCGCATTTCAGCAATTTTTCCTTCATGAAGGCATATTCCTCCAATTAATTGAACATCAAAATGACGCATACCTAAGCATCTTTTTGAAGCTTCTCTAACTACTGCAAAAGCTTCTTCTAAAATTAAATCTAAAGAATTTTTAGAATTATATTTATTTCTTAAAATATCAGTTTGATTTTTTAATTCATCATCAGTTAAATTTTCATAGAAAGATTCTAAAGAATTGATTTTTTCTACAATCTTATAAAGAGCTTTAATCTCATCTTCATTTGAATTACCTATAATTTTTTTTAGAATATTAAACATAGACTAAAGAAACAGAGCTCCAACAGAATCTCCTCTATTTGTTCTTTTTATTGCTTCTCCCAAAAGTTCAGAAATTGATAAAATTTTTAGTTTGTCACTCTTATAGTTTATTGGAAGGCTATTAGTTACTACAACTTCTTTAATTTCTTTTGAATTAATAATATTTTCTATGGAAGCTTCTGGAAATACACCATGGGTAGCAGCTACATAGACATCTTTAACTCCATTATCTTTTAATAATTTAGAGCCTGCTGTCATTGTTCCTCCAGTATTTATTTCATCATCAAAAAGAACAGCTGATCTATCTCTTACATCACCAATAATGTTTAAAGTTTCTACTGTATCTTTATTGCCTATTCTTCTTTTTTCAATAATTGCTAATGGAGCTCCTAATTTATTTGCAAAGTCTCTTGCTCTCTTTGTTCCACCAATATCTGGTGAAACAACAACTAAATCATCTAGATTTTTTTCTATAAAATATCTAGCTAGTATAGGTAAAGCGGTTAGTTCATCAACGGTTGCTGAAAAAAAACCTTGTACTTGGCCTGCATGTAAATCCATAAGCATAACTCTATCAGCACCTGCAGTAGTAATTAAATCAGCAATTAACTTACCCGTAATAGGCACTCTAGGTTGATCTTTTTTATCAGTTCTTGCATATGAATAATATGGAATAACTGCAGTTATTCTACCTGCAGAAGCTCTTTTAGCTGCGTCTATCATGATTAATAATTCCATTATATGATCATTTACTGGAAAGGCCGTAGGTTGAATTATAAAAACATCTCTTTCTCTGACATTTTCTAGAATCCTAACAAAAGTATTATCGTTAATAAATTTGAAAACTTCAGATTTAGTTAGTTTTTGTCCCATATATTTAGCAATATCATTTGCTAAATCATAATGAGCATTTCCACTTATAATCAATGGGTCTTTTTGTAAATTTTTATTTGTCATAATTTAACTCTTATTCATAATTTATCAAAAAAAATCATTAAAATGATAAGTTTTGAGAATAATAAATGGGTAAAAAAAACCATATTTATATAATCTTAAAAAAAAAAAGATTATAATTTGTTTATAAAATTTTAATTTATGGATATTTATTTAGCAAGCCCAAGAGGATTTTGCGCCGGAGTGGTATTAGCTATAGACCTTGTAGAAATAGCTTTAAAAAAATACGGTACTCCAGTGTATGTAAAGCATCAAATTGTTCATAACCCCGTTGTAGTTTCAGAAGTTGAAGAGATGGGAGCTATAACTGTTGAAACTGTTGCTGAAGTCCCAAATAATTCAACAGTTGTTTTTTCTGCTCATGGATCTCCTCCAGATGATTATACATTGGCAAAAGAAAAAAACTTAAGAGTTATAGATGCAACATGCCCTCTTGTTACAAAGGTTCATAATGAAGCAAAAAAATATTCTAAAGAAGGTAAGGATATTATTCTAGTCGGTCATAAAGGGCACCAAGAAGTTATCGGGACCTCAGGTCAAGCAAATATGCAAATAATTGATGATAGAGAAAGCTTCAATTTATCTATTAATTCTAAAAAAGACAAAGATGTAGTAGTTCTATCTCAGACAACGTTATCAGTTAGAGATACAGAAAATACAGTAAAAAAAATAAAAAAAGTTTATCCGAATGCAAAGATAAGAAACGATATATGCTATGCCACAACTAATAGACAAGAAGTTACTGTAAAACTTGCAAGTAAAGTTGATTTAATCCTGGTAGTTGGAGCATCTAATTCATCAAACTGTAATAGATTAAGAGATGTATCTATCCAATCAGGTACACATTCATACTTAATAAATTCTTATGATGAAATAAATCCAAAATGGTTAGTTGGTATAAATAAATTAGGATTAACATCAGGAGCATCTACACCTGAAAATTTAGTATATGAAATAGTAAAAAAACTTAATCCTAATAAAGTTATAAGATTTCATGATATTGATGAAGAAATAAAATTTGAAATTCCAAGAAAAGTCAAAGAATTATTGGATGAATGAAAAAAATAATTTATATATGCCTTCCAACATTAATATTTGTATTAATTTCATGTGCTCAAATTAATAATAAATATCATGATTGTCCTTCAAAAGAAAAAGATTTAAATTATGAAATAACAAATATTACACTAAGTAATAATTCAACTAAAATACCTTTAAACTTATACCTTGGTGCCACTAATGAAGAACATACAAGAGGCTTAATGTGTTTAAGAGATTTAAAAAATATAAATGGAATGTTATTTAGTTTTCAAAAAGAACAAATTTCAAGTTTTTGGATGTATAAAACATTTATACCACTAACAATAATCTATTTTGATTCTAATAATCATTCGATAGATTTTTTTGATATGAAACCATGTAAAAGGAATTTATTTCAAAATAAAAATAGCTATAGACAAAAGTGTTACGAAGAATCAAATAATTATATTCCTAAAGGAAAATATATCAATTCCATAGAAATAATTGAGTCATTTGAAAAATTAGAAGAAATAAAATCTATTTTAAAAGATGACAAACTAAAACTTATGATTAATAATTAATTTTATAATAATCAAATTAAGGATTTCATTTGGCATCATTAATTTTAGTAAGACATGGAAAAAGTCACTGGAATAAAGAAAATAGATTTACAGGGTGGACAGATATAGATTTAGCACAAGAAGGAATAGCAGAGGCAAAGTCTGCTGCTAAAGATATCAAAATAAAACAAATTAAAATTGATTTGGTTTATAGTTCAATTTTTTCTAGAGCATACAATACTGCAAAAATTATACTTGAAGAAATGGATACTAAAAATATAGCGATAAAAAAGGATTGGAGATTAAATGAGAGGCATTATGGAGATTTACAAGGTTTAAATAAAGAAGAAACTTCAAAAATATATGGGGCTAAACAGGTTTTAAAATGGAGAAGAGACTATTTAACTAAACCGCCACTATTGAATGAAGATAAATTTAATCAAGATAAATCATTATCAATTTTTAAAAATATTAACCACAGAGATTTTCCTAGAGGAGAATCTCTAAAAGATACTTTAATAAGAGTAGAAAAATTTTGTGTTGAAATATTATATCCAAAATTAGATGCTGAAAATAACATTTTAATATCAGCACATGGTAATAGTATTAGAGCAATGATAAAAATATTTGAAAATATATCAGATTTTGATATAGATAAAATTGAAGTAGCAACAGGAAAACCTATATTTTATACCTATCTTAAGAAAAAATTCATTAGAAAATGAAATTACACGGTATCGTTTACCTGTAAATGTGTACCCTTTACCGTGTACACGTAAAAATAATTATGACAAATAAAAAAAAAATATATTATGGATGGTGGGTAAGTCTTGCAGGTAGTTTCAATACTTTTATTTCAAGTATTCCAACTTTTACAGGTGGAAGCATAATCTTTAAAGCTATTGAAGATGAATTTGGCTGGTCACGGGCTATTGTTTCGGGTGTTTCTTCATTTGGGCGGTTTGGGGGTGCTTTATTAGGTCCAGTAGAAGGATATCTAAGTGATAGATTTGGTGCATGGAAAATGATTCTATTGGGTTTTATTATTGCAAGTTTAGGATTATTTTGGTTAAGTACTATAAATTCTATTCTTTTTTACTATATTTCTTACCTAGTAGTTTCAATAGGTGTTAGTATTGGAGGTTTTGTACCCTCAATGGCAACTGTTAATGTTTGGATGCCACATAAGAGATCTACTGCTATGAGTTGGGTTATAGGAGGAAGTTCAATTGGTGGATTTTTCATGCCTTTTATGGTTTATTCTATAGAAGAGTATGGTTGGCGTTTAACTATGGTAATTTTAGGAATTATTTTTCTAATATCTGGTCCAATAATTTCTTTAGTAATGAGAAAAAAACCTGATATTTCTATATTAGAAAAAATTAAATCTAATCCTAAAGTTATTGCCAATTCTAACATGTCTCCCAAGGATGCTTTAAAAACTCAGCCTTTTTGGATTCTTGCATTTTCACATTTTTTTGCTAATATTTCTGTTGGTGCAATTTCAGCACATATTTTTTTATATCTTACTGACACAAATGGAGTAAATTCAAGTGTAATTGCAGCAGGAACAATTTTACCTATAATGTTTATGTTCAATTTTTTAGGACAAATATCTGGAGGACTTATTGGAGATATGTTTAATAAAAAAATCTTAATACCTATTTTTTTAATTATTCAATCTTTAGCAATAATAATTCTTGCTTATTCAAATAGTTATTTTTTAGTTATCATATTTTGTATAATTTATGGAGTAGGTTTTGGAATGAGAACTCCAATTTTTCACGCTTTTAGAGGTGACTTTTTTGGAGGAACACATTATGGTACCATTTTAGGTCTGAATGCGTTTCCAATGGGAATTGGAATGATGGCAGCTCCTGTAATTGTTGGATACTTATACGATACTTATAATAGTTATTTTTATTCTTTATTGGTTATGTCATTACTATGCGCATTATCATGTTTTCTGATAGTTATAATTAAAAGTCCTAATAAAATAAAACAATAAATATAAGATGAAAAAAATAAAACATATTGAGCAAATTGCAGATGAATTTGGAATAGATTCAAAATCTCTTGAACTTTATGGTAAATTCAAAGCTAAAATACCTTTAGATAATATAGATAAAAATCAAAAATCAAAAATAGTTGTTGTTACAGCTATTACTCCAACACCACTTGGAGAAGGTAAATCTACAACTGCAATAGGACTTACACAAGGTTTAGGAAAAATAAATAAAAATGTCGCACTTACTATTAGACAACCATCTTTAGGCCCTGTTTTTGGTCATAAAGGAGGAGGAACAGGTGGAGGTAAAACTACTGTTGAACCAGCAGTAGACATAAATCTTCATTTTAACGGAGATTTCCACGCTATGGAATCTGCACATAATTTACTATCAGCTATGGTAGATAATGCAGTTTATAGAAATATAATAAAAGATTTTTATCCTGAAAACATTACATGGAGAAGAGTAACTGATGCAGAAGATAGATCATTAAGGTCTGTAATATCTGGTACAGGTGGATCTACAACCTCTCCACTTAGATCGACTGGATTTGATATTTCTGCAGCTTCAGAGATTATGGCTATTTTGGCTTTAACAGATTCTTATAAAGATTTAAGAGAAAGACTTGGAAATATAGTAGTTGGATGGAAAAAAGATAAAAGTCCTGTTTTAGCTAAAGAAATAAATGCAGTTGGTTCAATGATGGCATTACTTAAAGACGCTATAAAACCTAATTTAGCTCAAACTGTAGAAGGTCAACCAGCTATAGTTCATATGGGGCCTTTTGGAAATATAGCACATGGATGTTCATCAATTTTAGCAGACCAAGTTGCTTCATCATTTGCAGATTTTGTTATAACTGAAGCTGGATTTGGAGCAGATTTAGGATTTGAAAAATTTATGGATATCAAAGTGAGACAAGGTGGGCCAGAACCTTTTTGTGCAGTTATTGTTGCTACAATTAGAGGATTAAAATGGCATGGTGGAGTTGATATAAAAAACTTAATGGATAAAAACGACAAAGCAATTATAAAAGGATCAGAAAATTTAATAAATGCCATAAGAATAGTCTCAAAATATGGATTAAAATCAGTTGTAGCTATAAATCAATTTCCAAATGATACTAGAGAAGAAATAAACTTGGTAAAAAAAATATGTGAAGAAAATAATTCTGTTGCTATTGAAGCTAATGGATTTGCACAAGGAGGAGAAGGAATGATTGACCTTGCTTCTTATATTTCAAATTTAGATGAAAGCAATAATGAAGTTTCTTTACTATATGAAAATGAAGAATCTCCTATAAAAAAAGTAGAAAAACTTGCTAAAGAAATTTATTCAGCAGATAAAGTATCTTGGGGTCCTATGACTAGAACAACTTTACGGTTATTTGAAGCACAAGGGTGGGATTTTCCTATATGCATGGCTAAAACTCATCTTTCAGTTTCTGCTAATCCTAAGCTTAGAGGTGCACCTACTGGACACACTTTACCAATAAAAGAAGTAAGAATTTTAGGTGGAGCTAGGCAAATTGTAACTTTAGCTGGAGATATAATCACATTACCTGGTTTGCCAAGTAATCCTAATGCTTATGATATAGATCTAAATGATAATGGAGAAATTATAAATATTTTATCCACTTAAGAATGATTCAAAAGATAGTGATTTCTTAAAATATCTTCCCCATAATCTCCATCAAAATCTCTTAGAACTGAGTGGATATGATTAGCTCCATTTTGAACATTGTCATATTCTATTAGAAAGGAGTCATGTTTTACAGTATAGTAATGACCTTGAGATATTTCAGTTGAACCGGCCCAAGAAAATTTTGTGTTTTCAAAACCAATCGCCATAATTTTTTTTAGATATGTATCAGCAAAAGATGAATTATATCTTTTAATATATATTTTTATTATATCCAATAAATTTTGTCTTTCTTTATCAGCTAATTCAGTAAAATTTATTCCTTGATTAAAGTTTGAAGGATCAAATGTTCTATAATTAGCTGTTAAAATATCAGAATGAGCATCTTGAGTTATTATAGCTTTTCCTTGTTTTTCATCACTAAAAGATTTAATTAGCTTTCTCGCTTGATCTTCTTCAGGTGCTAAAGCTCTAAATCCTTTATGAGGGCCTTCTATCACCCTGGCAGGATTTGCTCCAAAAAAAAGTGGATGCATAGAAAAATCAGATCCTAGTATATTAACAGTTAAGCCTATATGATGGCCCCCAATTCTAAATCCCCAAGGTTTATTTTCAGAATTAGGTAATCCAAATATTGCCAGCCAATATCTTTCAGAAGATCTAACCCATTGTCCTGATCCACCTTCAGAGTTATGGGAATGAACAGCTTCATAATCACCTAAAATAGTTTCTAAATTAATTATTGATTTAGCAGTTTTATAACCATCACTTGAATAAGAAAGCTCTAATAAATCGTAGAATAATTTTCTTTGAGAGGGCTTCATATCAAAGAATAACAATCCGTTTTGTTGATGTGGAGTATAATACCAAACATACCTCTCTAGGTCATCAAAAGAAAATCTTACTTCTCTCAATTGATTTTTATTCAAAGAATCAAGAATTTCAATTATTTTATTTGATAGTTTTTTTATTATGCTATTATATGGTTGCATTTAAAATCTAAGATTAATTATTCACTTTAAAATTATTTTTTTGTTAAAACATTATTGATAGTATAACACTTAAGTAAAAGTATTTAGAAGATTTATGAAAATTACTATAAGTGGTTCAAGTGGTTTTATTGGTCAACACTTGATTAGGTTTTTCTCAGAGAAAAACTACAAAACAAATATTTTAGTTAGAGATAAAAAAAAGCATATACACAAAACTTTTTGGGATCCTGATAACAATTATTTAGATGATAGTTTAATTAACAACTCAGATGTGATAGTTAACCTTAATGGCAATAAGATTATCCAAACTATTCCTAGAAGGAAAAACTCTGATTTAAAAAATAGTAGAATTAAACCAACCAAAACTTTAATTGATTCTATAGTTAAATGTAAAAATCCTCCAAAATTGTTAATTTCTGCATCTGCTTGTGGATTTTATGGTAATAGGCCTAATGAAATTCTTTCAGAAGATTCTCCAAAAGGAATTGGAATCTTACCAGATTTAGTAAATGAATGGGAATCAATACAAACTTTAAAAAACACAAGAATTGTTTTTTTACGACTTGGAACTATAATTTCTCAGGATTCTCCAATGATAATAAATATGAAAAGATTTAGTAGTGTTATTGGAATAAATAAACTAGGACCTAGTAGAAATTTCTTCCCTTGGATTTCACTATTTGATTCATTAAGAGCTATAGATCATATTATCGATAACGAAAATTTAAGTGGTCCAATAAATCTCACTTCAGAAAAAACAACTAAGATGAAAAATGCTTTGAAAGATATAAATCTTTTTATTAGGCCTGTAGTAAAATTTCCTATTCATAAAAATATAATTTCTTTAGTATTCGGAGAAATTGGAAAGGAATTATTTTTAAACGATCAAAATGTTATTCCTACAAAGCTTATAAATTCAAATTTCAATTGGAAGAAACCTACTATAAACGAAAGTCTTACTTAGATTCATTAACCATTTTTCTAAGTACAAATGGTAATAACCCTCCATTGTAATAATATTGAGCTTCAATTTCTGTATCTATCCTAATCAAAGTATTAAATTGTAATTTTGTTCCATTTTGCTTAGTAACATTTACCTTAATATTCGAATTAGGAATAATTTTTTTTTCAAGGCCTTCAAAATCATACGTTTCAGATCCATCAAGGTTTAAAAAGTCAGGGGTTTCTTCATTTAAAAACTGCAATGGAACAATACCCATTCCTACTAAATTTGACCTGTGAATTCTTTCAAAACTTTCAGCTATAACCACTTTTACACCAAGTAAAGCAGGACCTTTGGCAGCCCAATCTCTTGATGAGCCTGTTCCATATTCTTTACCAGCGATAACAATTAAAGGAGTATCAGATTCTAAGTATTTTTCTGAAGCTTCATAAATTCTCATTTTTTTATTTGTTGGGAAATGAATTGTCCAGTCTCCCTCTTCTTCAACTAATTGATTTCTAAGTCTTATATTTCCAAATGTTCCTCTAACCATTATGTTATGGTTTCCTCTCCTTGAGCCATAAGAGTTAAATTCAAATCTAGGTACATCACTTGATATTAAGAGTTGACCTGATGGAGCAGATTGAGGTATTGAGCCAGCTGGAGAAATATGGTCTGTAGTTACAGAATCAGATAACATTACCAAACAACGTGCTTCTCTAATTTCGTTTTTTTCTGGCAAATTTAAATCAAAATCTTCAAAATATGGTGGCCTTTGAATATACGTTGAATCAAATTGCCAGTTAAATTTATCACTTTTCTTAGAAGTAAGCTTTTTCCATTCTTTTGATCCTTCAAAAACAGATTTATATTCGTCTATAAACATATCCGAAGATAAAGATTTTTGAATCGTATTTTCAATTTCTTGAGAGGATGGCCATAAATCATCTAAATAAATTGGGGTTCCTTTTTCATCATACGAAATTGGATCTTTTGTAAAATCAATATTTACAGTTCCTGCAAGTGCGTACAACACAACAAGCATAGGTGAAGCAAGATAGTTAGCTTTAACTTGAGGATGTACTCTTCCTTCAAAGTTCCTATTCCCAGAAAGAACAGCTGAAACAGAAAGTTCTTTCTGTTCAACTTCTTCTGCTATTTCTTGTGGTAAAGGTCCAGAATTTCCAATACATGTAGTACAACCGTAACCTACAGTTTGAAAACCTATATTATTTAAATACTTATCTAATCCAGCAGCTTCAAGGTATCTACTAACTACCCTAGAACCTGGTGCAAGAGATGTTTTTACCCAATTTTTAGGTTTAATTCCTTTCATTGAAGCATTCTTTGCTATTAAGCCTGCTCCAACCATTACATTTGGGTTAGAAGTATTAGTGCAACTAGTTATAGCAGCTATTACCACAGAAGCATTATCTAGTTCAGAATTATTTATTTGTTCTTCTTTTAAATCAAAATTTTCGTAAAAATTTGCCTTAACATCTGATAAAAGAAGTCTGTCTTGAGGTCTTTTAGGCCCAGCTAATGAACTTCTAACTTCAGATAAGTCAAAATCAACTATTTTTGTAAAACTTGGAGCTAACCCATCATAATAAAGCTTATTTTTTTTAGTGTATTTTTTTACTCTATCAATTATTTTTTCATTTCTTCCAGTCATTTTTAAATAGTCAATAGTTCTTTCATCTACAGGAAAAAAACCACAAGTTGCTCCATACTCAGGAGCCATATTTGAAATAGTAGCTCTATCAGTCAAGGATAATTTACTCAAGCTAGGACCGAAGAACTCTACAAATTTTTCTACTACTCCAATTTCTCTTAATCTTTCAACGATTGCAAGTACAATATCTGTAGCAGTTGTTCCTTCCTTAATATTTCCAAATAAATTTACTCCTATTACTTCTGGAACCTGCATATAATAAGGCTGTCCTAACATTACTGCTTCCGCTTCAATTCCACCAACTCCCCAACCTAATACACCTACTGCATTAATCATTGTAGTATGAGAATCAGTACCCACACATGTATCTGGATAAACTATGTTTTCATCTGAAGTTGAAAGTACGATTTCAGCCAAATTTTCAAGATTAACTTGATGAACAATGCCTGTTCCAGGAGGAACAACTAAAAAATTAGAAAAAGCATTTTGCGCCCATTTTAATAATTTATATCTTTCTTCATTTCTTTCAAATTCTCTTGATATATTCAAATCTAAAGATGAATTTTTAGCAAATGAATCTACTTGAACAGAATGATCAATGACTAAATCTGATCTTACAATAGGATTAATTATTGATGGATCTACACCAAGGTTTGAAACTGCATCTCTCATTGCAGCTAAATCTACAACAACTGGCACTCCAGTAAAATCTTGAAGAAGTACTCTTCCTGGCATGTATGGAAATTCTTTATCTGGTACTGAGTTTTTATCCCATTTAAGTAATTGTTCAATATGCATTTCATTAGAAATATTTTTATCAAATGATCTCAAAACATTTTCTAATAAAACTCTTATTGAAAATGGTATTTTTTCAATATCAATTTTATGATCTGAAGCCAATGAGCCAATATCAAAATAAGCTCTTTCACCTTCTAGTAAATTTAACTGTTTTTTATAATTTTTATTATTTAAGCTTAAAGACATTCTCTCCCCTATATATCAAAGTCTATTTATTAATTTTAATGTTACATTCTATTATCAGAAAAAATAGTTGAAATGATTCAAATAGCAAAATTAATAAAAAAAAATACCCCTTTTTACTACGGCTGGGTCATTGTAGCTGGTTCTGGTTCTACAATGTTCGTTAGAAATGCAGCAGCAACACTTACTATATCAGTTTTTGTTTACCCAATGAGTGAAGATCTTGGTTGGTCAAGGACATTAATAGTTGGTGCATCATCATTGGCAGGGATAATTTCTATTTTTATTTCTCCTTTATCTGGATATATAATTCAAAAATTTGGTTCAAAAATAACTTTACTTTTTTCAGTAGCATTATTAGGTTTAAGCACCATATTAATAAGTAGAACTTTTACTCCTATAACTTTTTATATTTTATTTGGAATAGGAAGAATCATTTTTAGTTCCCCAATTCAAATAGGCGCATCAACAGTTGTGACTAAATGGTTTATCAATAATAGAGGAAAAGCAATAGGAATATTAGGATTGATGCATTCTTTAGGAATGGGATTATTTCCTTTATTTGCACAAATAGTGATGAATTTAGATGGTAATAAGATTGATTCTTGGAGGTTAAGTTGGGTTTGTATTGGAATCAGTGTTTGGTTACTTTCATTACCATTAGTTTTTTTTAGCATGATCAATAATCCTAAAAATATAATTAATGAAAATAATAAATACTTAAAAATAAACAAATCATCAAACATTTCTATAAGGTCAGATAAATCCATAACATTAAAAAATGCTTTTAAGTCTAAGTCATTTTGGATGTTATCTTTTGTTGGATTCCTAACTTATTTTATTCACACTGGAGTTAATATTCATCAAGCAGCTTATTTAATTGATAAAGGATTAAGTCCAATCATTGCAGCATTTGCGTTAACTATAATGGCCATAGGAACAGGTTTTGGAAGTATTGTAACAGGATGGGCAACAGATAGATTTAATTCTAAAAAAGTATATTTGTTTGCTACATTATTGCTCGGATTAAGTTCTCTATTATTCTTATTAATAACTACTCTTTTTAGTGCTTATTTAATAGCATTTATATTTGGAATTACTCTTGGTGGATTGTTGGTAATTCCACCTGTAGTACTTTCAGATATTTTTGGGAAGGAAAATATTGGTGCGATAAGAGGTTATACTGAACCATTTGTAAGTGCAGGTCAAGCTGCTGGAGGATTATCTGCAGGTCTAATATATGACTTCTCGGGATCTTATGAATTTAGCTTCCCTCTATTTGCAATAATCGCTATTCTTGCATGTGTATTGATTTTTTTATCTCCTAAAAAAATCAATGTTTAATTAATTATTTTTAGTCATAAAATTTATTTTCTTTAGTCACAGATTCTATTAATGCTTGTATATATCCATTAGCAAATGCCCTTCCTCTATGACCCCATTCAGTATCATCAAATGTTTGAGGTACATGATCGTCTATAAAAAAAGAATCAAAACCATTTTTATGATAGATCTTCATAGCTTTATGCATATCTACGTATCCAGTGTTAATAAATTCTTCATTAAAATTAGGAACAGTACCTGAAACATTTCTGAAATGTACATATAATATTTTTTTTCTTGAAGAAAAATAATCAATCATTTCATATATTCCTCCATCTTTTGCATCTTCCATTTCTGAAAAAGTTCCTTGACAAAATTCAATTGCATTTGATGGGGAATCAATTATTTCAATCAGTCGCTTGTATGAATCAAAAGATCGAAATAGTTGAGGAATACCTCCTAAGGTTTCCACAGGTGGGTCACAAGGATGAATTCCTAAACGAATATTTTTTTCTTCAGCTATTGGAGTGATTATTTTTATCCATTCTTCTAAATTTGCCCACATTTCTGATTCCGTATATTCTCTATCGTGTGTAATTGGCATTTGCTTTGCAGTTTCATAATCAAATGCAGTAGCTATAGATCCACCTCTTATAATGTTTGGAGCAGTTCTCCAAACATGAGAGGGCATCCAGTTATATCCAAATATAGGAATTTCAACATCTGCCATGTTTATTATATTTTTAATCATATTATCTATTTGTTGATTTTTATTTGGGCCATTTAGCATTATGTGGTCATAGAAATGAGTTGGTACATTTTCAATTGCTGATAATTGTAATCCGTAACTTTCAACAGTTAATTTCAACTTAATTAATTCTTTTTTAGACCATACTCCAGGTTTCTCTTCTTGAAGAATAGGATTGTTAAATAAAATATCTTTTACGCCATATTGTGATGCAAATCTTAAGTATTCCGGAGTCGCTGAATTAAATTGTCCAAATCCTGCTCTCATTTTGTCTCCTATTTTTTTAAATTAATAGTAAGTTTTTAAAATGCTAATAGATATTCATACACATATACAACATTTTTCTGAACAAGATTTAGGTATATTAATAAAAAACTCAAGGTTTAAAAATATAGATATAATAGTTGCAGCAGGAACAACATTATCAGATTCAACTCAAGCTTTAAAATTAGCAAATAATTTTAAAGAAATTTACGCTGCAGTAGGAATTCATCCTCAAAATATTTTGGATGAAAGTACAGATGATTACTTGATTAAATTTGAAAAATTAATTCAATCAAAGAAAACTATAATGGTGAGTGAAATTGGGTTAGATTTTCAAGAAAATTCTGTTGATATTAAATTACAAAGAAAATTTTTTTCTGAACAAATAAACTTAGCAAAAAACACTAATCTTCCAATAGCTTTTCATGTTAGAAATGCAGAAAAAGAAGCCATAAATATTATCAATAGTGAAAAAGTTAATGAAATTAAATCTGTAGCACATTATTTTTCTGGAAGTTACGAATATGCAAAAAAGTTATTAAATAATGGAATATTTATTTCTGTAGCAAAGCCTTTTCTAAGAAATGAAGAATTAGCTAATACTATTAAAAAATTACCCTTAGATAGATTGGTAATTGAAACAGATTCTTATCCTCAGTATTTCAAAAAAAATAGAACTAGGTGGACTGAACCTAAAGATCTTCATGTTATATTAGAAAAATTAAGTTGTATTTTTAAAAAAGATAAAGAAGAGATTAAAGAAATAATTTTAAAAAATACAAAATATATATTAGATATTTAAACTTTTCTTTTCTTTTTATTTTTTTTTGCTTTTTTCTTTATTGATTTAGAATTATCTAAGTTATTTTCAATATCATGAGAAATTATAGAATAATCATTTTGTGAAATTACATGTACTGGGTTGATGAAAGCCAAATACCAATCTTCAGGAGCCCATTTTTTCACATAGCTTAAAGAAGGAGAAACATCATAGGCACTTATATGATGTTTCTCAGACAAAATTTTTGATGAGCTTAATTTAACTCTATATGGAAGTATTTCATCACCATTAGAAATATTCCATATTTTTTTAGTTTCATAATATTTTTTAGAATCCACTCTTGCTAATCCTACAAAAGATCTCCATTCGGAAACGTATAAGATAACATTGTCATTTTTATCAATTTTATTAGTAAGTTTATTATCTTTCTTAGAAAATCCAATAATATCAAAAGATCTCTCTTTAGATATATTGAAATTTTCTGAAGATAAATTTATCAGCCAAAATGTATTTGCCATAATAAAAATTATACCAGTTATAGAAGATTTAATTTCAATCTTGATTCTTTAGTCGAATAAATATTGCTATTGAATTCATTGAGATTAGTATAAATAGTAATACTATAATACCTGTTGATGCAATTGCTCTAAATTCTTCTTGAGGAAATGCTGCCCAAGTATAAATTTGTAAGGGTAAAACTGTAAATCTATCCATAGGTCCTGAAGGAACCATAGTTATAAATACAAGAGAACTAATTATTAATATTGGGGCTGTCTCTCCTACAGCTCTAGACATTGCTAAAATTATTCCACTCATAATACCTCCAATAGAATGAGGTAAAATTACTGTTCTAGAAACTTCCCACTTAGTAGCACCAAGCGCGTAGGCTGCATCTTTTAAAGAAGGAGGTATAGTTCTTATAGCTTCTTGAGAAGCTATAATAACTATCGGAAGTATTAATAATGTCATAGTAAGTGCACCTGCCAATAAGCTTTTTCCTAAGGATAGTGTGTATGTAAAAAAAGCTAACCCTAGTAAGCCATATATAATTGATGGAACTCCAGCTAAATTAGATACGTTAAGTTTTATTAATTTTGTAAACCAATTATCAGAAGCAAATTCTTCTAGATACAAAGCTGTAGAAATTCCTATAGGAATAGTTAAAATAGCTGTCATGGATATTAGCCATAAAGTCCCCGCAAGAGGAGCTAAAATACCTGAATTTTCAGCCTTTCTTGATGCATAGCTAGTAAAAAAGTCCCAAGAAAGATGCTTATACCCATCAGAAATAATATCAACAAATAATACTACTAAAGCAAGTATTCCAACTAGAACTGCTAATAAAAATATTAAGTTAAAAAATTTTTCTTTCATTTTTTATTCATATTGTTGAGCATATTTAGTTACTATTAATCTACCAATTATATTCATTATGAAGGTCAAGAAAAAAAGAAGTAGTCCAACAGCAAAAATACTATTGTATTCAACAGAACCTTGTTGTGTTTCTCCTTGGCTTACAGTTACTATGAAAGCTGTCATTGTTTGGATTGCTTCTAATGGATTTAGTGTAAGAGCTGGTTTGCCTCCTGCAGCTAAGGTTACTATCATAGTTTCGCCTATTGCTCTAGAAATAGCTAATATAAATGATGCGACTATACCTGAAATTGCAGATGGAAAAACTACTCTTAAAGCTACTTGATATTTTTTAGCTCCAAGGGCATACGCTGCTTCTCTCAAACTAATTGGAACAGCACTCATTGCATCTTCTGACAAAGTTGAAACCATGGGAATAATCATAATACCCATAACAATTCCAGCACTAAGCGCATTGAAAATAATTGTTTCTGGAAAAAAGAATTGAATAATTGGAGTTACAAATGTTAAAGCAAAATATCCATATACAACAGTAGGTATACCAGCAAGAATTTCTAAAAAAGGCTTAATGATTTTACGAAAATTTCTTGATGCGTACTCAGATAAATAAAAAGCACTTCCCAAGCCAAAAACTAGAGCTGTTATAGCCGCAATAAAAGCAACCAAAAAAGTACCATTAACTAAGGGGAGTATGCCAAAATTTTGAGGAATAAAAAGTGGCGTCCATTTTAATCCAGTAAAAAATTCTTTTAATCCTACTTCTGAAAAAAAAGGTATCGAGTTTACTCCTAGAATAGATATTATACCAATTGTAGTAACTACTGATATAAGTCCACTTAATCTTAATAAATTTACAACTATAAATTCTTCGGTTTTTCGCCTAGTTAATTTTCTAGAAGTATAAGAATTTTGCATTTTATAAAATAAATTATTTTAAACTCAAAATCAGGTTATTACAGTAATGTTTTTAAATGTTAAATTAATGTTAAAAAATCATAAATATGGAATTTTTATACTAACAGTCAGCCCTTCATTTAACAGGCTTTCAGCAAATACTTCACCTTTGTGAACATCTATGATTTGTTTTACAATTGATAAACCAATACCTGAATGTTTTTCACTTCTTAAACCTTCTGCTCTATAAAACCTTTCAAATATATGTGGAAGATCTTTATCTGATAAACCAATTCCAAAATCTTTAATTGAAATATTAAAATATTTCTTAGAATAATTACAATGGATTTCAATTTTTGTAAGAGGTTTACTGTATCTAATGGAATTTGAAAGTAAATTCTCTAAAGCATTTTTAAACATATCTTTATCAATTTGTATTTTTGGAAAGCCAGATTGAATATATATATCAAGTAATATTTTATTTTTTTTCAAAATTATGTAGAAATTATTTTTAATTTGATCTAAAAAAACAGATAATTCGCATTCTTGAAGATTTAAAGACAATTTCCCAGATTCAATTTCATGCAAATCAATAATTTCTTTAGAAATTTTTTCTAATCTATCTGAATCTTGCTTGATTTTATTAAGAAAAAAATCAAAATCTAAATCATTATTATTTTTTTTACTGTTACTTAAAGCATCTAAATTTAATTTCATTGAAGTTATTGGAGTTTTTAATTCATGTGATGTGTTTGCAAAAAATTCTTTCCTAGTTATATCCAAGTTTATATGTTCCGTCGTATCTTTTAAAATTATTATTATAAACTTGTTCGTGTTTATAGACTTTAAATTGTAATATCTTTGAGGAAAAGAAAGTGTAATATCCGTTTCTAAATATTTTGTTTTCTTTGAATTATTATAAAAATTAAATAAATCTAAGTTCGTAGAAAAATCAGTAAGTTTTATTAATTCTTTTTGGTTATTATTTTCTAATTCAAATAACTTAATAGTTTGATGGTTATAATCTATAACATTCATATCATAATCTAAAAAGATCACTCCATCATTAAAATGATTTTTTGAGTTTTGATATAAGTTTAATAATTTTTTTGAACTGTTAATTTCATTTTTTAAATAGTTTATTGTTTCATTAATTGAATGTGTAATATTAATAAACTCAGGAAACTTAAAATTATTAAATTTTTTCTTATTTTTTTTGTTAAATATTTCTAAACTATAAGTATTTATTTTAAATTTAAATAAAAACACTGAATATAAAGTTATAGTTATAAGAATAAAAATCAGAAAACTTATAAGTAACATAAGATCAGGTTCTAAAAATAATATCAATATTAAAAAAATTAAAATCAGAAAAAAATTAAATAAAAATACTGTGATTGAAAAAGAAATTCCTAAGATTTGATATTTAATTTTATAAAAAAAGTTATTCCACATTGGATTTATAACCAACTCCTCTAACTGTAATTATTTTATTGGGTATCTTAGTATTATGTTCGATTTTTTCTCTAATCCACCTTATATGAACATCAACAGTTCTGGTATCTCCAAGGTATTTAAATCCCCAAATATCTTGGACTAATTTTTCTCTAGTAAAAACTTTACCTGGATTTGACATTAGAAGATAGATAAGATCAAATTCTTTATTTCTAAAAAAAAATTCTTTATTATTTATTTTTATTTGTCTTTTGTCTAAATCTATATTTATACCTAAGTGTGTAAATTGTTTTTTAGATATTATTTTATTTTTATCTATAACTAATTTATCTCTTCTAAGGTTTGCCTTGATTCTTGCAAGTAATTCTGGCATGCTAAATGGCTTAGATACATAATCGTCAGCACCTAAGTCTAAACCTAATACTTTATCTATTTCAGTTTCTTTTGCTGTTAAAATTATTATTGGAGTATTTACATTTTCATATCGAATTCTTTTGCAAACTTCTAGCCCATCAAGTCCAGGTAGCATTATATCTAAAAGAATAATGTCAAAATTTTCAGATAAAATAGTATTTATAGCTGAGATACCATCTTGTTCATATTTAACTGAGTAGTTTTCAGAAATTAAATTGTATCTAAGGGCTTCCCTAATACTTTTATCATCTTCAACTATTAGAACTTTTATTTTTTTTTGATCAATATTCAAAATTAAATTTACTTATATTAAAAATAATATATCTAAATATATTGATATATTTACTTATATTATAAAGTTCTTAAGAAATTTTTGTTTTTTTTTGAAATGTATCTTTAGAAAAAGAATTTTTATTAAAACCACACATTAAGCAATTAATATATTTTCCTTGTTTATCTTCAGTGTATTCAATAGTTCCTTTTTTACATTTTGGGCATGAGCTTAAATAGAGCATATTATTATTATTATTTAATTTTCTTGAATAATAATAATTTTTAGTTTTTTTTGCATTGTAATTTTAGTACAAGTTTTTAAAATTAATAAGATAATGTATTTGATAATAATTATAATACGTTTACCAATATAAGTAAGAAGATCTTATGATAATAAGCACAATCCCAATTAAAGGTGTTTCTCTTTTGTTTTTTACAATAGTATTTTCTTTTATTCTTTTAGTTTACTTTTTTGCTTGGGATTCACAAAATAGAATAGATGAAAATTCTAGTTATAAAACATCATGGTTTCAAGAAAGTAGTATATTTATATGTCCATTACACTAAAAATTAAACAAAATATTTCAGATATTGATTTCAAACATTATGGTTGGGTCATTGTAACCGTAGGTGCAATTGCTCAAATGATAGGCTCAGCAATAAGAATGGCATTTGGCATTATAATTGACCCACTTGTTGAAGAATTTTCATGGGATCCTAAATCTATAGGAATAGCTTACGCAATTATGTCAATAGTAACAGCTATTTCCTCTCCTATGGCTGGATATTGCTCAATGAAAATAGGTGCAAGAAAAACAATGTATGTTGGCTTATTACTTTTTTTAATAGGTATGTTATGGACAGCTCTAGCAACAACAATTTTTGAATTTTATATGTCTTATGGAGTGATATTTGGGTTTGCACAATCTATGTTCTTAGTTCCTGTTATCCCAGCTGTAGCTATTTGGTTTAAAAAAAGACTTGGACTAGCTACAGGTATTATAATAGGAATGTGGAGTTTGGGACCTGCTATTGTTATTCAATTAATGGGAATAATGCTTGATTCTATTGGCTGGCAACAAACATTTATTATAAGTGGTATTGTTGGAACTATTATTATGGTAATTGCACTTCAATTTTTCAGAAATACTCCTCAAGAAATGAATTTACTCCCCTATGGTGCTAGTAAAAAAGACTATTTAGATAAAAACAATAAAGAAAATAAAAATAAATATTCATTAAATTTACAAAAAATTGTTTATGGTACAAATGAATTTTGGAGTTTAATGAATGTTCATTTCTTAGGTTGTGCAGGTCATGCAGTTATTTTAATAGGTTTAGTTCCCTTAATGATTAGTAAAGGGATAAGTTACACGGATTCAGTGATGTGCTTGACTATTATAATGGTTGTATCAATATCAACTAGATTTGCTACTCCGATTTTGGGAGATAGTATTAATCCTAAAATAATTATGTTCTTTTCTTTTTTAGGACAAGGTTTATTTGTTATTCCTTGGGTATTCACTGAAGACAAATGGATGTTTTATCTAGTAGGAATACTTTGGGCAATACCATATGGAGGAGAAGGAACTTTATTCCCTATTATGAATAGAAAATATTATGGTTTTTTCCCAATGGATACAACTTATGGGTGGCAAATCTTAGCTGCAAGTTTTGGTATGGCACTAGGAGGATTTATACCTGGTTTAGTTTTTGATGTAACTGGAGGTTATGAATATGCTATATGGATTTCTGCATTTTTTTCAATATTAGGAGCTTTTGTAATACTTACTTTAGAAACTACAAAAAGAATACTTAGACCATCATTTGAGAATCTCGGATAAGCATACAGGAGAAGGAACAGAAAGTTTGTAACCAGTGGAAATAAAATCTCCATTGTTATCAATTTTGAAACTATAAATATCATCTGTGTTTTCATTTGCAACTAAACAAAAATTTCCAGATTTAGAAATAGAAAAATTTCTAGGTGTTTTACCATTAGTTGAAAAATACTTATCAAAAATTAAACTTCCATCGTTTTGGATGAAAAATTTTGTAATAGAATCATGTCCTCTGTTAGACCCATAAATATATTTAAAATTCTTAGAAAAATGTAAATCTGCAGTTGTTGTTTCAAGTGTATAATTTTCTGGAATTGTTGAAATTATTTGTAAACAATTAAGATCTTTATTTGAATTAATTTCATAAAAATTAATAGTTGAATCAAGCTCATTGATTGAATAAGCTCTTCTTTTATCTGAGTTAATTATAAAATGCCTTGGGCCAGATCCGGGCGAAGTATTAATAAAAGAAGTATTAATAATTTTTAATGAAGTTGCATCTATTTGATATTTAAAAATTTTATCAACTCCTAAATCACATACATAAAAAGTTTCATTATCTAAAAAATTAATTGAGTGAGCGTGAGCTTCTTTTTGTCTGTTAGGATTAATACTGGATCCCTTATGAGAAACTTTTTGAATAAATTCAAATTTTGAGTCTGATGTAATTTTATATGTAGAAAAATCCCCAGAATTGTAATTAACGACAACTAAAAAATTATTTTTCTTATTTATAGAAAGATGGCAAGGACCAGAACCATTAGTTTCAATTTCATCAATTTTTTCTAAATTTTGGCTATTAATACTGTAAGAACATACTACGCCTGGTTGTTCTTTAGTAGATTCTCCAATGGAAAAAACTATATTATTTTCTCCTGTAATTAAAAATGAAGGGTTTTTAGGACTTATACTAGCAAAAGATTCAATTTGATGTATTTCTCCTGAGCTTTCGTTTAGATCTATTAGATATATACCTTCACTGTTTCTTTTAGAATATGTTCCTACAAGCCAATTCATTTTGTCTCCATGTGTTATTTATAAAAAATAATATATTGCTATAGTTTAATAGATAAACAATATAAATAACAAATATAATGGTCGGGGTGACAGGATTTGAACCTGTGACCCCTCGCTCCCAAAGCGAGTGCGCTACCGCTGCGCCACACCCCGTAAGTAATCATTTTATATGTAAAATACAAACTTTTACCCATGAAAATAACTAAAATTGAAGCAGTATATCCAAGTTATCAAGATTCTTTAAAAGATTGGCGTCCAAATTTATGGCAAATAATTACTAAAATTTATACAGATAATAATAAAATATTTGGGTTCGGTACTGGAGGAGGAGGAAAATCTTCTATTGAAATAATTGAAGGACATTTATCTGAACTGATTATTGGTAAGGAAGTTGAAAATATAAATGATATAAAATCTATATATGACCATTTATATAAAGCAAGTATCCCTTACGGCAGAGGTGGAATTGCTTCAATGGCTATCTCATCTCTTGATTTAGCTTTATGGGATGCCTTTAGTAAATACTATGAAAGACCAATCAAATTTTTACTAGAAGAAGATAAAACTCTTCATAATAACTTCATAGATACATATGCGACAGGTAATAACGTTAAGTTTTATAATCAAATTGGTTTAGAAAACTATAAACTTTCAGTTAAGTCTAATGGAGATTTTGAAAATGAAAAAAAAGATTTATACGATACTATTTATCATATAAAAAAAGACTACACTAATGTAAAAAAAATAATGATAGACTGCTATATGTCATGGGATATTGAATATACAAAAAAAATGTCTGGTTTTTTATCAGACTTGAACATTTACTGGATTGAAGATATTTCCTCACCCGAAACACTTTTAAATACTGATTCAATTTTAGATGACTTAAATGGAATATTTTTAGCTGGAGGAGAACATGATTTAAATCATAATAACTTTAAACTTATGAAAAAAAATAAAACTTATAATTTTTGGCAACCAGATATAACATGGTGTGGAGGAATCAGTTCATTATTAAAAATAATTGCAATATCTAATAATGAATACCCTATAATATTACATCGAGGAGGAGAGCCTTGGGGATTGCCAATAATTCAATCAGGATTAATAAATAATTTAGCAGAAATTCATAATCCTATAGATAAAAAAATAAGTATGGAAAAATGGGAACATGAAAATATTAAAAGCCTAGAAAAAGGAATTTTAAAAACAAATGAATATCTAGGGTTTGGAACTAAACCTATAAAGGGAATATTTAATGACTAATTTAAAAAAAGAGTTGATATTTTTAGGAACTGGTACATCTGAAGGAGTTCCAAGAGTTAGCTGTTTAACAAATGATAAAAATTGTAAAGTTTGTAATGATGCTATGAATAAAAATTCAAAAAACAGAAGACTTAATACAAGTGTGATAATCAAAGTTTACGGAGAAGATTATAGTAAAAACATTCTTATAGATGCTGGAAAGTTTTTTTATCAATCTGCAATTAAGTGGTTCCCAAAATATGATATAAAAAAAATTGATGGTGTTATATTAACGCATGCACATCAAGATGCAGCAGGAGGATTTGATGATTTAAGAGATTGGACAAATAATACACAAAGCAGCATCCCTATATATTTAAGAAAAGAAGATTTGGAGGTAGTAAAAAAAACCTTTTACTACCTTGTAGATACTAGTTTGATGTCTTCTGGAGGTACTGTAGCAAAATTAAATTTCAATATAATTGAAAGAGATTCTACTATAATAGAAAATGAAAAGTTTATACACCTTGAAGTAAATCATGGAAGTAATTTTTTTGCTAATGGATATAGAATAGATGATTTTTCATATATAAGTGATTGCTCATATATTTCTACAAAAACTATGAATAAAATAACAGGAAGTAAAATCATAGTTCTAGATGCATTACGTAGAAATAGCAAACATAAATCTCATTTTACATTAGAACAAGCAATAGAAACTATAATTGAATTAAAACCAAAACAAGCTTATTTTACAGATATATGTCATGATATAGAACATTACGAAACAAATAAATATTTAGAAGAAGTTTCAAAAAAAACAAATATCAATATGCAGTTAGCTTATGATGGGTTAAAAATAAGTATCTAAGTTATTTCTTATAAGATTTATAAAGTAAAACAGGAGCAAGGATAGTTGTAATAATAATCATTATTATAGATACTCCAAAAAGTTCTTGATCTATTACATTATAAGAAATTCCTATAGAAGCTATTATGAGTGCAATTTCTCCTCTAGGTAACATACCAACACCAACTCTCCAGGCTTCTTTTCTAGAAAACTTCATTAGCAAAGCTGGTATCCCACAACCTAAAACTTTGCTAATAGTTGCAAAAACTGTAATTACTACAATAAAAGAAATTATTGCCAATATATCATTATTATTTGCCCATAAAGAAATAAAATCTGCTTGCATGCCAATAACAACAAAAAAAACAGGAACAAGCCAAGCGTTTATATTAGATAAAGGTTTTTCAATTGAGTGTCTTAAATCAGTTCCTGATAATGCTAAACCAATAGTATATGAACCTATAATCATTGCCAAACCAAAATAATGTTCTGCAATTGAAGCAACTAATAATGCTAAAGCTAAAGCTAAAGATATTTTAGCACCTGAAACTTTAAAATTTGAAATCAATGACGTTATATATTTTGAAGCAAGTGAACCCATAATCAATAGTCCTAACCAGAAAGCAATAGCTTTTAAAAATATCAATGATAAGCTAAATGCAGAAATTTCTCCTTTCTCAACTATACCAACTACTGCAGCTAATATAATAACTCCTAATACATCATCCAATACAGCAGAAGCCATTATTGTTGAGCCTTCTTTACTTTCTAAAGCTTTCAAATCACTTAAAACTCTTGCTGTAATTCCAACTGATGTTGCGGTCAACATAGCACCCATAAACAAAGCAGGAACCATATCATTTATAGAATGTGTACTAGCATAACCAAACCAAATAGTTGCAAAAAATCCTAAAGTAAAAGGTAAGACAACTCCTCCTATTGCAACAAAAGTGGCAGGTAAGGCATATTTCTTAAATTGTTTTCTATTTGTTTCAATCCCTATTTCAAATAATAAAATTACTGCTGCAATTTGAGATAAAAATAATAATTCAGTACCTATTGGAGAATTTGAATGAGAAGTACTTTCATTAACAAACAAAGGGCCTAATCCAAATATTTCTAATCCACCTAAAGCAAAAGGTCCTATCAATAAACCAGCTGATAATTCTCCTAAAACAGGAGGTAGTGAAAAAAATCTATAAAAAATTTCACCAAAAAGTTTGGCAAAAATTATTATCACTGCAAGTTGAAAAATTATGATTGGGATATGTTCCATAGGTTAATTTAATATATTTTTAGGTTTCCAAAATTTTTTTTTAGAATCATAGATCAGAAGTCCTATAAATTCTCTTTTACTATTATATATCTTCAATTCAGAGTCTTTCAATATATCTGAAGATATGTTTTTATCAGTAAAAACTTGTCCTTCATAAAATTTTAATTCAAAATCTTGATCAAAATAACAAGATTGATTATTTTTCAGTATAGAATCTATTGGAATTAAAAAGTTATCAAATTTTTCTACTTCATTTATATCAAAATCAAAATCTTCTATTTTAAATGGACCATACTTAATTCTTGAAAGTTTTGATAAGACTCCAAGAGAATTTAATGATTTTGCCAAATCATTTGCAAAGCTTCTTACATAAAATCCACTAGAACAATTTATTTCAACTACTAATTTAGGATTTTCCCACTTAATAATTTGAATATTTTCTACAAATACTTCTCTAGACTCTATTTCTACCGTCTCATTATTTCTAGCATATTCATAAAGTTTTTTTCCATTCTTTTTCAAAGCACTATAAATTGGCGGCTGTTGTTCAATTAATCCTTTAAAAAGATTGGTTTTTTTTCTTATTTCTTCTAGGTTTTCTGGTAGAAATTTTGTTTCTTCAACAATATCTCCTTCTAAATCATAAGTATTAGTCGAATATCCAAATGTTATTTCAGCTAAGTAAGTTTTGTTTAATTTTAAAAAATAATCAAAATATTTAGTGGCTTTATTTATCAAAATCGGTAAAATTCCTGTAGCTAATGGATCTAATGTTCCTCCATGGCCAATTCTTTTAAATTTATCGATAGATTTCAATTTCCTTAAAACATCATTAGAAGTCCAATTAATAGGCTTATTAACAATTAATAGTCCATTTTTCAAGAAAGTCATAGATTAAATTTCTTTATTTTCAGATGATACTTTACTTATTAAATCATCAATTTGCCTCTGAAATTCTAAAGATTTATCCTCAAAAAAACTTAATTTTGGTATCCTAGCTGTTCTGATTTTTTTTGAAACTATTTTTTGAAATAAAAATCTTTTTTTATTAATATCTTCAAGTATTGTTTCATTATTTTCAGAATAATCATTATAGATACTTACACCAATTTTACAATGTGAAAAATCTCTACTTGTATCAACGGTTAGAATAGTAACAATTATTGATTTATTAGTAAAATCTTCGTCATTTGAAATAAACTCACCAAGAATTTTTTTTAAAGAGTTATCAAATTTTTCTTTTCTAAAATCCAAAATATAATTACCTTAATTCATAAGATTCGATAGTGTCATCTATTTCTATATCATGAAAACCATTTAAAACTATGCCACCCTCTATATTATTTTTAAGTTCAGTAACATTTTGTTTTAAATGTCTCATTGATTCTACACCACCATCAAAAATAGTTTCATCATTTCTAACTACTCTTACTCTAGAATTTCGTAGAATGTTTCCATCCGTAACTCTAATACCTGCAATTTTTTGAACTTTACCTCTAGCAAATACTTCAAGAACTCTAGCAGATCCAATATTTACTTCTGATTTTTCTTTACCTTTTAGTCCTTCAATTATTTCTTTAATTTCATCAACTAAAGTATAAATTATGTCAAAAGTTCTTATAGGAATATTATTCATTTCAGATTGGTTCTTAGCTCCATTTTCAACTATAGTTTGAAATGCAACAATAATACAATCCTCTGCACTTGAAGCAAGCATAACATCAGATTCAGTCACAGCTCCAACAGAGCCTGATATTATTTTTACTTGAATTTCTTCACTTGTTTGGTCATTAACAACTTGTTCAACAGCTGTTAAGGCACCATTAGATCCTGTTTTAATAACAATATTAATTTCATTATCTTTAGATGCTTTAGCTCTTTTAACTACTTGTGATAGTGTTGTTATTTTATTATTAGATGATTTTTTTGTTCTATTTCTTTGTTGAATTATTTTTCTTGCTTGTTTATCATCTTTTACTACTTCAACTAGATCACCAATATTATTAATCCCCGATATACCCATAATTTGAATAGGTGTAGATGGTTTTGCAATTTTTATTTCAGAACCATATCCATCTATCATTTGGCGAATTTTACCTGAATTATTTCCTGAAACTAAAATGTCACCTTGGTTAAATGAGCCTGATTTTACAAGAACTGTAGAAATTGATCCTTTTTTAGGATCATTATAAGATTCTATTATCACACCTTTACCAGGGATTTTAGAGTTTGATTGAAATTCATTAATTTCTGATAACAATGAAATAGATTCAAGTAAAGTATCAATTCCATCTCCTTTCAGAGCTGAAACTTGTACGGTTAATACTTCTCCACCATAATCTTCAACTATTATCTCATGCTCAGTTAATTGAGCTTTAATTCTATCAATATCTGCTCCTTCAAGATCACATTTATTTATAGCAACAATCATAGGCACTTTTGCATTTTTAGCATGGTTTATTGACTCAATAGTTTGAGGCATTAGTCCATCATCAGCTGCCACCACCAAAACTACTATATCTGTAACACTTGTCCCAGATACTCTCATTGAGGAAAATGCTTGATGACCAGGAGTATCAATAAAAGTCATTTCAGAATTTTTATAATTTACTTGGTATGCACCAATTTTTTGTGTTATACCACCGTGCTCTTTATCAACTTCATTTGTTTGCCTTATTGCATCTAATAATGTTGTTTTACCATGATCAACATGGCCAAGTACTGTAATTACTGGGGCTCTATTTTCTCCAGTATTTTTTTCGATTATATCTATAGAAGAACCAATACTTAAAGCAGTTGTATTATCTACAGATTCTTTAGGTTTTAATACTGGAATATCAAATGATTGAGCAACTCTTGCAGATAATGCAAAATCAACTTCTTGATTAACAGAAGCCATTACTCCTAATTTCATAAGTGATTTTATTACATCTACTTGAGATTCATTTAAGGTTTCAGCTAAATCACCAACTGAAATTAATAGTGGCAAAGAAACTGGATCTTTTGACTCTTCTTCTTGATTTATATGTTCCGGTTGGTCTGTAGTCAATTTATTTCCTTCGAGTTAGTGTTTATTTTTTTCTTTTTTTACTTGGTTTTTTTGTGTTTTTTGTATTTTTTTTAGATGCAGAATTAAAAGTATTTAGTGATTCTATATCTTCCGCAAATCTTATAGTACCATCAGAACCTTTAGGCTTAGTAGTTCCACCTAAATTCCAAATATCTTCAGAAGAAAAATCTAAAATATCTTCTTTTTGTTTTTGAATAATTTTTTCTTTTTTCTCTTTTGCCTCAAGTTCTTGAATTTCTTTTTCTAAAGCCATTAGCTCTGCAGAATCATCAACAAGATCTTCTTTAACTAAAGTTTCTTTTTCAAGTAAATTATCTTGAAGAATTTCTGTTGATTCAGTTGAAGCTGTATCAATCTTTTCAGTTTTTTTTGATATTTCTTCAGTCTTTTTTGCTAATTCTTCTGTAATTTTTTGAACTTTTTCAGTTGATTGAGCCAAGACTTCTTCTTCTGCTTGAACATCAATTTTCCATAAAGTTAATTTAGCCGCTAGCCTTGCATTCTGACCTTCTTTTCCTATAGCCAAAGAAAGTTGTTTTTTTGGTACTAATACTAAAGCGGTTCTACTATCTTCATTAGTAGTAACCTTAGATACATTTGCAGGAGAAAGAGAATTTGTAATCAAGACTCTAGGATCTTCATCCCAATCTACAACATCAATTTTTTCTCCTAAAAGTTCATTAACTACATTTTGAATTCTAATTCCTCTTAGTCCAACACATGCCCCTACTGCGTCAATTTCTGGATCTTCAGAAGCTACAGCTACTTTTGATCTTGCTCCAGCTTCTCTTGATAAAGCTTTTATTTCTACAACACCTGTAGCTATTTCAGGGACTTCAGTTTCAAAAAGTCTTCTTAATAAATCAGGATGGGTTCTTGAAACAATAATCTCAGGCCCTCTAGCTGTTCTTTGAACTTCTGTTACAAAAAATTTTAGTTTTTGACCTACTCTATATCTTTCGTAAAATGTTTGCTCTGAAGGTGGCATTAATGCATTAGTTCTTCCAATATCAACAAAAACATTTTTGGAATCAACTCTTTGAATTGTTCCTACTATTACCTGTCCTTTTTTATCCGCAAATTTACCAAATACTAAGTCTCGTTCAGCTTCTCTTAATTTTTGTAAAACAACTTGTTTAGCAGTTTGTGCTGCTATCCTTCCAGGGTTATATTCCATATACCCTGTTTCAATAAAATCACCAACTCTTAATTCTTTATTGATTTTCAAGGCTTCTTCTTCAGATATTTCTGACAAAGGATCTTCTATCTCATCTTTTTCTTTTACATTCAAGATAGTTTTTATAATCACATCACCAGTTTCTGAATCAACTTCTACTAAAATATCCTGCCCTTTTGAAGCAGGATCTTTTCTATACGCAGAAGCTAAAGCTTCTTTCACTGCTGAAATAACTATTGATTGAGGCAAATTTCTTTCAGCTGCTAATTGAGTCAAAGCTAAAAAAAGTTCATTCTTCAATGTTACCTCCCAAGATAACTCTAAAATAAAAAAAGTGGGCATAGCCCACCTTCTAATAATTTATCCTTTATTAATTTATATATCCATGATTATTCTATCACGTATAGTAAAAAAAAACTAACCTTGAAGATTTTTTTTAAAATAAGTAATTGCTTCTTCATAAGTTAAAGAAATAGTAGAATCTGTATCTCTTTCATAAACTTCAATAGAATCATTTTCTAAATTTCTTTTAGAAATTACGATTCTATAAGGAAGCGATAGTAAATCTGAATCATTAAATTTAACTCCTGTTTGTATATCTCTATCGTCAAATAATAAATCAAAACCCAAATCAGTTAATTCTTTATATATTTTTTCTGCAAAAAATTTAACATTTTCATCTTTTATTTGTAAAGCAATAAGATAAATTGAAAATGGCGCAATTGATAATGGTAAATTCATAGAGTTGTTTTTTTGATTGGCTTCAATACATGCTGCTAATAATCTACCAACTCCAATCCCATAACATCCCATCAAAATATTCTTATATTTACCATCTTTATCAGAAAATTTAGCCTCCATTTTAGAAGAATATGCATCACCTAGCTTAAAAACATGACCTACTTCAATACCTCTTTTTGCAAATAATTTAGAACCGTTTTTTGAAAAATGTCCTTCTTCAGCTTCAGCTATATCTAATATTTCATATGAATCTAAATCTTCATTTAGATTAAAACCTTTATAATGCTTATCTTTTTGGTTCCCACCAACAATAAAATTACCAGGACCTAATAAAGAGGAATCATCGTATAAAAACCGGATGTTATTTATATTTATTGGAGAAATAAATCCAGAAATTAAACCACGAGAAGCAACTTCTTTATCTGAAGCTAAACTTAAATTTGTAGCTTTAAGATAATTTCTAATTTTAGTTTCATTAAAATTATAATCTGAGCGTATTACACAGCCTATAATTTCATCATCTGCTTTATAAATTACTGTTTTTAGAATTTTTTTATTATCAACTGATAAAAAGTTTTTTAATTCATCAATTGTTTTTTTATTTGGAGTATCAATTAATTCCAATTTTTCCTGATTTTCATTTTCAAATTTTTGTTTCTTAAAAATTGCTTTTTCTACATTAGCAGCATATTTTTTATCTTCACTTAATAAAATTACATCTTCTCCATTTTCTGCAAGCATAATAAATTCATTAGAATCTTTACCTCCTATAGCTCCAGAATCAGCATCTACAATAACAACATCTGTTGAGCACTTCCTGAAAATATTTTTATAAACTTCAATCATAGTTTTATAAGAAATATCTAAGCCTTCTTCATCTATATCAAATGAATAAGCATCCTTCATTTCAAACTCTCTTACACGTAAAAGCCCTGCTCTAGGTCGAGGTTCTTCTCTATATTTAGTTTGTATTTGATAAAGTATGAATGGAAGATCTCTATATGAAGAAACATTTTTAGATACCAAATCTGTTACTGTTTCTTCATGAGTGGGAGCTATAATAAATTGATTTTCTCTTCTATCCATAAATTTAGCTAATGGTGGAATAAATGTATTTATTCTTCCAGATTTTTTCCATAACCCTGAAGGTTGAGTTACTGGCATATTTATTTCTAATGCACCTGAACTATTTAATTCTTCTCTCATAATATTCTTGATTTTTTCAATAGATCTCCAACCAATTGGGAGAAAACTAAAAATTCCAGTAGAAACTTGAGATATAAATCCACTCCTATGGAGTAATCTATGACTTTCTGTTTCTATGTTTTGCGGATCTTCTCTATAAGTTTTCCAAAAAAAACTTGTTAGTTTTTTTGATCCAAGTAAGCTATTTATACTCATTTCCCCCCCCATTTATTTACAACGTAAGATTCTACCATACTGATAAATTCAGTCGAAATATTATTTCCTTTTAAAATTCCTACTTTTTTACCATCTACAAAGACTGGAGCAACGGGGCTTTCACCTGAACCTGGCAGTGATACTCCAATATTAGCTGCTTTAGATTCACCTGGGCCATTTACAACACAACCCATAACAGCTACTTTTAATTCTTCAGATCCAGGGAATTCTTTTATCCATTTTTTATTTTTTCTATCTAAATGATCTTTTATATCAGAAGCTAATTCTCTAAAAAAAGTTGAAGTTGTTCTACCGCAACCAGGACAAGCAGTGACTTGAGCTTTATAGCTTTTAATACCTAAAGATTGTAAAATTTCTTGGCAAAGTTCTACTTCTTTTGATCTTGGAGCTCCTACTTCAGGAGTTAGAGAAGATCTAATTGTATCACCTATACCTTGCTCTAATAAAACAGATAAGGCGGCAGTTGTAGCTACTATAGATTTCATTCCAAGTCCAGCTTCAGTTAAACCTAAATGAAGTGGAGCAGAACAATTTTTAGAAATTTCTCTATAGCAATGTATCATTTGATTTAATCTAGATACTTTACAAGAAATTATAATTTTATTTTTGTCTAAACCATAGTTTAGAGCTTTATCATAAGAAATTAAAGCACTAGATATCAGTGCATCTGATTCTACTTGTTCTGCACTTTTAGGAGTTTGTAATTTATTATTTTGTTCCATTTTAAAATTTAATAATTCTTGATCAAGAGAACCAGCATTGACTCCAATACGAACAGGCTTATTTAAGTCTTTAGCTATTTCTATAAAAGTTTTAAAATTATCATCTTTTCTATTACCTTTTCCTAAATTACCAGGGTTTATTCTATACTTATCTAAATTGGCAGCACATTCAGGAACAGATTTTAAAATTTTATGACCTATAAAATGAAAATCTCCAATTAATGGTATTTTTATATCTTTATCTAAAAGTTGTTTTTTTATAGTAGTAACTGATTTTGCAGCTTCCACATTATTAATAGTTAATCTCACTATTTCTGAACCCGCATTATATAGTTCTTCAATTTGCTTTACAGTTTTAGGGATATTTGATGTATCTGTATCTGTCATAGATTGAATTACAATAGGGTTTGTACCTCCTATTTTTACATTTCCAACCTTCACAACATGTGTAATTTTTCTCATAGATTTCTCCCATTTTCTATAATCTAGAAATATCTTTAAACGAAATATAAATAATCAATAATATAAGTATAATAAATCCTAAGCCATGAATATAGGACTCTATACTTTCAGGTACCTTTTTCCCTTTTCTAAAAATTTCAATAAATAAAAATGCTAACCTACCTCCATCTAGTGCTGGGAAAGGAATTAAATTAATTATTGCAAGTGACAAGCTAATTGATGAACACAAAGTAAATAAAACAATAATTTTTTCACTAAAAGAATTTGAAGATACAACTATGTTTCCTGATATTTGACCAAGTCCTATTGGACCAATAGCTTTAGGTCCTTGAAAAATTGGGTTAGATGATTGAATAAAAATTCCTTTAATAGAATAATAACTAAGCGTATAAATACCAATAGATTTATCTATTGAATCTTTTAAATTTTCTCTAAAAGATTCTTTATATTTTCTCTTGTTATCACTTCTAATTAGAATACCAACAGATCCTTCAGTAATAGTATCAATAACTCCTGAATTAGGATCTATTTTTCTTGCTTCAAATAAAGGTATACCTTCAAAATTTTCATCAAAAACAATTGGTACTATATCTCCAATTTTAGAATCAATAAATTTATTTGCAAATTCATAAGTAACAGTTCCATTATCTAGGGAATTTGAAACTTTAAATGAGGTAACTGATCCAGAATATGGATCATAAATTCTTGCTTTATCTATTGGAATATCTTTACCAATTTTATAAACAGGTGGATTCCATCTTGCTTTTATATTAAGGTTTTTTAATTGATTTTCAGGATATTCATATTTAGTTTTTTGACCAGGTTCCATAAAAACCTTGGGGATTCCTTTAATTACTTTCCATTCTGTGTTTTTTCCTAGATTTTGAGTTAAAATACTTTGTAAATCAGATATTGAATAAATTTTACGGTCATTAACAGTAACAATTTTATCTCCAGCTTTTATTCCTGCTTGAAATGCAGGTGAATCGTCCATAACATTTTGAACTACTAAATCAGAAATTAGAGATTCAGTTATGAAAATATTTACAGAAAAAATCATTATAAACGGAAGGATAAAATTTATAAAAGCACCAGAAAAAATAATAATAAATCTTCCAAAATAAGACGATTGGCTTAATGAATCTTTAGATTGATTTTTTTCTTCTCCAAATAATCTAACAAAACCACCAAATGGAATAGTGTTTAAACTCCATAGCATAGTTTTAGCTATCATTTGATTTTCTTGTATCTCTACAATTTTTACAGGAATAAGAGCAGAAGCTATTTCAGTTTTTTTTGATTGATGGATTTCTTTTATAAAACCATCATTATTTAGAATAAGGTATATAACTTGATCAGATTTAAATTCATTTAAATTAATGTTTTTATTTTTTGAAATTTTAAAGGTATTTAAATGTGACCAAATAGAAAAAAATTTAGGAGGAAATCCTATCCCAAATTCTAAAACTCTTACTTTAAATATCTTTGCAGTAATATAATGGCCAAGTTCATGTAAAACTACTAAAGGTGTAATAATTAGAGATAGTGTAAATATACTTATAAAAATTTGCATCGAGTTTCAGGTTTTATTTAAAAATTAATTCATTAATTCTAGTGTTCAAATATTCTCTTAATTCAATTATATTATCATAATTAAATTCTTGATTAAAAAATTCTTTTGACAAAGTCATTTCTAAATAATTTGGAATAGAAGTATATGAAATTTTTTCTGATAAAAATAATTTAACTAAGATTTCATTTGTCAATGACAATGCTGATATATATAAAGGTCCTTTTCTTATATATTCATAAGCAAAATCATAACAAGGATATTTTCCTTTTTTTACTTCTGAAAAAGAAAGTTGATTTATTTTTTTAAAGTCTAATTTATTTTCATATTTTAAATTAAAATTTTTATAATCTATAGCATGTTTTATAGGTAATATCATATCATTCTGTGATAATTGAGCCTTAATCGATCCATCCTCAAACTCTACCATTGAATGCACTAAGCTTTCTCTATGAATAAGTACATCTATTTTTTCAATGGGTATGTCAAACATATAGCTTATCTCAACTATTTCAAAAATTTTATTCATCATAGTTGAAGAATCTACAGTTATTTTTTCTCCCATTTTCCAATTTGGATGTTTAATTGCCTGTGCAGGTGTTATATTTTCTAAATCTTGAAAATCAAAATCTCTAAAGGCACCTCCAGAAGCTGTTAAAAGGATTTTTGAAATATTTCTTGATTCATTGTCAATACATTGCCAAATAGCAGATGGTTCAGAATCAACTGGAAATATTTTTGAACCACTTATATTTGATTCTTTAAAAAGTAATGGGCCAAAAGTTACAATAACTTCCTTATTAGTCAATCCAATATTTTTTCCAGAATTAATTGCCTTAAAAATTGGTAAGAAAGCATTTGAGCCAGAAGTAGCAAAAAGTATAAAATCTATACTTCTATCATTAACTATTTCTGAAGAATCCATCAAAGTAGAACCTTTGATATGATAATTAATTTTTTCTAAATTGTCATAAAATTTAGGTTTAAATTTATTTATCTGTTTTTTATGAAGTTTTATATTATTACCAGCAGTTAATGCATAGATACTATAGCTTTCTAAATTATTTTCAAATAATTCTAATGTTTGGGTACCTATAGAGCCAGTTGATCCAATTATTGCAATTTTTTTCATATTAATTTCATATTAAAAAGAATATCCAAAAAGACAATACAAAACTAGGTAAAATAGAATCTAGTCTATCTAAAATTCCTCCATGTCCGTAAAAAAAATTTGAAAAGTCATCTATTTTTATCATACGTTTTATTTTAGAAACAAATAAATCTCCAAATATACTTGTTGTTATCAAGCCTAATATTAATAAAATGATTAAAAAATAATTTGTTCCAGAAAAGAATTTATTAGATATAAAAAGAAATATTAAAAATCCAAAAATTAATCCAAAAATAACAGATGCTATATAACCTTCGATAGTCTTGTTTGGTGAAATATTAGTAAGAAATTTTATTTTAGTTTTTCCAAATAGCTGTCCAAATATATAGCCAAACGTATCTACAATAAACACTAAAGATAAATTAAAGAAAAAAATTATTTTCCAGTTTTCAATTAAATTTTCAATTAAAAAAACATGTAGAAAAAAAACAGAATAAATAATTGAAAATAAAATATATTTATAATTTCTAGATAATTTATTCGATTTGATTTGAAGTAAAATTTCTAAAATAAATACTAAAAAAGATAAAATAATTAATGGATGCAAACTAACATTGATTATTTTGAAAGAAGGTAAAAAATTAAAACCTAAGTAAATTATTAGAAGACCAATAATAGAAGTTATTATTCTTTTAGTTCTATTGTTAAGTACCATAATTTCTTTTTCTATTTTTATAATCTGACACAATTTTTTCAAGATCACTAATAGTAAAATCTGGCCAAAATTTCTCCAAAAAAAATAACTCCGAGTAAGCAGATTGCCATAATAAAAAATTTGAAAGTCTTTTTTGTCCACCTGTTCTAAGGATAATATCAGGATCAGGAAAAGAAGTAGTCATTAAATTAGAAACAAATTTATTCTCATCAATAATTTTATTTTTTTGTTTTAAAAGATTATTAACGGCATTAATAATTTCACTTCTAGAACCATAATTAAATGCCACGGAAAGAAAAAGGCCATCATTATTTTTGGTTAAATTTTCAGATTTTTGAATTTTATTTATCAATTCAAATGGTAAGTTTTCTTTATTTCCTAAATGAGAAATATTGATATTGCTTTCATTTAAATTTTCAGATTCTTTAGCAATAACATTAATAGCAAGATTTAGAATAAACTCTATTTCATTTTTTGATCTCTTCCAGTTTTCTGTAGAAAATGCAAATAAAGTTAAATATTTTATTCCAAGTTTTTTTGCATGTAACGCAATAGGTTTGATTTGTTCATATCCTTTAATATGACCTCTAGATCTTTCAAGTCCTTTATTTGTAGCCCATCTACCATTACCATCCATAATAATAGCCAAGTGATTAGGAGTAGTATTTTCTTTATGCATTTTTTAAACTTGCATTATTTCTGATTCTTTTGAACTAGATTCTTGATCTATTAATTTAATTGAATCATCAGTTAATTTCTGCAAATCAGAAATAGCTCTTCTAGAATCATCTTCTGAACAATCACCATTTTTTTCAAGATTTCTTATTTCATCTTGTATATCTCTTCTAATATTTCTAATTGAAACTTTTGATTGTTCACTTCTTTGTTTTAAAACTTTTACAACATTTTTTCTTGTTTCTTCAGTCATTGGAGGTATATTAACTCTAATAATTTGTCCATCAATTTGTGGAGTTATACCTAAATCTGAAATTTGAATACCTTTTGAAATTATTTGAGTAGCGGATTTATCCCATGGTTGAACAGTCATGCTTCTTTGATCACTTAATGATATTTGTGCTAGTTGATTTAAAGGCATTATAGATCCGTGATAATCTATTTTTATATTTTCTAAAAGGCTTGTAGTTGCTCTACCTGTTCTTATAGATTGGATGTCAGTAACAAAAAATTCATTCGCTGATTTCATTCTTTCCGAACAGTCTTTTAATATTTCAGATAATTCCATAGTCCACCTCAATTCTTATTTATATATTACCTAAGATTTATTTGGAGTATATATTTGCGTACCTACTTTATTTCCAGAAATAACTTTAAACAAATTATCAGATTTAAATAAATCAAAAATAACTATAGGTAGATTATTATCCATACAAAGAGTTAGAGCTGTTGAGTCTAAAGCTGATAGTCTCTTACTTAAAGCTTCATGGTGAGTAATTTTATCAATTTTTTTTGCTGCAGAATTTATTTTAGGATCAGAATCATACATTCCATCAATTCCATTTTTGGCCATAATAAGTAAGTCTGCATTTATTTCTATAGCTCGAAGTGCTGCAGCAGTATCAGTAGACATAAAAGGATTCCCAGTACCACCAGCAAATAAAACTAATCTTCCTTTTTCAAGATGCCTTATTGCTTTTCTTCTGATATATGGCTCAGCTACTGAAGGTAAATTTAATGCAGATTGTGTTCTAACTTCTATGTTATTTTTCTCTAATTCATCTTGAAGAGCTAAGGCATTCATTATTGTTGCAAGCATTCCTGCATAGTCAGCAGTTGATCTATCCATTCCTCTTTTTTCGTAATCAATTCCTCGCCAAAAGTTACCACCGCCAGCAACAATAGAAATTTGAACATTTAAGCTAGAAGTTTTTTTAATTTCTGTAGCAATAGTTTTGATTACTTCAGCATGAAGACCAAACTCTAAATCTCCTTTTAAAGATTCTCCACTAAGTTTTAAAACAATTCTTTTAGGTTTATTAATTTCCAATTTCAAATCTATTGATTTTTTTTATAACTATATTTTCACCAACTTTTGAAGAAAGTTCATTAACAACTTCTCCAACAGTTTTTGCTGAGTCTCGAATGTACGCTTGAAGCTCTAGAATTTGATCATCAGATAATTCACTATCTACTTCTTTAGAAATAGATGCAGGATTCATTGCAGCTACTTGCATTGCTATTTCTTTTGCGCACTTAGAAAATTCATCTGTTCTAGCAACAAAGTCCGTTTCACATGACAATTGAACCAATGCTCCAATTCTACCTCCATTATGAATGTAAGACTCTACGATTCCATTTTCAGTAGCTCTTCCTGCCCTTTTTTCAACAGATGCTAGTCCTTTTTTAGCCAAATAAGCTTCAGCTTCTTTCATTTCTCCTTGAGATTCTTCTAAAGCTTTTTTTGCATCCATTATACCTGCACCAGTATTATCTCTTAATTCTTTTATCAATTTAGCTGTAATTTCAACCATTAGATTCTCCTAGAGTTTTTTTAATTAATTTAGCTATCTTTAGCTTTTGGTTCTGTTTTAGCTTTTGGTTCTGTTTTAGCTTTTGGTTCTGCTTTAGCTTTTGGTTCTGCTTTAGCTTTTGGTTCTGCTTTAGCTTTTGGTTCTGCTACAGTTTTTGGTTCTGCTACAGTTTTTGGTTCTGCTACAGTTTTTGGTTCTGCTACAGTTTTTGGTTCTGCTACAGTTTTTGGTTCTGCTACAGTTTTTGGTTCTGCTACAGCTTTTGGTTCTGCTTTAGCTTTTGGTTCTGCTACAGTTTGTGATTCTGCTACAGTTTGTGATTCTGCTACAGTTTGTGATTCTGCTACAGTTTTTGGTTCTGCTACAGTTTTTGGTTCTGCTACAGTTTGTGATTCTGCTACAGTTTTTGGTTCTGCTACAGTTTT
>Ga0114993_10000230_pt1 | contig 64279 bp, 42 predicted proteins | sample ArcticOcean_MG_C_FD_87042 | JGI IMG/M metagenome (GOLD analysis project Ga0114993, IMG submission 87042) | Marine microbial communities from western Arctic Ocean - ArcticOcean_MG_CB2_150 | ecosystem: Environmental > Aquatic > Marine > Oceanic | place: Arctic Ocean: Canada Basin | collected... | reverse complement strand
TTACAACTTCGCGACGCGTGGGTTTACGTACGACGTCTTCAGCAAGTCGGACGTGGCGAGCATTTCTGTCGACGTCGGTGCGGGCAACGACCAGGTGTACCTGGGCGGCAGCATTTACCGGGATTCCACGATTGAACTCGGCGACGGCAACGATCGAGTGTCGGGCGGACGTCGCAGCGATGTGATCAATGGCGGCAACGGGAATGACGTCATTTACGGTAACAACGGAAACGATGTTATCGATGGCGGAGCAGGCAACGATTACATCCGCGGCGGCAATCACAACGACATCCTGCGAGGCGGTAATGGCAACAACTGGATCTACGGCGACAACGGACACGACGTCCTGGTCGGCGGAGATGACTTCGACTACCTCAATGGTGGAAGCGGGCGGGACATCCAGATTGGTGGCGGCGGTCAGGATTGGCTCGTGGGGAGTAACGGCGACGACATTCTGATTGGCGGGTCGACCATCTACGACAATGACGATGCCGCCTTGACGGCGCTGCTGACGGCTTGGACATCAAGAACCAGTTACAACAATCGCGTCAACGCCATTCGCGCCGGGAGTGGCAGCCTGAACGGGATCAAGTTGGAAGCTGGAACAACCGTCCATGATGACGGCGTTAGAGATGTCCTGATTGGTAACCGTGGTCGCGACTGGTATTTCGGAGACACATCGGGCTCAGATCGCGACTGGATCTTCCGCAGCTTTAACGAACTGGTTGACGCACTGCCGTGATCGTCCAAATGAACCACTGTCTGAATGACGGGGAGTCCAGAACGGGCTCCCCGTTTTCTATGCGCGCCGTGCGTTCGTCTCTGCTCGCGACATCGGACGACGCACGCGGTCCTGGCCGGCTCAGCACGTTCTGAGTCAGTTCCGTCAGGTGGGCGTCCTCGAGCTACTCCGACACGCGAATGATCCGCCGACCCGAGACCATCTGACCGAACATGTCGGTGGACCGCACCTGGATCAAATGACTTCCCGTGCTGAGTCCCTTCGGTAGCGGCGAAATCCACAGGTGGGACGATGGACGCGGAGCCGACATCGTGCGCCACGGTTTATTGGTGAGTGCGGCGTCGATCGCATAGGTCTGCTCGTAATACGGATCATTACGGACTGTGTGTTCCATCGTCGTCCAGTCGCCGGAATCGACTCGCATCTCCGTGCGTGACCGCGACGACCCGTTAAACACGTTTACGAAAATCGTTGTTTCTTCTTCAGCAGCGGTGGAGACAACATCGGGGGCTTGGATCTGTAACTGATAATCCTCAGGTCGGCCTGCCGGCCGGTAGTCGAGGGCGTATTTTGTGCCGTCGAAGGAAATGATTGAGTAGCCGTTCGGTGTGCCGTCGGTGCAAGTGGTATGTGGAATCTGGCGTTCGTCCGTGGCACCGGACCACCAGCTTCCACTGACAGTCACGTTGATAAAGTGGTGATGCGGTTCAGGTCCCTGCCAACCATCGTCTCGCGTGATAAAGCGATGTTCGAGCCGATGCGTGTGGGCAGACATCGACATGGCAAACGGCCGCTTTTCGATCAGGCGGTACAGATCCTGCCGATCTTCCACTTCGGTCAACGGAATGTGCATCATCACAACCAGTAGCTGGTCGTCGGGGATACCGGCCAGGTCGTTGCGAATGAACTCGATCTGCTGCTTGCCGAGTCCGCCGCGATAACGACCGCGTTTTCCGGGCGTGTCCACAACCCACTCGACATCGTCCAGTACAAGGAAATGCACGGTGCCGTAATCAAACGAGTAGTACGCCGGACCGAAGTTCTGCTCGAAAGTCGCGTTGCTGATGCGGTCGTTCGCCGCGTCGTAGTTGATGTCGTGGTTGCCCACGATGTTGTACCAGGGGATACCCAGCAGCGCGATCGATCGTGCCTGTGACTCGAACAGCGACAGATCGTCAAACAAAATGTCGCCAAGGGTGACCCCGAACGACGCGTCTGTCCCCACTAACCCCTCAACGACGTCGTGAGCGATCCAGTCGATTTCCTTCTGATCACGAGGCTGCGGGTCGCCGAACAGAATCGCTTTGAACTGATCCGGTTCCTTCTGCGGAGACAGCGGAAAATCGACAGACTCGGGCAGCGGTCCGGTCGGTTCGACGCCTGCGTATTTCAGTTCGGGTGATCCGGCCGGCTTATGGATGTAATAGAACTGCGGCAGGTTGTGCTCGTTCAAGGGTGTGCGCCAGTTGCGTGGTTTGATGACGAAAATGATTGTGTCGTCATCGATGGCCAGTTCGTACGCCCCGCTGTCGTCTGTCTGCACGATTCCCTGACCGTTAGACACGCGAACGCCGGCAAGTCCTTTCTCGCCCGCATCACGCTTGCCGTTGCCGTTGGCGTCGTGAAAAACAACGCCCCGTGCGGATCGTTCCGTGCCGGAGTCCTTGTCCGAATGGACACCCGCAGCGAGGGCGATGCCAAGTAACACGGCGGCAGAAGTCACGCTGAGAATCAGTTTGCGCATCTGATCGTTTCTGTAGGTGGGGCAGGGCAGGGGGAGTCCCACGCGAGGCACTCGGAACAGGTCTTTGCGTCCCGACAGTCCGCTCTTTAGACTCGCACGCGGGGTTGATCACCCGCTTCATAGTTCATTCGCTTCACAGATCAATCGCGACGGCACCGAGGAACCCATGAACTGGCTGCTGCTGTGCCGGATGCTCGGCCTGCTCGGAATGCTTGTCGGCGGGTCGATGCTGTTCAGTCTGCCCTGGGCATTCCCCGCGTGCGGTCAGACCGACACCTTCGAGAACGATGGCTTCCGAGGGCTCGTGGGGTCAATCGTTATCAGCCTGGCCGTCGGTGGCGGTCTGTATTTCGTGGGCCGGCGTGAACGCGACGGCATTCTGCGAAAAGAGGCTCTGGCAATCGTCGGGCTCGGCTGGCTGCTGGCCGGATTGCTCGGGAGTCTGCCGTTTCTGCTTTCCGGTGCCAGCCGTCATTCCGGAGATGTCATCGTGCCGATGACGATACCGGATGCGATTTTCGAATCGATCTCCGGATTTACGACGACAGGCGCATCCGTGCTGACTCACCTGGAAGCGCCACCCGTGGGTACAGATGACGCGAATGCTCCGCGGAAACTGGTGCCGCGGTGCATCATGTTCTGGCGGAGCTTCACGCACTGGCTTGGCGGCATGGGCATCATCGTGCTGTTCATCGCGGTTCTTGGTCAGATTGGGGCTGGCGGAAAAGCACTCATGCGGCGTGAGGTTCCCGGCCTGATTTCCGAAACCGTACGTCCGCGTGTGCGGGAAACGGCGATCGTCATGTGGGCCATTTATGTTGGTCTGAGCGTCATTCAGGCACTGCTGCTGTGGCTTGAAGGACTCACGTTTTACGACTCACTGTGTCACACGTTCGGGACGGTGGCGACTGGTGGATTCAGCACGTGGAACGCCAGTCTGGGTCACTACACAAAGCCAGTCGTGCAGTGGACCGTGCTGGTGTTCATGATCCTGGCCGGCACGAATTTCAATCTGTACTTCCTGCTGCTGACAGGCAACCGATCGCAGCGGGAGCAGGCCAGCCGCTGGAGTCGTCTGGGACCATTGCTGCGGGATCCCGAATTCCGGCTGTACCTGACGATTATTTCGGCCGCGACCGTGCTTCTGGGTTTCAGCCTCTGGCGGAACGCCCAGTATGAGTCCTCCGAGGAAATCCTCAGGCACTCCGCATTTGCCGCCGTGTCGATCATGACCACAACTGGTTTCGGCACTGAGGACTTCGATCAATGGAGTGGGTTCAGCCGTGGCCTACTGGTCGGGTTGATGTTCGTGGGCGGGTGTTCGGGATCGACCGGTGGTGGAATCAAAGTGGTTCGTTTTCTGTTGTTCGCCCGCATTCTGAAGCTCGAACTGGAGAACGCCTTTCGCCCGAATGTCGTTCGTCCGCTGCGGATTGCCGGTGTTAATCTGGAGAACACTCTGCGACACGACGTGATCGTGTATTTCAGCTTCATGCTGCTGATCTTCGTGTCGAGCTGGCTGCTGATGCTGGCCATCGAACCAGGCCGTCCCTGGCAGGACACGGGACATGAATCTCAGCTTCTGGATAGCGCAACCGCGGTCGCCGCGACGCTGAACAACATCGGCCCAGGTCTGGGAGCTGTCGGCCCGACGATGAATTTCTCGTTGCTTGCGCCGCAGACGAAGCTCCTGCTGAGCCTGCTGATGCTGATGGGCCGACTGGAGCTGTTCGCAATTCTGGTGCTGTTCGTCCCATCGTTCTGGAAGACGCAGTAGCACCTGTGCGTTGCGAAGAGGCTGTGCGGCTTCTGAGGCAAGTTCAGAAGCCAATGCCTGGCGGCACGAACATCGAATATCGAACAAGGAATTTCGAATGATGAAGTGCTTCACTTCGGACTTCGAAATTCCTTGTTCGATATTCGATATTCGTTGCGAAACGCCAGCGACAACATGTTGGTCGATCCGAGAATCGCAGGACCTAAGTCGCACCTACTCAACCTGTTCTGGCTGACCGTCTTCGCTGGCCGGCTTGCTTTTCTGCTGGGCGAGGTACTCAACCAGGTCCCGCCTGGGGCACACCGAGCCACAATGTAACCGCACTGCGCGAGCAGTAATCGTCTACGACAGAATTGACTCATTGGGCTTCTGAACCAGTCTTGAGATGGTCGATTCCAAGCCGGTCTTCACCACCTGGCAGCGTCGCTTTCCGTTGTGATGATTCGGGGCGCGATGCCCCAAAATGCCGGCTTGCGAGCGAGTTGACGAACGCCGCCGAAACCTGCTGCAATGCTGGCAGGTTCTCCGTTGGAGCGTCTCTGCGTCATTCCCGATCGCCACAACAGCGTAACAATCACGACCATGGAAGATCTCTACAACGTCCTCGGAGTCGAGCGCGGCACGTCGCAGGATGTAATTCGAAAGGCGCACCGTAAGCTGTCTCGCGAGAATCACCCGGATCGCAATCCGGGTAATGAAGCTGCGTCTCAGAAGTTCAAGCAGGTACAGGCCGCGTACGAAGTCCTTGGCGACGCTGAAAAACGGGCGAAGTACGACCGCTTTGGCCATGCTGGCGGACGCGGTGGTCCCGGTCCGATCGATCTGAGTGAGCTGTTTGGCAACGACGCAGACATGGGAAGTCTGTTCGCGGAGGCCTTCGGACTCGGAGGCGGCCGTGGAGGTGGCGGGTTCGGTGGGCAGCCTCGAGCCCGCAGGGGTCGCGACACAGAGGCCACGATCGAAATCGCATTCAGCACGGCAGCCGAAGGCGGCAAGCATGGGCTGACAGTCACAACACAGGGCCGTCGGGAAGAGCTGACTATCACTATTCCGCCGGGCGTCAGTTCAGGCAGTGTGATTCGATTGGGCGGCCAGGGCGGCGCCGGTTCCGGTGGTGGACCGAACGGCGACCTGCTGGCCCGCATCAAGGTGGCACCGCATCCTTACTTCCGCCGTGAGGGAAGTAATCTGCTCGTCGACGTGCCGATTACGATCGCAGAGGCTGCTTTGGGTGGCCAGGTTGATGTGCCGACACTCAGCGAGGGTATCATCACCATGACAGTGCCGCCGGGCTCATCCAGCGGGACAAAGCTGCGTCTGCGTGGCAAGGGCGTCACGGACCCGAAAACGAAGCAACGCGGCGATCTGATTGCTGTCGTGAAAATTGTCGCCCCGAAAGACCTGGACGATCGATCGCGAGAACTGCTTACGGAATTCGGCGTGCTGAATCCCGTCGATCCACGTGCCGACTTGTGGTGAGAATGGGCTGTTCAACTCAAGTCAGCCCGGCAATCGGGTCGCCGAAATAAATGTGATTCGGGCGGTCGACTTCGTCCTTCCACGCTGCCGTTCGCGGCAGGCCGAGTGCTTCGTAAATCGTCGCGGCCATGTTCTCTGGCTTTTGCGGATCTGCGGCCGGATAGCCGCCAGTTTTGTCCGATGAGCCAACAACTCGACCACCGACGATTCCGCCGCCGGCGAAGAAGACCGTCTGCACAGCTCCCCAGTGATCCCGTCCAGGCGCCTTGTAATGCTGTGGCAACCCAAAGACTTTCGGTGTGCGACCAAACTCGCCGGCCATGACGACGAGCGTGGAATCGAGCAAACCGGACTCGCTCAGGTCATCAAGAAGCGCAGACACCGACCGGTCCATCGGTGGCAGGAGAGAGTTCTTCAGATTCGGGAACGCGTTGCCGTGCGTGTCCCAAGTCTCGTTATTGCCGAGATTGACCTGCACCAGACTGACGCCCGCTTCCACCAGTCGCCGTGCCATCAGTAGCGACCAGCCGAACGAGTTGCGGCCGTAGCGATCCAGCACACTGTCTTCGGCAGTGGTGACGTCGAACGCGCCCTGCACTCGCTGATCCGTCAGTAGTGAGATAGCTCCCTGGCGATAGCGATCAAACTGCTGGACGTTGGCGGTTCGATCGAGATCACGTCGTTGTTTCTCGATACTCGTCATGAGTTGGAATCGCGTTGACAGCCGGGAACCGGACAGGCCTTCAGGCAGCGCGAGATTGGGTGCCTGAAACTTGAGCCCGGCTTTCTCCGGGCCACGCGCGTGGTGAAATTCGAATTCCGGAAACGCGCCATACGTCTTACCGTTGAAGGGAGCCGCCGACACGAACCATGGATCGCGTCGTCGGCCAAGTTGACCGCCGAACTGGCCGGGGATGACACGTCCGCTGCGATGAATCAGACGCTCGGGCAGGGCGATGGCAGGCGGCAGGTTGTTGCGGGGCGCCAACTGATCGCCGGCAATTGCCGCGATGGATGGCCAGTCTTCCGGCATCGGTCGGCTGCCACTGAATGTGGGCGGCATCGGTGTGCGGCCAGAGAGCATCACCATATGTCCCTGGGAATGCTCGTTGTACGGATGCGTGAGGGATCGGACGATCGACCAGTTTCGACTTCGGGCCGCCAGCATCGGCATGTGCTCGCAAATCTGCAGCCCCGGCGTTTCCGTGGAGATCGGTGAGAACTCTCCTCGGATGTTGTCGGGAGCGTTCGGCTTCATATCGAAGCTGTCATGCTGGCCAAGTCCTCCAGACAAGAAGATGTAGATTACTGAGCTGGCAGTCTGAACCTGTGAGGCGGAATCGGCCGCCCGCAAGGCCTCCACATGGTTCATACCCAGGCCGAGGAGCCCGACCGAACCAGCCTGAATGGCCGTCCTGCGTGAAATATGCGGATGAGTCAGCAAATGCATGCGGTTCGTTTCCGGCGTCAGTGATTCAATGCTTGGCGATGCGACACGGGGGTCCTCGAAGCGTACACCGTACCCGTTGTATCGATCGACGCCAGGAGAATTGCCGAAGCGTTTCGGTTTGAGTCGTTTACGGCAGCGTGCTCATGCTCTATGAGCGTCGTCGGTGGTGAGCTGCGGGAAGTTTGCGTCTGGTGGGCAATTGAAAACGACGGCTCAATAGATGCGGCTGTATAGATTGCTTGCGAGTGCGTCTCACACTGGCGTATTCTCAGAGTTGCCGATTTTCCGGCGAATTTCTGTCGCGATGCTATGCAGCTTTCAAACGATGCGTGGCGTTTGAGAAGCCAGACCTACGGGAAGCGAACGGACTGTGTATCTGATTCTGCGGGACGAAATGAAGTGGCGAAACGTGTTCCGGTTGATTCCGGGACAGGTGACGACGATCGGCCGCGCTCCGACAAATCGCGTTGTCGTACCTGACGACATCTGCAGCCGACACCATTGTGAGGTCTTTCAAGCGGGCGGCGAGTGGATGGTTCGTGATCTGGATAGCCGCAATGGAACTCTGCTCGGTGCGGAAACCGTTGATGACGACAGTCCCCTCAGCGAAGGCGATCAGATTCAGATTGGTGAGTTCTTTCTCGTTTTCACGCAGGACATTTCACAGCCGTCGGTCGAATCGGAGGAACTGGAATCCGACACAAACACTGAAACGCTCGACGGCGCGGCCATTAAAGCAGCCGGGCTCAGTAGTCCCGAGATTCTGCATCGTCGGCAGCGTACCCGGTACCACGGTGGTCCCGAAGATATCGGACGTGACCGCACCAGCCAGGAACTGGCTCGGCTGTACCGCCTGGCTCTCGACATGGGTTCGGCCGCAGATGCCGCCGCGCTTTCCGAGATTGTCCTGTCCGGACTGTTCACGGCGATTCAGGTCGATATCGGTGCTGTGCTGTTACTGCCCGAAGCGACAAAAGATGCTGATTCCGCCAACCTTCGCGTTGTCGCGTTTCGTGCCAGCGAAGATCAAAGTTATGAGAAAGTTTCGACCTCTCTGACCGAGATCGTCCTGGAAGACAGCGAGGCCATTCTGGCGAGAGATGTCAAAGACGACGCTCGTCTGACCGACACGGCCAGTCTGGAGCAGTTGCAGGCGCGGAGCGTGATTTGTGCCCCGATTCGCGCAGCCGATTCAATCTTTGGTGTTGTCCACCTCTACACGACACATGGCGGGCGGACACTGGAAGTCGACGATCTGGAATTCACACTGGCTGTGGCAGATCAGTTCGCGATCGCTCTGGACAATCTGCATAAGCGTCAACATCTGCAGGCCGGGCTCGAACTGGCACGTGATGAGGCCGATACGCTTCGTAACCAGTTGGAAATCGAAAGCGACCTGGTGGGCACGAGTCCGTCGATGCAGGAACTCCAGCAGTCGATTGGACGCATCGCTCAGACTGATGCCACGGTGTTGATTCGCGGAGAAAGCGGCGTCGGCAAAGAACTGGTCTCGCGAGCGATTCACTTCAGCAGTGATCGGCGTAATGGGCCGTTCGTGTGTTTGAACTGCGCGGCTCTGTCCGAAACTCTGCTGGAAAGCGAGTTGTTCGGACACGAAAGGGGCTCGTTCACGGGCGCCGTCAACCGAAAGATCGGAAAATTCGAGCAGGCGAATCGCGGAACACTATTCCTCGACGAAGTCGGCGAAATGAGTCTACCGATACAGGCAAAGTTCCTGCGCGTCCTGGAAGGGCATGCCTTCGAGCGTGTCGGCGGCGGCACTCAGATCAATGTCGACACGCGAGTCGTTGCGGCCACGAATCGTGACCTTGAGCAGGCCATCGAAGAAAAGACGTTTCGCCAGGATTTGTTCTATCGCCTGTTCGTTGTCGAAATCGCAGTCGCCGCACTGCGTGATCACGCGACGGACATCCCCATCCTGGCGGACCATTTCCTGCAGAGATGCCGCGCTAAAGCGAGTTGTCGAGTCACGGCGTTTTCCGAGGAAGCCATGTCGGCGCTGTCTGACTACGAGTGGCCTGGCAACGTGCGCGAGCTGCAGAATACGGTCGAACGAGCGGTCATACTCTCGCGCGGTCCGCTGGTGGAAGTTAGCGACATCCAGTTTTCGACTCGCACAACAACGACAGCGACTCCAATCACCTTGAGCTCAACGCCGGCGAAGAGCAGTCCAGCTTCTGGCAGTGACAACTCTGAAGGTCGGGACGTTTCTTTAGAGCGTCTTGAACGCGAGCACATTCTGGCCACGCTGAAACGAACTGACTGGAACAAGTCGATGGCGTCTCAGATTCTGGGCATCGAGCGTTCGACGCTGGATCGTAAGCTGAAGCGGTACAACGTCAGTCGTCCAGACCGCGGTGAACGATAGCCAGCGGCCTCACCGCATTGCGTTGTCCGTCGCAGGGGCGACAAATCCACACTTGGGCCGACCGCATCAGAGTTCGGTCCGCCCGTCTGATTTTTTCTGAGTTGGGAATGCTGATTTTTGATTGACTTCATGATCCAGCATCCTGAGAATCCCCTTCTTGCCTGCCTTTTTCTTCCAACGTGTCATCGTCCTTCCATCGTCAGCACTAGAGACTGCCACCCGCCGCATGCACTTCTCTATCTACTCGTTATTGGCTTGAAGTGCCTATTGTCGTTCATGTTGACAGTGCGGGTTCGTCCCCGTAGCGGTTTCCATTTCGGCCACAACTCGTCTCGTGTGCATCGTTCAAGATTCTAAGCCAGGCAGATCGTCTCTGTGAGGAGACAGAGACCGTCCTAATGCCGCAGGGAGCGCGGCACGGTTAACCCGTTTCCGTAGAGCTGGAGCCTCCCGAATGCCAACTTCTCTTGCTGACGTCAGCACGACCGACCTCGACACCGCACTTAAAGTGAAGCTGCACGAGTATCCGGTAATCAACTTCGATGACCTTGGGATTGAACCAGGCGATCCGACTGAGGCGAAACCGGGCTCGGAAGAGAAAGTCGTGATGCTGGCAGCCAGGTACAACGCGGGCCTGCCCCTGTGGCACAACGAAGACTGCGTCGACCACGGTCCTGGAGGAACGGTCGACGAAGAAGACTAGTGGACACAGACGGCGTTAGATTCCACAGCCCCTCGGATGCTTGCATCCGAGGGGCTCTTTTTGTTCGCGGCCGACGCAGTCGCGTTTTGCGGCTGCTTTTACGTGGCGAGAGCAGGTTGCGACGGACTGCCTCCCCCGGTAAATTTCGCGGCTCTGATAGTCGTAACCCCATGAATAGCTGTGAGAAAGGGAGTCCAATGGTTCAACGTCCCCGCACCAAACTGCACAAGGGACGCAGCACTGCTCGCTGCCCCAAATGTGGCAAAGTGGTCCGTCGCCGAGTTCGCTGTAAGACCTGCAACCGAAAACTCAAGTAAGCAAGGAGTCGACCGGACCTGGGACCGATATGGCTTGTTCCCTCAGTACCGGTGTGGCATCCTCACTTACCTGAGTGCGCTGTTGTCGTAAGTGACTCGAACAGGCCCTTGTTTTCAGACGTGTTGTTCCTGAAGGAGCTTGATATGTGGCGGATCACTGGGGAGCCCGGAAAAGACCTGTGTGATAGTCATCTCGGAGTTTCACGCCGCGACATGTTGCGTGTGGGTGGCTCGGGAATGCTCGGTCTGTCGCTGGGTTCCATGCTGCAGCTCAAAGCTGACGCCGCTCAATTGCCCGCAGGGGGAACCGGTTGGGGCAAGGCCAAGCACATCATCATGTGCTATCTGCAGGGTGGCCCGTCGCATTTGGATCTCTGGGATCCAAAATCCGGCGTCCCGGATAATGTGAAGAGCGTCTTCAAGCCAATTGATACGAAGCTGCCAGGCGTGCAGTTCACCGAACTGCTGCCGAAGCTCGCTCAGGTCAATGACCGCTTCACGATGATTCGGTCGATGAGCTATACGCCCAACGGCCTGTTCAATCATACGGCCGCCATTTACCAGATGATGACTGGGTACACGACGGACAAGGTCAGCGCCTCCGGTCAGCTCGAACCGCCGGATCCCAAGGACTTTCCCAACTTCGGCTCAAATATCATTCGGCTGAGGCCCCCGACTGTTCCGATGCTGCCGTTCGTCATGCTGCCGCGTCCGCTGCAGGAGAGCAATGTCGTCGGCAAGGGTGGAACGGCCGGCTTCCTTGGTCGTTCATTCGATCCGTACACGCTGTACCCGCCCGGGGACGACCTCGACATGACGAAGATGACGAAGATCAAGATTGATGATCTTCAGCTTCGCCCGGACGTGTTTGCTCAACGACTCAACCGCCGCGCCAAGCTTCGCGACCAGATCGTGAAACGTATGAAGGTCGTTGACGAAGCGGTGAAGGACTACACGCTTAACGAGTATTACGACCGGGCTCTCAGTCTGATCGTCTCCGGCCGCGCTCGTGAGGCCTTCGATGTCGAAGCCGAGCCCGCCGCGATACGTGAACGATATGGCCGTAACACGTTTGGAGACTGCTGCCTGCTGGCTCGCCGGCTGGTGGAAGCCGGTACGCGGGTCGTCGAAGTTATCTGGCCGAAGGTGGCGAATTCCGACAACCATTCGTGGGATGTCCATTCAGGACTCTCCAAACGCATGAAGAACCAGTCGGGACCGATGCTTGACGGCGGCCTGTCAGCACTGATTTCCGACCTCGACGAACGCGGCCTGCTGGACGAAACGCTGGTGGTTTGCATCGGTGAATTTGGTCGCAGTCCACAAAGAGGCGTCAGCACGTCCGGCAACAACAACCAGGATGATGGCCGCGACCACTGGCCATACTGCTACACGGGCGTCGTTGCCGGTGCTGGCTTCAAACGTGGTTACGTTCACGGCGAGTCTGATCAAACCGGTTCTGCCCCACTGCGTGATCCGGTGCATCCTGGCAATCTGCTGGCCGGCATCTATCACTCGTTCGGCATCGAGCCACAGACGATTGTCTACAATCACCTCAACCAGCCACGCGAGCTGGTCAAGGCGGAGCGCGTCGAAGCACTGTTTGCGTGAGATCGACCGTCCACATCGAATTGAAGAGCCCACTCGGAGCGATGTTCCGAGTGGGCTTTTTTGTTCCGTCTCGGGGTAAGCGTGAGACCGTGAACACGCGGCCTGTTTCTATGCGCCATCGAGGTCATCCAGCTCCCGGAGTGCCTGGTCGCCGACGGTCTCAGCGGGCTGAGGTTCCGGCCATTGACTGTTTTCGCGAAGCAGGTGCTCGGCCTGCTCGAACGGACAGAACGTTTCCAGTCGCGTGAAGAAAGGGCGGCTGGAAGGGTCGCGAATCGCCTCCGGGAACGACTCGGCCTTGCCAAGCAGATGCCGCGAGTTGGTGCCCAGAACAAGCTCACGGCAACGCGCAGCCACTTCGAGCCATCCCGCCTGGCAGGCCTCGTATCCGGCCAGCACAAGGAAACGATCACGTCCGGGTGCCTGCTGCTTTCCATGAGACAGCCGGGCAAGCCGTGCGTAGGCCAGCATCGCAATTTCGTGATTTCGCACGGGAGATTCTCTCAATGGAAAACTGCAGCCTGATGGGTAACCGGTGGACGCCAATCGAATGTGACCCGCTTTGAGCGGTAAATCGCCCGTGCTCTGTCACAGCTTAGATATGGCCTGGCAGGTGTCGAGCGTAGCCAGTCACGTCCAATGCCGTGAGGATCGGAGCACTCGCCTGAGTGAGGTGCATTCTCTAGCATTCGGTGTGTACGGATTTGTGTGATTCGAAAGAGAAAACCAGCACGGACGAACAAGAAACTTATGTCGGAATACCGGACAATTGCCAAGGTTGGTGCGGTGCCCGAAGGCGAGGGGCGCGCGTTTACGATAGATGGTCGCATCGTGGCAGTGTTTCTGATCGACGGCGAATACTTTGCAATCAATGACTTGTGTCCACACATGGGGGCGTCGCTTTCTTCCGGATACGTCGAGGATCACGCCGTCACGTGCCCGTGGCATGCCTGGCGATTCAGCGTGCAGGACGGAACCTGGGTCGACAACCCGAAAGTAAAAACCGAGTGCTATCCAGTGCGCGTGGACGGAGACAACATTCAGGTGGTCGTTGCGGAAGTGACTGATGCAGAAGGCGGGTGCAGTTTGTAACGTCGCTGCTTGACACGAAGCCGTAACGTTGACGGTGGGCCATTCATGGGACGTTTTCCGGCAGCTTCTGCAGCGATCGCCTGCTGTCTGGGAATCATTGCAGACCGATACTTCCCGTTCCCCGAGGCTGCTTTGTTTGCGGTGGCCATCCTGGCGATCGCCGTCTGGTTTGGTCTGCGGACACGTCGCCCGCGCGAAGCGGCGGCCAGTGTGCTGTTTCTCTGCTCGGCCGTCGCAGCACTCCATCACCATCAGTGGTGGCACACAATTCCGGAGTCCGACATCGGGCGATTCGCGAAAAGCGATCGAGTGCTCGTTCGATTGCAGGGCACAGTCTCATCGCGACCGGAAGTCATTCCGGCTGACGTCGCATCACAGACGTCGTTTGCTCGGGAAGACATCACACGATTGGAGCTGACGTGTCGCGCTGTCGATGTGCAACAGAACTGGCGAGCGGTCACTGGACGACTGCGAGTTACGGTCAAAGGACGTGCCACGGAACTGTTTTCGGGGGACGAGGTTGTTCTTACCGGCTGGATAAGGTCGTTGCCCCGAGTGCGCAACCCCGGCGGATTTGATTTTGGACAGCAGATGCGGCGCGATCGCATCCGCGCGATGCTGTTTGTCGAGAATCCCGCTCTGATCAAAGTCCGAACGCCTGGTGCCACGTGGCTGACGCGGTTGCGGCAGTACGCTCGCGCGCGGTGTGAAATGGTGCTTGAGCGAGGCTTGTCCGAGCAAACACGCAGCATTGGACTGGCCATGCTGCTTGGCACTCGATCGCAGATCGCACCCGAGGTTCGGAATGCTTTCATTGTCTCCGGTACGATTCACATTCTGGCCATCTCCGGGTTACACGTTGGGATCCTGGCGGCGTTTCTACTGGGGTCGGCACGCGTGTTGCGGCTGTCGAATCGCGCGACCTTCGTCGGCCTGGTCGTTTGCCTGGGTATCTACCTGCTGATTGCCGATTTGCGACCTCCAATGCTACGGGCCTATGTGTTGATCGTGGTATGGAGCCTCAGTCGCTGGTTTCGGCGTGCGTCGCTGGCACCGAACAGACTGGCTATTGCGGCGCTGATCATTCTGGTGATGAACCCGACGGACCTGTTCGACACTGGGGCTCAACTTTCCTTTCTAGCTGTTGCGTCCATCTTCTGGCTGAGTGCCGTGACTGTTCGTTTTCGACAGGCAGCAGACGTGGCCGCTGATCCGAACAGCGACCGGGCGAAGGCCGTACTGCGACCGGACTGGGTCAATCTGCTGCTTGAGTGGCTGCGAGTCCCGTTTCAATGGTGGATTGTCTCCTGCACGATCTGGCTGCTGGGTGTGCCCCTTGTCGCATACGCATGGCATGTCATCCCGGTCATTGGCATCGTCGTCAATTCGTTGTTCCTGATCCCGCTGGTCGCTGCCGGCCTATGGACGGGGTTCCTGGCAATTCTGGTGGGTGCTGTATGGCAACCGCTGAGTCTCCCGTTTGTTTTTCTGTTTGATGTAACACTGCGACTGCTCATGGGAATTGTGGACGTCGCCGCGAGCGTGCCGTTCGGCCACGTGCATGTCCCCAGTCCGCCGCTGTGGTGGTTGGGACTTTTTTACACGATCGTGGCGATTGCAATGCTGGCGACACTGCATCACCGGCGCCCGCATCGGTTCTGGGTGGGCGTTGCACTATGGACGGTCTTCGGATTCTCAGTTGGAACAAGAGCCGAAACATCTTCCAGTCTCAAATGCACCGTGCTTTCAGTCGGGCATGGACTGTCCGTGCTCGTTGAAACTCCGTCGGGCCACACGCTGTTGTATGACGTCGGCAGTCAGTTCGGCGGAGACACAGCCGCACGAATTGTCGAGGGAGTCCTGCGGGAGAAGCGATTGATGTCGCTCGACGCGCTGGTAATTTCGCACGCAGACTCAGACCACTACGCGGGAGTGCAACCATTGCTGCGTTCGATCTCGACTACAGGCCTTTACGTGTCGCGACACTTTATCGATTCAGATGAGCCTGACACGCTGGACGCGGTGCATGCCGCCGAGCGGCGTGGCATCCCGCTGCATATCGTGTCTCGGGGCGATCAGATTCCACTCGGCCCGGACGTCTCGATCCGTGTCCTGCACCCGGACGCCTCGCGTAACTACACAGACAACGGAGCCAGCATCGTCCTGGAGATTCTGTATCGGGGCCGGCGCATTCTGCTGACGGGAGACCTGAGGGACCGAGGCCTGTCCGAAGTGCTTAATATGGAATCCAGATCGGTCGATCTGCTGCTGTCACCGCATCACGGCGACCCGAAATCCAACACTCCCGAACTGGCCAGATGGGCGGCGCCACGCCTGGTTGTTGCAAGCTCAAAACGTGAATTCGATCCCGCCCGACTTCAACGCGTGTATGGACCGGAATCGCTTGTCCTGTCCACTTCACAGGTCGGCGCCGTTGAAGTTCAGATTGCAGCCGATGGGTCGATGAGCCACTCAACGTATTTTGGTGCCAACGAATGAATCTCGCGATCATGTGGATGGCAAAGTGAGGGGAACACTAATCGACGCTAATCTCCGCTAATTCGATTAGTGAGGATTAGCGCCGATTAGTGTTCCACGTTGCGTCTGAGTTCTGACATTACACCTCGACTGAAGTTGGGACCGACGGCAGCACGTGCGAACATGCTTCAGGATGTCTGCTGAACCGTTTGCTGACCACGACTAGCAGAGCCGGCAAAAGGAGCAGATCTCCGGCCAGTGCGGCGACCAGCAGGCCGCACATCATCAGGCCGAATCGATGTGTTGGGATGAAACTGCTCGCGGCGAACACGAGCAGGCCGAGTCCGCAGATGACGGTAGTTTGTAACATGGCCCGACCGCAGTGATGAATCGCTCCGCGCACAGCAGACTTCGGATCATTGCCCTGAGAAATCAGCCGGCGGTAGCTGGCGAGGAAGTGGATCGTGTCGTCGACCGCGATCCCGAGTGCCACGCTGGCTGTCATTAGAGAACCGATATCCACGGGAATCGCCAGCCAGCCCATCAGACCGAACGCGGCGACGACGGGAAATACGTTTGGAATCATGGCGACCAGAGCGATGCGGAGGCTGCGGACCACGGCAATCATCACCAGCGTGATCAATAGAAATGCCGTTCCAAAACTGCGGCTCAGGTCCTGCAGGATCATTTCCTGCACAGTTTCGATCAATGGCATGATCCCGGTGAAGCGAGCTTGCAACTGGCCCGCGGGAAGGTCGCTCGCAAGCGAGTTCCCGCTGAGTTCAGCCTCAACGGACTTTCCCAACCGCTGCATAATGTCCGTGTAACGGACTCCGGCCAGCGCTGAGGCTCGGGCGCTGATTCGCCAGATTTGCCGTTCGCCGTTTTCGTACAGGTAGTGTTCGTCAATGAAACGTTGTCGATCCTGCTGCAGCCGCGTGTCGAGGACACGAGCACGAAACATGCTCGCCAGATCGGTCCCTGTCTCCAGTGGCGGAGCGAACGTGACGGCTGATGTGACCCCGGACAGTCCCTCAACAGAGGCAACCGTTTCTCCCAGCTGATCGATCAGTCGCATGCGATCCAGCAAGCTCAATTCGCATTCGGAACCGATTTCGACAGCCACCTCGACGGGGATCACTGCGCCGATGTTTGTTTCGATCCATGTGTAGTCGCGAATCGATCGGCTCTCCGGCGCGAACAGCGACAATACGTCAACCGACGTCGCAAGGGATGAAAGTCCACTTATCAGCGTGACTACCGCAGCCACGCCGACAAGACTGATCAGCCCAGACGATCGACACACCCGCGAGGAGAACTTATCCCAGCGCCCGCCAGCTGGCTGCGACTCAGTACGTGCGCGTGGTGGCCACTTGACCATCGCGCCGGGCAGCAGGAGCAGCAACAGCGAGACGCTGACCATCAGGCCCGTTGCCGCGATACCGCCGAACGCGGCAACCGGCCGAATCTCACTTAGAACCAGCGAGCTGAGCCCGATAGCTGTTGTCAGGGCGGCCAGCAGACAGGGCTTCCAGCCCAGTCGCAACGCTCTCACAGCAGCGTGCTCGTTGTGGTCCGTCGGCGTGTCGCCGGTGAAGTAGCCAATCAGATGAATGCCAGCCGAAACCGTCAGGACGAAGACCAGTGACGGCATGACGATCAGAATCGCATCCAGGCGAAGTCCGAGGTAGTGGACCAGTGCCAGAACAAATGCCTGTCCAGTGAGTCCTGCCAGGATAATCGTCCCCGTGAGCATCCACGAGCGGATGCAGAACCAGCACAGGACGACCGAAGCCAGAGTGGACAGTGCTCCGAACAGGTTGACACCCTGTCGGCTCTCGGCATCGATCGTGACACCGTCGACCGGCGGCCCGGCAACGTGAAGTTCGTTGCGCGACAGACCGGTCGTTTCTTCTGCGACCGCGATGATCGTCTCGATGGATCGCGTCCGATCGGCGTTGCCATCGAATGTCAGGACGACGACGGCACAACTTGTCTGTCCGTCGGGTCCGATCAATGTGCCCCGCAGCCGCCGCGCTGCGTCGTCCCGGGTCAGATTGAGGGGAGACGCCTGAAGTTGGCGAACTGCCGAGTATCCGGTGATGACTCGATCGAATGCCTGAGCAAAGTGAATCTGCCAATCCGGTCTGGCCGGAGTGGTCAGTTTACGCTCGAAATCGAACAGTCGCCGATCATCGACCGTACAACCGTCCCAACTGACGATGGCAACATCATTCCCTTCGAACCGCTCCATAAACTGGTCGTACTGCTGTCGCTGCGCATTCGATTCAGGAGCCCACTGTTCCGGGGCAATACACATACCGTCAATGCTGTGCTGCGCTCCAATTGCGAGAACCGGCAACGTTGCAATAACCGCGATCAGTGTCAGCCAGTAGCGTCGTGTCAGACGCCTGACGTGCGAGTCATCATGGCTCATGAATCGGCACCATCCGGAGAAGCGACAGAATCCGCCATCGCGCACGTCGTGCGGGTATGGCGCGTCAGTCAGTTCTCTGAACCTAGCTCACGAATCAGTCGGCCGGCGGCGTTTTGCAGATCCGGGCCTGGCAGTGGGGACTCAGTAGGCTGGAACACGCTCCGCGCTGTTCCGGCAATTTCCGCGTCTGGCTTCCGGAACTGCGCTGCGCTTGTTCCGGCCTACGACTACGACTTGAACCGGAACGTGCGGCGCAGGAACGTGAGCGTTCGATCGGCCAGTGAGCGGGGAGCCGATTCGATGCGAGTGCGGCCGGTGCCACGCAGAATGAGCTGGACGTCAGTTTCATCGAGGCGGACGCGGGCCTGGTATGCGGTGCTGACTGGTCGCGGAATCCCGTTGCTGTCGAGAGTCGTCGGGAAATCGTCGTGTGTCACCAGCTCTCGAGGTGCCACGTCGATGTCGATCTCTGCCACTTCCACGATCGTGCCTTCCACCAGACGACCGCCGAGGTGGTCGATCAGCAATTCGACGCGATGGCCGGCCGAAACATACTCCACATGGTCCTGGTCAACCGCGACGATCGCTTCGAACCGGTTCGGATGTCCGATCTGACAGAACACAGTACCGGTATCCAGCGATGCTCCCAGATTCTGCCGGTCGAGCGGAGTGCCTGACCACTGCTGCAGACGCTCATCGTCCCCAGTGTCATCGGACGAACTTCGAAGCGGAGGCGGCAGAACGACTCCGGCGATCGGCGCACGCAGTGTCAATCGATCGACGTCTGACTGCTTTTGCCGCAACTCGTTTTTCTTTTCGGCCAGACGCTGTTGAGTGGTCGGGATCAAGGCTTCGACACTTGCGTCGTTCAGGCGTCGGTCTTCCAGGTTGGCCAGTTCCTGTGTCAACAACTCGGCCTGGCTCTTCAGGCGTCGCACTTCCCACGCAAGCTGAGGGTCCGCGAGTCGACCGACGACGGAATCCGGCTCGACGGTTGCACCGGGACTGACGGCTTCGGTCAGTGTGCCAAAATGACTGACGTAAACGCTGCGAGCGCCTTCGGCCTGGATCACAGCAGGTGCCTTCACGCAATACGGCAGCGGGATGAACAAGAGGGCTGCCAATGCTCCACCGACGAGCAACAGGCGAAAACGGAAGTGGGGCCAGTTCACTGTGCGACTCCAGAACGGACTGCTTAGCTTTGCGCGAACCTGCATGAACGGGCCGATAAGCATGGCGCCGATCGTTGTGATCGCCATGTACACGACAAGCGCCTGCAGACCATACGGCTCCAGCACGGCATGGACAAACCACAGGATGCCCCAGATGACCAGAACGCGATAGATGAGTGCGGCGACGTACCAGGTCACCAGCAGTGCCCGTCGACGCTCGGGCAACAGACGCGGATTCCCCGTTTCCGAGTCGAAGAAAAAAACGCTCAGCAGATTTTTGACGAAGACGCCGGCCTGCTGACGTAGATTCGGGATCTCGACCAGGTCCGAAAAAATGTAGTAGCCGTCGTAGCGCAGTAGAGGATTTCCATTGAACAGCAGCGTCGTGACGGAGCACACCACGACGACGTTCAGGCACAGGCCGTTGAATAACCCGGGTAGCGAGAACCACCACAGAAACAGACATGTGGATGCCAGCAGCCATTCGATGTACATGCCGGCGGCACTGATGACGATGCGATGCCAACGATTGGGCAGCATCCATGCGTCCGACACGTTGCAGTACAGCACCGGGGTCAGCGCCAGCAGCATGACACCCATCTCATGGCATTCCCCGCCGAAGTGGCGGCAACTGACCGCGTGCCCCAGTTCGTGCAGAACTTTGGTGACTGCGAAGATCAGCGTCATCCAGATCAGGTTGCCGACCGAGAAGAACTCGTGAAACCTCGGCAGACGCGACTGCAGCACATCAAACTGCAGACCAGCCAGCAGTATAGCCCCGAGCATCAATGTGACGCACAACGTCACGCACCACGGAGCGAACAGGAACTGTGTGTGCGGATGCAGCCCGTTGAGCAATCGCTGGGGGTCATAACCGCGGAAGCGAATTGCCAGCAGATTCATAAACCGACCGAACAGTTGCTGTCGACGTGTTGACCGCCGTCGCTGCAGCAGAAACTCCGCCTGCCCCGCCGAGTCCGAGACGATCAGACCGCTCCCATGCAGCATGGCGATGAACGATTGCAGTTGTGACAGCGAAAGTCGCTGCGGTGCGAAGCGCTGTTCGAAGCGGCGGCGAATCTCACGCAGAGAAACGACTCCGTCGAGCATCATCAGAACGGCATGCTCTTCCGGCCTGAGCTGAAAGTACCGCAGTGAAACCGGGTCTTTGACATGCCAGTACCGAGTTCCTCCAATGTGCTGCTCACGACACTCCAGGTCCGCTCGCCGACGCAGCGGCAGCGGTCGAGTTTCGGCTGTGTGAGTTGTACTGGCTGCAGACATGCGCTCGACAGCTAAGCGGATCGGGATGGAACGGCGGAAGGGTACGCGGTTGCCGTGAATTCGGTCCAGCGGGATACCGTCTCAGAAGTCTTTGTCCGGCGCGTCATTGTCACTTGGCCGGGCGAGTGCCCGCAGCACGTCCGGGTCAACGTCGTCGTTAAGCCATTTGACTCGACCGTCGGCAAACATAAAGTCGCAGCCACCGGAAACCCGGCCAAACCTGATGTGGCGAAAGGGCGATCCAAATCCCACCGGCGAGCGGTTCAGCCCCAGCAGCGGATCCCGCGCATTCACAGGCTGTCCCCACGGAACGAGTTCAGACACCAGCTGTCCGGCCATGATCGTGTTCGACTTGCCATCCGTGAAGTTCGCGAATCGGGTGGTCGTGTTCATACGCAGCACATGCAGATTTGCGGCATAGTGGATCATCCCGAACCCGCGCGCGTCCTGGCGGAACGTGGACAGTCCTCGATGGACGAATGCTGGTACGACGGTCTGCATGGCTTTTCGATTCGCCGCGTGATGCCATGGCACGTGATAATCGATCTCATCAGCCAGTGCGTGCTGGTCCAGGTACGGCAGAAGCATGGTGGCCCAACCGTGATGGGCTTCGCCGGATTCGGAACGCGTTCCGCCCGGTGGGAGCATGTGATGCACGTCGTGATAGTTGTGCAGGGCGATCCCAATTTGCTTGAGTTCATTCCTCGATTCGCCCCGTGCGTACGAGTCGTATTGTGGCGAAATGCTGTGCGAGAACAGGCCCGACACGTGATAGACCAGCCCGAACCCGGACAACACCGCTGCGGCAAACCATACAATTATGGCCGCGCGACACGTGTATCTTTCCGTCCCCCGCCGACTCCGCGTCATGTGGATCACGCCAGCCAGGACCAGGGCGACCAGGGTCAGCAGGAACGCCACACCGGCCGGCCAGGAATGAAACATACTGAATGGATTATCGGCGTCTCCGAGCGTCCACAGAAAACCGAAGTTCAGGTACACCACCAAAAAGACTATCACGGGAATGAGAAGCATCCATAAGTGCGTGACGCACAGAACAAGCGCGACAGCGACGGCGATCGCACCACGGATCCATCGCTTCAGACTCTGTGCATCAAAATCGTTTTGCCGACGCCTCACCGGGCCACCTCGCTCACGGCAGACAGCAGTTCACTGTCGATGCGGAAGGGTTCACTGACTTCAAACACGAAGCCCTCGCGGTCCGGCAGTCTGGCATATGTGTATGCGGCGCCTGGATGTCCGGGAACGCTCCATAATTCGTCCGGCACCCAGTCAATCGCCTCGCGTGATTCCGGGATTTCCGATCGACTTTCGATTCGACCCAGAATCGCAGCCTTCAAGGCAGCCAGCGATTCGAGGCGCGCGTCTCGTGACGGCGGCTCGGCAATACCCGGTTCGGTGACGTACTGCGGAAGCAAGAACTCATACATGCCCCGTCCAATCCACGAGTCCGGCAGGACATGCTGCACCCCGGGAACTGCGTGCAGCGCTCCACCCGTCGTTGCGACGCAGATCGTCAGCCAGAACGCACGTCTTCGTTGAGAGCGCGCGGGCATCGTCTGCCGGGCCGATATGTATGGCCAGAGCGCCCGTGCCAGTGCTGCGGCAGACAACAGACACAGGAAATAAATCGAGGCTGCGGCGAGTGAGCTGGAGGCGTTGTTCGATATCATCGGATTGTTGGTTTGACTGTGGTGACTGCTCAGAAAACAGCGTGCAGATGTGTACGCGGCAGGCCGCGCATGTGCGAGTCCAATTTCGCGACACTTCGACGGGATGCGTAATGAAGCTCACATTCTTCGGTGCGGCCGGAGAGGTCACGGGGAGTCAGCACCTGATCGAAGTCGGGGACCGCCGCATTCTGCTCGACTGTGGACTGTTTCAGGGACGCCGTGCGGAATCCCGTGCGAAGAACGAACAGTTTCATTGCCGGCCGCGAGACCTCGACGCTGTCATTCTGTCGCATGCACACATCGATCATTGCGGCAACCTGCCCGGACTCTACAGGTCTGGTTTTCGCGGCGATGTGTTCTGTACTCAGGCCACTGCCGACGTCGCCGATCTGATGCTGACCGACAGTGCCCGGATCCAGGCTGAGGATGCGAAGTATCTGGCACGCAGGCTCGATCGCGGCCAGCCAGCGGTCGAGCCGCTGTATACGAGCGAGGATGTCGCCGGGCTGGTCGGATCGTTTCAGCCGCTCAGTTATCACCAGTGGCACGAGCTGGCCGATGATGTCCGCATCCGGTTCTCGGACTCCGGGCACATCCTGGGCTCGGCGATTACGGAACTGGAAGTCGAGGAGCATGGTGAGCTTCGTCGAATTGTCTACACCGGCGATCTGGGTCGCCGCGGTCTGCCTCTGCTGCGCGACCCGGAGATTGTCGAGGGCTGCGATGTGCTGATCACCGAATCGACCTACGGCAACCGAGTGCATCCCTCACCCGACGATCTGATGGGCGAGTTGAAGCGCATTATTGATGAAGCTGCGATTGTCGGAGGACGCGTCGTCGTCCCGGCGTTCAGTCTCGGGCGTACACAGCATCTGGTGTATTTTCTCAATGAGTTGTCGAACCGCGGGGAGCTGTCGTCGGTCCCGGTCTATGTTGACAGCCCACTGGCTCGACGCGTGACGCGAGTGTATCGCGACCACAAGGACATCATGGATGAGGATGTGCAGGAGCTGATGCGAAAGGACTCGGACCCGTTCGGCTTCCCCGAGCTGACTTACATTGGCCGACAGGACGAAAGCATCGAACTGAACGGCCGGGAGGGTGCGTTTGTTGTGATCTCGGCCAGTGGGATGTGCGAGGGCGGTCGTGTCCTGCATCACCTGAAACACGCCGTTCCACACGTCGAGAACACGATCGTGCTGATTGGGTTTCAAGGCCGACACACTTTGGGGCGAAAGATCGCCGACCGACAACCGTTCCTGCGCATCTACGACAACGAGTACGCAATGAGGGCCAACGTCGAAGTACTGAGCGGCCTGTCCGCTCACGCTGATGCATTGGACTTCCGCTGGTGGTTCGAGGCGATGCATGCCACGTCAAGCATCGGGCAGGCGTTCATCGTGCACGGCGAAGACGACGGTGCTCAGGCCCAGGCGGCGACTCTGAACGAGTTCTGCGACGAGCCCCCGATCATCGCCGAGCCTGGTCGGACGTATGACGTGTGATGTGCGGGCAGTTAATTAATGAGCGTGATGCGGGCACACTCAGTGTTCCTCACACAAACTTCAGAGGAACGTGTCCGAAATCAGTTCCCGATTCATCCTTCACGCTGAAAGCGTTTCACAACATAGCCTGGGGTCAGCGGCGTAGCCGCGCCACCCCAGGTGAGGACCACAACGGGACCGAACCCTGAAAGGGTTCCACAGCGGCTTTCTGGCGATCTGCGGTTGTGCAACCCCTTCAGGGCAGCCCTTTTAACGTGACTTGAGTTTGTCATATCCTGTGCGTGGAGTGGCAGTTACGTGTCATGGACTCAGGAGGCAACAAGGATGTTGCTCGATTCGATCTTTCAACCGTTTGTTGATGCCCGCCCCGTCGCAGTCATGGCTCGGGCCGCGATGGAACGCGTTCTTGATTCCGAACGCATTGACCGAGTTTTTCACGACAATGCCACTCAGCAGTACGAGTACGTCCTTCCGTTTTCCGGACTCGTCAAGCTCCTCGGGCAGGTCGTGCTGCGGAAACAGCCATCGGTGAATGCCGCGTATCAGGCGATGGACGAGAAACTGGAGGCCTCTGTGACCGCGGTGTACCGGAAGCTGGCCCGGACGGAACTGCCGATCTCCGAAGCACTCGTCACACATTCGTTTGAAGAGGCGTCGGCCACTGTTCGCGCTCTGCGGGCCACCGAACCTGCGTGGATCACCGGTTATACAACCCGTGTGCTGGACGGCAACCACCCGTCTGCCACCGAGCATCGCATCGAAGAACTGCGACACACATGGGACGCTCCCTTGCCCGGCAAGGCCCTGGTGGTGTATCGCCCGGATGTGCGGTTGATCGAACAGGTTCACCTGACCGATGACGGTCATGCCCAGGAACGGCGGATGCTCAATGACGTCATTGCTACTATTGAACCACGGGATTTGTGGGTCGCGGACCGTAACTTCTGCACGATCGGCTTTCTGACGTCGATTCATCACAGGCGGGGATTCTTTATCATTCGCCAGCATGGCACACTCAAAGGAACGTTGATTGGGAAGCGGCGTCGGATCGGAAGTGATGACAGCGGCGACGTCTACGAACAGCAGATACGGATCAGTGACGATCCCGACATGCCGCCCGTGCGTCGCATCACCGTGATCCTGAACGAACCGACGCGTGATGGTGAGACGGAGCTGCACATTCTGTCGAACGTCCCGGTGACAGATGCGACCGCGTCGAAACTGGCGGTGTTGTACCGCAAGCGCTGGACGATCGAGACGGTGTTCGCCGACATCGCCCGCACCCTGACGGGAGAGATCCCCAGCCTGGGCTATCCGCAGGCAGCTTTGCTGGCCCTGTGTCTGTCGTTTGTCGTTTACAACGCCGTTTCGATGCTGGAATCGGCGATGGGCCGCGAGCACGGTCGCAGCACCATCTTCGGGAAAGTCTCTCCTTACTATTTGTGTCTTGAAATTGAGCAGGCGACCGATGGCATGCTGGTTGCCATCGCGGAGGAGCACTGGCGCATCTTTGCAACGATGCCGCCGCGTGAGTTTGCAGCCACACTGCGTAACATTGCATCGCACATGCGTCTGGCGCGTTATAAGAAACATTCTCGTGGTCCAAAGAAGCCCAGGCCTCCTCGCGGGAAATACACCAACGGGGGCCATGCATCGACCGCCAAACTTATTGGTAACAAGTCACGTTAAAAGGGCTGCCCCTTCAGGGTTGGTGTGCTCGAATCCGTGTTCCTGGGGTGGCGCCGCTGCGCGGCTGACCCCAGGCTATGTTGTGAAACGCCTTCGGGGTAAGTCACGTTCCACAAGTCGGGAACTTGATTCAGACGCATTCCTTAGCGTGCTAATCAGAGGACATGGTGTGATTCATCCAGGGACGACGTATTTGCCGTCGGAAATGATCAACTCATCTCTCGCACTCGTGACCGTCGCGCTGTCGGCCAGGGATCAGCCGGTACAGCCGCACGCATCCGAGTAACAGGATCAGCGAAACTACTGAGATGCCTGCCAGAATTCCCAGACCGACCGCGTCTCCGAAGAGCTTGCGGATTGAAAACTCGCTGGGGCCTTCCAGCAGCCATAGCGACCGCCAGCTCAGCAGGACGATCACCGCTGCCAGACTGAGATACGGACCGAACGGAATGTAGTTGCGCCCCGTCGTAATGCGCACGGCCAGTCCAGCAAAGATCGCACACAGGGGAGCCAGGACGATTACGAAGATCACCGGCTGCCAGCCGAGGAAGCTGCCGATCATCGCGATCAGCGTGACGTCGCCGAAACCGAGACTTTCCTGTCCCAGCACCAGAGAACCCAGCCAGCGGATCAGCCAGGTGATCCCGCCGCCCGTGATGAGGCCGGCCATGCTCCACGCGAGGCCGTGCCAGTAACGATGCTCTTTGACCCACGTGGGAATGAGCGGTCCGTGCAGCGCCGTCATGGGGTCATTCCAATCGACCCACACGTGAATGATCTGTGTGTCACCGGAAATGAACGCCAGCAGGATCCCGATCGCCATGCCCGGCAACGTGATCTGGTCGGGGATGATGTAGTCGCGCAGGTCCGTCGCCGTGGCCACGACAAGCAGACTGATCAGAACAAGATGACCGATCCCACGTCCGTATCTCCACAGCGCGTCGGGCTGCACTTCCGGTGTCGAGTGCATCTGCAGTTGAGCCTGCAGGTTCAGCACGAGATGAAAGTAGGCTGCGAACAGCAGGCCGGTCAGAATCATCAGTCCGAGGGCACCGCCGTGTGCTGATGGCGACGACCGCTCGTCGGGATGATCGACTGCAAAGGCAGAACATATTCGTTTCGACCACACCGACAGCACGGCTCCCACCGCGCATCCAATCACGCCTGCGATGGCCGTAATCTGTGTCCCGTGCTCTGAAACGAGTTGGTCCATGCGGTGTTGCGTCGGCTCATGTCATGAACAGCGTCAGTGAATTCTGTTCTATCGTTCCTTGCAGTGGACCGCCACCGGCAGCTTGACGTGCCGACCGCGATTCCTGAGCCTTTGCCGGAGTCTGGTGTTCTGTCAGTCTTCAGATACAGGGTTGGGTGGCTGGGGTCGAGCCACGCGAGCCCCCAGTAAACACGTCTGGGGGCTCACTTCGTTCGACCCCAGCCACCCTGATTAAAGGCCTGACAGAACACTGGCCTTCGAGTGACGCATTTCGGCAAGCGATGGGACGACAACGGCAAGATTGGAATCCAGTGAAAGCACGTCCGTCCATCGAACAATGCCTTGGCCGCAGCCCGGCCATGCAGAAAGTCCACGACACGCTGCTGCGTGTGGCCGACACGAACGTCGACGTGCTGATCCTGGGTGAAACTGGTACCGGCAAGGAACTGATCGCGCGGTCCGTGCACGAACTGAGCCGTCGTGCCAATGGCTCTTTCGTACCAGTCGACTGCGGGGCCATTCCCGAAAACCTGCTCGAAAGCGAACTGTTCGGTTACGAGCGCGGTGCATTTACGGGTGCAGACCGGCAACGACAGGGACTGCTGGAAGCCGCCAGTGGCGGGACGTTTTTTCTGGACGAGATCGGCGATCTGCCGGCAGTCCTGCAGGCGAAGCTATTACGAGTTCTGCAGGAACGGCGACTGCGTCGCGTGGGTGGAAATGTCGAAGTCGATATCGACGTGCGCGTTGTCGCGGCCACCGCCCGCGATCTGGATCGAATGGTCCAGGCACAGCAGTTTCGCGAGGACCTGTTCTACCGGATCAACGTCGTGCGCATCGATCTTCCCCCGCTGCGCGAACGCGGGGACGATCTGGGGCTGTTGGCGGAGTCGTTTTCCGAACGATTCAGTCGTGAAATGGAGCGACCGGTTCCGGCGTTTTCAACGGAAGCGTGGGCCTTGTTAAGACGGCACCATTGGCCGGGCAATGTACGCGAACTGCAGAATGTCATCCGCCGCGCGATCACACTGTCCGACCGTGACATCATTGGTGCCGAGGACCTGCCTGTGGCGTTGCTGGCGTCGGTCGATCGAACGGGCGGTGAGCAACCTCGCGGATTTTTCGAGCTGCGGAAAGAATTCACGGCTCGGTTCGAACGCGAGTATTTCACCAGTCTGCTGAAGCGGCATCGCGGACATGTACAGGCCGCCGCCAACGAGGCGAATCTCCCGCGCGGGACAATGTACCGGTTGTTGAAACAGCATCGCATCGACCCGGCTGACTACCGGCACGTGTGAGACTGGACGGCAAATAGCAGGAGACCGCGTGTTCGGCGCGGGTCTCCGACCCCGCCGAAGCACCGACCGAAGGTCTCCCCGGTTGCCTCCTGGCACGTTTGAGACTGGAAGGAAGATCGCCGGAGACCTTCGGTCAGAAAGTCGGCGGGGTCGGAGACCCGCGCCGAACGTAGGGGTCAGAGACCCGCGCCAAACGTGGCGTTATTCCACGAAAACATCCGACGATGACGACGCGTTCGCCGGGCGAATGTCGACAAGCTCGTCATCGCAGTCTGGTCGGTCAGCCACTGGCCGTCGTTTGAGCAGCATCAGCATCCCTTTGATCCATGCGTCTCCGTCCGAAAGCGGGACGGCTGTTTCCAGCACGCTGCACGCGTCTGACGAGAGATCGCGTGCGACCATCGAACTGGCAACGGACAACAGGTGCTGCACATGCTCGGGCATGTCATCCGGAATCGATACGGAGAACTCCCGTTCGGGATCTGCGGGTGCTGGTGCAGTTACGGGTAAGACACCGACGCTCGGCGGCGGCGCTGACAGGCCAGATCCAGGCAACGGCTCCGATCGATCGAGTCGAGACGGTAGTGCAGAGGAACGAGCCTCCGTTGGCACGGCGGTTGGACGGACGGTCCGAGGAGGCGCTGCTGGTCCGGCACCGGATGGGCGCACGGTCGGAGGAGGAGCGGTTGGACCTGCACCCGGCGGCCGGACGGCCGGAGGGCGTGCGGCTGGACCTGCACCGAGTGGACGGACACTGGGAGGAGGCGTGGCTGGACCTGCACCGGGTGATGGGGATGGTCTGGCGGCTCCTGGCGGTCGCGATGGACCCGCCGATGGCGGACCGACTGGTCCTGTACGCGGTCCCGGAGGGCCAGACGGTCCTTGCTGTGCAGCCGGAGGACTGGAATGACCAGCCGCCGCGTGTGGTCTCGCAGAGGGCTTTGCCACAGACATACCACTGTCGGCAGACATACCGCTGTCGGCAGACATGCCACTGTCCGCAGACATGCCACTGTCAGGGTCGACGTGCGTCGCACGAAGTTTGGCCATGGCTTCGGTCGGGACTTTTTTATCTCCGTGCGAGGTGTCACCTTCACCAATAACCGTGTCTCCACCAAACAATCCCGGCGACGACGGCTTCTTCGCAATGGCCGGTGCAACGAATCCCTTGGCCAGTCCGTCGTCGACGCGCTTCCGCGCCAGCGAATGTCCTGGATCCACCCGCTGGATGCGGTGCCAGAACTCAAAGGCCTTTTCGTCCTGACCGTTCAGCTCAAGCAGCGAGGCACACCGCCGCAGGTAGGTTGTGTTCGTGGGTTCGCGTTTGGCGACACGCTGGTAGAACACGAATACGGTAGCGCGGTATTCGAGGCCCAGTGTGGCGGCGGCCGTCATCGCTTCAACGTCGACATCCCACGGATCAAGACTGGCTGCCTCTTCCGCCGCTCTTTCAAGATTCTTCCAGTCACCCTCAGCCTCCATGACCTTCATGTGCATTTTCAGACTGGACAGCTTCCGGCTCGACTCCTGGGGCAACTCGTGCCTCTGGGGAACGACCCTGCGTTGCGTATCCCGCAATGTACGGCGCACCTGAGCCGACTCGGGCGACAGCTCGAGCGCCTTTTGAAACAGCGAGACAGCTGCTTCAGGATCCCCGTTCGTGAGCGCGTCCTTGCCCTGCTTGAATCGCGCAACCGCGGCGACGCGAACTTCGTCTGGAGTCATGGCCCGCTCCATCAAATTGTCAAAGTGGCATGCAGAATGGCACACGGATAGAAATGAGAGATTCAGTGTATCGCGACGGAATTCGGAGGCCAAACGAGATACCGATACCAACGTGCATGCCCCTCGCGGGTTGTTGCTGAACTCGGTCGATCCGGTATCTTGCAGGTGTACGGCTAACAGGCTGTGACTTTTCGGAGGCGACAGGGTCCTCGCAGAACTCAATGCGCAACCGCGGAGTTGTTCGGGCAGCAGCTCGAAAACTGCGACTCCGACTCGCCGCATCACACCAGGAGATCACTTGATGGCAGACCCTGTCTCAAATGTATTCGACGTCGTCACGGAACGCTTCGAAGACGACGTCATCCAACGATCGATGGAAACACCGGTCATCGTGGACTTCTGGTCTCCGAGTTGTCAGCCGTGTCTGCAACTGGCGCCGATCCTGGAGAAGGTCGTCAACGAGGCCGGTGGCAACGTGCTGCTGGCGAAGATCAACATCGACGAGTGCCAGGACCTGGCTCAGATGATGGGGGTCCAGTCGATCCCGCACGTGGTTGCGTTTGCCGAAGGGCGTCCGGTTGATCAGTTCATGGGTCTGGTTCCCGAGGATCAGCTTCGTCAGTGGGTCGGACAGTTTGTCCCGTCCCGCGCCCAGCAGCTTTTGCAGGAAGCATTGAAACTGGAGGTTGCCGACCCAACGACCGCCATCGCAAAGCTGCGGGAGTCACTCGAACTTGAAGCGATTGACGCCACGAAAATTCACCTCGCCCGCGTGCTTGTTGCCCAGGGATTGGATGAAGAGGGAGGAACGCTGATCGCGGAACTGGAACGCCGCGGGTTTCTGGAACCGGAAGCGAAGTCTCTGAAAGCACAACTTGAAATGCGGGCCAGTGCGGAGGAATCCGGCGGTTTGCTGGAAGCGCGAACCGCGGCCGATGCCAATCCGGAAGATGCAACGCTGCAGATCAAACTGGCCGAAGCGATGGCAGTCGACGGACTGCACCGGGACGCGCTGGACGTATTGCTGGCGATTGTTCAGCGCGACCGCAGCAGCGACGCCGCCGAGTCAGCACGCGAACAAATGGTCAACCTGTTCAGCGTGCTGGGAGACGGCAGCGCGCTGGTCGGTGAGTACCGGCGAAAGCTGGCGACGGCCCTGTATTAGACGCGACTGCCTGGCCCGGCAGAGACAGGCTCAGAAGCCGGGGCCGCTGCGCGGCAGTCGGGTTGATTGATGATTAGCGATCGGCGAAGTGCCGGGACTCGTCATCATGTGAAATGGTCAGAGTCCTCAAGGACTTCCACTTCGAAAATCAACAATCATCAATCGACAATCAACTCTGACCTCGACGATTCTGCGAAAACAACCTGGTCGATCCCGGAACCGAAGGACCTAAGGACATACGTCATGCCACGACGACTTCTCGGGTTACTGGCCTGCGCAGTCCTGCTGCTGAATCAAACAGCGCAGGCACAGCGCAATCTGAAGGACATTCCCGACCCCGATCCAGAGATCGAGCGCAAGTCGTTCATTGTTGCGGACGGGTTCGAGGTGAATCTGTTTGCGGCTGATCCTCAAATCGCCAAGCCGATTCAGATGAACTTCGATGCCCAGGGCCGGCTGTGGATCGCCAGCTCCGAGGTGTATCCACACATCAAACCAGGTGAAAAGGCGAACGATCGAATCCTGATCGTCGAAGACGCGGACGGCGACGGCGTCGCCGAGAAGACCACCGTGTTCGCCGGCGGCCTGCTGATTCCCACGGCGGTTGTTCCGGGTGACGGCGGAGCTTACGTGGCCAACAGCATGGAACTGCTGCATCTGTCAGACACGAACGGCGACGGCAAGGCCGACAAGGAACGCGTCGTGCTGTCGGGGTTCGGTACAGAAGACACGCATCACATCATGCACACGCTGCGATGGGGTCCGGGCGGACGTCTGTACTTCAATCAGTCGATCTACATCCACAGCCACATTGAAACGCCGTGGGGTGTCCGTCGGCTGAACGCTGGCGGTATCTGGCGTTTCCGCCCGGAGACGATGGAGCTGGACGTGTTTGCTCGCGGCTGGGTCAATTCCTGGGGGCATCACTTCGACCGCTACGGTCAGTCGTTCGCGACCGACGGCGCCGGTGGCCAGGGGATCAACTATGTGATTCCCGGAGCGGCCTACCAGACGGCTCGTGACGTCCCGAAGCTGTTTCCCGGTCTCAACTCAGGCAGTCCCAAGTACTGCGGACTGGAAATGGTCAGCGGTCGTCACTTGCCCGACGACTGGCAGGGCAACCTGCTCACCAACGATTTCCGGGGCCATCGTGTCTGCCGCTTCATTCTGAGCGAAGACGGCGCCGGGTTCGCCGCGCGCGAGCAGGTCGAACTGATCAAGACTCCTCACGTCGCGTTCCGGCCGATCGATATCAAGATGGGACCGGACGGAGCGATCTACATTGCCGACTGGTACAACCCGATCATCCAGCACGGCGAAGTCGACTTTCGTGATCCACGCCGCGATCACGTCCACGGCCGCATCTGGCGAGTCAGTTACAAGGGCAGACCCGTCGTCAAACGCCCGCAACTTGTCGATGCGACTGTCCCTGACCTGCTCGACCAACTCAAGTCGCCCGAAGACTGGACGCGTGAACGCGCGCGACTCGTGCTGAAAGCTCGCGGAGCTGAACAGGTCATCCCGGTCCTTTCCGAGTGGTTGAGTAAGCTCGATCCAAAGGACGCGGACACCGAGCAGTTGCGGCTGGAAGGTCTGTGGGTGTCGCAGTCCGTGCGGTCGGTCAATCGTGAGCTGCTTGAGTCAGTGCTGGTCGCGGCCGATCCTCGCGTCCGCGCCGCGGGCATCCGGGTCATTCAGGAATGGCAGGAGCATTTGCCGGACCGGCTCGATTTGCTGACTCGTGGAGTTGCGGATGCGCACCCGCGCGTCCGGCTGGAATCCGTGCGCGTGCTGGGCAATCTACGAGAGGCCAGTTCAGTCGCGGCCGCGATGCGGGCACTCGACAGCCCGGTGGATCGGTTTCTGAATTACGCGTTGTGGTTGACCGCATGGGAACTGGGGCCGGTCTGGGTCCCGCGGCTGCGTGAAGGCGACAACCTCTTTGCGGGTAACGCGCGGCATCTGACATTCGCCGCTCAGGCTGCAGGATCTGCCGGCATTGCGAAATCACTCGTGGCGCTGATGAACGAGGACGGCGTGTCGGACGACGAACGCGTCGAGATTGCGAAATCAATCGCTCCAATCGGCGAGCCATCGGAGCTGGCATTGGTGTATCGAATCTCGCAGGGTCTTAACGATTCGCCCCAACATCAGACCGAGTTGCTGGGAGCTCTCGCCGATGCAGCCCGGCGACGCAAAGTCGTCCCGGCCGATGTCAGAAATATCGGAAAATCCCTCGCTCGGTTCCTGACACCCGACACTGAAGCGTTGCGATCACCAGAAGGCCTGACGCAGCTTTCCAGCGACGAGGTCAATGTCATGTGCGAGGCCGCAAGACTGGTCGGTTTGTGGAAAGTGGAAGCACTGGCCGACGACTTGCAGAAACTCGCCAGCCGAACCGACGCGCCGTCGCGGTTCCGCAACGCTGCTATCGAAGGCCTGACGTCACTGGGCGGCATTCAGGGACATGAGAAACTGAAAGAGCTGTCGGGCGAGGGACCATTCGAATTGCGTGTCCAGGCCGCCGCCGGTCTGGCTCGCAGCGGTGCTCCCGGTGCGGCAGCGATCGCATCCGCACTGCTGCAGGATGCGAGCCCGCAAGACGATCCGACGCCAGTGATCGAGGCCTTTCTGCAACAGAAGAATGGAGCAGCGACTCTGGCGGCAGCCGTTTCCGGCAAGCCGCTCGATGTCGATGTGGCCAAGCTTGCACTGCGGACCGTGCAATCATCGGGGCGGAAGGTGCCGGGACTGATCAAGGCGCTGACGGAAGCGGGCGGCGTCAAAGCTGCTGTGAAGAAGCTGACTCCGGAACAGATGGATGACCTGGTCACGGCCGTCATCGAAACGGGAGACGCGGCGGCGGGTGAAGCGGTTTATCGCCGCGCTGAACTCGCATGCGTGAAGTGTCACGCCATCGGCGGATTCGGCGGAAAGGTTGGTCCAGACCTGGTCAGTATCGGCGGCAGTGCCCAGGTGGATTACCTGATCAAATCACTGCTTGATCCCAATGACAAAGTCAAAGAGGGCTTTCATACGGTGGTCGTCGTCACGGACGAAGGGAAAAGCTACTCGGGGATTCGAATTCGGCAGACAAACGCTGATCTGATTCTGCGTGATGCGGAGAATCGGGAATTCGCTGTGCCGCTTGATTCGATTGACCAACAGGTCAACGGAGCGTCGCTGATGCCGTCCGGCCTGACCGAACGACTCACTCGACAGGAGCTGGTTGACGTCGTGCGGTTTATGTCCGAGCTGGGCAAAGTCGGCGGCATTCGCATCGGTCTTGAACCCGTCGTGCGACGATGGGAAGTCCTGTTGCCGACTCCGGAGGCCGCGTACGCATTGCGCCGAACTCGCCTGGGTTCAGTCACTGAGGATAACGCTGCCTGGCAATGGCGACCGGTCTACAGCCGCGTCGACGGGCAACTGCCGCTGCATGATCTACCGAAGATGCCACTCCGCGTGCCGTCGAGGCAGGAACCGGCGCCGATCGTCGTGTTGCGTTTCGAGCTGAACCTCGACGAGTCCGGGATTGTGCAGTTCCAGATCAATTCGACGGACGGACTGACAATCTGGTCGGACAAAGCACCGATCGAACCTACGTCCCCGATCAAGCTCGACCTCGCAAAAGGCGCTCACACAATCACGATCGCTGTTGATCATTCGGCCCGCAAAGAACCGCTCAGAATCCAAAAGCTCCCATAGCCGACACCGCATGTCGACGACCGAAGCATAAGACGAGCGGCAACGCGGATCGTCGACAGAACTCACACGGGTTTGATTTCGACCAGGTTGTCGAAAAAGGTCGCGCCGCGTCCCAAGTCGGTCAGTCGCGTCGGCGTCGTGAGATTCGCATTGGACTGATCGCCCGCGTATCGATTCCACCAGATTCCCGGTGCCACAACGACGCCGGGTTGCACAGAATCGCTCACCCGCGCAGTTGCTTCGAAACGTCCACGGTTGTTGAAAACCGCGACGTGGTGACCATCCAGAATCTCTCGGCTCGCGGCATCAGTGGGCGAAATCTCAATTTCCGGCCCGCCAGCAGACTTGCGCAGTGAATCGGTTTCGACAAACGTCGAATTCATGAATTGTGGAGCGGGGGGGCTTAGCATCTGCAGCGGGAACTGCGCCGCCAGTTCAGGAGCTGATTCCGGACTCTCGGCCGGCGGTGTCCATGTTGGCAACGAGTCAAAACCGTCGTCGGCAAGTCGCTGGCAGTGCAGTTCGCATTTCCCCGATGGCGTGGGAAAGTTGCCCTCGCCGAATGGCGGATCGTCGCTGATTCGCAATCGCATCGGGCCTTCTTCGGTGAGACGCTCGACCGTTATGCCTTCGAGAGCCGCTGGCGTTGACTCCTGATTCTCCCACAGGACGTCTCGAGCAAGTTGCTCGTCGGAGACTTCGAAGAGGTTCGACTCGAAGCCAAGACGGTTCGCCAGCCCGCGGAAGACGTCGTTGTTGGATCGGCATTCGCCGGGTGGATCAAGACAGGGACGGTTGAGCTGTACCCACGGATGCCCATACGCATGATGAAGGTCGAGATGCTCGAATTGTGTCGTTGCCGGTAACACGATGTCCGCGTACGCAACCGTGTCTGTCGGAAACTGCTCGTGTACGACGGTAAACAGGTCCTCGCGTCGCAGGCCCTCCAGCACTCGATTCTGATCCGGACAGATCGACGCCGGATTCGAGCAGTACACAAACAGTGCTTCCACCGGAGGTCCGGGCGCTTCACCGTGCAATGCCTCGGCAAGCTGCGACATGTTGATCGTCCCGTGCCTGTGGGGATCAGGTCCGGTCGCTGCAGGCCCTGCAGATTGAACGGAAATAGTGAACTGGTCGAAAGCAGGACGCCCCCGGAACGATGACGCCAGGCTCCGATAATGGCGGGCAGGCAAGCGATCGTGCGAATGGCCATGCCGCCGCCTGCGTGACGTGACGCTCCGTAATTCACCCGAATTGCGGCTGGTGCGGTTTCCGCATACTCGCCGGCCAGTTGTTCGATGGATGCAACATCCAGCCCGGTAATGGAAGCGACTCTCTCTGGCGGATATTCCCTGAGGACACGGTCGCGCAGGGCGTCGGCTCCGATACACGCTGTGGTGAGGTAGTCGTCATCCTGCCTGCCATCGCGGAACAGGATATGCATCATACCCAGAGCGAGTGCTCCGTCTGAACCGGGCCTGATCGGGAGATGCCAGTCACTACGGACGGCAGTCGGTGAGCGGTAGGGATCGATCGTCACGATCTTCGCTCCCGCCTTGCGAGCCTGCACCATCTTCGCCCACAGGTGCGAATTCGTGACCGCTGTATTCGAGCCCCAGTTGATGATGTACCGGCTGTTGACGATCGCTTCGGAATCCATGCCTCGTGTGCTGCCGAGCGTGTAACTGATGCCGGCCACACCTGCCGTCGCACAGATCGTGCGGTCCAGCAGCGATGCACCCAACCGGTGAAAGAAGCGACGATCCAGTCCTTCGCTTTGGATCTTGCCCATCGTGCCGCAATAGCTGTACGGCAGGATGGCTTGTGGACCATGTGGACCGTCGGCGATCGCGCGGAATCGGTCCGCAATCTCTGCGAGTGCCGCGTCCCAGGTGATGCGTTCGAACTGGCCGCTGCCCTTTGGTCCGGTCCTCCGCAGGGGATACATCAAGCGGTCAGGATGATTCACTCGCTCGGGAAATCGTGAAACCTTGTGGCACAAAAACCCGTCCGTAAAAGGATGATCGGGATCACCCGCCACACTCACCACACGATCATCTTCGATGGTCACAATCATCGAACATGTATCCGGGCAGTCGAATGGACAGACTGCTCGCGCCTGCCGTGTTTCAGTCATTATTTATTCCTGCAAATCCACCAAGGCGTTCCCTCTCCTTCGTGGGGAGAGGGTTAGAGTCTTCAGTCGGCAGTCATGCGCGCCGTGCGCGCGCATCGCAGGAGTGCCCATCCTACTTGTGGTTGCGGCTACGCCGCTTTGGGGAGAGGGGCAGCACACAGATATTCACCGCTCAACCCTCACGGAACAATGGCCACCGCGCGACACCAGCCAGCACTGGCGCCCGTGATCTTGACCGGAAGGCATGACACGAAAAAACCGTGCGGGGTCGGGATCTTATCGAGATTTGCCAGTTTCTCGATCTGGCAGTACTCCCGTGTGATGCCCGCAAAATGCGCCGGCCAGATGTGACGCCCGTCTCCCGTGCGTTTGAAGTCCCCGACCATGTCCGTGAAGGGGCGGTCGATCGTATAGGCGTCGATGCCGATCACCTTGACTCCCTGCTCGACCAGCCACAACGTTCCGTCGCGACCCAGTCCCGGCTGGCGGAAGTACTCGGGCGAGTTGATGCGTTTGTCGGCATCGGTCTGCAGCAGCACGATGTCTCCTGGCTGCAATTCATACTCGATCTTCGCCAGCGACGACTGCAGATGCTGGACCGTGATCTCTGCGCCGGCCGGGACATCTCGCACGTCAACGACGACACCGGGAGCAAAGCACCACTCCAGAGGGACCTGGTCGATCGTCCGGGCCGGTTTGCCTTCGGACATTCGCCCGTAGTGGTACGGCGCGTCTACGTGCGTCCCGGTGTGAGTGATCATGTGGACGTCTTCGATGGCCCACCCTTCGCCATCTGACCAGACCAGATCATCCGCCGTAACACCGAAGAACTGCTGCATCTGAGCCAGACCTTCACCGCCGTGTTCGATGTAATGGATCGAACCGGGCAGCGGTTCGCTGGCGGAGTTGTGTTCGAGAGGTACGCTGAGATCGATTAAGCGGGCGCCACCAAACATTGCCGAAGCTCCTGGTGCTGCTGATAGAAAGCCTGTTTCTACCAGTGCGTCAGGAATAAGGCGACGCAGAGACGACCACCTTCGACCAGTGACAACAGTCGTCTCGAATCGGTCAGTCAGGAATCCTGACCCTGAAGAATGGTGACGCGGTTCTGGTCCCGATCGACGTCTGATATGCCCATGCCTGCAGAGCCGTAGTAGTCGAGCGCTCCACAACCGGGGATGCCATCGAGTCGATCGTTGTCGAAGAATCTGCGGACGAGTTCAGTCGTCGTTTCGAATCGTTCCATGTGGCAGAGGTGATCGGCCTGCTCGATCTCGACAAACACGGCATCGTCCATTCGCGAGGCCAGGGCCCGGCCGAAACGCGGACGCGTGAAGTGGTCGTGTTCGCCCGTGAAAATCAGCGATCGCACCACCGGTGGCGACTCGACATTCAGCGGCGGCTGAGTGCATAGCCGGAGCATGTTAGCGCGGTACTTTCGCAGTCCATCCTCATCGATGCGTTTCAGTTCGGTTCGCAGCACTCGTTCAACAACGCGGCTTCGCTGTACGTGTTCTCGTGAAGTCGGAGAAAGCAGGCGATCGATCACTTCCGTGGCATAGTCGTCCGGCGGAAGGCGATCGAGTTCTTCGACATGGGCCAGCGCATCGGCCTTTTGCTGCCGTGACACGCGCCACATGATCCCGGCCAGAGCCAGATGGGAAACGCGAGACGGAAACAACTGAGCGAACTGGTATCCGATCAAGGCTCCATACGAAGCAGAGACGACGCACACCTGCGGGCAACCGACTTCATCAAGCAGGGTTCGCACAACGCCCGTGAAAAACTCCAGGCCGTACGATTCCGGCAGAAAATCGGCCTGGCCCATACCGGGCAGATCGACCAGCAGCACGGTTCGTTCCGGATGGAACGCGGGAACGATCCGCTTCCACGAGTTCATTGACTGGAAGGCTCCTCCAAGAAACAGAACCGGAATCCGGTCCGAGTCGTTACCGTGCAGGATGCGATACAGAAATCGAAAACCGTCGCAGGAGAGCGTCTGATCTTGCATGTCTGGCAATCTGGCGACTCCGGGCTGAGATACCTGGTGCGTCCTGGATTCTACGTGTTTTTCCGCAATCGGCCATTCCGGTAACGTGCAGCCTGCGACGCGAAAGAAGACAACACCTGTTGAATCCGCGGGCACAGGAAACGTCTTGACGGCCGTTCTGTTTGATCCTCGTTTCCGCGTCTGCTGAAACTTGAGGCAAATCCTCGAACCAGCTCACTGGCCTTGTTGCTGCTTACCACACCGCGGAGTGAACCGTGCCTCGACCGATCGTCCGCCGTGCAATGATGACCAACGTGTTCCTGCTTATCGGATACCTGGGACACGTCTCCCCAGATTCGTTCGGTGCCGAACCGAACTTGAGCGCCAACTCCGTTCGAGCGGCGATGACAAAAACCACTCGCTGGTATCGCGAGCATGCTGCATCGCATCAGTCAGAATCTGACTTTGCTCAGCCGGTATCTGAAGACAATCCAGTAGTTTCGCACGGCTGAACGAACGATGAGAGCGGGCGGCGACTTGCCGCTGGTTTGAGAGCCCGTCGGCAAGCGGGCTATGATGAATGCTGTCGTGATGCTCCTTCGACTGGATGCTCCGTCCAGTCACCCAGTTTCCCGGGCTGGCACACCGTGCCGGAAACAGGTTTTGTGATGCAAGTCTCGCTCATGGTCACCAGACCAAAAGGTGGCACGAAGACCTTTCAAGTCAGCAAGCCGGAAGTTGTTTTTGGACGCAGCAAGGAATGCGACATGCAGATTCTGTCGACGGAGGTCAGCCGTCGACATTGTCAGTTCAAGATCAGCGACGAATCCGTCACCGTCCGGGATCTCGGCAGCGCGAATGGGACAATCGTCAATGGCAAGACGATTCAGGCCAACACGGATATCCCGCTGCTACCGGAAACTCTCGTCGAGATCGGGCCGCTGAAGGTTGTGGTCGGATTCACGCCGCCGGCTTCCATATCCGACAAAAGCGCGACTGTTCCAGCGATCGGCGATGGTACGGTGTTGAACGAAACTCCGACGAAACTGGAACTCGCCGCCCACGAGACATCGGACGAAATTCCGATCGTCTCGAATCTCGAGGCCCAACCTGAGCCGAGCACAACGCCACCGAATTTCCAGGAAACTCAGGACGAGATCGTGTTGCCACCTAAGCAGGAAATGGCACCGGTCAAAGCGAAAGCACGCACCAATCCTGAAACACCAGCCGCGTCGCAGGACGCCCCCGCGAGTGATGACGAACTGCTGGAAACACTGGAACCAGACGACGAATCAACGGTTGTTGCCGAAGCGGCACCCCCGGCCGTCGTTATCGATGCGGACGCAGTTCCGGTGGCCGAAGCTTTTGCTGATGCCGGCAGTGTGACGGAACCAGCCGCTGAACCGGTTGGCGAAGAAAAGAAATCGGGAGGCTTAAAGTCACTCTTCGGGCTAATGGGTCGAGGGAAGAAGAAAGCGGCTCCGGACGAAACAGTCGACGCCCAGCCGCAGCCGGCTGCTGAAACTGATCTCCCTCCTGAGACGGCACCGATGATTGAGATGCCGGCCGCTCCCATGACGGGCGTTTCGGAATCAGCGGTGCTCGACGTTCCAGATGAAACTGAAGACGTGGATGCGGTACTGGAAGATATCGAGGAGGAATACTCTGAAGAGGAACTGCAGGCTTTGCTCGCTGAAGAAGGACTCGAAGATGAGCTGGCAGAACCAGAAACACCTGTCGTGAACACGGCACCGCCTCCACCCGCAGATCCGGGACTGGCGGATTTCCTGAACCAGATTGGCCAGGACGGTTAGGATCTCGTTTCGTATCCCCTCTCCCCCCTGGGGAGAGGGGCGATCCTGAGCCATTGGTCAAAGGGCTGTGATCAGGCACTGATGGCCAGCGACGAATAACGAATGACAAACGACCAATGAAAGTCTGGTTCAACAAGATCCACGACAGTCGTCGGCAGAGCATCGAGACTGAAGAGTCGACGATCTCGGTCGGTCGCGATCGATCCAATGTGCTTGTCCTGCACAGTCCGCTGGTGTCAAAGCGGCAGGCTGTCGTGCGGCGGGACAACGGGACGCTCGAATTCGAAAACGTCGGCATCAACAGTTGTATGGTCGGCGACACGGAAGTCATGGGTGGAGAGTCCATCGGCTTCTCCCCCGGCGAAACCGTGCGTGTCGGCCCGTTTACGCTGACCTTTGAATCCGACGAAGCCGCGCCGATCAGCCGGGCCGAAATGGAGGCCCATCTGCGGTCGATCATGTCGGACCTCGAATTGCGAGTGCATCGCAAACTGCTCGCGCGTTTCGATCTGTACGAGCTGGAAGCCAGTCGACTGGGAGACAACGACAGCATTCTGCTGCTGGAACGTCATATCGAAGACGTCTGCCGCGAACTGAGCCTGTTTGGCGAAAGCAATCAGGGGCTGCTGGAAGAGGTCATCGCACTGACGCTGCGCGACCTGACAATCAATCAGCTCATCCTGGAAAGCGACCGCGAATCACTCGACAGCCTGGCTCGGCTGACGTGGAACGAATACGACATCCCGCAAACGCTGGTCCCGGAACGCGAGACCGAGCTCGACAACCTCCTGTCGTTCACGCGCGAGCGGCTGGAACTCGACGACCAGCCCGACCTGAGCGGCCAGATTCAGCGCACGGAATACAAGTTCGCCGAAGTATTCCCGCTGGTCCGCCCGCACCTGCACGCGGAACTCAGCCGTTACATCGTGCTGCGTCGGCTGAAGAAGGACCTGAAGGACACCGTGTTCGGGTTCGGTCCACTGCAGGATCTGCTGCGTGCCCCAACGATTTCCGAAATTATGGTCGTGAAAAGCGACCAGATTTATGTGGAACGCGACGGTGTGCTGGAATTGTCGGGGCGTCGCTTTCTGTCCGACAAAGTCACCGAATCGATCATCGAACGCATCGTCGCCGGAGTTGGCCGACGCATCGACAAGAGTCAGCCTCTGGTCGATGCGCGCCTGCCAGACGGTTCGCGTGTGAATGCCATCATCCCACCACTCGCCGTGCGCGGTCCGTGCCTGACCATCCGAAAGTTTCCCGCGTACCGATTCACGATGGACGACCTGATCGACAAGCGATCGATCACGTCTGCCGCCGCCATGTTCATGCGGGCCTGCGTCGTGGATCACAAGAACGTCCTGGTCAGCGGAGGCACCGGGACAGGTAAGACAACCATGCTGAACGTGTTGTCGAGCTTCATTCCGCACCGCGAGCGGATCGTCACGATCGAAGACACGACCGAACTGCAGCTTCATCAGGATCACGTGGTCACGCTCGAATCAAAGCAGGCGAACGTCGAAGGCGCCGGCGGATACAACATTCGTGACCTGGTCAAGAACGCCCTGCGAATGCGTCCGGACAGAATCATCGTGGGCGAATGTCGCGGTGCCGAAGCACTCGACATGTTGCAGGCCATGAACACCGGTCACGACGGTTCGCTGACGACCGTTCACGCCAACAGCACAAACGACGTCCTGAAGCGACTGGAAGTGCTCGTTCTGATGGCGGTCGATCTGCCCGTCGTTTCGATTCAGCGTCAGATCGCCTCGGCCGTCGACATCATTATCCAGATCGACCGCAAACCCGGCGGCCGCCGAGTCGTCACGCAGATCTCCGAGATCGCCGGTTTCGACCCGGACCGCAACGACCTGGTGGTTCACGACATCTTCAATTACCGCGACGGCTCGACCCTGCAGCCCACCGGTTACATGCCCACCTTCGCCGAGTCACTGATCGAGAAGGACCTCCTGAAGCTGGAATTCCTGTACGGACAGAAAGATCGTTTCTCAGAGGAAGGCGAAGCTGCCGCTCTGCCCGACGCCCGCGCCCGCGGCAAAGACCGTCTCGATCGGTTTCTATAGACCGGTATCGCAACGTACGAAACAATCTCGAAAGAAATCCGCCTTTCTCCGGAAACTTGACAGACGTTGCTGGCCCGGGCAACGTATCAGTGACGATTGTTGGGTTTGCGGTCCTTTTTCTGTCTCCACACGGTGTCCTGAATGGCTCTCTTCCGTCGCATCCTGAGCGGAGTCCTGGCAGCACTGCTGCTGGTACAACCCGCCGTTGCGTCTGGAAGCTGCTGCTGTACGGCAAAACTGACCGAGTCGGCCGAAGCGGACATCTCGCTCGACAGCAGTGATTCGCCGGTCATCGCGGCGGGTTGCCCCCGCTGTCGAGCTGTTGCGAAGCAATCGAACAACAGAAAGTCATCGGACTCTCTGCAGTCCGATGATTGCGGGTGCTCCCGCAACAGCCGCGCGATTCCCGCCACTGTGACGGAACAGCGGGACGTTAAGTTGGAAGTCTCGTCCCGGTCGCTGTGGCTACCCAGTGCAGTCACTCACCTGCCAGATGTCCGCTGCATTTTGACGTCGCAGGTTGCATCGCCAACGGGAACCATCCCGCTGACTGTGCTGCATTGCCGCTGGCTGGCCTGATCTGTATCAGGCGACTCGCACTTCATGCGTCTGCTGTGACGCATCGAACCGCCTGCACTTCATGACGGGCGGCTCAACTTTGAAAGCACTTCCACTCAAGGAGATTCCGTAATGCGCAAGACAATTGCACTGTGTGCTGCTGCCGCCGTGACTGTCGGACTGTTCGCTGCCGCTGCTCAGGCGGACAAGAAAGAGGCCGGCAAGGAAAAGAAGTTCGCTGCGACCTGCCCGGTCTCCGGCAAGCCGGCGATTGAAGACAGCAAGGTCAAGTTCGCTGGCAAGGACGTCTTCTTCTGCTGCCAGGGATGTCCGGGAGCCTTCAAGAAGGACCCGAAGAAGTTCACCAATCAGGTGAATGTCCAGTGGCTGGAGACGGCTCAAATCACGCAGGTCGGATGCCCGATCAGTGGTCGTCCGCTGAACAAGGAAGCGACGATTGCGCTGGGTAAGACCAAGGCGGCTTTCTGCTGCGAGAATTGCCTTGGAAAAGCAGAAGCCGCGCCCGCGACGGAACTGGCCGCGCTGGTCTTCAAGGATTTCGACAAAGGATTCACCCTGCAGACGAAATGCCCTGTAAGCGGTAAGCCGATCGTTGCGGCGCAGGTCGTCAAGCACAACAAGAAGAACGTCTACTTCTGCTGCCCAGGTTGCCCGGGCGCGTTTGAATCCAACCCGGACAAGTTCCTGGCCAAGCTGCCACAGTTCCAGACTGAGAAGAAGAAAGACAAGTAAGCGACGAGTCTGCTCCCCCCAAGGAGATTCAGCCCGGTCTGTGAACGCAGGCCGGGCTTTCTTTGTCTTCGCCGCCTGCACGTCTGCAGGGTTGAGCGTAATTATGGCTTCGAGCGGTCGGACTGACCGGCAGTCGTCGTCTTCGACGGGTTGATCCGGTATTCCATCCATTCGTCCGCCGTCCACTTTGCGGCTTCTTTTCCGTACAGCCGCTCGACAATGTGCAGCGCTCCATCGATTCCCGCCGTCACACCACCCGTCGTGATGATCCGACCCGAATCGACGACGCGCCGATCGGTGACCACGCGGCACTTCGGCGCCGTCGATTGCAGCCGCTTAATACCCCACCTGTGCGTCGTGGCTTCGACGCCGTCCAGCAGTCCTGCGTCAGCCATCAGAAACGCACCCATGCAGACGGACATTGTGATTGGGGTCTTCGCTGCGGTCTGCTTCAGCCAGGTGATGCCAGCCTGACCGACGTTGCCCATTGCTCCACCTGGCACCACCAGAATGTCCAGCTTTGGAGCATCGCTGCAGGCATGATCCGGCGTGACCTGAATGCCACCCATCGTTCTCAGTGGCTGCTTCGATGGTGCGATTGTCACCACCCGAAACTGCCGTCCATATCCGGACACAATGAAGACCTCCGCCGGTCCGGCAAAGTCGAGCAGCTCGACTCCCTCGAACAGGAGGATCCCGACCGTCAACGGGCCATCCGGCTTCCTGTTTGCGTTCGGAGCCTCGTCGGCAAATACGCTCACAGTGGAGGCGATCATCACAAGACAGGCGGCAAGCACATGAATGGAACTTGGCTGCGTCTGGTACTTCATTGATACGTTCCATTCAGGGCAGGGCAGGGCAGGGCAGGGCAGGGGCACTGCGGTCGTCGATACGCATCACAGTAGCGGCTACAGTACTCGCCCGGGTCGCGAAGCGCCGACTGTGATGAGCTGCAGGCGCCGACCACTGTCGATGAGTGAGCACTCCATGTCGCTGTATCAAACCAACTTTACCTCGCTCGACTGGTGTATCGTCGCGGCGTACCTGCTGATCTCGATCTTCGTCGGTATCTGGGCCAATCGCTATGTCGGCAGTCTGTCCGGCTATCTGGTGGCGGGCCGAACACTGCGGATTCGCCTGGCTCTGGCCACGATGACCGGTACGGAGATCGGTCTCGTCACGGTCATGTACTCGGCCGAACTCGGGTTCGTGCAGCAGTACGCATCGCTGTATCTCGCGCTGTATGAGATGTCCGTGCTGCTGATTGTCGGTCTGACGGGATTTGTCGTGTACCGCCTGCGACAGACCGAGGTCATGACGATTCCCGAATACTACGAGCAACGCTACTCACAGGGCGTACGTGTGCTGGGCGGGATCATGATGGTGATGTCCGGCGTGCTGAATATGGGACTGTTCCTGAAGGCCGGGTCACTGTTCCTTGTTTCGGTGACAGGGCTCGAAGGCGAGCTGACGCTCAAGCTGATCATGACAGCGCTCCTGCTTCTGGTGCTGTTCTACACAGTACTCGGTGGCATGGTGTCGGTCGTTATCACCGATCTGATTCAATTCGTCGTGCTCGGAACGGCGATGGTCATTGTCACGCTGTTCGTCGTTAACGAGGTCGGCTTTGATGGACTTGAAGCCGTCGTCAGTGTTCATAACGGGTACGTCGATCCCACACAGCCGGTGAACCCGTCCGGAATGGGTGATGCTATTGGTCCGGGAAACATGCTGGTTCAGGGCGTTGTGTTGTTTGTCGCGCTGATGCTGTGGCCGGCGGGCGCGTCGCGAACGCTTGCCGTGCGAACACCTGAGATCGCACAAAAACTGTACTTGTGGAGTTCCATACCGTTCCTCGCCCGGCGTTCACTGCCGGTTCTATGGGGAATCGGAGCATTCGCATTCTTTGCGTCTCAACCTGAGCTGAATGCGCAGTTCCAGGCGGCCATCGCGACAACAGATCTCAATACTCAGGCCGCGATGCCGTTGTTCCTTGCCAAGATCATTCCAACCGGACTCCTTGGTCTCGTCACGGCAGGCATGGTGGCCGCGTTCATGTCGACGCATGACAGTTATCTGTTGTGCTGGAGCGGCGTTGTCACACAGGACATCATCGCACCGCTCGCCGGTGGTTTGACACAGCGTCAGCGTATTCTCGTGACACGGATCTCCATCGTTGTGATTGGCCTGCTGCTGCTCCTGTGGGGATTGTGGTACGAGGTGTCCAGCAATCTGTGGCAGTACATGGCCGTGACCGGGACGGTCTATCTGTCCGGTGTCTTTCCCGTCGTCGTGGGCGGGCTGTACTGGAAACGGTCCAGTTCCATGGGCGCGTATCTGGCTCTGCTTGGTGGCCTGACCGGAATCCTGGCAATGGGACCCTGTGTGGAGTTTCTGAACGGGCTCCTCGGCCCCGGAACTCTGCGTTCCGACCAGATCATGCTGAGTTCGTTCGCGGTCTCCCTGGCGGGATTCCTCCTGGGTTCGCTGTTGTTCCCTGATGGAAGGAAACAGGAATCATGAATGGCTGGATGATTCTGTGGACAGTTCTGCTGGCGGGTGGAGTGCTTGGCATGGTGGGGTTGCTGCTTGTCGTTACGGTGGGAGCCGTGCGGGAACTGCGTGAGTCGCTTGACGAATTGTCGGGCGATGCAGCCAACGCGCCCGCGGACGACACGGCTGCCTCGACATAGAATGGACGGACTGATGTGCGGTCGATTCACCCTCCAGGCCTCGCCGGCTGAAATGGCAGCGTCCTTCGAACTGTTTCGCGAGCCGGAGTGGACTCCACGATTCAACATCGCTCCGTCTCAGCCCGTTGGTGCCATCCGAAACATCGATGGTCGACGCGAGTGGTCGTTGTTTCGATGGGGACTGATTCCGTCCTGGGCGAAAGACGAAAAGATCGGCTACCGTATGATCAACGCGCGGGGCGAAACGGTGCATGAAAAACCGTCGTTTCGAGCGGCATTCAAGCGGCGAAGATGTCTGATTCCCGTCGACGGTTTCTACGAATGGAAGGCCGGGGCCGAGGGCGAACGACGATCAAAACCGAAGCAACCGTTTCATATCCGCAGAACCGACCAGCAGTTGTTTGCATTCGCGGGATTGTGGGAGTGCTGGACTTCGGGCGATGGCAGCGCAGTGGAATCGTGTACCATCGTGACAACCGAGGCGAACAGTCTTCTCGCGCAGATCCACGACAGGATGCCCGTCATTCTCAACCCGGACGGATACGATCTGTGGCTCGACACAGACGTTGAAGCCACAGCATTGCGACAACTTCTACAGCCGCATTCGACCGATCCGTTCGAGATGTATCCGGTCGGGTTTGATGTCAACAGTGCACGCACCGAACGCCCCGAATTACATCTGCCAATCAACGCGCCAGGCAATGTCCGCCAACAGGCTACATTGAACTTTGACGATGACTGAACCAGCAAAACGAGCACTGATCACTGGCATCTCCGGGCAGGACGGTCATTACCTGACGGAACTGCTGACCGGCAAAGGGTACGAAGTCCACGGCGTCATTCCGTGCCGTGCTCCCGGGATCGGTGAAGCTGCCGACCGGCTTTATTATGCAGATCTGAGTGATGGCTCGAACCTCATGGAAATTCTCCACGAGGCTCAGCCCGATGAGGTCTACAATCTTGGAGCTCAAAGCCATGTGCGTCTGTCATTCGACATTCCCGTGTACACGGCGAATGCAACGGGAGTCGGGACGCTGCGTGTACTCGATGCAATCCGTCAGTACCAGACGGCCACAGGCCGTCAGGTAAGGTTTTACCAGGCATCATCCAGTGAAATGTTTGGTAAGGTCGTCGAGACTCCGCAGAGGGAAACAACTCCCTTCCATCCACGCAGCCCGTACTCGTGTGCCAAGGTCTATGCGCACTGGCAGACGATCAACTACCGCGAGTCCTACGGGATGTTCGCCGTCTGTGGGATCCTGTTTAACCACGAGTCGCCTCATCGCGGTGAGGGGTTCGTCACTCGCAAGATCAGCCGCGCCGTGGGGCGGATCAAACTTGGTCTGCAGACCCGGCTCACGCTGGGTAACATCGACGCGCGGCGCGACTGGGGTTTCGCACGCGATTACGTTGAGGCGATGTGGCTCATGCTGCAGCAGCAAGAACCTGAAGACTTCGTGATTGCGACTGGCCAGACTCATTCCGTCCGTGATTTTCTCCAACTGGCCTTCGCCCGTGTCGACTTGGACTGGCAGGATTTCGTCGACTTCGACGAGTCCCTGTTAAGGCCGGCCGAAGTCGACGTGCTCACCGGCGACGCAACGAAAGCCCGCGAGAAACTTGGCTGGGAACCACAAGTGAGTTTCGACGAACTGGTCGGGATCATGATTGACCACGATATGGAACTCGCCCGACGCGAAGTCGCGTCCCTGTAGGCAAGTCTCTCCCATTGCCAGACCATACTTCGGCCGCGATGCGGGCGGGTCCGAGACAGTCCGGCGGCGGTGCGAAAGCCGGCTCAGCGCTTATTCGCACTCGCTTCCAGCTTGTCGCCTCCCTCGATCGACTGCATCAGCGTTCGCAGTTTGGCAACCCTCTGTGGGAATTTCGCAGCCAGGTTTGTTTGCTCGCCGAGGTCGGCTTCGAGATCGTAGAGTTCTTCCTCGATCTTTCGGTCATTCTCTATTGCGTAGCCGTAGAAGTGTGCCTTCGCTTTCAGATACTTCCATTTGCCCTGACGGACTCCGGCTGCCTGGAAATAGAAATGTTCGCGGCCGGTGTCGCGTTGGCCAAAGAGCAACGCGGTCTGATCGATGCCGTCAATGCGGCGGCCCGCCGGCACTTTGAAGCCGGCCAGCGAGGCGAAAGTCGGCATGAAGTCGATCGTCGCGAAGATGGCATCAGAGACACGGCCAGCCGGCACCTTTCCGGGCCAGCGAACAATACAGGGCAGGCGATAGCCGCCTTCGTAACAGGAGCCCTTGCCATTACGCAGCGGCCCGGACTCGCCCCAGAAGATAGACCCCTTGGGATGCCCTTGTTTCCTGTCCGTATATTTTGGCTGGTTCCACGGGCCATTGTCGCTGGTGTAGATCACCATCGTGTTTTGACTCAGCCCCAGTTCATCAAGAACATCGAGCAGACGGCCGGTTTCGTAGTCGAACTCCTCGACCACATCACCGTACAGTCCGCCCTCCGATTTGCCGCAAAAGCGTTCCGAAGCATTAATGATGGTGTGCATCATTGTATGAGCCACATAGAGAACAAACGGCTTGGCCGGATCGCGTGTGCCCTTGAGGTAGGCAATGGCCTTGTTGGTGTAGAGCGTCGTCAGCTCACCCATGTCGCGGCTTGAACCTGCCTTTGCGTTGTTCTCATGAAAGCTGACGCCACCACCATCGTTGGCTCCCAAGGTTCCGAAGTAGTAGTCGAATCCCTGGGTATTCGGCATCCGATCAATGATCGGCTTGCGATTTGAGACATCCCACTTCCCAATACATGCGGTCTGGTAACCCGCGTCGCGAATCAGCTCCGCGAACGTAGTCTCAGAAGCCGGCATGCCCCAGCCTTTGCTGCGGATGGGATGCCGCCCGGTCAGCAACGCCGAACGTGAAGGCCCACAAACCGTCTGAGAATAGAAGGACGTAAAACGTGTCCCTTCCTTCGCCAACTGGTCGAGTCGTGGCGTCTTGTTCTTCTCATTGCCGTAACAGGCCAGGTCCGCATATCCCTGGTCATCGGTGAAGATGATCAGAATGTTCGGCTTTTCCGCTGCCGCCGCACTTGCCGTCCAGAGGGCCAGAGTGAGGTAGAACGCATTTTGGCGTGTGATCGATTTCATGGGAGTCTTTCGTCGGAAACCGCTATGGACTCGTGTGGCCCCGTATGCGTGCGTGTTGATCGGTTTAGTTTCCATCTGATGCAGAGCACTCAGTGCCCGGATCATCCTTCTTTGAAGAAAGTATCACTGTGGACCACTTCTCGAACGAGTGTTCGCAGTTTGAAATCGGAGGGCTGTGCCTTGTCCACGATTGCGTCAATTGCCAGCGAGTCAGCGGGAACCAGTTCCCTCGACACGGCGAACCTCAGCAGATGCCCCGTGAAGGCTTTGGCAAAGCGCCGTTTCTGCCTGGACAGTGATTCTTTGAAGTCGACGATGCCTTTGAATTGGTACTTCCTCATCAGCGTGCCGCTGGAATCAACGTCTCGACCGTTTGCGTACTTGTCACGCCATCGGCCAGTGATGTCGAAGTTCTCAAGCGCGAAGCCCAGCGGGTCGAGACGCGAGTGGCAACCTGCGCAATCCGGGTTCTTACGATGAACGGCGAACTTTTCGCGGATCGTCAGGTTCTTCCCACCCTGATCCTCATTCAATGGCGGCACGTCGTTTGGCGGTGGTGGCGGCGGGTCGTTGAAGATGACTTCAATAATCCAGGCACCGCGAGCAATTGGATGCGTTCGCTTCGGTCCTGAAGTCATGCTCAACATGGCGGCGTTGGTAATGACGCCGCCATACCGCGGGTCAGTCGCAGCAACACGTTCGAATTCCTGTGAACGCAGCTTTCCCCGAATCTGGTCGTCGAATCTTCGTTGTACGTCCTGCTGAAGTTTCTGCACATCACGCTGCGCCGGGACTTTCTTCAGATCGACTTTCGCCTGAGTGATCGACGCGATCAGCATTTTCCTGTTCGTTCGCTGGTCGTCGGTCATCGCCGCCAGTAGTTCCGCGTCTGTGATGTACTGGTTGTATCCACTGAATGACGCCGAGATTTCAGCCGCTGTCAGGGGACGATTATAGAATCGGGCTTTATCAATACTCACGGAAAGGTACTTGTTGCCACCTGGCGGCAGGTGCCTCAATCCGAATAAGACGGATGTTTGATTCTTCGGAAATGTCGCTGCGGCCTTGCGATAGGGTTTTCCGTACGGGATTCCGTTTCGATACAGCGTGGTCGTTCCGTCATCTGTGTAAACCATCGCCAAATGCAGCAGCAGATTTGGTTTTTCCTCGGGAGTGGATTCAGGGAAGTCCTCTGTCCGACTGAACCCATTACTTCCGGATATCCAGTGCTTTGGCTTTCTCTCGCCCAGCACAATCGTGTCGAAGAAGTCGCCAGGCCCCTGGATGCCCATGACTCCGCCACCCCTCTGGTTCACGTCCTGTAGCTTGAACCAGACCTCCATTGTCTTGCCCTTCAGGTCGATCGGCAGTGTGCTGCTTTGCAGGAACGACTTGTTTAGAACGACCATGCCATCCTGGAAGGCGATTTTCCCCCTGGCCTTCAAATCCAGTGGTCCGATCGAGCTCTTCAGATCCCCGTCGAATTCCCAGGCGGCATACGGTTTCAGATCGACGGGTTTCCGATTGCCGGACTCAGTCTGGCGTGCGGCCAGCAGACGAGATTTGACGGGATTGATCAGCGTATCCAGTTCCGCCTGGGCCGAGTTGATGCTCGCTTCCAGTGTCATTCGCCGGCGGGCATTGACCCGGTTCTCTTCAACGACCATCCGCGTATCAATTTGTGGTGGCTTGAGATCAGACGTGTACCACGTTTTCAGGAAGTCGCTCCGGTAGCTGAATTCGGGTGAGATCAGATCGACGATCGGTCGGTTCTCGACGAAGGCCGAATCAAACAGAAGCAGCGGTTCAAGCACCATCTGCAGACTGGCTGGATGGTCCTTGTCCAGACTGAAGAATCTGTGCTTCTGTGGGTCCGGAGTTGCCGCCAGGACATTTTCAAGCTGCATCCACTGTGCGGGAAACGTGTCGAGAAATCGTTCGATTTTCGGATCGGCAAACATCCGTTCGATTGTGCGGTCTAATGTCTCCGGCTTTGAGAGTGTTCCACTCTCGGCCAGTTGCAGCAATTCCAGGTCAGGGCAACTGGCCCACAGAAAGAAGGAGAGGTTTGACGCAAGTTCGAATTGATCTGCCGCTTGACCAGCACCGCTTGAGCGGAAGAGAAACATGGGCGAGGACAGAGCGGCCGACGCGACTTTTTTCATCGTGTCGGCAAATGGCAGTCCCTGGTCGATCTTGGCCAGTGCATACGTCGTGTATCGGTCCAGGGTTTCTGGCTCGGCAGGACGACGAAAAGCTCTCAACAGAAAGGAACTGAGCCTGCTTCGCACCTCTGTGGCAGCATCCGTCTCGGCAGTGGGTGCCTGAAACAAGTCATGCCAGATACCAACGTTCTGCTCGTTGAAGTCCGGGCTCTCGACGATCGAGACGCTAAGTCGCAGAAAGGCGTCCAGCAGCAATGGTGAAAGTGTCAACTGGTTCGCCTGATTGTCAAAACCGTGTGACGCGCGAAGGTCTTTCGGAAATGGGACCACTCCACTCAGGCCGGCCATCGGATTCAATGAATGTGAGGCCACTTTGACTTTGTCGGGCATTCTGTCCGATCCGGCAGTCAGGTAGTTGCTATGGCGAGTCATCAGCTTTTCAGACAGTTTGAAGACGTCACCTTTCAACTGAAATATGTCCTTAACCGCATTGTTGTACTGGAATCGATTCAACCGCCGGATTGGAACGCGTTGCTCTGACTGATTGCTGGTTGCCTGACGTAGCAGGCTCTTCAATGTCTTCAGCAGCTTTGTGCGAACTAACGCGTCCAGTTGGGGCTCGCCTTCGGGAGGCATGTCATTGGCGTCGATCACATCGATGACTTCTTTGATCAGCTTTGGCTTCTCAAGAAACTGCTGCGTAGTCGAAATCGCTTTGAGGTTGACCTTGCCATTGACTTCCTCGCCACCATGACAACGTGCGCATTTCTGTTGGATAAGTGGCGCCAGAAAAGTGTCAAAGTCATCGGCCCGGCATTCCGAGAGCGTTGTGCTCAGTAGCGCCACGAGCAGTACGCACGTGCGGTCGATGGTCGTAGTGAAGGACATGAATAATCGTCTCACAATGCAGCAGATGAATGACGCGTACGAAGTTGCAGGCCGTCGGACTGGCAGACGAGTGGCCGGTCTTCGCCGAATCGGGGCATCGGAAGGAGTCGCTGTCACGTCCATAGTTCGGAGATGACGCCGGTGCTGTCGGCGAAACTGTCGAGTTCCAGTCCCATGAGCTGGGCTAGAGTCAGCCACATGTTCGAATTCAACGTGCCACTCTTGCACTGGATGAAGCGGCCCTGCTTGATCTGGCCCTGTGCCTTGCCGGCAACGATCAATGGCAGGTCAAAGTACTGGTGCGTGGCTCCGTCACCCAGACCGGCGCCATAAGTAACAATCGAGTTGTCATACAGTGAGCTGCCGTCGGCTTCCTTAATCTCCTTCATTCGAGACAGGATGTACGCGTACTGCTCCATGTGGAAGATGTCGAGTTTCTGGAGTCTCTTGTAACCGTCGCCCTTCTGGTTATGCGTCATGTTGTGGTGCTGTACTGGCTTGTCGAATACGCCTTCGTACATCAACGAAGCGTCCCAGCGCTCGGGGCCGACCATAAAGGTGGCTACGTTGGTGATTCCCATCTGCAACGCCAGCAACATGAGGTCGGCCTGCAGCTTGATATAGTCGCCTCTCGGCAGGATTTCGTTTTTGGGAATCTTCACATCGGCACCCGCGAGCAGCTTCTGCATTCTCAGCATTCGGATTTCGACGTTGCGGATCATCTCCATGAATTCTCCGAGCGTTTCCCGATCGTCACGTCCCAGACGTTTCGAGAGCGTTTTTGCATCGGCGAGTACGAGGTCTGACACATCCGCGACATGGGCACGATGGCTGTCCGCCATGAACAGTCGGTTGTAGAGCTTCTGCGGGTCCTTGATCGACGGCGCGATTTTGTCCGGCCCGTACCACGAGATATTGTTGAAGTGGATCGACTCTTTGCCGGCCGTGAAGCCGTTACAACTGATCTCAAGAGTTCGAAATACACTTGAGTGACCGACGTGGTCACCGATCACCTGGTCAAGGCTTCTGCCATTGGGGTGCCGGATACCCTGTTCCGACGCCTGCGCTGGTGACAGGCTGGTCAGGTAGCAGGACGCTCCCTGAGCGTGGACGTCCTGGCCATTCTTGAATGTGCGGTCCAGGCCGGTGACCAGTGTGATATCGTTTGCATGCTCCTTCAACGGCTGCATGGTTGACGTGAGTTCCAGGGGATAAACGCCCGGAGTGTTCTGGAGCCGTTTCTGCTTCTTCGTCTTGTCGGCGTTGAAGCCGCCGACGAAGCCGGGCAATACGCCGTCCTCTTCGCCGGGGAAAAAGCACCGGCGAACCAGGCCGTTGGGGACATACATGAGCACCAGCTTCCGGCTGGGCTGGACGTGCTGTTCTTCCTCACCGCTCGCGGCAAGCGACGGCAGAAACGGCAGTAGAAGGGCAGCCCCATTGGCCTTCAGAAAGCTCCGTCGCGACACGTTCATAGATTATTCTCACTGAATGACTGCTGCGAACAGCTCTCGCAGGCAGGATGATGAATCAGTTGGTTCTTCTTGAGTCCGTACGATGATCGCAATCATCGGTTTAATTCCGTCTATCGTCCAGACAGCCGCACCACGCCTTTCCGCGGTGAATCGTCTGGCGGCTGATTCATGCGATTGTCAGGTCATGTCACGGCCGATATTTTCCCGCGAGAATCGACTGACCACCGGTCAGCGTACATTCAATGTCAAACCAAATCGCATAGAAACGACTCAGCATGAGACTGATCTACATCGCGTTCGCGTTGCTTTCGGGCGTGGCCAGCTCCGCTCCTGGTGCAGAACGCCCCAATATCATTCTTCTTATGGGGGACGATCACGGCTGGGATGAAACAGGCTACAACGGCCACCCGCATTTGAAGACGCCCGTGCTGGATGAGATGGCGGCTTCGGGACTTCGGATGGACCGGTTCTATTCGGCGCATCCGTCGTGTTCGCCGACCCGCGGGAGCGTCATGACCGGGCGACATCCCGTCCGCTATGGAACGTTTGCGCCGAACTGTTCGATTCGTCCGGAAGAAATCACGATCGCGCACCTGTTGAAGAAGTCGGGATATACGTGTGGGCATTTTGGCAAATGGCATCTTGGACCTGTCAAAGCCGCGTCGCCAACAAGTCCGGGAGCCATGGGATTCGACCAGTGGCTGTCGCACGACAATTTCTTCGAATTGAATCCGACGTTGTCGCGTAACGGAGGCCCGCCTCAGGTATTCAAGGGTGAAAGTTCGGAGATCGTCATCGCCGAGACGATTGAGTTTCTTAAACAGGCACAGCAAAAGAAGCGGCCGTTTTTTGCGGTCGTCTGGTTCGGGTCGCCGCACGAACCGTACAGCGGTCTCGATAAGGATCTGGCGCTGTATGACGACCTGCCTGAAGAATACGCAGACAAACAATTCAAGCTGACATCCAACAAAACGGGCCGTCCAACAAAGCGGCCACTGCGAGATGTGCTGAGAGAACGCTATGCCGAGATTACGGCGATGGATCGTTCGATCGGACAGCTTCGCGACTGGCTAAAGAACGAAGAGCTGCGAGACGACACCCTGGTGTGGTATTGCGGCGACAATGGCACTCCGGGTGACGGTATTGTCACGTCGCCTTTTCGAGGTCAAAAAGGAAACATGTACGAAGGCGGTGTTCGAGTTCCCGGCATCATCGAATGGCCGTCAGGGATTGCCAAACCACTCGTCTCTGATGTGAATTCCGTCACCAGCGACATCCTGCCAACGCTTTGCAAGTTGACTGGGACACCTCTACCGGCTCGCCCGCTTGATGGAATTGATCTTACGCCCATGATCGACGGTCAGATGAGCGAGCGGCCCGACTCAATCGGTTTCTGGACATTTGACTGGAAAGCGGAAACTAAGAACGAGCCGTATATCAAAGCAGGCTTTCAACGCGGGACGACACCTTTGGTCAAAATGATGGGCGACATCTACACGCGTAATTTCGTGAACTTCCATCATCCGAAGATCACGGATCAGGACTTTGCCGGTTCACGCGTGCTGTTGGGGAATCGATACAAGCTTGTCGTGCACAGTAAGAGGGGTGGCGAATCCACAAGCGAACTGTTCGATCTCCGCGACGATCCGGCCGAGACAAAGAACCTTGTCGAACGGCAACCACAGGTGGCAGCGGCTATGCAGTCGGAATTGAGGGACTGGCAACTGTCGGTCCTCAAGAGCCTGACGGCCGCCGACTACGAGTGAGTTCTATCTGACGCAGGAGCGACAAAAGTTGCGACTCGTGCCGCTTCGAAACAGCTGTTGCCATCGGCGGTCACTCGGCCTGCATCGTTTCGTGCTGCCAGGTAATGGCTTTCGAGCGAGTCTCGGAAGCCGCACAGGGCCTTCGGTCACGGGATCGACGTACATGCTGTCACAGGATTCTTACTCGTAGCCGTAGCCCGATTTCTCCGAAATCGGGACCTGCCGGGTGCGGATTTCGGAGAACTCCGCCTACAGTTCCGCCAGCGATGTCAATCACGTGGCACGGATGGAAATCTGCCCGCCAATTGTCGGGTCTTGCCGTCGGTGGCAACCGGCAGGAGCGGGTCGTAACATCCCCGCCACTACGGGCAGTGAACGCCGAGCCGACAGTGTCTGACGTTGGCCGAAAACGAGGTGTTATTCGCCATTGCCCGCACGTGATTGTTCGACCAGTCGTTGAGGAGAGACACCATGAGCGACGCCATTGAAAGTGTCCTGCAGGAAAATCGTAAGTTTCCACCACCGCCGGAATTCACTGCCGCCGCCCATATCAGCTCGGAAGAGCAGTATCAGGAGATGTGGGACCGCGCGAAGGACGATCCGGCTGGATTCTGGGGCGATCTGGCTCGTGAGAACGTCGACTGGTTCCAGGATTTCTCGGCAACGCTGGAAGGCGACATGCCGGAGACGAAGTGGTTTGTCGGGGGCAAGACGAACGTCGCCTACAACTGCATCGACCGGCATCTGACGACGTGGCGAAAGAACAAGGCCGCGATTATCTGGGAAGGTGAGCCGGGCGATCAGCGGGTGCTGACGTATCAGGATCTGCACCGCGAAGTTTCGAAGTTTGCCAATGTGCTGAAGTCGCTGGGCGTCGAGACCGGTGACCGCGTGACGCTGTACATGCCGATGATCCCGGAACTGGCCATCGCCATGCTGGCCTGTGCCCGGATCGGCGCGACGCACTCGATCATCTTCGGCGGATTCAGTGCGGATGCGATCTCGGATCGCAACAACGATGCTGAAGCGAAGCTGGTTGTCACGGCCGATGGTGGCTGGCGACGCGGAAAAGAGATCCCGCTGAAGGCGGCCGTCGACGAGAGCCTTGAGAAATCACCGAGCGTTGAGAAGGTCGTTGTTGTGCGTCGAACGGGCAACGACGTCACGATGGTGCCGGATCGTGACTACTGGTGGCATGACCTGATGGAGGACGCGTCGGCCGACTGCCCGGCCGCGGAACTCGATTCCGAGCATCCGCTGTTCATCCTTTATACGTCCGGATCGACCGGGAAGCCCAAGGGTGTGCTGCATACCACCGCGGGTTATCTGCTCGGCGTCACGATGACCACACGTTGGGTCTTTGATCTGAAGGACGAGGACACGTACTGGTGTACCGCCGACATCGGCTGGGTTACGGGTCACAGCTATATTGTTTATGGCCCGCTGTCGAACGGTGCCACGACGATGATGTATGAGGGTGGTCCCAACTGGCCGGATGAAGGCCGCTTCTGGCAGATGGTCGAGAAATACAAGGTCAACATTTTTTATACCGCTCCCACGGCGATCCGTGCCTTCATCAAGTGGGGCGACGAATGGCCGAACAAGTACGACCTGTCCAGCCTGCGACTGCTGGGAACCGTGGGCGAACCGATCAATCCGGAAGCGTGGATGTGGTACCACAAGGTGATCGGTGACGAACGCTGTCCGATCGTCGACACGTGGTGGCAGACGGAAACTGGCGGGATCATGCTTAGTCCGCTGCCCGGCATTACTGCGACGAAACCAGGAAGCTGCACGAAACCGCTCCCTGGCGTTGTTCCCGATATTCAGTCAGAAACAGGCGAGAGCCTGGGCGAAAACCAGGGTGGCCTGCTGGTGCTGACGCAGCCGTGGCCACACATGTTGCGGACGCTGTACGGGGATCATGATCGATTCAAAGACGTCTATTTCAGCAAGATCGAAGGCCGCTACTTTGCTGGCGACGGAGCTCGGCGGGATGAAGACGGCTACTACTGGGTCATGGGTCGCGTTGACGATGTGCTCAACGTGTCCGGTCATCGGCTCAGCACGATGGAGGTCGAGAGTGCTCTCGTGTCTCACGAGGCGGTCGCAGAAGCCGCCGTAGTCGGCTTCCCGCATGAGCTGAAAGGCGAGGGCATCTGCTGCTTCGTCTCATTGAAGAACTCCGACGGCGACGAGGAGCTGCGGAAAGAGTTGATTGCTCACGTGCGCAAGCAGATTGGTGCGATCGCGACGCCGGACCAGATTCGGTTCGCCGCTGCTTTGCCCAAGACCCGATCGGGCAAGATCATGCGCCGCCTCCTGCGTGATATTGCCGCTGGTCGCGAAGGCAGTCAGGACATGACAACGCTGGAAGACCTGTCAGTCCTGGAGAAGCTCCGCGAATCCGAGGAGTAAGCCCGGCTCATGGCTTTGCACATTCTGATGGCTGCCGCCGAGAACGATGCCTTGCCTGGTGGCAAGGTTGGCGGGGTCGGCGACGTTGTGCGTGATGCGCCGCAGGCCGTCGCATCGCTGCCCGGGTTCGACGGCAGTGTATCGGTTGTGTGTCCGTCGTACGGATTTCTGCACGAAACGGCCAGGCAGTCGTTGGGGACGTTTTCCGTCCGCTTCGCTGGTCGACAGGAAACCGTGGATCTGTATGAAGTTCGCAGTTTTGTGCCGGGCACGCGTGTGCTGGAATCTGAAGTGGGTTCGGCCAGCACGAGTCGAGTTCGGCAACTTGTCATTCACCATCCTCGGTTTGAAGCCGTGGACGCTCGTGGCAGGAAACGCATTTACGTTGACGATCCGCCCAAAGAGCCGTTTGCCAGCGATGCATCGCGATTCGCCCTGTTCTCGGCAGCGGTCGTTGAGGGACTGCTCCAGCAGAAGTTTGGACCAGTCAATCGCCTGCATCTGCACGACTGGCACCTCGGCTGTGCGTTGATGCTGCGTGAATTCGATCGGCGCTATGCAGCTCTGCGTGATTTGCGGACCGTGTTTACCATCCATAACCTGGCTCTGCAGGGTGTTCGACCGCTTGACGGATACGAGTCATCGCTAATGGCCTGGTTCCCCGACTCCGGCATTCCTTTCAATGCGGTTCGAGATCCTCAGTGGACTGACTGTGTCAATCCGATGGCCGCGGCCATTCGACTGGCCGACGCCGTTCACGTCGTTTCGCCGGGATACGCGGACGAGGTCTGTCTGCCGAGTCGTCCGAAACGGTGCGACGAGCACTGCACGTTTTTTGGCGGTGAGGGTCTTGAGGAAGACCTGCAGCGGGCGCGTGCGGAACAGCGTCTACATGGAATTCTGAACGGCTGTGCGTATGAGTCCGGCCGCCAATTGCTGCCACGCACTCAGGACTCGTGGCACCAGATGCTCGACATTCTGATTGCGGAACTACAGTCATGGCGGCAAGTGAATCCCACCGCCGGTCACGAGCTGGGTCTGCAACGGCTGGGGCAGTGGCGAGAATCTCCGCGGCCGCGAGTTGTAATGACCAGCGTGACGCGAGCCGTCGACCAGAAGGTCCGGTTGATGAAGCATCCCACTGATGCTTCGCCTCTCGATCGAATCCTGAGTGCGACAGCCGGCCAGGCCGTCTTCATTCTGGCCGGAAGCGGTGACACGCGGTACGAGGAGTTTCTGTCGTCTGTCTCTCGCCGGCACAACAACTTCGTTTTCGTGAACGGCTACAGCGTTGTCGGCGCGGATGCCCTATACGAGTGTGGCGACCTGTTCCTGATGCCCAGCGCGTTCGAGCCGTGCGGGATTTCCCAGATGCTGGCGATGCGTGCCGGACAGCCCTGCGTAGTCCATGCGATCGGTGGCCTGAAGGACACGGTCCAGGACAACGCGACTGGATTCTGCTTCACGGGGGACACACCCGAGGAGTTGGGTGATGGCTTCGTCACGGCAACTCTGCGAGCGACAGCACTGAAGTGTGAGCAGCCGTGGGACTACGCCGCGATCCAGCAGCGGGCTTTCGATCAGACATTCAACTGGTCGAATTCCGTGCGCGAATATGTCGATCGCCTCTACTGCTAAGCATGCTTAGCTCGCGTTGACGAACTGCCGCCGGTCGCCAGGCTGACCAGGCAGCCGACGGCGATATTCGCGATGACTGCCGCCGGGGAGATCCACTGAAAGCTGATCGGATCGAGCCCGGTTGCGGGGTCCATCCCGAAGATCGGTCCGGAGAACGCGATCAGTGCCGCCGTTGCTGTTCCGGCAATGGCGCCGGCGAAGACTCCGACAGGTGTCGCGAACGGGACGAACAGCGCGAAGAAGAACAGGCCGAAGATGGGCGTTGTCAGCAGATTGGATGTCTTCTGCGTGACCGAAGTAATGTTGCCCGGGATGTGTTCCATCAGCGAACTCGTCGCAACCACAAATCCTCCGATCGCAAATGCCAGGTAGCGAGCCAGACGCATGTGCTGTTTTTCGCTCAGCGGTTCGGGGCGAAAGCGGTCGACGAAGTCCGTCATCACCACGGCGGTGATCGAGTTCACGCCGGAATCGATGCTCGACATGGCGGCGGCGAACATCGCCGACACGACCAGTCCGGAGATTCCTACCGGCAGGTGGTACGCAATGAAGTGGGGAAAGAACTTGTCGGCATCGTCCTTGATGTCCATTCCCGCAGGGATCAGTTCCGGGTGTGCCGAGAAGTAACCCAACATGGCGAATCCGACGATGCCCAGCGTCACACCAACGACCGTCGCCACCACAAGCTGGACGGCGTAGGCGCGTCGAGCGGCGCTGAGATCGGTCGTTGCCATGAACCGTTGCACTGAAGTCTGGTCGCCACCCGTCGTACACACGTACCAGATCAGGAAGTTCAGGATCGAACCGAAAATCGTGACGCGGATTCCGATGTCAACGCCCATGCGGCGAATGAAACTGAGGACTGGTTCGAGCGCAGAGTCTTCCTTCGGCTTTGCTTCGCTGGTCTCTTCGGTGTCTGCCAAAGTCCCTGTCGATTCGGCGTTTGCGGACTCACCCGCGGTCCCTGGTTCTATGAGCGCTACATCCTCGTCCGCTGCCAGCGGCAACAGCGGCTGCGTGTCCCAGTTGGGATCCCACTGGGTGGGAAACCACCCGAATCCCCCGAGATCGAAGGTAATGACACCGATGACCAGCAGGGCTCCGCCGAATAACAACACCGTTTGCATACAGTCCGTGATGACGACTGCCTGCAATCCGCCGATGGACGTGTAGATCACAGCAACGAATCCGGCCGCCAGTGCAATGGCGGGCACCCATTTCGGATCGAGCCCCATCATGATGCTCATGGCTTTCGCGGTGAGGTACACCAATAGTGCCATCCACACCAGACGCAGCGCGATGAACATCGATGCCCCCAGTAACCGCACGCTGCCACCAAGTTTCGCCTCGAGCAATTCGTAAGCACTGGTTACACGCTGATTCATGTAAACCGGCAGAATCCACCAGCCGACGATGAGGAAGAGGACGGGATAGGCCAGCATGCTGGTCATAAAGCCCGGTCCCTTACCGAGTGCTTCACCGGGCATCGACAGATACGAAATCGTGCTCAACAGCGTGGCGAACATCGAGACGCCGATCAGCACCGGATGGATATGTCCGCTGCCAATGAAGTACTCACGCGAGCTTTGCTGTTTGCGGCCGATGAACCAGCCGAGCCATAGCGTTGACGCGGCATAGAGCACGATGATCATCCAGTCGACCGGCATCAGTCCCTGGGGCGGGGCGACAGCGGGCGCCGAATCCTGCGCACTCGCGGTCGAAATCAGAGCGAACGAGCAGGCAATGCACAGGGGGATGTGTCGGAGCAGTTTCATGGGAGCACTCATCGGTCGAACCGTGTTGTCGGTGGGTCAGGAGACCGGCCCACAACGGGGCTCATCAGTTGCGGGGATGCTCAACCCTATCGCCTGGGAGACCAAGGGAAAAACGAACGCGTGCGTGCGATATAGTCTTCGTACTCGGTCGACCGTTTCTTCATTGCTCGTTCCAGCAGAGCGACCCCGGAAACCTTGATCAGAAAGAAAGACATGATGGCCGGGCTGATGACGGTCCACCACGTAACCGAATAGTCGCTGACTCCCAGACTCACCAGCCACAGTCCCCACCACACGCAGAAGTCACCGAAGTAGTTGGGATGCCGCGTGTAGCGCCACAGTCCTTGATCCATCACGCGACCTTTGTTGGCCGGGTTGGATTTGAATCGGGCCAGTTCCCAGTCCCCCACGGCTTCGAAGAACACACCGACTGCCCAGACGAAAGTGCCGAGCCCAGCAAGAATGAAGCATGGTTCGCTTGCAGGTCGAGCTGCAGCCGCCTGCAGCGGTAATGCGACGACCCACATCACAACGCCCTGCAGCACAAACACGCGCAACAGGCTGGACCGGACGAATGACGCACCAGCCTTCTCACGCATCGCGACGTATCGATAGTCCTCGGGCTTGCCGATATTGCGCCATGCCAGATATCCGGCGAGGCGAAGCCCCCACACGGTCACAAGTACTGGCACGAGCAGAGTCGCGATTGAAAACGCCTCTTCCGACCAATGCCACTGGAACGGGCCGATCTGAACGAAACGTTCCGTCAGAAAACCGGGTTCCCAGGACTGGCTGGAATCGCCTTGAACGAAGAAGAAGCAGGTCCAGGCAACCAGCACAAAGCCAATCCCCCAGCCGATGTCCACAATGCTGACGTTCTTCAGCGGGATGCTCAGTACCCACATGAAGACCATCAGCCCGGCGATCGCCGTTGCAGCGGCGAAATACGCGTCAGCCATAGAACCTCGCCACTGGGGGCATAATCAGCCACCCTTGCTGTAAATGCCCCTCGTCTATCGTCTCACGGTTGAGCATCCAGACTTTATCTTAAAGCGTACCAACTCGTAATGCGCCTGCGCTATGACCCAACTCCGCCTATTTGGTCCGGCCTGCGAATGTCGGCTAGTCTGAATCGAATTGAATTGTTGCATCGCTGCAAGATGCTGAATCCCTGTACCGACAATGCACGTATTTGCAAGTCCGACATCCATGCAGAAAAACCGCAGCAACAACGATATCAGTGCCACCATTGTACGTTCTTTCTCCGTCCTCCTCCCCGTGCCACACGGTGGTCGCTCCCAAACCACCCGCTCGTCCGTCTTCGTTAAGCGAGTCTGGCACGTCCCCGACCGACTTCAAGCCGTGTGACCGCCACGTTCCGATCCGTTGAATTGCACACGAGTTTCCTCTCTGCACTCTGATTACATGTCTCACTCAAGGGTCTGCGGGCTTCGCCTAGGACTGCGAGGCTCCGTCTGCCACCGCCATCTTTGAACCACACTCTATATGCTTTCGTCGTTACCACCCATTCCACAACCGCCACCAACGACCAAACAATAAGGCTCCAATGGGGCAAGAACTAACTGTCTCCATCAAGAACGCAGCTCATTTACAGTCGCAAGCACATCCATAACTGGGACAATACCTACATTAACGTCGTCTGTTGGTTCGTGTGCTATACCGTAAACTTGCTTCGCCTTTGGATCCACGGCGACAAACCCCCCGACATTGCAATCAAACATTGAATCGCAAATCGCTGAAAGTATACCAGTCGAACTGTCATGCCCTCCTATCACAACCATGCATGTTGCTAGACGAAACATCCTTGCTTCCTTAACGATACCAACAAGCATCACAGTCGTTGGGCGTCCGGTCGCTTCCATTACAAACGACTCATCATCAAAACGCACGAACGCTAATCCTAGCCTATGGTCAATATGCATGTCGCGAACGCCAAACCCACGGACACCATGACTAAACCGGATTACGCCGCGAGAATGTGACTTGCAGGGAAACACGACGTATCCATTTATAAGTAAGCCGCTGCTCATCGACCCATCGACATGAGCTATTCTGCACACGTGTCTCTCGATCCAACCGTATAGAGCGGCCTCTCCGATTGATTGGAATTCGACTTCCGTCCAATCTTCCGATGTTAACAAGTGCCGCAGCATGGCCGCCAAGCTTCGTATTCGCGAATCATCACTAAGGCGTCGTTCGTAAATAAACTACCTAATTGGCATTGACCTTCTGCATTGAGTTGTTGCAAACTGTTTATATGCCGGATGCAACAATGGTCGATGGAATCCGATCGAAATACCACGCGCTC
>Ga0114993_10000219_pt1 | contig 65237 bp, 54 predicted proteins | sample ArcticOcean_MG_C_FD_87042 | JGI IMG/M metagenome (GOLD analysis project Ga0114993, IMG submission 87042) | Marine microbial communities from western Arctic Ocean - ArcticOcean_MG_CB2_150 | ecosystem: Environmental > Aquatic > Marine > Oceanic | place: Arctic Ocean: Canada Basin | collected... | reverse complement strand
TGGGCCGTGGGCGGACTGGCCATCGTACTTATATTCTTCTCTATATACATGCTGGCCTTTATGCCTAGGATGAGAAGACTGGATTAGCGAGCATCGCCTAACTAGAATCCAAGTGGATTTATAAAAATATGAAACAGCAAACACAAGAAGATGCCAGGGTTGGCCGTTTTCGAACTACCTTTGCCTCCATGGCCTATAGAGATTTCGTCTGGCTCTGGGCTGGGCAGGTCACGCACGCATTTGCCCTGTGGATAGACCAGATTGCTAAGCCTCTTCTCATCCTTTCACTCACAGGCTCCCCCATACACCTGGGGCTGATCTTGGTAGCCCGCACTATCCCTGCCGTGGCCTTCGGAATGATAGCAGGGGTTGTGGCGGATAACTTTAACCGACGTACCGTCCTCTTTATCACGAAAGTTATTGTCCTGGGTCTCACCGTCATCTTCGCCGCCATCGTGGTTACGGGTACGATGGAGCTCTGGCATATCTATGTTTACAACATCCTGCGTGGAGCTACCATGGCCTTCGACCAGCCGGCGCGCCGGGCCATGATCCCGTCCATCGTCCCTTCGCATCTCGTAACAAATGCCATGGCCCTCAGCACCGGAAGCATGACCGCTACCCGTATAGCCGGGGCGGCTGGAGCAGGCATTATCATCAGCTTCTTCGGCTTCGGAGGTGCATATGTGACCGCGGCGGTGATGTACGTTGGAGCGGTGATCTTCACCTGGCTGCTGAGGCCTCCAGACCACAAACGGTCTGGCTATCAGGGAGTACGCAGCATGGGCAACGACCTAGTTGAGGGTATTAAATATTCCTGGGAATCTCCCGACATACGGGGCGTCCTGATCATATCTCTGGGCTGGTTCACTTTCGGAATGGCCTTTATGCAGGTTTTCGCACCTCTCTTCGCTGTCCAGATTCTCGACATTGGTTATACAGGCTTCGGCTACATGGTATCTATGTCGGCAGTTGGGGGTCTCGTGGGTGCCCTGGTGCTGGCAGCCACCAGTCCCTCCAAAGGACGCGGGCTTATCATGCTTGGGCTCCTTGCGATATTCGGCGTTCTCCTCATCATCTTCTCAGCCTCTACCTATCTTATGTCCGTCCCTCTCGCCTTTATCGTGATGCTATTCTTGGGAATGGGACAATCGGGCTTTATGCCCCTGATCAACGCCGTCTTGGTGGAGAAGGCCGACGAGAACATGAGAGGGCGGGTACTGGGAGTACTAAGTTTAGACCGGGCGATGACCACTGCAGGGGGAGCTATGGCGGGCTTTATGGCCGCGGCATTGGGAGCCCAAGTTAGCCAGATACTCTTCGGAATAGGGCTGATTGTTACGGCGGCAGTGATGTTCATAGCTTATCCACCTCTACGCCGCATTGACTAGCCACATTCAGGAAGATTGCTTTATATCAGGCAACAACTGGGGATTCCGACGAGCTTTTCCACACAGCAGTGACAGCTTTCAGAATCGACTTGATGCTGCCTCTAGAAAATTGGTGGATCTGGACGCTGTAGTGATGCTTCGACCAGAAGTTCCTGATGGTTAGACCCCCCACCGTCTGCCGTTAGAGCGAATAGTTCGGCATTGGAGCGACCACACAAACGAGCTAAGTGCACAGGCGTTATGGACAGTGGATCGTCGCCAATTGATGAACTAACTTTGTGGAATGATGGGGCGATGAATACATGAGACTTATCTTCGTGCGTCATGGAGAGTCAGTGGGCAATGTGGAGCGCCGTCTCCAGGGTCATGCTGATCTTGAACTGACTGAACAAGGACGCGTCCAAGGTCTGAGGCTGAGGGACAGATTTCAGAGCGAGGGCTTTCAACCCACCCACATATATTCAAGCCCTCTGCAGCGCGCTGCAGAGACCGCTCAGATAGTTGCGTACCTTTGGCATATCCCAATAGTGCACTGGGATAGACTGATGGAGCAGGACATTGGAGCATTTTCAGGGCTGACGTGGGCGGAGATAAGCGCAAAGTACTCCGAAGTAGCATGGCGATTTCAGGAATCTAATAACTGGGATATCGTAGAAGGGGCGGAGACTCTGAAATCGCTGAACGATCGCGGTCGTCAGGTACTCTATGAACTAAAAGCGGTGCATACCAATGATGATGCAGTGTTGATGTTCACTCATGGAGGCATCCTTCAACATGTGGTGGCGGCTCTTCTAGGAACTGAGCGCATCTGGGAAGTGTCGGTACGCAATACAGCAGTGTTTGAATTTGTTCTTGATATTGATCAATGGCCTTATGGCGGAGGGAACCAGCAGGGTGACCTTAGATGGAAAATTGTGCGTTTTAACGATGTCTCACATTTAGACTGATCATTTCTGACAGGTCACATGAAGTTGTCTCGGACGAGCCACACTCGGGCCGACGGTGCTAGTAGTCCGAGTCTCCGCGCTGGTACAAGATTGACCAGGTAAGCCCACTCATTCTGTTTTCAGTCAGGGCCGTTTTCGGCTGTCAAATCCGGAAATTGCTCATCTACGAATGAGTGGATAACCCGTGATAACTCCTCCGGTATTTGTGCGTTTGGGAAGTGGCCCACTCCGTGGAAAATGTGCAGATGGCGGTTGTCTACAGGAAGCGACAGGTATCCACGTAATGTGGATTCAATGGGTACAGTGGCATCTGCGTCACCTCCAATCACCAGTGTTGGAATTGACAACGTCGACAGAACTTTGGTCATGTCGGGTCGTTCTCCGATTCTTTGGCCGATTGTGCGTTCTCTTGGGTTATTCTGAATGTTCCGCCATAGTTCATCCCGAACATTGGGTGGAAGACCAATGTGATTCGGCTCCCACCGGGCTCGACGAAAGGTCTCCTCTTCCGTGGGTGGAGAATCAACGCTTTTCTCTACCTCAGCTACCTGCTCTGGTGTTGGGGACGGACGACCTGTTGAAGCACCGCCGGCCATGAGAACTAGGCCACGGACATCAAATTCAAGAGCAAATTCCTTCATGAAACTGAGAACAGTGGCGACACCTAGGGAGTGACCAAACAAAACAAGGGATTCTATGTTCATAGCCTTGAGCGCGGCGGCTAAGTCTTTAGCATACGTTTCAGGATTGTAATCATCAGGACTACTAGTGCTATCTGAGCCGCCAGCTCCACGCATAGCAATTGCTACCGTTCGGATTCCCGCTCTCACCAAATTGTCCTGAACAGAATGCCAGATGCGGGCAGACGATGAAGCACCATGCACCAGTACCATGGTCCTGTCACCTAGTTCCACATCGAAATACTCAAGCCTTACCTTACCTGCTTGCACATAGGCCATACAAATCCTCCATTCGCGTCAAGCTGTGGTTACACTAAAAAACCCTTCGTTTTCCACGTCCATGATAACATCGGCAACTTCTAATGGCCTCTGAACAGGCACATCGTGAATCGAATCTTCCATCCATATTAGCCTGGCGTTAGGCAGCATAGCGAGTGCACGATTCATCTGCGCTTCCTTTGTCGAAGTGTTCCCCGCAGTCGAAGAGGGCTCTCCATCACTTCTTGCTGGCAAGATTAGTACGGGGCAGCGAATTCTTGGGTACAGGCTTGAGACTCTCTGTTCCCAAAGAGCCCTTACTATTTGCATGTGCAAATCTCTGCGTAGTCTCGGTAGCACGGTACCATCAGTTTGAATCTCGAAGTTGGACCGAAAAAACAACTCCATATGATCTCCCCACATTGCACCTCTTCCTCTCGTCCTAGCTCGATCGAGAAATGCCTCCCAATCGAGTCGCATGGATGCAAAATCTGGAGGTGTTAAGGCGCTTTGCGTGTCCTCCCATGTAGAATTCTCACCGGCCGAGGGCTCTATGGTGCCACCATCTATGCAGACAAGTCCTGACAATAATTCAGGATACGTCGCTGCAACTTGTATACCGACATTGCCTCCCCAGGAGTGACCCACCAGGATTGGCTTGTGGAGTTCCAGTCTATCAATCACCGCTGCGACGTCAGCAGCTACGGTTGTGAAGTCATATCCGCTATCTGGCTTGGCGGTAGTGCCGTGTCCCCGTTGATCGAGAGCCAGAACTCGGAACTTCTTGGTTAGATAGGGCGCGGTTAGTTGCCAGAATCGAGCGTTCGAGGCCAGGCCATGTAGGAGGAGTACGTCGCGACCCCGGCCATGGTAGTCAACATAATGAAAGGATAACTCATCCGACGTAATGTAGCCGTCCTGCCCCATCACCTCCATAACGAGCCATCCGCTACCCTTGTCTTATGATCTGCGGATAGGTAACCGGTGAACATATTCATATAGAGTTGTTGTAGGTGTCGTCTGTGCATGGTGACTCCATCTATCAGATGAAGTGGACTGGCCGATTGTACTTCAATATGCCTTCGTAGTCGAGTCATCCGGTACTTCCTCACGACTTTAGCTAGATATACAATGTCAGTACAGAAATCACCTATCGAGGGAGCTCCTTATACTCTCAACACAGAGGGAACTTTATCTTCCTAAGGGTAGTATAGTCGACATTCATCATTCACCTTCGCCCACAGATTTGCTCATATGCGTTTACGACGCAATCATGATGTCATGCAAGGGTTCCTAGGGTCGAACCAGCGCCTTCTATACGACTAACAGTGTCGTTTTCTAAGTGCTGCTACTGAGGATATCGTTGCCAGCGTCAACACCGTCCAGTTGCCACCCACATTATCAGTCTCCTCTTCATCTCCATGCCTCCTCATTCCATACCGTGTGATTATTTGTTTACTTAAATGAGAGTCAGAGGAGATTTGATGAATTTGCAATCCATGTTGACACCACCTAACACGATTGTGTCACCACAACTACGGCGCGACAGTTAGCAAGATGAGCACCGAACTAGGCAGTTCTAGAGCCAGGCAGTCGAAGCTGCCTGCTAACCATTCTATATCTGTTGGTAGCGAATAACGTTCGCATATAGTAGTGATTTTTACTATGGTATGGGGTAAGCAAGGCATTTCATTATTGACACAATAGAACAACTGTTCTATTGTAGTTATCTACAAGTGTCAGTGTTCCGCAGACGATACAATCGTTTCTTTCCTGAAGCTTGAACCACGACCCTCACATCGTGCCGCTGGATAACATCGGCGTGTAGAGGCCAAGTTGTCATCGATCTTTACTTCCTTGGGTGAGGTATGCCTATGCATGTTGCCTGTGTTCTGATAGACCATCTTCCATTCAAGCTGGAAGTGCGACGAGACCCTGGATTGAGAAAGAGAAGAGCCATTATCGTTCAGCGACACGGATCCAGACGCATCGTGTTGGATGCCTCTCCATCGGCACATTCAGTTTTCCCTGGGATGTCCCTCCAGGAGGCTCTGGCTTGCTGCAAGGATGCAGTGCCCATAGAAGCGGACAGTGCCAGCTACGAACAGGAATTCAGCACAATACTGTTGCGGCTTGGAGATAGAAGCCCTGTTGTGGAATCTGCTGGACTGGGATATGCCTATGTCGGCCTTGATGGACTACAGGATACCTACGGCAGTGAAGAAAAGTTGATAGAGTTGTTGCTTCAGGCTGTACCGCCATATCTGGGAACACAAATAGGTGTTAGCGAGGGGAAGTTTCCTGCATATCTCGCTGCCCTGAGTGCCGGACCCGGAAGAGCACATAAGCCTACACAGCGCCTAACGGAATATGTGGCGCCATGGTCGGTAGATGTTCTTCCAATTGAGTGGGAAATCAAAACCCGCTTACATAGCTTCGGGCTGAACACCTTGGGCCAGGTGGCCGAGCGATCCATAGGTCCCATCCAAGCCCAGTTTGGCAAGGTGGGAGCGAGGATATGGCATCTGGCTCAAGGTATAGACGATACTCCACTGATCCCTCAGCGAGTTGAAGAGGAGATGAAAGAGTCTCTTACCTTTGCCGCGCCTATTGTGGAGGTCACAGCACTGTTCGTGGCAGTGGACAATCTACTGGGAAGAATATTTGCCCGCATAGAGATGAGGGGCAGATACTCACGCATGGCCTCACTGGAAGCCACTGTCTATAACAAACCTACCTGGCAGCGTCGCGTAATCTTCAAAACACCCGTTGGAGATAGAAGCCAAGCTCTCTTTGTCATCAAGGCTTCTTTGGAAGGCGTCGCCATGCCAGGTCCATTGGAGGATATCAGTCTGACTTTAGGAGAACTCACAGGAGAATCTGGTCAACATGAAAGCCTTTTTAGAGACGTTAGACAGAGGCAGCGGTTGGGCCAGGCAATATCGCAGTTAAAAGTGTCTCAAGGGAGAAATCCAATCTATCAAATCAGGGAGGTGGAGCCGTGGTCAAGGATACCGGAAAGGCGAGTAGCTCTGGTTACATACGATCCCTGAATCAACCCATCGACGTCTCTGTAAAGATCGATGAAACTGGATCGCCGTTAGTAATCAAACTCCGTGGTAGGTGGCTAAAAGTGGAATCTGTAGACGACAGATGGCGAATAGACGACGAGTGGTGGAGGGACGAGCCAGTAAGCAGAAACTATTTCTCGTGTGTTGTAGATGAAGGAATCAAGGTAGCAGTATTTCAAAACCTTGGTACAAAGCAATGGTATAGGCAGAGGATGTGAGAGAACTTACTACACAATACGTTGAACTCCATTGCCACAGTAACTACTCCTTCCAGGAAGGAGCCTCCTTCATCCACGAGCTTCTTGCCAGCGCTTGTGAGTTGAACTATCCTGCCCTGGCTCTTACGGACCATGACAATCTGTGTGGAGCAATGGAGTTCGCTCAGGCCTCCAGGTCTTTGGGCATTCAGCCCATCATTGGTGCTGAGATTACTCTCACTGAGGGTCACCATATTACTCTTCTGGCAGAGACACAAAGAGGCTATAGAAACCTGTGCCAACTCCTATCATCTGCCAGAATCACTACCGATAGACGTGAGCCTGAGCTTGACCCTCGTTTCTTGGCCGATCATGCGCAGGGACTGATACTTCTCTCCGGATGTCCTAAAGGGGAGATACCATCCCTTGTGCAGAAAGGTAGGTTGCAAGAAGCTGAAGAAGTCGCGAAGAGATACATCCACTGGTTCGGCAAAGGGAATGTTTACATGGAGCTTCAACAGAACTTAGTTTATGGAGATACAGCAAGGATTCGACGAATGGCGCGGATGGCGAGTGGCTTGGGAATAGGAGTAGTCGCCTCTAACAATGCCCATTACCACGTCAAAGAAAGGCATCAACTCCAAGACTGCCTAGTCTCCATCAAACACAGAAAGAGCCTGGAGGAGACCCACAGAACGAGAAGAGCTAACTCCGAGTTCTACCTCAAATCCCCAGAGGATATGGCAGCGTTATTTAGAGACTATCCAGATGCCATTGCCAACACGGTAGATATTGCACAACGATGCTCCAGCTTCGATCTTACAAGGGATCTGGGATATCGCTTTCCAGAATCTCCAGTGCCAGATGGGTATACCCGAGAGTCATACCTGCGCTACCTGTGCGAAGAAGCGGCTATCAGAAGATACGGATCAATCAACGATAATGTCAGGGCAAGATTGGATGAAGAGTTCCATCTGATTCGCCGTCACAACATGGCTGGATTCCTACTCATATACCACGACATCATTCAGTTAGCGCGAGAGGTGATGATAGATCTGGGTCTCACAGATAGAGAGATCCCTCTAGAGGAAAATCCTCCTGGAAGGGGGAGGGGCTCCAGTGTAGCGATGCTGACGGGCTATCTTATCGGCCTCTCCCACATAGACCCTCTACAGTTCAATCTCTCCATTGAACGCTTCTTACCTGATGACGACATGGCTTCTGTACCAGACATTGATTTGGATTTTCCCAGGAACATCCGGGAGGAGTTAATCAAGCGGGTTCACGAGAAGTATGGCTGGGACCGTGCAGCTCTCACAGGAATGATATCCACATACAAGCTTAAGGGTGCAGTACGTGATTTGGGTCTAGCCTTAGGTTTGCCTGCTGATCAAGTGGATAAGCTGGCTAAGCGTGCCGACCATGGGCATGCCCGTAGCCTTGCATCTGAAATGTACGCCTTATCTGAATTCAGGGATAGTATCAGTGCTCCAGGCTGGCGTGATCTGGTGCGTTTGGCAGGAGAGTTGGATGGATTTCCTAAATACCTTGCCCAGCATCCAGGAGGCATGGTCATAGGTTCAGAGCCCCTCACGGACCTAGTGCCGATCCAGTCGGGTGCCATTAAGGGCAGATTTGTAATGCAGTGGGACAAAGACAGCATAAACGACGCCGGATTCGTGAAGATAGATTTCTTGGCTCTGGGTGCTCTGTCTCAGATGCAAGACGCTCTGGACCTCATCGAAGAACGCACAGGACATAAGCCTGATCTCTCCCGCATAGATTTTGAAAACCAGGATGTTTACGACATGATCTGCGAGGCAGATACCATAGGCATCTTCCAGGTGGAGAGTGTTGCCCAAATGCAAACCACGCCACGAATCAGGCCCAGAAATCTCTTCGACATGGCACATGAGGTTGCAGCGGTTAGGCCGGGAGTTGGTGTCAACGATGGTGTCAGTCAATACATACGCCGTCGCAACGAAGTTGAAGCAACAACCTTTGAGCATGACTTGGAGCATCGAGCTTTGGAGAAAACTCACGGGGTGATCCTGTTCCAAGACCAGGTTAATCAGCTGGCGATGGACGTCGCTAATTTCTCTCCCCTTGAGGCGGACCAGTTACGCCGAGCCTATGGGCGTAGGAATAGCTTAGAGCTTCTACAGGTTTACTGGGGAAAGTTTAGAGACGGTGCTGCCTCCAATGGGATAGACGAAGAGACGGCCAAGCGAATCTTCTCCAAGTTCAATGGCCACTACATGTTCCCAGAATCTCATGCCTTTGCCTTCGGAGTGACCGCATATCAGGCTGCTTGGATGAAGTTCTACTATCCACTGGAATTCTACGTAGCAATCTTCAACCAGCAACCTATGGGTTTCTACAACCTAGAGACACTGAAAGAGGACGCTAGAAGACATGGCATTCAGGTCTTGAACCCAGATATGAACATGAGCCTCGAGAAGTGCGTTATAGAGGGTGCTTCGATGAGGCTCGGATTTTTGAATGTCGCTTTGGTAGGTTCCACAGCGGCCCAAACCATAACGGAAGTCAGAAGCCGAGATGGATACTATAAATCCATTGCTGAGTTCATGGAGCGGACAGGATTATCTCGAAAATCCCTGGAGAAGCTAGCGGATGCTGGGGCCTTTGACCCAATAGTAAAAGATAGACGGGCCGTGAGATGGGAGATCGGGTTAAGATACCGTCCAGTGAATCATCAGCTCTCCCTGTCTCTGCCGGTAGAACAGGACAAGGTAGACCTTATTCCCTTATCACCGTGGGAGCGCATGGAAGAGGAGTATCAGACGATGGGTTTACACCCGACAGGGCACGTCATGTCATATCTCAGAGAACAGTTAGGACCAAATGTCATTACTAGCACAGAGGTGGCAGGACTTGAAAACGGTGCGCATGTGATTGTAGCAGGATTGGTAATCAGGCGTCAGCGACCTCTGGGCAAAGCAGTTTACGTTACCTTGGAGGATGAACACGGGCATACCTCTCTTGTCCTGTGGCCAAAAACCTACGAACAGTATAAACAGGTATTTAGGGAGCCGTTAGTGATAGCGAGCGGCACTGTATCTCGTAGAGAGGGAACGATGAATGTGGTGGTTACAGGCGCTAGAAAAATGCCTGCCTTTGAAATGGCTCCTAAATCTAAGGACTGGAGTTAACGGACATCACAAAGTATGAAACAACGCGATATAACTTATTAGCTTGCACTAGCGATTGAGAACATATACCATATGAGAACAAGAGTTCTCATATGGTATATGAAAGCAAAGTTCCATGTTAACTACACAGCAAAAAAACTGGCCGTGGAGCGATGGACTAAATGAGCAACAGCTTACGGCGGTGACACACGGTAATGGCCCGTTGCTCATAGTCGCCGGGGCAGGCACAGGTAAAACAAGGACTCTTGCATATCGTGTCGCTCATCTGGTATCACAAGGAGTACCACCAGAGCGCATATTACTACTGACATTCACCAGGCGCGCCGCGGAGGAGATGCTCAAACGAGCGTCATCGGTCATATCGTCAGGGCCTGCGATAATGAGGCAAGTTTGGGCAGGCACATTTCACTCAGTAGCCAATCGGATACTGAGAATACATGCACAATCGACAGGGCTTCCTCAAGACTTCACAATAATGGATCGCTCCGACTCAGAGGATCTTCTTGACATAGTCCGGACCGATCTGGGGTTTTCTAATAGCAAGAATCGTTTTCCCAAGAAAAACACATGCTTGGATATATACTCGCGCAGGGTTAACGGAAATAAAAACCTTGAAGTAATCCTGGAGAAATACTTTCCTTGGTGTGGTACGTGGCTCGATGAGCTAAAGACTCTATTCAAAGAATATGTCGTTCGTAAACAAAATAGCTTCGTACTTGATTATGACGATCTACTGCTTTATTGGTATTTCCTACTACAGGATAAACATACAGCTGATCTCATAGGAGGCAACTTTGATCATGTCCTAGTGGATGAATATCAGGACACGAATCGGATTCAGGCTGGCATCTTGAATGCAATGCGACGTGAGAACAAGAACATAACGGCTGTCGGTGATGACACTCAAAGTATCTATAGCTTTCGTTCAGCCACAATCGCAAATATGATGGAGTTCCCTGAGCATTTTCCAAACACAACACTCGTCAAGCTTGAGCAGAACTATCGCTCAATTCAACCCATATTGGATACCACCAACCGGTTAATTGGCCAGGGATTGCATCCTTATACAAAAGAGCTGTGGTCCGAACGAGACGGGCAGCAGCGACCTCAGTTAGTAACTTGTGTTGACGAGAGTGAGCAAGACGAGTCGTTAATTGATAGGGTGATGGAGCATTACGAGCAAGGGATTCCCCTGCATAAACAGGCTGTCCTGTTTCGTGCTTCCTCACACTCCAACTCCCTTGAGTTGGCCCTAGCCCGCAGAAACATCCCTTTCCACAAGTACGGAGGGCTCAAGTTCCTTGAAGCAGCTCACGTCAAAGACTTGATCAGCTTCTTGCGTATACTGGAGAACTCTAGAGACGAGGTTGCGTGGTTCAGAGTGCTGCAACTATTGAATGGCGTCGGCCCTGTTACTGCATCGGCTATATTTGGACATGTAGCAAGCAGTGGCTATAAAGCCACGTCCGTAGAATCTTTCGACTCGCCTACCTCAGCACGTCAAGAGATCACCGGCCTAGCTCAACTCATGAGGGATTTATCCCAAACGCAAGAGTTAGAGCCCTCAGTGAAGCTGGAGAGGATCGTAGCATTCTACGCTCCTCTTTTAAAGAGGAACTACGAGAACCCAGAACCGAGGTTTAACGACCTACTTTACCTTCAGCACATCGCCAGCGGGTACACTACCGTTACACAGTTCTTATCTGAACTGATATTGGATCCACCGGCATCAACAGGTGATCTAGCGGTGGCACCGACATTAGATGAAGATTGGCTGGTCCTCTCTACAATTCATTCTGCCAAGGGATTGGAGTGGGATGTGGTTTACTTAATTCATGCCTCGGACGGATTCCTGCCTTCGGATATGGCGACAGGATCATCCGATGACATCCAAGAGGAGCTCAGGCTTACGTATGTAGCAATGACGAGAGCCAGGGATTTTCTGTACGTCCTACGTCCTCAGAGATACTACCACGGAACATCGCGCGTTTCAGACAAGCATGGATATGCTCAACTCTGTCGTTTCATAACGCCCTGCGTGATTGAGACTATGGACGAGGTAGAGTTGGATAGGCCTTATCACATCGGGGACGCCCCAGCTTCAGAGGAATTTCAGGTCGACATCGCCGCTAAAATCAGAGACATGTGGGCTTGAACAATGTCTTCGTGTCTGACATGGTGGCTTGGAATTATTGGACAGTGGAGCCCAACTTTCTAGAATGCCAGATCTGGAAAGTTCACGCCTCCGAAGTAAGCCGCCGCATCGCGGACGCGTTCGGAACCAAACTAGGCAGTCGTATACAGGAGGCGATTGATCTTGCCATCAATGTCTCAGTCAAATCAGGAAGTACGCGCAAGAAAGGCAGATTGTTGTGGCACATTGACATGGAAAGCGCTGTTCTGCGAGACCGAAGCGGACTGCCTTCTGGCTCTCGCAAGTTAGAATTAATTCCTACTGAGGAAGTTGCCATAGGAGTGCACCGAATAGTCTCTGGTGCGTACGGAAGAAGATTTTGGCTACCCAGGGAGTACCAGTTCGGCGGTACGTGAGACATAGCAATTCAGAGGTGAGGACTGGGAATTGCTCCCGAATGAAGCCTCCTCAGGAATCTGTTGACGGATTGTTGACCGTAGTTTGTTATGGGATAATTGAGGTGAACCGCGCAATCTTGTGTCATATTATCCAGTAAGCTGAGATCCCCGATTGCCGTCAACTACGGAATTCAGCGGTGGTATTTATAGAGCCCAAGATCAAGATTGGTAGGCGAACTGTGGCGTTGCCACCGTCGTCGTCGATTGTGCTTAGGGATCAGTTTACCTAAACTAGAAGATGTTGGCGTGCCATTTACGCATGATGTTCTAGTTTCCAGTTGGGCTGATGGTCACACCATGGTGGCTGGAAGTGTCAGCCACGCAAAATATGACTCGTAGGAGTACCCATCTTTGCAACTGACACGTATTGTGACAATTGTTCTCATTGGATGTTTGGCGATTTCTTGTAGTGCGGAATCGGCTCTGTCACCTGACGTGGACACCGATGATACTTCTGCGCCAGTGCAAAATGCCGCTCTAACGTTACCGGTGATAGCTACACCGAGCCTTGCTTCGATCAATGGTAGTCCTGACGAGTTGGAAGGGAAATACGGGGGTGTTTTGGTGTTGGCAAACCGCGGTGATCCTCCAGCGGGATTCGACACACTTCGAACCAGTAGCATTGCTCTCCACCAAGCAGCAGGGGCGATGTTTGGTCCTGGGAACCTCGTCATGCGCTGTCGAGAGAACATGTATTTTGTATGCCCCTATCTTGCGACGACCTGGGTGTCGAACCCTGAATTTACCGAATGGACATTTAACATACGGAGCAACGTGTACTGGCACGATGGGACTCTCTTTACCGCCGATGATGCGAAGTTTTGGTTCGAGTTGGCCTTCTTCGGGACTCAAGTGGGCGACAAAGTCCGTGCTCCGGCATATTTTAAAGGTGAGCTGGGCGACGTCGCGAAGGTCGAAGTACTGGAGCACGAGCAGCTTAGAATTACATTTACACAACGGAACCCCCACTTCCTAGATATCCTTGCCAACCCGCGCTTCAAGATTGCTCATCCACGACATTTGATGAAGGCACGCCTTGAGCAGGGTGAAATGAGTATCAGCCCTATGGATGTTGGGCTTGTTGGCCTTGGGCCGTTCAAGCTGGAAAACTACGAACGGGGAAGCGTGATTCGCGTGAGGCGGTTTGCCAAGTACTGGGAGAAGACTGCGGAGGGCGATCCGCTTCCTTATCTAGAGGGCATTGACTATGTCATAGTGCCGGACCCGTTTACGATGGACGTAGCCCTCCGAACTGGTCGGCTAGACGGTGGTGCTCGTGGACAAGCTCACTACATCACATCGCAGCGAAAGGAAGGCTATGACCTTGACCTAGGAGAGGATGTCTTCTTCGCCGAAATAGAAGGCGGCAACTTCCGACTCGCGTTCAATGTCTTGAGATCAGGCCCTTGGCAAGACTCTCGGATACGGCGAGCCATTGCGCTCTGGATCGATAAACGCGACGCAATTCATCTAGTTTTGGGCGGGTTTGGCTGGACTTCCCCAGACCTTGGGCCGACCAATATCCCAATGCCTAGGCACTTTATTAACTGGCCCAAGTTTGACCTGGGATCGCTGAAGGAGAAGCAAACTGAGGCACGACGGCTGATGGTGGAGGCCGGGTATGAGAACGGCTTTTCCATGGGACATCTCTGTCGGGCACTGAATCCCATCCCGTGTGAGTTTCTGAAGGCCCAGCTCAAAGGACTTGGCATAAATCTCCAATTGCAAATGGTGGACGAGGGAGAGTGGAGTAGGGCAAGGATAAGCCTAGACTACGACAGCCAGCAGGGCCGTCTCACGCCCTCTCCAATACCGGAGGGTACAGAATCTGTTTACGGCCGATACAGCAACAATCCTGATTCCTACGCCAAGCATGAGGACCCCAAAGTGGACGCATTGTACCAGCTCCTGAGAGATACTCGGACATTTGAGGGACGTGTAGAGGCCTGGCGAACGATTGAGCGGTATCTATTTGTGGAGCAGACTTATGTCATACCCATAGCTGAGTCTATCAATGTGGTGCCATATCAGGCTTACGTTAAGGGTCTAGTCATACCGACGGAAGACGCCCACACAAATACAGACTTCGCCACGGTGTGGCTCGATAAATAGGGACGGTCCTGGATAGATGTAACAGTGAATAACACACCGAGTGCGGCCCAAGCCACGTGCCCATAGAAAACATGAAATGATTAGACTAACCTGGAGGCTTGCCCTCATTGTCCCAACGGTCCTCGCTGCCTCTATTGTGGTTTTCGTGGTAATGCGGGTTTTGCCCGGGGATGTTGTCGGCATCATCATTGGAGATATTCCAGCCAGTTCCGAGGCAAGGGAAGCGCTGGAGGAAGAGCTGGGCCTGAATAACCCCCTCACCGTCCAGTATGGCCGGTGGCTGTGGAGCATGGTCAACGGAGAGTTCGGAGGCCGCTCACTAGAGAGCAGGGATCCAATCCGCTCCATCATCGGAAGACAGCTTCCTGTGACCCTTATGCTTGCTGGCTATACCGTTCTACTGTCCGTTTTCGTCTCGGTGCCCTTGGGTGTTCTTGCGGCTGCCAGGAGTGGACAGTGGCCTGATTACGTGATTCGCGGAGCGACTCTGGGAGGACTGGCTCTCCCAAACCTCTTGGTCGCTCTCCTGGTAATCCTGGGACTTTTGATCTTCTTTCAATGGTCTCCACCGATCATCTACTCATCACCCTGGTCCAATCCCTGGACTCACATACAAATGTTAGTCTGGCCAGCCCTGATCCTGGCCTGGGAGCAAAGCTCACATCTTGTTAGGGTTACCCGTTCCAGCATGCTGACGGCCCTCAGCCAAGACTACGTTGTAACGGCCAGGAGCAAGGGTCTATCGGAGAGATCTATAATATTGCAGCACGGCTTTCCCAACGCTAGGATCCCGGCTGTCACCATGTTGGGCCTACAGTTCGGCAGCTTGGTCAGCGGTGCACTCATATTGGAGACCATCTTTGGGTTGCCAGGCATCGGCAGGGGCCTTGTCCAGGCAGCTCTGGCACGAGATTACCAGGTTGTACAGAGCCTGGCAACCTGCCTGGTGTTCTTGTCCTTGATAGTAAATCTATTCGTGGACACAATCTATGCGTATATTGACCCTCGCATTTCCAGGGACTCCTGAGTAGACTCGATAACAGCAAATACCACAGTGAAGAACAGTAATGAACGGAAATAACCACATCGCGCCCCAGTCCCAATCGTCCCTTACAGGATCGGTAGAGAAGTTCTCGGCGAAATTCTGGGAATTCGCCCGGACTCGACCGCTGGCCATTCTGTGTATTGGGGTGCTCGCATCGATGGGCGTGGTGGCTCTAATGTCGGATTTTGTTGCGACACACGATCCCTTGGCGCAAAACGCGGAGGAGATATTGAGGCCGCCGGGACCAGAACACTACTTTGGGACCGACGGAGCCGGGCGTGACATATTCAGCCGAGTTGTACATGGCTCACGGGTATCACTGTACGTTGGATTCCTTGCGATGGGTATGGCTTCTGTCGTTGGGACATTCATTGGCACTGTGTCGGCGTATCGTGGAGGGATATTCGACCTCATAGCGTCGAGAGTGATTGATGTTCTATTGGGGTTCCCTTTCCTGGTTCTGGCATTGATAATGGTCGTTGCGATTGGGTCTTCCCAGACATCGGTGGCCATCGCAATCGCTCTAGCCCAGGCACCCCAAATTGCCCGTCTATCGAGGGCGACTGCGCTTTCGATTATCGAAGAGCCTTATTTAGACGCGGCGAGGGCAAGCGGAGCAGACTCCTACCGAATCATCTGCAGACATCTGCTGCCCAACAGCTTCCCCCCCGTGCTCACTCAGGTTGCCGGCTATTTCGGGGCTGCGGTTGTGGCAGAGACTGCGCTAAGCTTTCTTGGCTTGGGTGTGCCACCACCTTTTCCATCATGGGGCAGAATGCTTCAAGAGGCAGTACGTCAGTATTTCGAGGTCGCCCCGTGGGCTACGATTTTCCCGAGTCTGGCTCTCAGTCTCACAGTGGTAAGCTCTGCGCTACTGGGTGACGAGTTTCGTGACCTGCTGGATCCGAGGCGCGTATTGCCCTTGCGGACTCGCTCACGGACGACGTCCCAGTCACGCTGAATTAGAGCCTGTGCGACTTCATCTAGGAGTCGGTCAATTTGCCGCTGCACCCGCTCGGCACCCCCCGATCATGGCATGAGGTTAGATTGACCGAAATGCTGACACCGTTTTCCCAATGCTATGCAATGCTAGGAGAGAATATCAGGTAGAGTAGTCCAAAGAACCCTACGAAATGCTTGCTATTAATATGGGGCAATCGAAAAATGAAGTGCTCAGATTCCTGGAAAATTTTGATCTAGAGTTCCAAATAGCACTAGACAGTGATAGTTCAGTGTCTAGATCATCACACGGTGATGGCCTTATCCATGAGCTTCTTCATCGACCGAAGTGGAGTAATTGAATATCGACGGATCGGTGAACTAAAGGTTGATAATGTTGACTGAGGATTGGCAAGAATATACTGAATCACACGAAGGGTCCGAGTGACTCTGCAGCCGAAAGCTTACATATCACATGGGTGTTTCTCTGGCTCAATGCCAGCCAACCCAGCTAAGAGTGTATTGCGAGCTATCCCCATACTAATGAACAAACGCGGCCAGGGTAGCTTTGAAAACATGCTTGTATGAAGGTTCCTTTGCCAGTCATTAAGACATGCCAAGAAAGAACATAATTCACTTGCGTAGTGCCATATTCTCTGTAGTGATTGTTCTGCCTATCTTGATCTTCTGGATCAATCACGATGAGCATCCCGCAGAAGCAAACTGACAGACGGTTCCGATCCTGGAAATCACTCAGGAACCGTATTATATAGAAGTGAGGGTGTCTCCACCTACACCCAGAGTGGGTAGTCTCCACGTAGCCATAGTTCTGCGAACTTTGGAAGGTAGGGAACCCGTGAGTCATGCCGCTGTTACAATGACTGCCTTAGGCCCTGCTCCAGAAATGCTGTTGGCGGGCCCCATAGAAGCTGACACAATTCCCCCGACTCTGCACTGGTATGACTTCAATATAGCTTTGCCCCAAGCAGGTGATTGGGCATTCACAGTTGATATAGTTGAGGAGCATCAGCTAACTACCATAAATTTCCCGCTGAGCATAATGCAAGTATCCGTCGATTGGGGGGTTATCGTCGTGTTTATCTCAGCTATTCCTCTCCTGGCGTCAGTAGCTTGGTACGTTCGAACGAAGTTGAGGAATGGTGAGCCGATGGCAATAGAATGAATATTAATGGTAAGTTTGTAATGGAACTAGGGCTTGTCCGCTCTTCAAGAATACACAAGGTTGTTTTGGCCAGATTGATGACATGTGCAGCATTTCTGGTGCTGATTGCTGCCTGTGGAGGAGGCGAGCCTGAGGAGCTTACATTTGACCTAGAGATAAGTGACCGCCAATTCAATATTGTTCTACTTAAAGCATTTCATGGCGATACTCTGACTTTGATTATTAACAGCGATGAGCTTGGAGAGGTCCATATTCACGGCTATGACTATCAGGAAGATGTCTCTCCTGGCGAACAGACTGTAATAATCTTTGAAGCACATGCCACAGGCAAGTTCAATATCACATTCCATTCCGTCTCCACGTATACCAAAAACGATGGTCATGAACACAATCATGATGACGGCAATGACAGCGAAGAGAGTGAGGTCCTGCTCGGCTCCCTGGAGGTACGACCCAGATAGGCTTGTCATTGGTTCTCTAGAGTCTTATGCAATTGGTACAAGTGTTACGCAATCTACTGATTCTTATTTTCGCGGCAGGGGGAGCGCTAGCAGCTCAACCTGCCTATGCTCACGGCTTTGGTGACCGCTACGACCTGCCGGTGCCGTTAGAATATTACCTGGCGGGAGCAGTAGCCACTGTTGCTCTCTCATTTGCGGTCATTGGAATGTTCGTCCGGGGAGCTGCCAGTTCCTCCAGTTATTGGAGATTTAATTTACTTAGCAATCCCTTGCTGGCAATTGTCCTTCAAGCCAGATTAGTCACAACCTTGATTAGATCGGGCTCAGTTTTGCTGTTATTCCTTGTGATTGCCACGAGTATATGGGGAGAGCAGGATCCGAGTCTCAATTTCTCACCGACATTTGTTTGGGTTATCTGGTGGGTTGGAATGGGGTTTCTGGTGGCCTTATTGGGCAATATATGGGCTCTTGTTAATCCCTGGAGCATCATCTTCGACTGGGTTGAAGGATTGTATAGGCATTTCAAGCCGATACAGCAATTGGACCTGGGATTAGAGTATCCAGGCTGGTTAGGCATGTGGCCAGCTGTGGGGTTGTTCCTCGGTTTTGCTTGGCTTGAGAATTCATTTCCTCTCTCCTCTGAGCCCCGAATGATAGCCGTAATGGTCATCACCTACTCCACCGTCACCTGGGGGGGTATGTTCTTTTACGGTAAGAGAACTTGGCTTAGATTCGGTGAGGCATTCTCGGTGATCTTCGAGTTCTTCGGCCGGTTTGCACCTACGGAATTTAGAGTTACTAACGTGGACTACTGCCTTGATTGTAATTCTTATTGTACTGACGACCAGGAGATCTGCGTCAATTGCTATGAATGCTGGTCTATAGCTAGAGAGAGTCAGAGAGAGATAAACCTTAGACCCTACGCGGTTGGCTTGGGTAGGCGGGAGAACATCACGCCCGACGTACTGGTCTTTGTCATCATAATGCTAGCCACCGTGACATTCGACGGCTTCAAATCGACTCCGATTTGGGGACAGATACAAAATTGGCTATTCGGAGCCGCGTCTCCACTGTTTGGCCCAAATGCCCTCGCGGCCATCGACTCCGTTGGACTGCTGTTCTCCCCCATAATCTTCATGGTGGTATACCTATCCTTTGCTTGGATGATGGTCAACACCTCTGGCTCTGCTCTGTCTACCACGGATCTGGCCGGTGTATTCGTTTACTCCCTGATTCCCATAGCGTTGGCGTATAACATTGCACATTTCTTCACTCTACTGGTAATAGTTGGACAATTAATCATACCCCTCGCCTCAGATCCCTTTGGCTACGGATGGGACATACTTGGTACTGCCGACTACAAGGTCAACATAGCCCTTGTCAACGCGAAATTCGCATGGATTCTGGCGGTGGGCGTTATAGTCATCGGTCACATCCTGGCTGTTTATCTGGCCCATGTAATTGCCATGCGCTCAATTAGGGATCCGAAATCTGCCCTTAGGAGCCAGTATCCTATGCTAGCTCTTATGGTGACATATACTGCCATTAGCTTATGGATTATCGCTCAGCCAATCGTAGAACCGGTCTGAAAAAGCGCGCACAGGTGATGTGGCATCCAAGACGGGGCGCCACACTCTCTCCAAGAGAGTTCGGGAGGCTATTTGGCAGCTTGGCTCATGAATCAGGCGAGCAACATCGTTTGCCTGCACTATCTCAGTCAGGAGACAGTCTTTGTACGACCCCTTTAATGTTCAGAGCCTGCCATAGAATCTCCACCCCTCATGTAACTGACTTTCCAAAAGGCCAGAGTCTGAAAATACAAACTACAACTACGCATTGGGCTAAGTTGAAACGATTGAGCGAGAGCCGACGGTCTCTTAAATCTGAATAGTCTGAATGCGTGGTGCCTCAACGATTCCCGAACGAACAGCACATAACTGGTCGGATTTCAGCAAAGATCTGATTACCAAAGCACAGCCTAGGAGGGAGAGGTTGGCTTGGGAATAAAGATTTCACCTCTTTCCACGTGTAAGCCAGTGTATTTCCCTGAAGCCATTTATAACTAAATATGTACACTCGTGTCCATAACTGTTATTTGTCGTTAATGTACTAACCATCCAACAACCGCTTTTGTGTTGCCCCGGCTGTACCTAATCCACCATAGGAATCCTCGCCGTTAGGTTCAATCCCATTAGGTGTTGTAACTGAGGAGATTCGAACCCCTGACCTACTGCTTGTAAATCCCACCAGCATCCTATCCCCATTAGGGGGATGCCGCAGAGTAGGGGCGGTTGTGAGGATGTTATTAGAGTCTATAAGGTTGTTGGGAATAGGCAGTGGTGCTAGCAGCGTGCGATTAGATCTGAGCAGAATGTTTTATTTATGAGGAAGATAAGCCCTGCAACTGCTAGTCCTGCCAGAAACACTCCTGCAAATACAACCCGACTCCTAGGTCGTACTCCACGCAGATCATCGACATGAGTAACCTCAAAGTGTTCGGCCAGGTCGCCTTCTACCTGATTGCCACATAGTGTACATCTTGCCATAGATTGGCTTTCCTGACCTTTTGTTGATTTACGCCCTCAGAATCTTCTTGTGTCTAGACTACCAATTAGGGGCTGCGTATGGGGCCTCATTTTGCATCTGAAAAGTGGTACGCCCGGAGGGATTCGAACCCACGACCCTCGGTTCCGAAGACCGATGCTCTATCCACTGAGCTACGGGCGCACGATGCAGACAAGTTGATTATCTCACGTTTTGCTATCCCTTTTCCAATCCACTGGCAAGGCCAAGACGCGTACGCTATACTTCCTGATGAGAGACGGTGTCTACCACCGTACGCGTAACCCCCTTATCCATAATCTGAGCAAGTTTTATAATACACAACTGAGTACAGGAGGCGTAATGGCTGATCAGAAATTACGTGTGGGAATCATTGGAGCCAATGTTAGCAACGGATGGGGGCCCAGGGCACACCTCCCAGCTGTTTTGGCCCTGCCTGAGTTCGAATTGACTGCCGTGTGTACCTCTCGTCCGGAGACAGCGGCAGCTTCCAAGGAGAAGTTTGGAGCGCGGCTTGCTTTTCATGACTATCACGAAATGGTGGAGCACCCGGACATCGACGTTGTGTCTGTGGTGATACGGGTGCCCTTTCATCACGAGATGACCATGGCTGCCATCAATGCCGGGAAGCACGTATTCACCGAGTGGCCGCTGGGTGCAAATCTGGCTGAGGCCGAAGAGATGGCGGACTTGGCCAGGGCCAAGGGTGTTCGTACTCTTGTCGGGCTTCAGAGGCGATGTTCTCCCATATATTTACGGCTCAAGGAACTGATAGAGGAGGGCTATATAGGCGATGTGGTGTCGTGTCATCTGAGCCAGATTGGAACCGGAGGCTTGACTCGCACCTCCGATAGGACGTGGATGGGGGATGTCACCAAGGGCGCAAATACAATGACAATTTCATTCTGTCACGTCATAGATGCCTTGAGCATGTGCGTTGGCGAGCTCACGGACGTATCTGGCGTGGTCAGCACCCAGGTGCCCAGTTGGTTTGAAAGCGACACCAATCGTAACGTGGATGTGACTTCACCGGATAATATTCTTGTCAGCGGCAAGTTGGCAAACGGAGCGGTTGTATCTGCTCACGTCGCTTCCCAACCGGTACACGGCAGCGGACAGCGCCTTGAGATTTACGGGCGAGATGGCACGCTGGTTGTGGATGGAAGCGATAGCCGTCTGCTTGGTGCTAAGACGGGTGCCTCTGCTCTTGAGGAGATCCCGATACCGGAGCGGCTCACATGGGTGCCGGACAACGTGCCTCAAGGCCCGCCCTTCAACGTGGCTCAGATGTACCGACGGTTTGGAGAGGCAATCCGTTCAGGAGAACGAGTGGAGCCTGACTTCGACTCCGCCGTGGTGCGCCATAGGTTGATTGATGCTATCCAGAAGGCTTCGGATCAGGGAACTGTTAGCCATCTGGGCTAGAGTTTCAGCAAATATATATAGAAATAAAACATCCCTGGCCTTAATCACATGGAGATTGTCTGAAGGCGGTAATTGTGAGGGAGGATTCGCGGTGTAGTGCGCCGCTGGCCTATGGCTCTAGGTATTGGTCGAAAAAAGCTACCACTCTCATGGCGTATTCCTCTGGGGCGATTTCTGCGCCCTCGGCGTGGCCTGCACCAGGGATAAGCCACAAGTCTTCTTTGGGTTCTCTGGCGGCGGCGTATATGGCGTTGGCATCTCCAGTAACGATGGTCTCGTCTTCATGACCATGTATGATGAACACAGGCCGTGGGCTAATGAGGCCAACGTATTCTTCCGGCACCACCTGGTTGGCGTTGATGCCGAGCCTTTGTTCTATGATGAACACCGTGATTGGGGCGAATGGGAAGGCGGGAAGGTGAATGAAGTGCTCGAAGCTACTGGCGATGGCGCTGTCGACGCTCTTGAAGGCGGACTCGGATACCACTGCCTTTAGCTCAGGGGTATCCGCGGCAGTCATTATGGCGGTGGCTCCACCCATTGAGACACCCAGCACCCCAAGATTTTCACCGTCGGCATCTTCACGGTTCTTCAGGTACTGCACCGCGCCCTGAACGTCGCCTTGCTCATGATAACCCAGTGTGACGGCATCGCCTTCGCTATCTCCACGACTACGGAAGTCGAATAGAAGTACAGAGTACCCAGCATCGTGGAGGAAGTCGGCGTGGGGAAGCATCTTGTCTCTTATGTCAGTGAACCCGTGTAGCAGGATTACAGTCTTGGGAGTCTTACCCGGAATGAACCAGCCGGATAGTAGTGTGCCGTCATTGCTCTGGAAGATCACGTTCTCAAGAGTAGATTCCAGTTGAGGGTAGTCCGCCAATATGGGCAGGTCATCGTTTAGGGATGGGTGTATGCCGCGCTCGGAACTTATCCAACTCACGCCCGCGAGTACCAGTACGCTGAGGATAGTTGATGTTGTCAGATACCAGTTGCAGAGTGCTCGATAACGTGTCCAGGGCCGCCACATCCGGCCAAGGAAGATCAGCGGAGGGAGAGTGAAGAGCCAGAGGGCTCCGAGGAATATCATGGATGATGCGGCAGTTGCCGTGACACCGTGGACGGTGGCCACAGCCACAAAGAACAGCGTGCCCGCTATGGTCGTCAGAATTTTCGTCGAGTTGCCTTTCGAAGGCATGGGCCGATATTCCTCTGGTGGGTTGTTCTGGTAGCCGTTCGTTCTTGAGCGGCGTTTCAAGATTATCCACGCCGTTGCTTCGAACCCGCCGAACGCCGCTCCTGCGACAATCCACGCGAGCAGTGACGATATGTTGAATATATCGATTGCTTCCCAAATCCCGAAACCGACGAGGCCCCCGCCGGTCATACCTACAAGGGCGTTCCTGATAGAACTATTCACATCACGTATTGTAAGGGGATTGCCCTGCGGAGGAAACCCGCTATAATTGGGTTATGCGGAAAAATCCCAATTTTGTTATAGTGATGGTGCTATGCGTTTTTGCAATTGCTGCCTGCTCACAAACCGTTCCCACTCCAACCACCGTTCCCACTCCAACCACCGTTCCCACTCCAACCGTGGATAGAGCATCTATAGATGGAGACAGTGTTTCTGTACACTATACGGGGACTCTGGATAGTGGCGAAGAGTTCGACTCTTCCAGGGATAGTAGCCCACTTAGCTTTACCATTGGGGCTGGTCAGATGATTCAGGGTTTTGATGCGGCGGTCAATGGTATGAAGATCGGCGAATCCAAAATGGTGCGGCTGGAACCTGCAGATGCCTATGGGGAACGTAGTGATGACTATATCATCGAGTTTCCAATAGGCCAGTTGCAGGATGGTTATGCAGAGGGCAGCACAGTGAGGTTCCAGAACGGTGCTGAAGGGGTCATTCTGGAAATAAACGCGGAAAACTTCCGGGTAGATGCCAACCACAGACTTGCAGGACAGGCGTTGACCTTCGAGATTGAGCTTGTCTCCATTGAGTAAGTTCATGTCTCAAAGAGCGACAGGCGTGCAGTGGCCTGCGCCAGACGATAGGAGCTGACATGGTTAGTAATGGAGGGGCGAACGCCGAGCGTCAAGTAGCGGTCCTCATTGATCTTGAGAACGTGGGACTGAGTTCCATCCAATGGTTGTTTGACCAGATATCGGATATTGGTCGGATCACCATCAAGAGGGCCTATGCCGACTGGTCTGCTGCTCGTAATGCACGGGAACAGGTGCTCCAGCTTGGCATTGAACCAATTCACCTCTTTCATATGACCGGGTCAGGCAAGAACTCCAGCGATATTCGGCTTGTCATTGATGCGATTGACTTGCTCTATCAATCTCCCATAGACACTTTTGTGATCGCTTCTTCCGATAGCGACTTTGTTCCACTGGTGAGCAAGCTCAGGGCTGGAGGGAAATCTGTGATTGGAGCAGGTAGGAAAGCCACGGCTTCCCGCGCTCTGGTAATATCTTGCGATAGATATTTCTACCTTGACCAGGAAAGCAGAACGAGACAGCAGCATCCGGTTGAAAAGAAAGAACAGTCGGACACACTTCTCCTTCGTGCCATGACTGCCGCTATGGACGAGGAGGGGAGCGTAGTGGGTAGCAAGCTCCGTCAAACCCTGCAACGCCTGGATCCAAGTTTTGATTTTCGTGCCCTGAATCACTCCACGTTCACAAAATACCTGGAGGCATCCCCAGATGTAAAGGTGATCCGGCCAAGCGGGCCGGGTGACGTCAATGTGGAACTGGCAGACCTGAGCCCATCTCCAGTCTCTCCAGTCATGACTGAACCCTCTGACCCAGAGGTGTGGGAGCCTAAAATTGATGCGGCATGGTCTCAAAGAGCGCCCAACCCGGGTGACCCCATACCTGGCCCCTCAGCAGCCGCGTCCGCAGCAGCGGCTCTGGGCGTCTTAAAACTGAGCGCCTCTCACTATAAGACCCTTCAGAAACTTCTTGATGCCAGTGAAAAGCTCGGCAGCAAATGGCATAGAGACCGCAACTCCATTATTCGGCAGTAGCAGGAATCTTCTGGCGGAAGCGTCTCGGAGGTGAATTCATGCAGGTTACACCACATGTGTACTCGGTGCATATTCCGGATACTGCAGTGTCTCATCCCGGCGGCTCCAACGTTTTCTTCGTTGGTGTTCCCTCTGAAGGCATGGTACTCGTCGATACAGGCGAGCACGATAGGGAATGGACGAGGCAGATACTGGATGGCTATGAGGAACTTGGCCGTCCGCTTATCACTGCAATAGCCATTACCCATTCTCACAGCGACCATATTGGAGGCCTCGACCGAATATTCGAAGTGGTGCAGGCTCCTGTACGTTGCCATCCCAAACTGGTCAGACGTCTGGCCGCCGTTGTTGGGGAAAAGAACGTAGTGAAGCTGACGGCCGGGGAGCGCATTCGGACTGGTGGTAGTGTTTTTCTGAACGCGATCTATACTCCTGGACATGAAGAAGCACACGTCTGTTACTATCTGGCTCGAGACAGGGTGATGCTCACGGGCGATACCGTGCTTGGTGGGTCGTCCACTACGGTACAGGACTTGGCTGACTATATGAAGTCCCTAGAGAAACTATCCCGGTATAGGGTCGAGGTCATTTGCCCCGGACATGGCCCCGTTGTGGCACACCCTAGGGGCTCACGTCTCATCTCCTGGTACATAGAGCACCGTAATGAGCGTGAGAAACAGGTGTTGGCGGCTCTGGAGAAGGGCATTGGAGATGTGCAAGGAATGGTGAAGGACATTTATCCCAGAAACCTGAACAAGGGGCTACGTGGAGCCGCTGGAAGGAACGTCTCGGCGCATCTTGCCAAGCTGGTCAAGGAGAAGATGGTGGATGTGGATGTGAGTCCTGCCATATACAGGATTAGATCGCAATAGTAGTTGATCGGCGGTCTCTCTCAATCGGACAAACAAAATGCCCGCTGGCTCTACTACCGAGCCAGCGGGCATTTCCGAGTTCCTGTTTCAGGCCAGGGAGACGCCTATTTCTTGGCGTCCCTCTCCTTGATGGCCTCAATGATTGAGCCAGGAGTAATTGGCAGTGTGAGCATTCGGCTGCCAATAGCCCTTCCAACGGCGTTGGCCATGGCTGGAAGTGGTGCGATTATGGGGTGCTCGCCAGCGCCTCTCAGCCCGTAGGGATGCCTAGGGTTGGGGTACTCAATGATGACCGTGTCTATCATCGGCAGGTCCAGCGAGGTTGGCATTCGGTAGTCCAGCAAGCTGGAGTTGGTCATAACGCCTTCATCGGTGAAGAAGTATTCTTCATTCAATGCCCAGCCGATGCCCTGGAGAGTGCCTCCCTGCATTTGTCCTTCGACGTAAGCTGGGTGGGCTGCCTGTCCAATATCAAGGAAGACGGTGGACCGCAGTATGTCTACCTTGCCAGTCTCAGGGTCTACCTCAACATCGAAGATGTTTCCAGCAAGCGCTCCGCCGACTCCTCCCTGGGAGTCCATGGCAGAGCAGGTAACAGGTCCGCCTGTGGTCATGAGCTTGCCTGCAAGCTCCTTGAAGCTGAATTGGTCATTGGTGTTCTTTGTGCAGATGAATGTCCCATCGGTGAACTCCACATCCTCTGGCTGTACCTCCCAGAGGCGTGCGGCCCGTGCGCCCATCTGGTCAATTACGAGTTGTGATGCGGCTATGGCAGCGCGTCCAGTGTCGAATGTTATGCGGCTTCCGCCTGAGCCTCCCGTCCATCCAACGGAGTCTGTGTCAACTACCTGTGGCGTGACATCCTCCGCTGAGAGCCCTAGCGCCTCTGCCACCTGCATGGCTATGGCAACACGGGTACCGGAAAGATCAATTGAACCCGTTGTGAGGCTGACAGTGCCATTGGCAATCACGTTGATAGTGGCTGACGAGCCGCTACCACCGCCATTAAGACGGTATCCGATGGCGACTCCACGGCCGCGGTTCGGGCCTCCTAGTGGTGCGGTGTAATGGGGATGGGCCTTCATTACCTCCATAACCTCTTTCAGTCCAACGTGGGCATGTGGTACGCCAGTGACGGCTCGGTCACCTTCCATTGCCACGTTCTTCAAACGGAGGTCCATGGGATCCATCCCAAGCATATCCGCCAGTTCATCAATTGCGCTCTCGGCGGCGAAGGCGGATTGAGGATGACCAGGTGCCCGGTAGGCTGCCGTCTTAGGCTTGTTGCAGACAACGTCGTAGCCGTCTATCAGTATGTTGTCTATCTTGTAGGCGCTCACAGCGGATGTGACTCCGCCGACCATAGGTGATCCTGGATATGCACCTGCTTCGTAGATCATGTTAAACTTGGCAGCGGTAATCGTGCCGTCCTTCTTGGCGCCAATTTTGACGGTGATGGACGTCCCAGAGGAAGGGCCTGTGCCCTCGAATACCTCTTTGCGGCTCATGACCATCTTTATGGGATGGCCGCTTTTCTTTGACAGAATGGCTGCGACAGGTTCCAGGTAGCCGGTTCCCTTGCCGCCGAAGCCACCGCCTATCTCCATTGGAACGATTTTAACCATGGACTCCGGTATGTCCAAGATGGCTGCGACGTTGCCGCGTACTCCGAAGATACCCTGTGTGCTTGTCCAGATGGTCAAGCGGCCTTCAGGAATCCATTGGGCGGTGCATGCAAAGGGCTCTATGTAGCCTTGGTGAACAGTCTGGGTGTTGTACTCCCGCTCCAGTACCGAGTCGGCTTCCTTGAAGCCCTGTTCCACGTCGCCCATCTTGAGCTGGAGATGGCTGGATATGTTGCTCTTGGTGCCGGTATCCTCACCAGCTGCGCCGCGTGCCTCTGAGAACTTCTCTGTCAGGTTGTCATGAAGCAGGGTGGCACCATCCTTCATGGCCTCTCTCCAACCGAGGACAGTGGGCAGTACTTCGTAGTCCACTGCTATGAGATCCAGTGCCTCTTCGGCGATGTGAGGGCTAGTGGCAGCTACTGCCGCCACAGCGTGACCCTTATACAGAACTTTCTTGTCGGCAAGGTCGTTCTCTGCGAACAGTCTTGGACCACCTGCAAGATTGAGTTCTCTGTCTTGAATAATCGGCAGGTCTTTAGATGTAGCCACTGCCATTACACCCGGCAGAGCTTCAGCTTTGCTCGTGTCTATGGAACGGATGCGCGCATGTGCGTGTGGACTTCTGAGGATCTTGCCGTGGAGTGTTCCAGGCAGGGTAATGTCCGCACCGTACCTGGCGGCTCCGGTCACCTTCTCTATTCCATCCTGGCGTATAGGCCTTGTGCCAAGTACTTTGTACTTACCAGAAGTTGCGGTATCTTTGTCAGAAGTTATGGTCATGTGGGTATCTCCTTATAATCCAGGTGAAATCCACGACATCCCAGGCAAAAACCTGGAATGTGTTGAGGCAGCTGAAGTCTCGTGGAAGAGCTTAGTCGTTGTAGACGTCGCGCTGGTCCGTGGCTCCAGCTCCTGCGGCAGTTGTTGCTTTCCTCGCGTCGCCGCCCTGGTTCATCACTTCACCAGCCTTCAGCACTGCGCGGATAATCTTGTCGTATCCGGTGCAACGGCAGAGGTTACCGGCCAGCCAGTGGCGAATGCGAGCCTCATCGGCATCTGGCTCACGCTCTAGAAGCGACTTGGCCGCGACTATGAAGCCTGGTGTGCAGATACCACACTGCAGGGCGGCCTCTTCCAGAAAAGCCTGCTGCAGTGGGTGCAACCCATCGGGTGAAGCAACGCCCTCTATGGTGAGGATAGTGGAACCCTGGGCCTCTACGCCAAGGACGCAGCAAGAGTCGACAATCCTACCGTCAAAGTAAACGGTGCACGCTCCGCAGTTGCCGTCGTTGCATCCTTCCTTGGTGCCGGTCATGCCGAGGACATCCCTAAGAACCTCCAACAGGCTCTGGCGGCTTTCGCACAGGAAGTCTACCTCAGTATCGTTGATAGTAGTGTTTACGTGAATCTTATCTGCCATTGTTGTTATCCCTCTCTGGCTCTTGATATAGCCGTACGGAGCGCCCGCTTTGTGAGTACGCCTACCAGGTGTATCCGCTGGTCAATAGTGCCACGCATGTCGTTGATGGGGCTTGCGGCTTTCTTGGTGGCCTCAGCGACCTCCTCGATGGTTGCTTCGTTGGCCTCTTTGCCTGCCAGTAAAGCGCTGGCATCCTTGGCAAAGATGACGGTTGGTCCGACGGACCCGATCGCTATTCGTCCAGAGACGATGTGCTGCTTCGAGTCGTCAAGAAGGACGGAAGCCGCTGAATTCGCTACGGCGATATCCATTTCATTTCTGGGAATAAACCGCAGGAAGTGTGCTCCGTAGTTGGCCTTGGGGGCCGGTATGTGTATGGCCACCAGTATCTCGCCGTCCTGGAGCACGTTTCGCCCGGGACCGCTGCAAAATTCCTCCACTGGTATGTTTCTTCGTCCATTAGGTCCGGCTACAATGGCAACCGCTTCTTGGACTATGAGGGAGGGGATATTGTCTCCGCTGGGGGCTGCGTTACAGAGATTGCCTCCCACGGTGGCACGCCCTTGTATCTGTATGCCTCCAATGAGGGATGCAGAATCAACTAGGCCAGGGTATAGCTTTTGGATCGTTTGATCCTCGTAGATCTCACAGCATGGAACAGCGGCTCCTAGCGTAAGTCCGTCTGCTTCCGAGCAGGAAAACTGGTTGAGTTCCGGTATGTTATTGACGTTTACCAGGCGGTCTATCTGGAAGCGACCACCGCGCATCTGTACAAGTACATCCGTTCCTCCAGCCAATATTTTGGCCTTGGGACCTTTCTCAGCCATCAACTTGATAGCGTCTTCAAGGTTATTGGGTGCGACGTATTCAAATTCTTGCATAGTCCATCCTCACTTAGATTAAGAAACATTATAGCACGGCAATATTAAAGGTCAACCGCGAGTGTTTCAGTCTGATTACCCTCTGTTTGCGAACCAATCCGTAAGTCCCTGGCGGTTGGTTTCCAGCCACTTCGCGTTCAGACGTATGCGCTCCAGCGATTGTTGAATGGTACGTTGAGCAGAGGGCGCTGGGTGTTCCTTAAAGAAAGTCTCTACTTCCTCTGCTTTCTCCAGAGTTGTAAAGGCCCCAGTGATGCTCACCAGCCTCATTATGGCGAAGCCGCCCCGACCGTACCTGCGATCCATCTCGTCCCAGTTGGCCTTTATGAACTCCCATGCCAGCTCTTTTCCGTGCCTGTTGCCCGCCACTGAAATCACCACAAGGACAGAGTCCTGGGAACGCACATCGGAAGTCATGGAACGCTCAAGGGCATCTTGAAGGAGTTCCTCCTGTTGGAACCTGGTCAGAGCGCCCAGCAGTCGCATGCTCTCTTCGTGTAAGTCGGCCTTTTTCTCAAGCTGCCACAGGGTGTCATATGTAGATTCGTCGCCTTCCTGGGCTGTCAGGCCGTATACAACGCCGCGCAGGTCCGGGTGCAGGGACGACGGCTCATTCAGGAAGCGATCAAACCGGCTCCTAGCCTCCAATAGTACGTCAGGGTCGCCATATGACCCTATTTGCCCGAGGACTATGGTGCGGAGAAGGGAGTCAAGATGCCCCTCATTTGGTCGGGCATCCCATCCAACCTGTCCGACGATTTGCTTGAAGAGAGTGCCGGCGAAGCTGCGGAATTGAGGAAAGAAGGGTTGGTCCTGAAGGAGGTTTTCCATGCCCCGTATGTTTGTGGCCAGATCGCTCCATACGGAAGAGTCCGTTTCGCCTATGTATGACTCTGCAAGGGATAGGAATTGGGTTGCGGGTAGATGCCCAGCTTTCACCAGGGCGTAGGCATCGTTTTGGACGCCAAGGCGGTCAATGGCGGGCAGTTGCTGCTTCTCGACGGCGCTTCTCAACCTCTCCCAGTCATCTGACTCGTAGTTGACGCGGTAGAACCCGGTCTGTCCGACGTTCACCTTCATCCAGTCGTTGGAGTTACGTGCTGGGTCTTCGCCCAGTTGGACTTCAATCTCCCGTTTATCCATTAGAACGGAGACGCCCTTGTCATTTCCTGCTGTGGCAATGCTTACTGGCACCTGCCAGAGGGTCTTGTCATCTGCGTTCTCCTCCATCAGGTTGTCATAGAGGAAACGGTGCTGGGAGAGGCCTATGCGCAGGTTGGAGCCATGCCGCTCAGATTTCACCTGAAGGAACGGGTAGCCCATCTGCTTGACCCATGAATTCATGATGGTGGTTACCGGCTGGCCCGAGGCTTCTTCCAGTGCCGCCCACAGGTCTTCTGTTCTGGCGTTGCTGTACTGGTGGGCAGAGAGATAGCCATGAAGTCCCTGCTGGAACGCCTCTGCTCCTAGGAAATTCTCCAGCATGCGTAGAACGGCACCTCCCTTGCTGTAGCTGATGGCATCGAAGAGTTCCCTTATCTGCGCGGGGTCCTCAACCTTGGCCTCTATTGGGTGAGAGTTGCGCAACCCGTCTAGGCTCAATCCTGAGTTGGTGTCTTGAAAAACGAATTGTGTCCACATATTCCATTCCGGGTATTGATGATCAACGGCCTTGTCGCCCATCCAGGATGCGAAGCTTTCGTTTAGCCATAGGTCGTCCCACCACTCCATCGTCACCAGGTCTCCGAACCACATGTGGGCCATCTCGTGGGCTACCACTTCCATGATGCGCTGCTTTGTATTGGCGGAGGAGTTCTCTGGGTCGTAAAGAAGGGCCGTTTCTCTATATGTGATGGCGCCCCAGTTCTCCATTGCTCCGGCAGCGAAGTCAGGAACAGCAATGTGGTCCAGCTTTTCAAGTGGATATGGAATGCCGAAGTAGTCGTTGAGATAGGTTAGCAGTCCGACTGCGTTTTCCACAGCGAACTGTCCCTGTTTCTCCTTGCCCCTTGTGGCCCATACCCTTACCAGTGTCCCGTTTGGTGCCATTTGCTCCACGGAAGCAAAGTCACCAACTAGGAAGGCCAGCAGGTAAGTGGACATCTTTGGGGTCTCTTCAAATTTGACCGCCTTGGTATTGCCTTCTCTGGGCGGTTCACTTTCGATCATCGTGTTGGAGATTGCCACCAGGTTAGATGGGATCACAAGCGTAACCTGGAATATGGCCTTGACAGCGGGATCGTCCCAGCAGGGAAAGGCGCGTCTAGCGTCCGTTGCCTCAAACTGAGTGGTCGCCAGATATTGTTTCTGGCCATCCGAGGTGGTGTATTGGCTGCGGTAGAAGCCACGGAGCTGGTCGTTCAGCGTGCCGGTGAAATTGATGTGGAGGGCCGCAGTGCCGGGGGGAATGCTTTGCTCGAAAGTGAACGTGGCTGTCTCCAACTCTTCGTTTAGCTCGATGTTCTTGGCTATTAGAGAAGTGCCGTTCTCCAGGGCAACACTGGCATCTGCAATCTCCAGGTCTATCGAGTTTACGGCGACGCGGTTCGTCGGCTCTGTGACCAAGATGTCTATTGTCTCATTGCCGCTGAAGGTGAAGTCAGTCAGATTTGGTGTAAGGGTAAGGCTGTACTTGGTTGGAAGCACGTTGCCCGGCAACCGGTAGGCTGTGGCTGTTGTCATGTATTTTGTCCTTCCTGTTAAGGCTTTGTATCCCTTGGGTTTGGGTCTGACTAGATTATACGCTACCGCGCTCACATCTGGAAACGCCTGTCAATGGTGTTAGAATATTGGCGAATACTCAAAAAGCTCTTTTTTAAGGAGTGCGCCGTGGTCCTACGACAAGACTTGATGTTGGATAGCAACGGAGTTTCTCTGTCATCATCCATATTTGTGCCCCCCGGCCATGGGCCGCATGCGGGTCTGGTTATTTGCCACGGCATGCCGGTAGGACAGCAAACCGATACAGCCGCGTCTGTTGGGCAGGTTGTTTTGGAAGGCGGCATGGACTATCCCGCCCTGGCCGAGTGGTGTGCATGGGAGGGGTTTGCCACCGTCATCTTCAACTTTCGTGGAACAGGACAGAGCGGCGGCAACTTTCATCAGTTGGGGTGGGTGCAAGACCTGGACGCGGTGGTGTCCTGGCTGCAAGGGATAACCGAGGTTGACCCGTCCCGTATTGTTTTGCTGGGTTCCAGCCTTGGAGCCGCTGTGGCCATCTACGTTGCCGCACACAGAAAAGACGTCGCTGGACTTGTGTCATTTGCAAGCCCCGCGATCATGGGTGCGAGGTCTCAGCCCGCTGAAGCTGTGGAACGGCTCAGAAAATTAAACATGATTCGCGACCCGGATTTCCCTCCATCGCTTGATGAGTGGGCCAAGGAAGGTGAGATATTAAATCCTGTGCAGTGGGTTGGTTACGTAGCTCCTAGGCCCTTGCTACTGCTTCATGGTGATGCCGACGATGCTGTAAACCCGGATGATGCACACATCCTGTTTGAATGTGCTGGGGAGGGAAAAGAACTACAGATGCTGGCAGGAGTAGGGCATCGCTTTCGCCAGGAGAGAACGGCTACAGGTACGGCTCTGGAGTGGCTGAAAGAGAAATTCCTGTATCCAGCCTGAGTGTTCTATGCACCTTGGCATTCTTGTGACTTTGACAATATAGATAATACTCAACGTGGTTAAGCATCACCTGGGTTAGTATGTTATGTGGCCTAAGCCGCATCAAAACAAGAATGCATAATTCACAAAATTCCATGATTCCCACAAAAACGCGCCATGCATGAACATGCATGAAGAGATATACTGTGGAAACTTGGTGAGGCGTAGCTTGTGCCGGTTCTTTCTCCTGGCCGAGCAGGCCAAGGGTCACGTCCACGGCTACCGTAATAAACCAGGAAATTCAAGAAGCGTGCCAGGATGAGACCTACGGCGGACGTTAGAGAAGGGTGTGCAGCCTGATTCAATGTGTTCTGGAAGGGTTTCATGCTGCTGGCCCAGTGTGGCAGAAGATGCTACCGGATGTGCAGAAGACGGTTGCGCAATTCTTAGCTCCCATGCCAACTGAACCAGTGCTGATGGCCGTACAGCAGAAGTAGTAATGGAGTAATTAGGAGAAAAAGCTATGACAGATGATAAAGGCGAGATTAAAGAGTACGTACGTCAACGTTATGGAGAGCGTGCGCGTCAGGTGGCACTGCTGCCGGTTGTTACCATAGACGAGGCTGCTTGCTGTGCGGATGGTATATGCACAACGGACATGGATGACTCCTTTGGGGCCTTTTCCAATCTCTACGTCCATGGCGAACTGGACGGCCTTCCCATGGCCGCAGTCGCCGCGTCCGCCGGCTGCGGAAACCCAACGGCTCTGGCTGACCTAAAGGCTGGCGAGCGTGTGCTCGACCTTGGTTCCGGGGGCGGTATAGACTGCTTCCTGGCCGCGCGGCAAGTGGGCCCGCAGGGCCACGTAATAGGGGTGGATATGACCCCGGATATGCTGGCCCTTGCCCGTCGCAATGCCGATACGTTGGGCGTATCGAACGTGGAGTTTATCGAGGGATATATAGAGGATATCCCCGTGCCAGACGCCAGCGTGGACGTCGTCATATCCAACTGTGTGGTGTGCCTATCGCCCGACAAGAACGCGGTGACCAGCGAATCCTTCCGTGTGCTGTCCCCTGGCGGCAGATTGCACCTATCTGACATAATGGCTCTTGGTCCTATGCCACAGGAAATGCGTGATGATCCACAGAAATGGGCAAGTTGTGTGTCGGGTGCAGAGGAACGGGATACATATCTAATCCGCCTTACCGAGGCAGGCTTTGTGAACGTAGCCATCACCGAAGAAGGAGGCCCCCGGTCCAAGGATGTCGGGCTTCCAGATGTGATCAGTGTGAAGGTGGTAGCCTACAAACCGGCTTAGTCACATCACAGTTCGCGTATTGATGTTATCTCGGTGAGGTTTCACATGAAATCGTATTGGCCAAGCTTTTTGAAAAGGTCTTCAGATTGACTGGAATGCCTCCTGATGTTTTCATGTTCATGTTGCTAATTGTCAGCCAGCGTCGCCGAAACTTGAACAAAGACGGGAACGAGAGAAACCAATGAAAGCGACAAACAGAGTAGATGAACTAAAAAGGGGTTTGGAAGAGAGGATCTTGGTTGTTGATGGGGCCATGGGGACCTCCATCCAGGATATGGATCTCTCTGCCGATGACTTTGGCGGCGCTCAGTACGAAGGGTGTAACGAGTATCTCAACCTGACAAAACCGGATGCCATCCGGCTCATACACCGTCAGTATGTCGAAGCTGGTGCGGATATTATTGAGACCAACTCGTTTGGCAGCACGCCGCTCGTATTGGCGGAGTACGGACTTGGCGAAAGGGCCTATGAAATAAGCAAAGCCGCTGCCCAATTGGCGCGTGAAGTAGCGGATGAGCATTACTCCTCCGACAAGACGATTTTCGTGGCTGGTTCGATGGGTCCCACCACCAAAGCCATATCTGTCACAGGCGGGGTGACTTGGGACGAATTGGCGGAACACTACTACATACAGGCGAAGGGGCTCATGGACGGCGGTGCAGACATACTGTTGTTGGAGACGTCACAGGACACCCTGAACGTCAAGGCTGGACTTGCCGGCATAGACAAATTGAGCGTAGAGATGATCTATGATGTACCGGTGGCAATTCAGTGCACCATCGAGGCGATGGGCACCATGCTGGGAGGTCAGGACATAGAGGCCTTCTATAGCTCACTGGCCCATCGCAATCTGCTATGGATTGGGATGAACTGCGCCACAGGGCCCGGGTTCATGAGAGACCACCTGAGGACTCTTTCCGGGTTGTCACGGTTTCCCGTTGCGGTGATACCAAACGCCGGTCTGCCTGACGAGGATGGGAATTACAACGAAATCCCTTCTACATTCTCTATTGCTGTCAGTGACTTCAGTGAAGCTGGGTGGACAAACCTGGTAGGAGGCTGTTGCGGCACTACTCCCGAGCATATCCGGCGGTTGGTCGATGCTACCAACGGTCTTGAGCCTAGAAAGACTGTGAGCAGGAATGAGACCTTCGTATCGGGTCTTGAGGCGTTCGTGATTGATGACGATACCAAGCCTGTACTGGTAGGTGAACGCACAAACGTCTTGGGAAGCCGTCAGTTCAAGCGCCTTGTGGCAGAGTCCAAGTGGGAAGAAATGGCTGAAATCGGCAGGCATCAGGTTCGTGGAGGTGCCCAGATACTGGACGTGTGCTTGCAAGACCCCGATAGGGATGAGCTGTCGGACGTGGTCAACTTCCTGAGCGCTTTGACCAAGAAGATCAAGGTCAGCATCATGTTGGACACCACGGATGCCAATGTGCTGTCTGAGGCACTGAAATTGACCCCCGGCAAGTGCGTCATCAACTCGATCAACCTGGAGGACGGTGAGGAAAAATTTCGAGCAGTCGTGCCTCTGGCAAAGCGCTTTGGGGCCGCGCTGGTCGTGGGGTGTATAGACGAAGATAAGACTCAGGCCCAGGCTGTGACACGGGAGCGAAAGTTGGAGATAGCACAACGCTCCTACAAGCTGCTTACTGAGGAGTACGGAGTCCTTCCTGAGGACATTATTTTTGACTCGCTGGTCTTTCCAATAGCCACCGGAGATAAGAACTACATAGGCGCTGGCATCGAGACAATAGAGGGAATACGTCTAATCAAGGAATATCTGCCGCTGACTAAAACAGTTCTGGGTATATCCAACGTCTCGTTCGGGCTGCCTCAGGCTGGCCGCGAAGTACTGAACTCCGTATTCCTCTACCACTGCGTGCAGGCTGGCTTGGACATGGCTATAGTGAACTCACAGATCGTACGTCGGTACGCTTCGACGTCACAAGAAGAGAGAGACCTGGCCGAGGACCTTATATGGTGGCGCGGAGAAGATCCAATAGGGGCATTTGCCGATCACTTCAGAGGCAAGAAGGTCGAGCGCACACAGGAGGATAGGGCAGCGTTGCCTCTGGATCAGAGGATATCAAACTGTGTGATAGAGGGTACCAAGGAGGGGCTTCTTGATGATCTGGACGAAGCATTAAAAGATAGTACACCAATGGAGATAATCAACGGCCCGCTTCTCAGCGGCATGGATGAAGTTGGTCGGCTGTTTGCTAGCAATGAATTGATTGTTGCTGAAGTCCTGAGTTCCGCTGAGTCCATGAAGGCTGCTGTAGCGCATCTTGAGCCCTATATGGACAGCAGTGACAACGTCAGCCGCGGGACAATAATCCTGGCTACTGTCAAGGGCGATGTACACGACATAGGCAAAAATTTGGTCGACATTATATTGTCCAACAACGGATACAGGGTAGTGAACCTTGGAATCAAAGTGCCTCCGCAGGATTTGATAGATGCCTTCAAGGAAAACAAGCCGGATATTATCGGTCTATCTGGGTTGCTGGTGAAATCTGCACAGATGATGGTGGAGACCGCAAGGGATTTGGGTAGCGCCGGCATAGACGCTCCAATCCTGGTTGGAGGTGCTGCACTGAGCAACAGATTCACTCGTACTCGTATAGCGCCTGAGTATGGCGGGCTTGTTGCATATGCTCAGGACGCTATGGATGGTTTACGTCTGGCCCATCAGATATGTGACCCAGAACTCCGCGAAGCGCTTGTGGCTAAGGTGGATGAGGAGACTCTGGCTATTGTGGCTGAAGATGCAACCAGGAAGGCGTTCGCCTCCGGGGTTGCGACGGACAAAGTCAGCATATCTACTGTGACACCAGTTGATGTTCCGCCTACACCGCCCGATCTGCGACATCACATCATTACAGATTACGACCTGTCGGAAGTATTCACCAAAATAAACCCGGTCATGCTTTACACTAGGCACTTGGGGTATCGGGGCAGGTTTGAGGAAGCCATTCTGGCGGGAGAGCCGAAAGCGGTTGAGTTGCGGACTCGCGTTCAAGCAGTGGAGGATATCATGATTGCGCGGGACGACATAAGCGCAAGGGCCGTTTACAGTTTCTTTCGAGCCGCGTCAGATGTGGACGATATAATGGTGCTTTCCCCAGAGGGCAAGCATGTCATGGAACAGTTCCGATTTGGCCGGCAGCGGTCTGGTGAAGGGCTGTGCCTTTCGGACTACGTTCTGGGTGCGTCCAGCCCAAACCCGGACTATATATGCTGTTTTGTCACCAGCGTAGGGCCAGGTGTAAGGACGCTTGCCGATGAGTGGATGGCCAGCGGAGATTACCTCAACTCTCACATATTGCAGGTGCTGGCTCTTGAGGGCGCTGAGGCTATGGCCGAGATTTTGCATCAAAAAATCAGGTCCATGTGGGGGTTGCCTGACCCGGTCGACATATCAAACCAGGACCTGTTCAGGGCAAACTATAGAGGCCGACGGTTTTCTTTCGGCTATCCTGCCTGTCCAAGGCTGGAGGACCAAGAACAGCTATGGAGGCTTCTTGAGCCAGATAAAAGACTGAAAATAGAGTTGACCGAGGGGTTTATGATGGAGCCGGAGGCGTCCGTTAGCGCCATCGTCTTCCACCATGATCAGGCGAAGTATTTTAACCTGAGCAGTTCGGATATACAGGCACTGGAAGACAAGTTGGCATATAAAATACCCACTGAATGACATGAGTGGCTCCCAGGGAAACTCCGAGCGCCTCATAATGGTCAGCCATACCTATCTAACTCTTTGATGATAGGTCTAGTGCCAGCCCCAACTCCTCACGCACGTCCTTGTCCTTCTCCGTGTCCAACGCCTGCTTTAAAGCGCTTTTCACATTCGGTCCACCAATTCTACCCAGTGCCCAAGCCGCGTGCCCTCGCACGAGAGGCTCATCGTGGTGCAGGGTATCCGTCAAAGCTGGCACCGCCTCCGGGTCGCCTATATTACCGAGTGCCACGCATACGTTTCGCAGCATGCCTGCTAGCTTGGCGCGCCGAATAGGGCTATTGCGGAACCTCTCCCTGAACTCATCCTCCGTCATTGTAAGCAGTGGCAGAAGCTCCAGTGAATTGAAGCCGTGCTCACCCGTCTGAAAGGCCGGTTCACGGGTGGGCTGTGCTTTGCGGTTCACCGGGCATACGTCCTGGCAGATGTCGCAGCCGAAGACCCAGTCGCCTACGAGTGGGCGCAAGTTTCTGGGAATTGAACCGCGACACTCGATGGTCAGGTAAGAGATGCACTTGGTGTTGTCGATGACGTATGGCGCGGTTATGGCTCCCGTGGGGCATTCGTCTATGCACAGGGTGCACTGGCCGCACGTCTTTTTTGAAGGCTTGTCCGGCTCCAGTTCAAGGTCTGTCACAACTTGACCCAGGAATACCCAGGAGCCGTGGCTGCGTGTGAGTATATTGGTGTTCTTGCCGTACCAGCCGATGCCAGCCCTTTCGGCCACTGCGCGATCCAGCATGGGGCCTGTGTCCACGTATATTTTGGCCTGAATTGTCTGGCTCAACCGTTCGGGCAACCCCTGGACAAAAACTCTTAAGCGATGTTCCATGACCTTGTGGTAGTCGTGGCCCCAGGCGTAGCGGCCCACCTTGCCTCGGATGGCGTCGTCCTGGTCTGTGTCCTCGGCCATGTAGCTCATAGCAACGGCGATGATGGAACGAGCACCGAGCAGGACCTCATGGGGTCGGCAACCCCGTATTACACGTGCCTCGTGATACCAGGGTAGACCGTCCATCAACCCGTCACGGACGCGTTGGAGGGTTATCTCCTCGGTTTCTGCAAATGGCTCCGCCGAGGCTATGCCGACCAGATCAAAGCCAAGCTCCAAGGCATAGGCCTTGACAATATCTGTGGCCGTGACGTTTTCCGGCTTGATTTTGGACAACATCATGGGGTCATTATGCCATAGGGAAGCAGCCGGAAAACGTTCACGTGTTATGTACAGCCAACGCCGCTCAAATCACACCATACTCATGCCAGGAATTTATATCGATAGTGGGTGATGCGGGGTCTCCTTTTCTCACTGTATAGCTTGACCATGAGTGAGGATTAATCAGGGTTTTGAAAATGAATTAGGAGGCGGGGCTGGTTTTTATTACGGACGGAGTGATTATGCCGCCCGACAACACAAGTCGCATTGCAGTAGATACGGTAAGGTCGGTATAGAAAACATCCCTCTCAGGGATTAAGGCGACCCACCCGGAGTTTGGTGTTGGGGCTGTTGGAACGTAGATAATGGATAGAGGTTTGCTATCATTGTCGGCGGTGCTGCCCGTCAAGAACCCTATGGTCCATGCGTCCTTACGTGGATACTCTATCATGACCACCTGCCTGAAGCTGGACGCCTCGGCTCCAGACAGGGCATCGATCAGCTGCTTTGAAGAGGAGTACACCGCTCCGACGATGGGGATTTTCAGAAGCATGCTTCTTCCAAAGTTGAACATCCTACGGGCCAGGAAGTTCTGTTCCATCAGGCCGGCAATATACAGCAATAGCACAAGGGCCACTGCGCCTAGGCCTGGCACCTGCCTATTGAAGGCTTCCTGAATCGCCGGCTGTAGTAGTCCATCTATAGCATCGAAGAGCCATTTCAGAACCACGTAGGTGATAATTACGGGCACCAGCAGGAGCAACCCACCTACGAATGCCCTTCGGAAGTGTCCGATTATTCGACTTGTAAGCTTGGGTTCGTAGTTATCTTCGTGTTGATCTGCCATTGGTTCTCCTCCTCAACCGTCTTCAGGTTTGCTCTGAAGAATGTGGGAGCAGTGATTGCCCTTCCTAGTACTGCTGGAAAAGCTGGCCCCATCCTGTCTTCATGGCCGCCTTTACCCTGCGGTTGCCGATGAAGCGGAGCCAGTAGGCGTTGTGGTACAGGTTGGAGGCCACAAATGACCAGGGAGCTATGGGGCTCCGGAGCAGTATGTTTTCCAGTGGCTTGAGAGGGCCCCAGTAGATGAGTTTCTGGCCGCGACTCGCAAAGGTGTTCTGGGCGCCCTCAAAGTGCCAATTGACCCCGGATATGTCTTCTCCAACCAACTCTATCTGCGATGGGTCGCCGCAACCAAGGCCTCTCTCATGGGCCAGCCGTATGAATTTTATGGACATTGGGTCAAAGCCCATCAGCTTTGCGGCCACGGCGTCGATGGCCACCTGATCGGCGCCGGCAAGGAAGACGTTTTTTTCGTGCCACCGCATGGCCCGCGGCCCAGGGCCGTCTCCGGCAAATGTCCCGTCCATCACAGCGAATATGCCGGGATGAATCTCTTTTTGGATGGTCAGCAGATCTACCAGAGTCTCGTGGATTACCGAGTGAGTCCAGTGGCGTCTGCGGTTCAACAGCCCGCCGAAGGCGTTTTTCATGGCCCCGGTCATGGTGGTGAAAACGTGGGTCTTCATTGTGGGCAGGTGTACCACGTTCTTGCCTGGGAATGTTTCAGGGATGGTGAGGCCTTCAGGAAAAATCTTGTCCAGTACCAGCATCTCACCCTTTGGCTGGAAGGGAATCCACTTGTTGGGCGGCACATCAAGGTGGATGTTGGGGAGGTTGTATTTGTCCTGCACGGGTTTCTGCTTGTTTCTCACCTCGCCCTCGAAGGAGTCAACGACGACGGTGCCGTTGTGGGCGGCTATGAGGTCGTTGTAACCGTCCTCCTGAAGGGTTTTTATCACACCCTCAAGTTGCCATGGAGAGGTGGAGCAGGCAGGGTAGTAGTACTGCCACGATATGTTTATCTTTAGAAGTGTGGCAATGTTCGCAGGAAGGTGAGTCTGGTAGTCGGCAAGTCGCATGGCTTTGCCAATGTCCTCAAATACTGTCTCCGGGCGCGTGTACACAACGGCTACCTTGGACTTGGAACTGCCGTTGCCCACGAGGCTTTCTGAGTGACTGTTTGGTTGTGCCATATCTGTTAGGCTATCCTTCGGGCAATGCGGGTGGAAGTCCTGGAAAAGTATATCAGCCGTCACATGGGCTGTCCATGATTGTATGTGAATATCATAGGGCTGGCACGCTTGCATTGGTGGTGCTGTCGTGGCCGCTCGAAAGTTGCTTAGAAGTCTGGAAACAGCGATACAATCTCGTCTGTGATGGCACGCGAGGGTGAAAACACCCACAGCACGTGGTCTCCATTGATCCCAAGGAACCCATCCTCAGGGACGCTGTTTGAAGAGTCTAGGGTATTGAAGAACTCCTGTGCGTCCATCTTGCTGTCCCACGCCAGCAGTGTCACCATGGCTTGCTCACCCTGCGGGCCGGTCATAAGGTTGAACCGGTCGCCTCCCCAGCCTTCGGCAGCCCTTGCAGGCAGTGGTGCCGCGGCACGTGTCTCAAGAAATGTTTCTAAAAAGAACTCGCCTAGCACGTCTTCGTACACCATCTCCCAGTCCTGCCCAAGAGCCGTGGACAAGTCAGGAAGGGAAATCGTTGCAGGGTTTTCACCCTCCTCAAACTTCGCAAAATGGAGCACCTGTTCCGTGGAGACTGGGGGCTTCATATAGGCGTCGTTTACCCTCTTCCACTGCTTTGCAAGAATCAAGTTCTTGACTAGTACTTGCCCGTCCCTGTACGGGAATTGAAGGCTCTCCTGGAGGATGTAGGGCGAAGCATCGAACATTGGGCTACCCCCACTGTCGCCGAACAGATTCTCTCGTTGTTCAGACGTTAGATATGTCAACATATACTCTGTCTGCACTGCTATGGCGTCTCCCTCTATCAAAGCGCTCAATGCCGCATCAGCATCGGAGTCGTCTTCTACCGCTTTGCCCATGTTATGGATGTCAAAGTGCTGCTGCTGAAGGGCGTGTGTATATTCGTGGGCTAGGGTAAGTTCCTCCAGCGGCGTCAGTGCTGCCATGCCCTTGATTACGTAAAGTTCCTCAGTCTCTGGGTTGTAGAACCCTAACACCTGCTCGCCGTACATGGAAAGGAGAAGCTCATACAGGTCTGCGTTCTGTGGTATCAGTCCCATGATCTTCATTACGTCCTGGCTGTTCCGTATGTCATCTCTGCTCTCATCTAGGTTTTCTCTGAGAGTATTTGCCAGTTGTTCCCTTGTCATGAACTTGGGTGAAATCGCCTTCAGAGGGTCCAGTCCTCTTATCTCGGCAACCCTCTCGAGGATTTCGTCAAAGAGAGGCGTGAGGGCTGAGGGCGTTGAAGAGGCTGTGTTGGGAGTTGATGGCTCAGTAGCCGTGAGCACTCCAGGGGGAGTGGCAGTAAGGTTGAGGGTTGGCACAATCGTAGGAGCGGAGGTTGTGGTGGACTGGGATTGGGTACAGGCAACCAATAAAAGTAACAGCGTTAATAGGGCGATGATCTGGCGCAAATGTTTACTCCAAGTCGTAACTGGCTTGTTGAGGGCTCGGCCATTATTGGACTGCCGATTTGCTAAAGTCAAGGCACAACAGAGGCCTTTTAATGACCCAAAGGTCGTTGACACGTTCGTTGGCATGGCCGTAGAATTGAAACAAGGGTCGACGGTATTCTCTAAGGAGTTCTCTTCAGATGCAAGAAGTGGTGATAGATAGCATCCGTGTCAGCCTGATGAACTACCAGAGGGTGGTTATCTTGAAGGAGAAATCCGAGGATATGTACCTCCCAATTTGGATAGGGCCAGCGGAAGCCGACTCCATCGCAGTCAAGTTACAGGATGTACCCGTGCCACGCCCTCTCACCCACGACTTACTGAACTTGATTATCACCACCCTTGGGGCTGAAGTGTCACACATTGTTGTGTCCGACCTCCTTAACGATACTTTCTACGCAAAGATATCCATGCATTTCAACGGCAGCAGCTTTGAGGTGGACTCACGACCCAGCGATGCCATTGCCCTAGCGGTAAGAGTTAAGGTCCCAATTTATGTCGAAGACGAAGTGATGGAGAAGGCTGGGGTCGCCCTTGATGCGGAAACAGGCAAGCCAATAATAGGTGGCGAGCCTGAAGAGAAGGCCGTGGTAAAGATGAGCGAGGACGAGTTGACGCGCCTCTCTGCATTTAAGGAGTTCATTGGGGGCCTGGATCTGGAAGACTTTGAGAAAAAACAGACCTGATTCTCTCTCCATGATTATTGCAATAGAAAACAACGAACCCCGTATTTAACGAGGTTCTTTGTTTTTATACGTCGAGTGCTCAAGTTGTCATTGATGGTCTAGCAACTGGATGTGCAATGGAACGACAATTGGCCCCATACGGCATCTGAGGCATCTAATATCTACATGCAAAGTAGAGGAGATGGGAATGACTACTGATAAGGAACCTCTGGGGCAATCGGATATACCGGAAGAAGAATCTGCCTACGATATGGCGCTTCAACAGTTCAATGAGGCCGCTGAGGTGCTTGACCTTGAGCAAGGTATTGCCGAGTACCTCAGGCGTCCACAGAGGGAACTGACGGTGAATTTCCCCGTGCGCATGGACAGTGGAGATATCCGTATGTTCACTGGATACAGGGTGCAGCACAACCTGTCGCGTGGTCCGGCCAAGGGAGGCATACGGTACCATACCATGGTGTCCTTGGATGAGGTGAAGGCTCTGGCTATGTGGATGACCTGGAAATGTGCCGTCACCGACATTCCCTACGGTGGTGCCAAAGGTGGCGTGACATTTGATCCAAAGCAGATGTCTTCAAACGAGCTGGAACGTCTGACTCGCCGATACGCTTCGGAGATTTCCGTGCTAATTGGTCCCGAGAAGGATATTCCTGCCCCGGATGTGAATACAAATCCCCAGGTGATGGCCTGGATAATGGATACATACAGCATGCACCATGGGTACTCAGTTCCCGGAGTGGTCACGGGCAAGCCGTTGGAGATTGGCGGCAGTCTTGGGCGTTTGGATGCCACGGGCAGGGGGTGCATGATTGTGGCTGCAAGGGAGATGACCCGCAGGGGAAAGAGCCTGCAAGGGGCTACTGTAGCGGTACAGGGCCTTGGCAACGTTGGATACCACGCGATTCGCCTGCTTGAAGCTCAGGGGTGTCGTATTGTGGCGGTCACCGATAGCAGCGGAGGGTGCTACTCAGACCCTGGAGTTGCCCCTGAGTTGGACATAGAGAAGTTGAGGGCTTGGAAGGCCAGTGGTATGCCGCTGGTAGAGTGTCCAGGCGTGGACTACATCACCAACGAAGAGCTTTTAGCGATGCCCTGCGATATCCTCGTTCTGGCGGCCATGGAAGGTCAGATAACACCCAAGAATGCCTTAGGTGTAAGGGCTGGGATCATAATCGAAGGGGCCAACGGTCCCATCACCCCTCGTGCGGATGCCATCCTGGAAGACATGGGTGTGCAGGTTGTGCCGGACATCCTGGCGAACGCGGGTGGTGTCGTCGCCTCATATTTCGAATGGGTTCAGGGTCTTCAGCACGACTTCTGGGAACAGGAGGAGGTGGAGCAGAGGCTGGAGAAGGTAATGTCCAAAGCCTTTGAACAGGTGGTGGCGATGTCCCAGGAGAAGAAGATCACCATGAGAAAGGCAGCCCTGCTTCTCGGCATAAGCAGGGTGGTTAAGGCCATAGAGTTGAGAGGAATCTACCCGTAGCCGGATAGTCATCAGGGGATGCTACTACGCTACAATACTGCTATAGCTAGCGACGTCGCAGCACAATGGCCATTCTGATAAAGATGGAGGGCGCCAGGCCAGCCATCCAGTCCCAGTGCAGGTGACTCCCAAACATGGGGTTGATGACGGGGCTTAGCCCTATTCCTGCGCAGACAATAACCGCTGATAGAGAAAGCGATACAGCCCAACCAAGACGTGGCCAAGCTCTCCACCGTGTCCCATCCATTCCTTTGAAGGGCTATTAGAATTTGAAGTCGAGTTCCAGTTATAGACATCGTTAACCCTTGACAATGCCTTTGCGGCGTGACTATACTTGCGCTTCAAATTCACATTCGGGAGGATGAGAGGTGATAGCTGTGAATAGCACGAGCTCGCAAATTCCACCAGACGTTGAGGAACAAGAGGGCAACGGGTGCGTTCATTACTGGGTAATAGATGTTCCGTCCGGGCCTGTCAGTGGTGGAAAATGCCGTGTATGCGGTGAAAAAAAAGAATTCAGAAACTCTTTGGAATCAGGTTTTGCGTGGGATGAAGAACGCATTACCTCCTAGACTTCTGTGGCTGGACGCCAGGCATTGAATCAGCCGGGACTGGTAGAGGCAATGTCGGAGGTTGAAGAGTAGGCTGTCTCGTGGTATATGCGTGAAATTAACCAGGGAATTCGCCACACGCGGGCTCCCTGGTTTTTGTGTGGAGGACTGGTATTGGTCCCTGTGGATTCCAAAGGTGATATACTGGCGTGGTCGCAAATTAATGATTTGCCTACGATTCTTTTTGATACTTGAGGTGACTATTGGAACTCCTGAGAAGTCTAATGTTTGTCCCCGGCAACCGTAGAGATATGTTGGAAAAGGCGGCATCCGCCCCAGCCGATTTCCTGGTGCCAGACATGGAAGACTCTGTCCCAATTGCTGAGAAAGCCGCGGCCAGAAACGTCATTTCGGATATGCTCCCCATATTGCATAAGGCCGGGAAACGGTCGGTCGTACGGATAAACACTCTGACAACCGGACTACTGGAAGACGACATGAACGCGGCTGTAACTCCCCACACCTACGGCATCAACGTTGGCAAGGTGGAGACATCATGGGACGTGCATGAAATAGACAAAATACTGACAGCGCTTGAGGTCAAGAAGGGTCTAGAACGTGGGAGGACAAGGCTGATACTGTATCTGGAGTCGGCCCTGGCGATCATTAATGCTTATTCAATTTGTTCTGCCTCATCCAGAATCATGGCCGTGGCATTTGGTGCCGAGGACTTCACCGTTGATATGGGTACCGAGCGCACCGATGAAAGCACAGAGGTGTTATTGCCGAGATCTATGGTTCCCATAGCGGCTAGGGCTGCAAATGTTGTGCCGCTCGACATTGTATATGCTAACTTCCGTGACGAAGAGGGTCTGCGTCGCGATATCCAGGTAGGCAAGAGTATGGGGTACAAGGGCAAGTTTGCCATCCATCCGGCGCAGATACAGGCCATCAACGAGATGTTTAGCCCCATGCCGGAGGAGGTCGAGTACGCCAAGCGTGTGGTGGGTGCCTTTGAGGAAGCAGAGGCTCAGGGGAAAGGCGCCACCTCTCTTGATGGCAAAATGATAGACATACCCGTCGTCAAGCGTGCTCGAAGTCTCCTGGCAATTGAGGAAGCCATTGCCGATGCCGGTTCTTAATGCACGGGTTGGTTGGTGGTCATATCGCGGATACAAGTGACAATGGGAGCATTCTTAGAAGTGAGTGATCGCATACTTCTCAATGGGATGGTCTTCTACGGCTACCACGGAGCGACTCCTCAGGAGAAAGAGCTTGGTCAGTCCTTTATTGTGGATGTGGAATTGGAGACTGACCTTGCCAAGCCAGGTGAGTCTGACGACCTGAAGGATACGGTGGACTACTCCCATGTCTATCGTGTGGTGAAGGAAATACTGGAAGGACCGATCAGCAATTTATTGGAGAACGTGGCTGAGAGTTTGGCCCAGAAGCTCCTTGGCACCTTTCCCTTGGACGGCGTCACGGTTCGGGTGACCAAACCACATGTGCCAATCAGAGGAGCGGTGCTGGATGGAGCGGCCGTGGAAATACACCGGCGCCGCATAGCTCGTAGGGCATAACGTGCTCCATTGCCAACGCGTATGTGGAAAGGGGTTATCAGCTTCATGCGCCGGAAGCCTTTGGGTGCTGCTGGGGCCGCGATCATTTTGCTAATGGTGATTTTGGCGCTTGCTGCACCTCTCATTGCCGGCGACCCAATGACATGGCTCTGATAGAGAACTTCGGCTAGTAGTTTCCTCGTTGCTTTGATGTGAAGGAGCCTGACACGGTTAACTGACAACCATGCCAGTGTGACTTAGTGAGTAGCGGAAAGACGCAAGGTTCTGCGCTGGCAAACCCGATCAAAATCAGGTCATACCCACTTGACCCATTCATGCTGGTTTTATGCTATCCTGTGTTTAGGTGAGCGGGAGTGGAAACTGTGGTCTAGGACCCTTCTCGAAGGGCTTACTGCTCATTATAATCAGAACAAATACTCTAGAATAAAGGCGGTTCCCATGCGAGTGATTTTTTTGGATGATATTCCCCACCTAGCCCGTGCAGGCGATGTCAAAGAGGTCAAGACGGGATACGCCAAGAACTATCTGCTTCCCAAGCATATGGCCGTGGCGGCCACTGTTCAGGAGATGATGCGTTTGGAGTCCATAAGGAAAGCAGGTCTTGAACGCCAGGCCAAGTTGAAGGGTGGTGCGCAGGCCCTGTCAGAGTTGCTGGAGAGCAAGGAAGTGGTCTTGAAGATGCGTTCTGGGCCAAACGGCAGGCTCTATGGGGCCGTCACAAACGTTATGATTGCTCAAGAGCTGGCTAGATTGATGGAAGTGGAATTTGATCGCAGGGACATCACGCTGGATGCCGCAATTCACGAACTGGGCAACTTCCAGGCAAAGGTGAGGCTGCATCCCGAACTTTCAGCCACCGTTAATTTGGTCGTAGAATCCCTCGAAGAACAATAATAGGATGTATGTAGAGAAACTTCCTCCTCACGACGAAAGAGCCGAGGAGTCGGTCATTGGTTCTCTCCTTATAGATGGCGACGCCATCAACACCGTATCAAGCTTCCTGAGTCCAGATGATTTCTACGGTGAGAGGGCCAGATGGTGTTACGAGGCTTGTCTCTCTTTGTGGGAAAGCAACGAGGCCATCAACTCGGTGACGGTGGGCCATCGCCTGGCTCTGTTGGAGAAACTTGAGCAGGTGGGAGGCCCGTCCTACCTGGGTCATCTTATTAGTTCGGTTCCCACCTCGGCCCATGTGGAGCACTATGCCAGAATCGTCAGCAGGACTCATACTCTGCGTCGACTGATTGGGGCTGCAGGTGAGATTGCCTCCCTTGGATACGATGGCGAAGAGGATGTGGACAGGGCACTTTCCCAGGCTGAAGACTTGCTGTTCGGCATCCGCAGTGGCCAGGAGACAAGAGACTTCGTTGCCATACGTGATGTGCTTGACCACTACCTGGAGGAGAGCGCTCGGCTGGAAAACCCCCAGGAACTGGGTGAGACTCCCGTATATACGGCGTTTGTGGATCTTGACCAGCTTTTGGGAGGTCTTCAACGCTCAGACATGATAGTCCTGGCCGCTGGGACAGGCGTCGGCAAGAGCGCTTTGGCACTCAACATAGGCCGTCATGCGGCGAACCAGGGGTCCGGAGTGGCTATTTTCAGCCTGGAGATGAGCCGGGAACAGATAGGGCATCGTTATCTGTCCAGCGAGGCCAACGTAGATCTTCGTACCGTGCGACAGAGATTATATAGTGATATTGATGAACGCCGCATCGTGAACGCAGCCGGTACTCTCTCCGAGTTGCCCATTTTCATAGATGACACGCCCCTCCAGGGCATCGTTGAGATACGTAGCAAATCCCGGCGTCTCCACATGGAGCGCAAACTTGACCTAGTCATTGTGGACTATCTTCAGCTAATACAGGGCACCGGACGAAGAGAGAACAGGGTGCAGGAAATAGGGGAGATCACACGAGCATTGAAGGGGATTGCCAGAGACCTTAATGTACCGGTTTTGGCGCTGTCCCAGTTGAGCAGAGCAGTTGAATCCCGTCCTTCCCATAGGCCGCAGCTTTCAGACCTGAGGGAGAGCGGAAGTATTGAGCAGGATGCCGATGTCGTGATGTTCATACATAGAGAGGACCAGCGGTTCACTGTGGACGAGTGGGAACGCCAGTATCCTGACCGGGATTACCCTGCCGGCCTTGCCGACCTCATTGTAGCCAAGCACCGTCACGGCCCTCTAGGCAACATAGGCCTGCGGTTCAATGGTGCCATGGCCCGCTTTGAAGACCTTCCCACCTCGCGGGATATGTGATGACCTCATCTACGGGATTTCCCGATAACACCAAATTCACGCCCGTGCCGAACCTTCTCTTCGGGTCGATGCTTGAAGAGATAGATGACCTATCTGTGCTGAAGTGCGTGATGCGGATACTCTGGCTCCATTCGCAGAAGAAGGGCTTTCCACGGTTTCTGACATGGGAGGAACTGATGACAGATAGGACAATGTTCAGGGTTCTATCTACAAACGATGCTTCATTTAACGTGGGTGATATTGGTAATGCGGTCATGGCCGATACCCTTGGCGATACCCTGGAGAAGGCTCAACGACATGGCGTACTAATCCACATGCAGGTGGAGGCCGACCAGAGCCTTGTTGATGTGTACCTTCCCAATAGCCAGGAGGGACGCCGCGCCGCATTGCACATGGAGTCCCAAAGGCTGGATAGACCGGCTGCTGTTCAAGGAAAACCGCAGACTGTCGCGATAGCAAAGCCCAACATCTTTTCGTTATACGAAGAGAACATCGGTATCATCGGTCATATCATGGCAGAGGAACTGAAGGAGGCGGAGAGGAATTATCCTCAGCAGTGGGTGGAGGAGGCTTTTCGTGAGGCAGTTCTACAAAACAAGCGAAGCTGGCGCTACATAGAGGCCATCCTGAAGGGATGGATGACGGAAGGAAGAGAACATGGAGAGTCTGGGAGACATTCTAAGAAAGTTGACGCCAGAGAGTGGATCAGAAGGCATGGCCTACCCCGACCCTCAAGGTAGCGAAGAAGATGGGTCTACAACTCCTGCGTGTGAGGTCTGTGGCGACTTTGGCTGGGTTAGGGTAGAGGTACCAATAACCCATCCTTACTTTGGGAAGGTCATCCCGTGTAGGTGCCAGCAGAAAGAAGACGACCCTTCTAGGTTGGCTCGCTTGCAGCGATACAGCAACATGGGTCCCCTCACCAGATTGAACTTCCAGGCCACAAAGCAAGATGGTCGCAGTGCAGACCCGGAGGACCAGGGCCTGTTCCGTCATGGGTATGAGCGTGCAGCGGCCTTTGCTGAGGACCCGCGTGGTTGGCTTGTTCTAAGCGGCCACAGTGGATGCGGGAAGACACATCTGGCCGCTGCCATAGCCAATCGGGTGGTCGAGCGCGGTCAGCCCGTCTTTTTCGTTTTTGTACCAGATTTTCTGGACCATCTTCGCTCCACCTTCACGCCTACAAGCGAAGTTTCCTATGATCAGTTCTTTGAACAGGTGCGCAATACTCCCTTTCTTGTTCTGGACGACCTTGGAGGCCACAGCAGCACCCCCTGGGCACAGGAGAAACTGTATCAAATACTCAACCATCGCTACACCGCGCAGTTGCCGACTGTGATTACGCTGGGCCTTACCGTGGAGGAGATGGACTCCCGCTGGCAGACACGCCTTGGAGATGAGGATATAGTCATTGCCTGCGCGCTCGGTAACACAGGTGCGGTGGGTCCTCTGAGCCAATGGGGCATGGTAGAACCTGAACTGCGCCGCCGGATGACTTTCGAGAGCTTCGACGTGCGCGGCAACAGGGCCAGCCATTTGCAGAGGCAAAACCTGGAAGCTGCGTTGCAGATGGCTGTCAACTTTGCCAGAGACCCAGATGGATGGCTGGTCTTCATAGGCCCGAGGGGTTGCGGCAAGACCCATCTTTCGGTTGCCATTGCCAACGAGCGTCTCAAACTGGGTCAGGATGTCCGCTACTTCCTAGTGGCTGACCTGCTTGATAGATTACGGGACGCCTTTAGTCCTGACAGCACCGTGAGCTACTATAGGCTCTTCGAGCAGGTACGTAATGCCGATCTACTGTTGTTGCGTGGCTTCGACTTCGATATGCAGCACGCTTCCCCATGGGCCAGGGAGAAGCTCCATCAGTTGCTTGTCCATCGTCACGACGCCCGCCTGCCCACCCTCATAACTGCCGCGGATCTGGGAGAGGAGAAGAGGGCGGATCCCATATATTCGCGCCTGCAAGATGTTACCCTCGTAAATATAATGCCCATAGACGCACCGGACTTCCGGTATCAGGGCAGGGATAGCAGGGACAGGTCTTAGGCCGACCGCGATCTTAGTGATGGAGAGTAGACAGAATTTCCAACATGAGTAATTCCTGGGAACATCAACCTTATCCTCAAATGGCTGTCGGTGGTGTCTGCGAGTTCTGCAGGATAGTAGCCAATGAAGCTCCATCCCGTGTTGCCTATCAAGACGATGACGTCATGGTCATATACAACATGTTGCAGTGGGTCCCGGTAATGCTCCTTATTATACCCAAAAAACATATGACACAGAAAGAAATGTGGCATAGTCAAATCATTGGACGGTTGGCCGAAGCGGCCGTCCGGATGGGGACAGAGCACTGTCCTGGAGGATTCCGGATACTCTCCAACTTTGGGCATCAAGCCATGCAGAGCCAGCCTCACGGTCATCTGCACGTTGTGGGCGGCACGCAATTGGGCCGATACGTTTAGGGGAATATCCACCAGGTTACGGAAACAGGCTGCGCATCCTTTGGCGGATAAGTGGTGGCATATACTGGAGTCGAACTCGTGCTCTCCTGCTTGAGATGGTTCTGCGGCACAGAGCGATATTGAGGGCGTAATATAAATCAGAAAAGGAGCATCAGCGCATGACAGAGCAGTTATCTATCAACAACAGCAACACGGCAGTTATCATCATGGATTACCAAAACCGCCAAGTCGCTTCCCTGGCAGAAGGAGTCCGAGATGAACTTTTGCGGAAGGCAAATGAGGTTCTTGCGGCATCTCGCAATAAAGGTACACCTGTCTTTTATGTAGAGGGAGTTAGAGGCGAACGCACACCAGATAGAGAGATCCATGAAAGCGTTACTCCAAAGGCTGGTGAGGTAGTCGTCACTAAGAGCCGAACGGGTCCGTTTTCAACAACGGAAATTGACGATGTCTTAAAAAAGCAAGGTATAGAGACATTGGTATTGATGGGGATTTCGACAAGCGGCTGTGTGCTCACAACGGTGCGGTGGGCTTCAGATATTGGTTACAAATTGGTAGTGCTCTCTGATTGTTGCGCGGATCAGGATGATGAGGTTCAACGGGTATTGATGGAAAAGTTGTTTCCGAGGCAAGCGACAGTAGTTACTTCGCAGGAGTTTCTTAGAGCCTTAGCATAAGAATGACTTTTGCTGTGAGGTGGTTTAGGCACAGGTAAGTCCTAAAGGCATAGGCATAATAGGTTCGATACGACACACTGGAAGAGGGATATGCCAAATTACATGTACGTTTCCCTACAAGAAGAAGACAAGATACTGATCTTCACTGTTGATGCGGCGACCGGGAAGCTATTCCTAAGGGCTGAAGAGCCTGTATCGGGTGGGCCATCTCCCCTAACTATTAACCCAGATCGGACCGTGCTCTACGTTGGGCACCGCAATAACCCAGCGATATCCAGCTTCCGCATAAACCAGGACACAGGAGAGCTTATGCCCAGCGGGACAGTGTTCCTTGAAGCCAATCCCACATATCTGGCCACTGATCGTAAGGGGAGGTACATGCTCTCCGCTTACTATCAAGGCGCTCATGCGGCAGTACATCCTATAGGAACTGATGGGGCAGTGGGTGAACCGCCTATCGAATGGCTGGAAACAGCGCCAGGTGCACATGCTATGCAGACTGACAGATCCAATAAATTTGCATTCGTGCCACATATTGCAGGGCGCGGTCCCAACGCCATCTATCAGTTCAAGTTCGACGAGAATACCGGCCATATATCTGCAAACTCACCTCCAAGGGTTGAGCCGGAAGAGACTCTTGGGCCACGGCACTATTGTTTCCACCCAACCTTAGACATCCTCTACTTTTCCAATGAACAGGGTTGTAGTGTGACTGGATATCGCCTCGACACTTCGACGGGAACACTGTCTGCATTTCAAACTATAACGACATTGCCAGATGGATACATTGAGACGAACACCTGCTCTCAGATTCAAATCTCTCCTTCCGGGAAATTCCTGTATGTTGGTAACCGAGGCCACAACAGTATAGCTGGCTTCTCAGTTGATGCATCCACTGGGAATCTGACAGCGATAGGCCAGGCGCTTACCGAACCCGTACCCAGCGCATTCAGTTTAGATCCTCAGGGCGATTTCCTATTTGCCGCTGGCTCGGAATCGGGCCGCTTAATGTCATACCGAATCAACCGTGATACGGGGGAGCTAACGCCATTGGAGACTCTATTCGTTGGTAAGAGACCTATATGTGTGCTGATTACAAGCTTAGGAGCTTAGCCTCAGCCTAGCCTTGAGATGGTTCTGCGGTACAGAGAGATATTTAGGGCGGATCCTGAGGTAGTTAACTCAGCAACTTTAGAGTAGCAAATCAGGCCTTGCAAGTCAGGAACTTCAGAGCTGGTTTTGACATGACCTAGAAAATTTGGTTCACTTACTATCTCGAAATCAACGTGCATAACTGCGAGATTTCATCTGGTACAATCATCTGGGGCAGATCAAGATCATTTTGAATGGTCTCTGTCACAATCACAATCTAGAATGCAAAAGGAGTACAAGTATATGCGAGGAATTGGTGTATTTGAATTTGGCCCCCCGGATGTCCTTCAGGTATTTGATTTGCCTGAAGTTCATGCTGGATCAGGTGAAGTCAGAGTCCGCGTGCACGCAGCGACAGTCAATCCAACTGACCTTTCACTCAGGAATGGGTCCAGAGCCGAAATGCTACGCCTAGTCCCTCCTCCCTATGTGCCTGGCATGGACGCCGCCGGAGTGATTGACGAGATCGGGCCTGGAACTGAGACAGATCTCGTTGTCGGGATGTCAGTAATGGCTATGGTTGTTCCCAGCGGGAACCACGGAGCGTACCGTGAGAGTATCGTATTGAGCGCAGATTCAATTGCGAGAGCTCCAGATGGCTTTTCTCATGCCGAAGTCGCTACACTCCCAATGAATGGGTTAACAGCTCGGCAATCCCTAGATCAGTTGGGGCTTCGATCCGGCCAAACAATTGCGGTGACAGGAGCGGCTGGCGCATACGGAGGCTACATCATCCAGCTCGCGAAGCACGAGGGACTGAGAGTGATTGCCGATTCGTCCTCAGCCGATGAGTTGTTGGTGCGCGCTCTTGGTGCAGACGTCATAGTTCCAAGAGGTGACGACATATCTGAACAGGTTCGTAGGATCGTTCCCGACGGAGTCGACGGCCTTGCTGATGGTGCTGTCCTTTCTCAATTGGCTGTGGGCGCTGTCCGTGACGGTGGAGCGTTTGTGTCAGTACGAGGCTGGGCTGGTACTGGCGAACGTGGCATCACATTCCACCGTACGTCGGTTCGGGATTATGATCATCGAAGCGATCTGCTTGATCAATTGCGGCAATTGTCTGAGACGAAGATTGTGACATTGCGCGTCTCTGGCACATATGAGCCAGAACAAGCGAGTGAGGCCCATCATCGTCTTGAGGCACGTGGAACTCGTGGGCGTTGCGTCATCGTGTTCTAGTGATTTGCTACCAGTGCTCGTGCTCGTGCTCGTGCTCGTGCTCGTGCTCGGTGATTCCCAGTGGCGGTTCTACACTTGGATTAGTTCTTGGGGTCAGGTCAATATTGAAGATGGAGCCGAGCCTGGAGAGGGCTCTGAGGCACAGGGAGATTCTTAGGGAGTAGAATCACTCGAGATTCTGCAGCCAGGCTTCAAAAATATAGCGCTCCAACTTTTCCTGGAGCTCCAGCGTCTGTTGGATACGTGCTATGGCACTCTTTGGTATCCTATGATTCATATCTTGATTTGAACTGGCCTGAGACGTAGCGAGTTGCTGGGTTTACGTTGGAATGATATTGATATCGACCGCCCTGCCATGCACATTGTTCAGGTACTCCATAACTCAGTGATCGACAGTTCGTGTCTCAGGAACCTGAGATGGCCAAAGGGCACAGATGAGTATCTCTATTACCATTACCTATCTCTTGTATTCTTCTCAGGGGCCTTCACGAGAAGCAAAAGGCAGAAGCCGAGCTTTTAGGTACAGCTTTGTGCGGTGACACATTTGTGTTCGGGTAGTCGTAGAGCTCCTACGACCCTGACACATGCATTCACCAAGCTAGCAAAAATGGCATGGCATTTCGGACCCAGTCTTCACGAGCTTCGCCATACTTACGCATGCCTATTTTTCAACAGGGGATTCATCCCACAGTGGTGTCCGAGTGGCTTGGCCATGTCAATATTCTAATCACCATTGATACGTATTCACACCTACTTCTCCCAGGATGCAGAAAGCAAGAGCAATGAGATTCGACGTAGGCATGTAATGAAGCTCTCACTGCAACGGTGTGTTAGCAAAGCGAAGATTATAGAGTCCACAAGTATCCCACAGCGGGGCTCTATATTGTATCTAAAAACGTGGTGGCGCATACGGGAGTCGAACCCGTGATCTCCGCCTTGAGAGGGCGGCGTCCTGGGCCACTAGACGAATGCGCCGTGGGGACTAGCGAACTCACTCCAAGACATACCACATCCTAGCATAACCCTTAATTAGGGGCAAGACGAATCCCGGTTCTGTTCAGCCCGCGCATTTATATGACAAAGTGCGTGTTATGCAGTTTGATTGCCGAGTATTTGTATTCCATAGGAACGTGTAATATTCGAAGCCGCAATTGCCGTAATTCTATTGACAACGATAATACTGCTATGATAGCCTTCCAAACAGTATTCTCTCAGGAGGAGATATGAGATTTCGTCACGTGTTTAAGTTAAGACCCATGCTCACGGTTCTTGCGACTGCCATAGCGGTGGTTGCTCTTGCGTGCGGAGGTGATGCGGCAGCGCCCACCAGCCCGCCGACTTCCACGAGTCCTGCGCCTACGGCTACGAGCCCTGCCGCTGCGCCTGAGGCCACGACTCCGCCACCATCGGATGGGTCGTCACCCGCTGCCACACGGCCACCAGTGTCTACAGCGGCGCTAACAGCGGTACCGGATGTGGAGGTAGACTTCAGGGATGACTGGGTAAACTATCTGAAGGGACACCGCGGCTACAAGGCCGAATGGGGAGAACCCCAGTACGGTGGAATTATCAAAACAGCTGACCCTAGTGGCGCCACTAGGTTCCAGACTACTCTGGGATATAGTGCATTCAGCCGGTGGCAGTTCGCAGCTCATAACAGCCTGTTGATGATGGATCCTTGGGGCTCCATCCGGGACGCGCCGATATGCGACTTGTGTGAAAGCTACGAAATATCTGCTGACGGTCTTACGTACACCTTCATTATCAGGGATAATGTTCAGTTCCAGTCCGATGGCTGGGGCAAGGACAAAGGTGCACCGGGATATGGCAGTGAACTGGTCTGTGAGGACATAAAGACCAGCTATGAATGGTTTGCTGATGCTCCCCCGGAGACCTATGCATCTTACATACGTCAGGGTAAGACCATTCTGGGTCACTTGGACGAAGTGACCTGCCCAGATGGACCAGAAGGCAAGACTGCGGTCTTGAACTTCACCCACTTCCGGAATGCTACTCTGACATGGTTGGCCTCAGGAGTAGCAGTGTGGGACAAGGAATATCGGGAGTGGGCGGACGCCAATTGGCCTGCCGTACAGTCCACCGCAGTATCCGAAGGTTACCTGATCAACATGGGCACTGGACCACAGATACCATTGTCTGCGGACTCCCAGACCGTGATGAAGGTCAGGAAGAACCCCAACTACTTCATAGAGGGTGCGCCCTTTGCGGACGGGTTTGACCACTTTGGAATTCAGGACTACAACACCAAGTTTGCTGCGTTGGTGACAGGCAAGATACACCAGGCAGGTCATGGTAGCAGTGGAATAACCAAGGCTCAGGTTTCTCAGGTACAGACGGACTATGCTGACATAATTGAGCAGCAGATCGTTCGGTACAACCACATTTCCGGTTTCAGGGCCAACCCCCTGAGACCCCCGTTCGACAAGTGGGAAGTACGCTGGGCCGTTCAGTTGTTCTTGGACAGAGGTGACTGGGACGAGTTCAGCACCGTTGGAGACATTAAGATGTCTAGTCCCGCTTATATGCTTCACATAGACAGCGGTTGGGGCAAACCCTCAGAGGAGTTCATGAAGCTCCCAGGCTGGGATCCTGCAACCAAGGATGCAGACATAGCTGAGGCCAACAGACTGTTGGACGAAGCATTCGGAGCTGGTAACCGACCTAAGACAGACCAGTATGTCATTCAGTTGCTGAGTCGTCGTGAGGTCAGCCTCTGGGGTATAGACCAGTTCAAAAAGCATCTCGGATGGGAATTTGATATCAAGTACATCGACACTTACGGTAACATTGCCACAGACTGTATCTACACAATTAGAGCAGAAGCTAACGCCACCCCGATCAAGCAGGCATACTCTGCTGACCCGAGTGATGCGGCCTGGGGCTGGCATACCGAGTGGACAACCAACCCAGCTTGTGACGTTAAGGGTTGGAAGGGCGATGGAGAGGCCTCCGAGGCTGAGTCAGCAAAGGTTAACGCCTGGATAGAGGAACTGGACGTAAGCCTCGACCAGGATCGTCGGCAGGACCTGATTTGGATGCTGGAGGAATACATAGTCAATGAGCGGACAACTGCGTTCCACTTGGGCACGATGAACGTAGCATGGCCTAACCGCTGGGAACTCAAGGGAAACCGGTATTACAACCTTGGAACCTACTCGCAGCAGCGGTTGCATGACCGACTGTGGTTGGCACAGTAATCCAGGGCTGGTAAAGGGAAACGGTAGAAAGTAAGGCGCTCCCACTCGGGAGCGCCTTACTTTTATATCTGATCATATAGCATGGATTGATCTAGTAATCTACACCGCTTAAAATGACTCGCACCAGTCCGGATAATTAGAAAATCGTAATATGATTTGGCGTTGAATTGGGAAATCATTGACACTACTATTCAATAATGGTAAGTTATGGCGACGCTTAGCTTAGGCGTAATGCCAAGGCGGTTGTTACTGATGAAATTCCGATGGGATAGTATATAATTCAAGGCTAGGAGTGCCCATGTTACAGTACGCACTACGGCGGATTGTTCTGGGTATGTTTACGGCACTATTGGTGTCTGTGATCGTTTTCATCATTCTGCGAATTGCTCCTGGCGATGTGGTGGACGTTATTCTAGGTGGGGAAGACGCCTTCTATTCTGAGGAAACGGCCGAGTTGCTTCGTGAACAGTTGGGATTGAATAGGCCGTTGTATATTCAGTACGCCGTCTTCATGAGGGACTTCGTGACCTTCCAGTGGGGAACGTCTCTAGTCGACAGCAAGCCAATCTGGCCTCAGATTCAAAAAAAGCTCCCAATCACACTTCAGCTGGCTATAATGACCGTATCCTTTGCGGTTCTGTTTGGGATTCCCGTTGGGATAATCATGGCCTTGAAACAGGACTCGTGGATTGATTACATTTTGCGAATTGTGTCCTTGGGTGGCCTCTCGGTTCCCAACTTCTGGACGGGAACCATGATAATACTGGTAGGAACGGTGTATTTTAACTGGAGTCCTCGGTTGGAGTATGTATCGCCTTGGGCCGATCCGTGGGGGAACTTTGTAATTTTCATTTGGCCTGCATTGTCCACTGGTTGGGTTTCTCAGGCCACCAAGGCTAGGATGATGCGCTCAACCATGCTAGAGGTTCTGAGACAGGACTATATCAGGACTGCTCATGCCAAAGGTTTGAGGTACTTTGTTGTCGTGTACAGACATGCTATGAAAAACGCCCTGTTGCCAGTGGTCACCATCATAGGTATTACCGTAGCTTTGACCGTAGGCGGCTCCGTTATCATGGAGACCATATTCATGTTGCCTGGTATGGGGTCTTTCCTAATTTATAGCTTAAGTCGCTGGGATTACCCAGTGGTGCAGACCCTGGTGTTGTTCTTTGCGAGTTGGATCGTAATGACCAATTTGTTGGTGGATCTAAGCTACGGCTGGCTTGACCCACGTGTCCGATATGATTAAAAATTGTCGACTTCTGACTAGAGAGTTCTTGGTACGGAGGTAAAGATGGCATCACCAGTAGGAACACTTGATGTAATAGCGCGTAGGGCGGAACGGGCTCCGTTGGCAACGCGTATGTGGAAAGGGTCTATCAGCTTCATGCGCCGCAAGCCTTTGGGGGCTGCTGGAGCTGTGATCATTCTGGTAATGGTGATTTTGGCACTTGCTGCGCCTCTCATAGCCGGCGACCCAACGGCGTGGAGCCTGCGAGAAAACTTCCAGGGATCGTCTTGGAAGTACTGGCTTGGCACCAACGACGTGGGCCAGGATCTTTGGGCACAGATAGTGAACGGCGCCAGAATATCACTGTACGTGGGCATTCTGTCCGTCGCCTTCGGCTCTGGCAGCGGAGGGTTGATAGGACTGATGAGTGCCTACTACGGTGGGAAGGTGGACATTGCTATCCAGCGCCTGATGGACGCTGTTATGTCCATTCCTACGTTGATTCTCGCTCTGGCCATCATGGCTTCCTTGGGCGGTTCGGTGAACAACGTTGTATTGGCCATTGGAATAGTCCAGATACCTAGAGCCAACCGGATTGTGAGATCTCAGGCTATGGCTGTGAAACAATCTGAGTTTGCGCTAGCGGCTCGCTCCATTGGTGCAGGGGACGTGCGCATCATGTTGCAACACATTATGCCCCAGTGCGTTGCTCCCTGGCTCATCATAGCCAGCGCAGGACTGGGCACCGCGATTATCTCGGAAGCGTCATTGAGCTTCCTTGGCATGGGGGTGCCTCCCACTACCCCAACATGGGGCGGTATGCTTTCCCAAAGGGGAAGAGAGTACTTTGTGCTGGCACCTCAGATGGCTATATACCCTGGGATTGCCATATCTCTGGCGGTTTACGGGTTCAACCTCTTTGGAGATGCATTGAGGGACGTGCTTGACCCACGATTGCGTGGGACTTAGAACACAGAGCATCCGTATCATCTGATAGAAGATATACAACGGGAGAGCGTGGAGTATTCCACACTCTCCCGTTGTTGGTTATCGGCCCATGTAGACTGATCTGCGACGAGAGCGCCTCATAGGATCTATCAAGTAATGCGGTTCTGAATGGCTTGAGGATGTACCCGGCGGCTCAACAATCCGGTATCTATCTTTTGGGCCAATGAGGTGACGGAAAGCACTTTGGTGTGAGTGATATATTATGATTCTGCTTGAGCGCCTAGCACACACAGTACCCGTCTTTGTTGGGCATTAGAACGTCCAGAAGAACAAAATCCGGTTTATTCTGTTTGGCGGCATTTACGGCCTCCTCATCGTTCCTGTCCAGTGTAAACTTGTACCCGTTGTTGTTTCCCTAGGTCGCGGAGAGGAACTGCAGGAGTGCTTTTTCGTCGTCCACCAGCACGATTCTCTTCCTCATATCCACCCTTGTTGTAGTCCAAGGCTATGCATGAGGATCATCACTCCGAGAAACAGGCAGTGAGAAGAAAATATTTGTGCTAACGTTCAGCTTGCTTCATTGGCGTACCCTCAGACCAGAGCAATGTAACAGCATTTGAAGCTGAGTGCCCATGCTGTGCAGCCTTTACGAGTCCAGTTCTCCCAACCACGTCGAGCTAAAATACTACTCTTCATGCCTTTAAGTGAGGAACATCTTCTTTCAGGGCATTGAGCGGGCTACAATGGAACACCTCACCTGTCGGTCAGGGCATTTCATCGTACCCTCAAGCTATCTTGCACCATAGCCGATATGGCTGGCTCTAACGATATTGGAGTGGTACAGGTTGCAGAGGTCTTCCAATACCGTACCAGAGTGTAGTTTGTAATCTATTCCGCAGCAAGTACCTGATGGGCCGCCGAGAGACTTGAGCCCGCCGCAATTTCAAGTCCCTCCCTGGCTAGCAGAGTTTCCAGGGCGTGAAGGAGTGTCAGGACGTGCCTGGCCTGAGATGACTCTCCCATGAGGCCGATCCGCCATATCTTTCCAGCCAGAGGCCCGAACCCTCCACCTATCTCTATGCCGTACTCTCCGAGGAGGCTGCGCCGCACCCGCGCTTCGTCTATTCCGTCGGGAACAAGAGCAGCGGTTAACGGATTGGCCTGGGACTCCTTAGAGGCCAAAGGCTGCATGCCGAAGGTCGCAAGCCCCGCCTTAAGGGCGTCTGCGTTTCGTTGGTGCCGTTCATATCTGGCCTCCAAGCCTTCTTCCATAGCTATGATGAGGGCTTCCCTCAGGGCGTAGATATTGGACATCGATGCTGTATGGTGATACACCCGGTCGGTCAGCCAGTATCGTTCAAGCTGCAGGAGGTCAAGGTAGAAGCTCTGGACAGGGGTCTGTCGTTGTCTCAAGACATCAACCGCCCTGGGACTGAGGGTTATGGGAGAGAGTCCTGGAGGCGAGCCAACACACTTCTGTGTGGCGCTATAGCAGATGTCCAACCCCCACTCATCCACTCGAAGGTCCACTCCCCCAAGGGATGTGACAGCATCCACGAGGAAGAGGGCATTGTGGTTGTGCGCTAGTTCTGCCAGGGAGGCTAGAGGTTGTACAACGCCTGTGGAAGTCTCTACGTGTACTACCGCCAGCAGTTTGACCTGGCCAGCGTCTTTCAGTGCCTGTTCGATAGCGGCGTGGTCAAGGGTCTGGCCCCACTCCGCTGGTACTGTGATCACATTTGCGCCGCAGCGGGAAGCGATGTCCGCCAGACGCTGTCCAAAGAGACCGTGGGTGCCGATAACAGCGGTATCGCCCGGTTCAAGCATATTCACCAGAGATGCTTCCATTCCTGACGTACCAGTTCCAGAGACAGCCAGAGTGAACTCATTGGATGTGCGGAACATCTGACGCAGCAGTGCGGTCACCTCGTCCATCACCTTAAGAAACGTTGGGTCCAAATAGCCCATGAGGGGCAGGGTCATAGCCCTTATGACTCTGGGACTGACGTTGCTGGGACCTGCCCCTAGCAGTAGGCGCTCTCTGGGTTCGGTGAATTGCTGCATCTTACATCCTCCCTGTAGTTCTGTTTGTCGTTGTATACTGGATTGGTGCTTGCAATGGTCTATACAGACCCTCGTTTTACAGCTATCCCATTCTAGCACATCCCATCAACGGTCTTGCAGCGTGAAAGACCGTTTGCGTTTCCGGAATGCCCTGAAATTAAGATGCGAGTGTTGTGTCTTGCTTTAGTAGTATAATGATGTGCGAGACTAAGGTTGAGAGGCTAATTTTGGACCTGTACTTTGAACGTGGAGCGCGAGAGGCTCCCAAAGGGCATGCCTTGGCATACTTTCGCGAGAAGTATGACCCGGAATCGGTGCTGGCGACCTACATAATCGCTTTGCCAATAAAAGTGGACGTGTCAAAATACATTCCTCCTATGTTTGCCAACCAGATGCAGGGCATGACCTCTCAGGACATGGCTGGATTTGCCTTTCCTCCTCTTCCTGAGAAAATCGATAGCCTTGACCATCTCAGGCATCTGGCGGAAACGAGGGGCGACGATCTTATCGACGGAGGCACGGGCGATTCCAACGACCCCATGGGACTGATTCAAGTGGTGAGCGATTTGCAACAGGAATACGCACGCCTGTGGGAGCAGTCCTTGGAGACATTGGTTCTGCCTCAAGCATCCACAGTGAATGAACTCATCTATGAACTGATGGGAGAACCGGACAAGTTGAGCGAACTCTCCAAGCTGGTTGGTAAACTGCGATTCGCCGCTGAGGGTTCCGACCCACGCTTGATGAAAGAAACCGAGGACGAGATATCCACTCTCGCCAGGTATCTGCCAGAACATTATTGGATACCAAGGTTAATACAGACTACTGAGATGCCTGCGGCATCTGCGGCCATGCTTGCACAGCTCTACCTGGAAAGATGCTACAAGCTTTTTGAAGAGGACTACCGTCGGTTGCAGGAAGTGGAGCAGGAGATTCAACAGATGGAGAATAACATGGAGTCTTGAAGGCAAGTGGCCACGCTGAGAGCAGGGCTTGTGCCTAAATATTCGTATGAGTGCAGGCTCTCTTTCCAAGTAGCTTACCGTTTGCTATACTTCCAGAGTTTGCCATAAGTCTATATTCCACAGAGGGTATAATATGCCTGCTTATGCCATAATCGGAGGCCAGTGGGGCGATGAGGGGAAGGGGAAAGTAGTAGACTTTCTTTCCGAGAAGGCACACATAATCGCTCGTTTCAACGGTGGCAACAATGCAGGCCATACCGTTATTACGGACGCTGGTGAGTTTAAGTTCCACCTCATCCCTGTGGGAATTCTCAGGCCTGAGAGCACCTGTATCATCGGCAACGGCGTTGTGGTAAATCCTGACTCATTTCTTGCAGAACTTTCCGGCCTTCAATCAAGATCCGTGCCGATGGGCCAGTTGTTTATCAGCGATAGGACTCACGTAATCATGCCGTATCACACATTGCTCGATACTCTTGAAGAGAGCATGCGTGCGGAGGGCGGAAAAGCCATAGGCACCACTGGCATGGGGATTGGTCCTGCCTACATGGACAAAGCCGCGAGGATCGGCCTAAGAATGGCTGACCTCTTGGATGAGAAGGAGCTTCTATCTAGGCTCAGCTTTGTGCTGGAACAGAAGAATGCCATAATAACGAAGATATACGGCGGAGAACCCATTTCCTTGGAAGATACCTACGAAAAATGCCTGAGATGGGGTAGGGAACTCAAGCCATTCATCAGACCTGTGGAACCCATATTGCAGGAGGCACTGGCCGTCGGCCAGTGCATAATTCTTGAGGGGGCACAGGGCGCTATGCTGGACTTGGACCACGGTACCTATCCCTACGTTACCTCATCCTCGTCAACTGTCGGAGGGGCGTGCACTGGTCTTGGCATCAGTCCCAGACATATCAAAGAGATAGCCGGCGTGTACAAGGCTTACACCACCAGGGTCGGATCTGGCCCGCTCCCCACGGAATTGCATGATGAAATAGGGGACTTCATACGGAACCGGGCATGGGAATACGGCACCACCACGGGACGGCCTAGACGTTGCGGCTGGTTTGACGCTGTGGCCGCCAGATACTCTGTTGTAATCAACGATGTAACGTCGGGCGTACTAACACGGTTGGATGTGCTAGATGGCATTTCACCAATCAAGGTGTGTGTGGCATATCGTTTGAATGGTGAGATTATCGATGGCTTTCCCACAACCGCAGCGGTGTTGGAGGCATGTGAGCCAGTGTATGAAGAGCTACCAGGATGGGAACAACCTACGGCCAGTGTGCGCAGGTTCGTCGATCTTCCACAGGAGGCGGCAAACTACGTGAAGCGGATTGAAGAGCTTATGGGTTGCCCTATAGATATCGTTTCCACCGGCCCTGGTAGGGATGAATCCATAGTGCTCAGGTCAATGTTTTAGGCAGAGTCTCTCGAGTGTTTTGTTGCAATGATTCTGCCTTCACCGTATAACTGGTCTATAGAAACAAGGAACAGCACATGCAAAATAGTCTTATTGACCTAATCCTGTCTGTATTGTCCTTCCTCAATGGCAATGGCAATGGCAATGGCA